>WNFD01001581.1_pt1 | contig 23096 bp, 26 predicted proteins | sample 5400491 | NCBI WGS metagenome assembly WNFD01 (sample SAMN13153343, study PRJNA577476) | soil metagenome | isolation source: 120 cm saprolite under Douglas fir tree site 2 hole 2 replicate 2 | place: USA:California | collected 2015-04-18
AGGCGCAAGAACCTGCGCGGAGGGTGATGATGGGCGGCGAATTCCGCGGCCATGTCTATGACAGCATTCTCGACACGATCGGCGCGACCCCGCTCGTGCGCCTGCATCGGCTGGCGGCGGAGGCCGGCGTCACGGCCGAGATCCTCGGCAAATGCGAGTTCTTCAACCCGCTATCCTCGGTCAAGGACCGCATCGGCCTGGCGATGATCGAAGCCGGCGAAAAGGCCGGCCACATAAGGCCCGGCACCGTGCTGGTCGAGCCGACCTCGGGCAATACCGGGATCGCGCTGGCGTTTGTCTGTGCCGCCAAGGGCTATCGGCTGATCCTGACGATGCCCGACAGCATGTCGATCGAGCGGCGCAAGATGCTGCTCCTGCTCGGCGCCGAGCTGGAGCTGACCCCGGCATCGCAGGGCATGCGCGGCGCCATCGCACGGGCCGAAGAGATCCTGCGCACCCTGCCCGACGCCTTCATGCCGCAACAGTTCCAGAACCCGGCCAACCCGGAGATCCATCGGCGGACCACCGCCGAGGAAATCTGGAAGGACACCGCCGGTGCGGTCGATGTCGTGGTCAGCGGGGTCGGCACCGGCGGGACGCTGACCGGGGTCGGATCGGTGTTGAAGCCGCGCAAACCCGGTCTCAGGATGGTCGCGGTCGAACCGGAAGACAGCGCGGTGCTGTCCGGCGGACTGCCCGGCCCGAACAAGATCCAGGGGATTGGTGCAGGGTTTATCCCGGAGATCCTGGAGACCTCATTGATCGATGAGATCATCTGCATCAGCTACGACACCGCCTTGCGCACGGCGCAGTGGGCCGCGCGACTCGACGGTCTGGCGGTCGGTACATCGGCCGGGGCAGCCCTGGCGGCGGCGCTTGAAATCGGCGCCCGGCCGGCGATGGCAGGCAAGACGATCGTGACGATCCTGCCTGACCACGCCGAGCGCTATCTGTCGACCGCGTTGTTCGAAGGGTTGTGATGGAACTCAACGAAGAGCAATTCCAGCGCTATGCCCGCCACCTGATCCTCGACGAGGTTGGCGAGGAGGGGCAGGAAAAGCTGCTGGCCTCGCGTGTCCTGGTGGTCGGCGCCGGCGGCCTCGGCTCGCCGATGCTGATGTACCTGGCCGCCGCCGGGGTCGGGACGATCGGCATCATCGACGACGACCGGGTCGATCTGACCAATCTGCAGCGCCAGATCGTGCATGCCACCGAGCGGGTCGGCGCGCTCAAGGTCGAGAGCGCGCGCGCCACCCTCGCCGCGGTCAATGACGGGATCCGCATCGAGACCCACCCGATGCGGCTCGACCCCGACAACGCCGCCAAGCTGATCGCCAGCTATGACCTCGTCGCCGACGGCAGCGACAATTTCGCGACGCGCTATCTCTTAACCGAAGAGTGCTTCCGCCGCAAAAAGCCCTTGATCGCCGCGGCGCTGTCGCCGTTCGAGGGGCAATTGTCGACGTTCCGGCCGTATCTCGGCGAGGGCCACCCGTGCTACCGCTGCCTCTTTCGTGAGCCGCCGCCGCCCGGTCTGGTGCCGCGCTGCGAGGAGGCCGGCATTCTGGGCGCAGTGGCCGGCGTCATGGGCACGTTGCAGGCGGTCGAGGTGCTCAAGGAGCTGCTCGGGCTTGGCGACAGCCTCGACGGCACCTTGTTGATCTATGACGCGTTGCGGGCGCGCTTTCACCGCATCCGCATCGCCAAGGACCCCGATTGCCCGACCTGTGGCGCCGCCGCGCCTTGAGTAGGTACGGCCGGGCTATTGCTGGCGCGGCGAGCGCTCTGGTCCTGCAGATCGCCGCGGCACAGATGCCGGCCGCTGCGGCTGACGAGGATGTCGGCCTCAAAGTGCCGCGCTTTGTCAGCCTGCATTCCGACAAGGTCAATCTGCGCACCGGCCCGGGCCGGCAATACCCGATCGAATGGGTGCTGACGAAGAAGGACATGCCGGTCGAGGTGATCGCCCAGTTCGAGCACTGGCGCCGCATCCGCGATTGGGAGGGCACCGCGGGCTGGGTGCAGGAGCGCATGGTCGCGGGGAGGCGCACCACGATCGTCGGCAAGGGCCCCGAACGGCCGCTCCACCAGCAGCCCGACCCGGCCTCTCCGGTGGTTGCCCGAGCCGCGCCCGGCGTCGTCGCGCGGCTGGTTGAATGCCGCGGCCCGTGGTGCCGGGTCGAGACCGACAGCCTCTCCGGCTGGATGCGGCGGAGTGAGATCTGGGGCGTCTACCCTGACGAGGCGGTGCCGTAGGTAGCCGCCGGAACAAAGCCCCCGCCCTTCCCTCCCCCGCATGCGGGGGAGGGTATTTCAGGCTTGGGTGCGCCCCCTCCCCCGCATGCGGGGGAGTGTTGGGGTGGGGGTTGACATCACCCCACCCCGCGCGCGGCGATCGCCTCGACCAGCGCGACGGTGCGGCGGGCCGCATCGACATGCAGCGCCTCGACGAGGCGGCCGTCGATGCGGACCGCGCCCTTGCCGGCGCCCGCGGCCTCGGCATAGGCCGCGATGATGCGGCGGGCTTGGACGGCTTCCTCGGCGGTCGGGCTGAAGGCGGCATTGGCCGGGTCGATCTGCGTTGGATGGATCAGGGTCTTGCCGTCGAAGCCGAGTTCGCTTCCCTGGCGACAGACCGCCGCGAACCCCTCGGCATCGTCGAGGTCGAGATGCACGCCGTCGAGCACCGCCCGCCCATGCGCGCGCCCGGCGAGCAGCACGAGGCCGAGCGCAGTCAACAGCGGCCGGCGGTCGCGGGCCTCCTTGGCATGGAGATCCTTCGTCAAATCCGAGGTGCCGAGCACGAGCGCACCGATCCTGGGGCTCGCGGCGGCGATCTCGGCGGCGGCGAGGACGCCGAGCGGGGTCTCGATCATGCACCACACGGCAAGCTCGGGCGGCGCGCCGAGGGCATCGAGCAGGTCGATCGCGAGCCGCACCCGTTCGGCATTCTCGACCTTGGGCAAGAGCACCGCGTCGAGCGGCAGGGTCGCCGCGGCTGCCAGATCGGCATGGCCCCAGGGCGTTTCGAGCGGGTTGACCCTGAGGATCAGCTCGCGCGGCGCGTAGCCGCCGGCCCTCAGCGCCACCGCGACGCTGGCTCGCGCATTGTCCTTTCCGTCGGGCGCGACGGCGTCCTCGAGATCGAAGATCAAACCGTCGGCCGGCAATGCCCGAGCCTTCTCAAGGGCGCGCGGGTTGGCGCCGGGCAGGAACAGCACGCTGCGGCGCAGTCGGATCGGCGCGGCCATCGCAATCCTCCGTTCAGCAGCTATTTCCCGATATAATCAGCGCGTTGCCGATTGACAGCCTGCGATCCGAACAGCATGGCCAACACAATGAACCAGTCGAATGCAGGATCGGAGTCGAGCGAGCTTTGCGCGTGGGTCGCCTTTTGGGCGCAGCTCGTCGTGCTCGCGGGGCTGGCCGTGCTCGGCGCAGCTTTCGCCAGCGAGGATAGCGCGCCCGGCGATTACATCTGCGGCCTCCTCCTCAGCCTCGCCGCGATCGCGCTTGCCTTCATGGGGGTGAAGAACCGGTTCGATGGCGGCGCCGCCGATTGGGGCAGCTTGCTGCTGGTGGACGATTTGGCAAATTTGCTGGCGGTGATCGTCATTTTCACCATCCTCGGGCTGGCTGGCCTGTTCACCGCCGCCGGCTTCGATCACGGCGGGCTGCACGATGCCGGGGTCGCGCTGTTCGCCGCAAGCGGGCTTGCGGTGTTCTTCAGCATGAAGCACGTCTTCGACCAGGCAGACCGAACCCGCTGATGCCGACCGTCCTGTCGCTGCAATCGCGCGTCGCCTATGGCCATGTCGGCAATGCCGCCTCGGTATTTGCGCTGCAGCGGCTCGGGATCGAGGCCTGGGCGCTCGATACGGTGGCGTTCTCCAACCACACCGGCCATGGGAAATGGCGCGGTTCGGTCGTCCCGGCGGCCGAGATCGCCAGCCTTTTCGAGGGGATCGCCGATCTCGGCATCCTGCCGCGCATCGACGCGGTGCTCTCGGGCTATCTCGGCGACGCGGCGACGGGCCCGGTGCTGCTCGACATTGTCGAGCGGATCCGCGCCGCCAACCCTGATTCCCTCTTCTGCGTCGACCCGGTGATCGGCGATGTCGAGACCGGGTCGTATGTGACCGAGGGGATCGCCGAATTTTTCCGCGATCGCGCCCTCGCGCTCGCCGACATCGTGACGCCAAACCATTTCGAGCTGGAATACCTGACCGGCAGCAAGGTCGCGAGCCTCGCTGAGGCCGCGGGCGCCGCTGCCGCGCTCCGCGCGCGGGGGCCAAGCATCGCGCTGATCACCAGCCTCGACGCCGCGCCGGACCGGGTGACGATGCTGGCGGCCGGGCCGGACGGGGTATGGGCGGTCGAGACGCCGCGCCTGCCGGTCGTGCTCAATGGCTGCGGCGACGTCACCGCCGCCCTCTTCCTCGCGCATCTGCTGCGCGGCGAGAGCCTCCCCGACGCGCTCGCCCTGACCGCGGCGGCGATCTTCGCGGTGATCGAGACGACATTGCGCCTCGACCGCTACGAGTTGGCCCTGGTGGCGGCGCAGGACGAGCTACTGTCGCCCACGCGCCGCTTCGCGCCGCGGCGCCTATAGTGTCCGAAACGGATTGACGATGCGCAATCTGTCGTCGAGCAGCACCCCGTCCTGCATATCTTCCGACCAGAGCGTGTCGCAATCCGCTTGCAGCGCCGAGGCGGCGATCATCGCATCGTAGGTCGACAGGCCGTACCGCTCAGCGAGCGCCAGCCCGGTTTCGTGAATCTCGACGGTGATGGGTCGGACCGGCAAGAGGCCGCGAATCATCGACAGAAACGCATGCGTTTCCGTCCACGACATGGTCATCTTGCGACGGGCGACATTGGCGATCTCGTTGAGCACCTGGACGCTGATCGTGCCGCCATCGCCGATCAGCTGTTCGGCTCGGTCCGCCTTTGTTGGATCATCGGAGATGACATACAACAGGACATTGGTGTCGAAGAAGCTACCGGGCATTCGCCTCTTCCCGGTCGAACTTGAAGTCGGCCGGAAGCCGCCCGCGGAAGGTGCGCAGGCGCTTCAGCAGCTCATCACGCCCGGGCTTGCGCGAAATGCCGAGCGCGCGGCTGTCGGCCACGTGGATTTCGATGTCATCGCCGGCTTTAAGCTCCAACGCCTCGACCACGGCGGCGGGAAGACGGATAGCGAGGCTGTTGCCCCATTTGGCGACGTGCATGGCATCACTCAGTAGATATACCTGAGTCCGAAAGTATATCTAACCAGCATACAAATCAAGGAATCGTGGGCGCTGGCCCGCCACTGCACCCTCATGCCCGCGAAAGCGGGCATCCCGGGCGGGCACTCCGAGCGCGGCCCCTGGATTCCGGCTCTCCGCTACGCTGCGGCCGGAATGACGGTGGTCATTTGGCCGGCATCTTTAGGTTCAGCAGCCGTGCGGCGTTGCGGCCGAGGATCGCCTGGCGTTCGGTGTCGTCGAGGCCGGGGGCGCGCTCGATGAAGCCGACCGGGTCAACTTCGCCCATATCGGCGGGGTAGTCGGTGCCGACCAGGATGTGGTCGGCGCCGTACTCGTCGACGAGGTATTGCAGCTGGTGGTGGGTGTAGACCAGCGCGTCGAAATAGAGCCGTTTCAAGTAGGTCGTCGGCATGTGGCGCAGATGCGTGCAGGTGTCGGGGCGGGCCGAGGCGGCGTGGTCGATCCGCCCCGAATAGGCCGGCAGGTAGCCGCCGCCATGGGCGACGACAATCTTCAGATTGGGGTGGTCCTGCAACACCCCGCCGAAGATCAAATGATGCACCGCGACCGTCGAATCGAGCGGGTTGCCGATCACATTGGCGAAGTAATGGTCCTTGAAGCGGCGCGCCTCGGTGAAGCCGTCTGGATGCATGAAGATGAGGAGGCCGAGCTCCTCGCAGCGCGCGAAGATCTTGCGGAAGCGCGGCTCGGACAAATCCTCGCCGGCGACATGGGTCATGATCTCGATGCCGCGGAAGCCTAATGATTTGTGGAGCCGATCGAGCTCGGCGAGGGCGAGGTCGGGGGCCTGGAACGGCACCGTGCCGAGCCCGGTGAAGCGGTCGGGATAGCGCCCGCACATCTCGGCGATCTCGTCGTTGAGGATGCGCGCGGTGGCGAGGCCGAGATCCGCGTCGGCGCCGTAATAGGTCTGGCGCGGCGCCGGCGAGATCGCCTGGATGTCGATCCCCATATGGTCCATGTCGGCGATGCGCTGCTCGGCCGAATTGCCTTGGGCGCGCGTCCGCTCGCCGTTCTGCCGGTTGATCGTGCGGCTCTCGTCGCTCGCCTGGGTTTCGAGGTACCAGCGCGAGACTTCCTCGTGGCCCTCGACGAGGGCGGCCGCCTTGTCGCTGCGGACGTGACAGTGGATGTCGGCGGTGAACCATTTGCCGCGGGCATGCGCCGGTCCCGGAAAGCGCCCGGGAATGCGAGCGCCGGGCGGATGGCAGGTGAACAGCATCGCAAGAATCCTTGGCAGCAGAGATCGGAGCGATAGCATAGCGTGTTTTGTGCGATTGCTGTCGCGGCTGCTGAGCACCGGAGGGCAGAGCCATGCGCCGACGCGAACTCTTGAAGACCGGCATCGCCACCGCCGTCGCGCTCGCCATGCCGCGCCTCGCCGGCGCCGCCAGGGCCAATACGCTGGTGTTCGTGCCGACCTCGGACCTCGCCGTCCTCGATCCGATCGTCACCTTCAACCGGCCGACCCGCAACTATGCCTATCTCGTCTTCGACACGCTCTACGGCATCGACACCAATTGGCAGGCCCAGCCGCAGATGGTGGCGGGCCACGAGGTCGAGGATGACGGGCTGACCTGGCACCTGAAGCTGCGCGAGGGCTTGCGCTTCCACGACAACGAGCCGGTGCTGGCGAAGGACGTCGTCGCCAGCATCCGCCGCTTTGCGCCGCGCATCAGCTTTGCGACGGCGCTGCTGGCCGCGACGGAGGAGTTGTCGGCGAGCGACGACCGCACCGTGCACTTCCGCCTGAAGCGGCCGTTCCCGCATCTGCCGGCGGCGCTGGCCGGGCCCGGCGGCACGGTGCCGGCGATCATGCCGGAGCGGCTCGCCGCGACCTCGCCCTACCAGCCGGTCAAGGAGATCGTCGGCAGCGGCCCCTATCGCTTTTTGCCCGACGAGCACATCAGCGGCGCCCGCGCGGCCTTTGGACGCTTTGCCGAATACCGGCCGCGCGAAAGCGGCGCCGCCGGCTTCACGTCGGGGCCGAAAATTGTCCATTTCGACCGCGTCGAATGGCTGACGCTCGATTCGTTCTCGGCGCAGGCGGCGCTCGGCAACGGCGAGATCGACTGGTGGGAATCGCCGGCGCGCGACCTGTTCGCCCAGGTCGCCCGCGACAGCAGCGTGGCGGCGGTGTCGCATTACATGCCGGCGATGGGCATCCTGCGCTTCAACCAGCTCTATCCGCCGTTCGACAATCCGGCGATGCGCCACGCCCTCCTGCCGGCGATCGACCAGAACGAGGCGATGATCGCGATCGCCGGCGAGGACCCCGCCGACCGCTATGACGGTGTCGGCATTTTTCCGACCGGAACGCCGCTCGCCAACGAAGCCGGCATCGAGGTCTTGAAAAGCCCGCGGGATTACCCGGCGGCGAAAAAGGCCTTGGCCGGGGCCGGCTACAAGGGCGAGAAGATCGTCATCATCTCGCCGACCGATGTCGGCGGCATCAGCACATTGTCGCGCATCGGCGCCGAACAGCTGCGGCGCGCCGGCATCAATGTCGATTTCCAGGAGATGGATTTCGGCACGGTGATCCGCCGCCGGACCAACCAGGGGCCGCCCGACAAAGGCGGCTGGAACGTGTTCTTCACGCTGATCGACCGCTCGATCCCGAACACCAACCCATTCGGCAACCAGGCGCTTCGCGCCGACGGCAAGGCCGCCTGGGACGGCTGGCCCGACAGCCCGAAGATCGAGGCGTTGCGCGCCCAATGGCTCGACGCGATCGAGCCGGACCAGCAGCGCCGCATCGCCGCCGAAATTCAAATGCAGGTGTGGCAGGACCTGCCGTTCATCCCGATGGGCGAATACTGGCAGACCACCGCATACCGCAAGGGGCTGACCGGCATCATCCCCGGCTGCTTTACGGTGTTCTGGGGGGTGAAGAGGGCCTAGCTGCTCATCGGGTTTCAGCCGGGCGGCGAGCCTCGACGAAGGCCCGCAACACCGCATTGATCCGGGTCTGGTAGCCTTTGCCTTGCGCGCGGAACCAATCGAGCACATCAGCGTCGAGGCGGATGTGGACATCGCGCTTTCGCGGCGGCAGGCCGAGCACGATCGTGCTTTCCCAACCCTCGGGAAGCGGGCCGTCCGCTGCTCCCCGGAGCGTGGAGACGAATAGGTATAGCGCGGCCGGCCATCAAAAAGCACAGTGCCGCAAATGACCGGCGGAGCAGGCGCAGGGCTTGACCACGCCTAGCCGCCGGGCGATCTCTAGCTGGCTGGCGGCCTCCCGCCATCCGCTTTGAAAGCCGACCGCATGCCCGCCTACCAGTACATCTACGTCATGAAAGGGTTGAGCAAGACCTATCCCGGCGGCCGCGAGGTGTTGCGGGATATCTGGCTCTCATTTTTGCCCGGCGCGAAGATCGGCGTGCTCGGCCTCAACGGCGCCGGCAAATCGACGCTGCTGCGCGTCATGGCGGGCGACGAGCGCGAGTTTTCCGGCGAAGCGTGGGCGGCCGAGGGGGCGCGCAGCGGGTTCCTGCCGCAGGAACCGGCGCTCGACCCGGAGAAGGACGTGTTCGGCAACGTCATGGAAGGGCTGGCCGACACCAAGGCGCTGCTCGACCGCTTCGAGGCGGTCAGCGCGCGTTTTGCCGAAAATTTGTCGCCCGAGGAGATGGAGACGCTGATCACCGAGCAGGGCGAGTTGCAGGAAAAGATCGACCACGCCGATGCCTGGGAGCTCGACCGGACGGTCGAGATCGCGATGGACGCCTTGCGCTGCCCGCCCGGCGAAGCGGCGGTCGCGACCTTGTCGGGCGGCGAGCGGCGGCGCGTCGCGCTGTGCCGCCTCTTACTGCAGCGTCCCGACCTCCTGCTGCTCGACGAGCCGACCAACCACCTCGACGCCGAATCGGTTGCCTGGCTGCAGCGCTTCCTGCGGGACTACCCCGGCACCGTCGTCACGGTGACGCATGACCGCTATTTCCTCGACGAGGTGGCGGGGTGGATCCTCGAGCTCGACCGCGGTCGGGGTCTTCCGTTCGAGGGCAATTATACCGGCTGGCTCGAACAGAAGCAGGCGCGTCTCGAAGGCGAAGGGAAGGCCGAGGAGGCGCGCCGGCGCACGCTGGAGCGCGAGCTCGAATGGGTAAGGGCGAGCCCGCGCGCGCGCCAGGCGAAGAGCAAGGCGCGGGTCTCGGCCTATGAGGAGCTGGTTGCGCAGAGCCGCGAGAAGGCGCCCGAGACGGCGCAGATCGTCTTGCCGCCGGGGCCGCGGCTCGGCGATCTCGTCGTCGAGGCCGAGCGGGTCAGGAAGGGGTTCGGCAATAATCTGTTGATCGAGGAATTGAGCTTCCGGCTGCCGCCCGGCGGCATCGTCGGGGTCATCGGGCCTAACGGCGCCGGCAAGACGACGCTCTTTCGCATGATCACCGGGCAGGAAGCGCCCGATAGCGGGCGCCTCAGGATTGGCGAAACGGTCAAACTCGGCTATGTCGACCAGTCGCGCGACACGCTGGTCGCCGGCAACAGCGTGTGGCAGGAGATCTCCGGCGGGCAGGACGAGATCGATCTCGGCCGCCGCAAGATCGCCAGCCGGGCCTATTGCGCGCTCTTCAACTTCCGCGGCTCCGACCAGCAGAAAAAGGTCGGGCAATTGTCAGGCGGCGAGCGCAACCGGGTGCATCTGGCCAAGATGCTGAAGGAGGGCGCCAACCTCCTCCTCCTCGACGAGCCGACCAACGATCTCGACGTCGACACGCTGCGCGCCCTCGAAGAGGCGCTCCTCGACTATCCCGGCTGCGCCGTCATCATCACCCACGACCGCTGGTTCCTCGACCGCATCGCCACCCACATCCTCGCCTTCGAGGGCGACAGCCAGGCGGTGTGGTTCGAGGGCAATTACGCCGATTACGAGGCCGATCGCCGGCGCCGCCTCGGCGCCGCAGCCGACCAGCCGCACCGCATCAAGTACAAACCGCTGGTGCGCGCGTGACGTGAAGCCCTCTCCGCCCTTCAGGGGGGAGAGGGAGGGGCCCATTGCGCAGCGATGGGAGGGTGAGGTGGGACCGCGGGCGTCTCGCCCGCATGCGGCCGGGACGGCCGCGGTCCGAGGCGAGTGCTCTGGAATCCCCCACCTCACCCCGACCCTCTCCGCCCCCAGGGGCGGAGAGGGAGTTAATGCAGGGATTGGGGACTGGAATGACCGACTACCAGATCTTCGAGGCGGGCGACGTTGTGCTGCAATCGGAGCTGACCTATCGGCAGGCGCGTCTCGCCTACAAGACCTACGGCACGCTCGATGCGCGGAAGGCGAACGTCATCGTCTACCCGACCTCCTTCGGCGCCCAGCATTACGATCTCGAATGGCAGATCGGGCCGGGGAAGCCGCTCGATCCGGCCAAATATTTCATCGTCATCATCAACAAGTTCGGCAACGGGCTGTCGTCGAGCCCCAGCAACACGCCGCCGCCGTTCGATCGCGCCCGCTACCCGCATTTCACGATGACCGACAACGTCCGGGTGCAGCAGCGCCTGCTGGCGGAGGTATTCGGCATCGAGCGGATCAAGCTGGTTTACGGGTTTTCGATGGGGGCGCAGCAGGCCTTCCACTGGGGTGCCCTCTTCCCCGATCGGGTCGAGCGGATCGCGCCAATCTGCGGTTCGGCCAAGACATCGCCGCATAATTTCGTGTTTCTCGAAGGGGTGAGGGCCGCGCTGACCGCCGACCCAGCCTGGCAGGACGGCTGGTTCGCCACCCCGCCCGTTCGCGGCTTCCAGGCGATGGGGCGGGTCTATGCCGGCTGGGGGCTGAGCCAGGAATTCTACCGCGAGGAGGTGTGGCGCAAGGTCGGCTATTCCTCGCTCGAGGATTTCCTGGTCGCCGGCTGGGAGGGAAATTTCCGCCGCCGCGACGCCAACGACCTCCTGGCCATGCTGTGGACCTGGCAGCACGCCGACATCAGCGCCAACGAGCTCTATGGCGGCGATCTCAACAAGGCGCTCGGCGCGATCACCGCCGACGCAATGGTAATGCCGTGCGAGACCGACCTCTATTTCACCGTCGAGGACAACCGGCGCGAGGTCGCGCAGATGCCCCGGGCCGAGCTGCGTCCGATCCCGTCGATCTGGGGTCACCGCGCCGGCAACCCGATGCTGAACCCGCAGGACGCGCGGTTCATCGATCATGCAATCCGCGAATTGCTGGCGCGGTAAACGCTGCCGATCGTATGCTTCGCCTCCCGATAAACGCGACCCCCGTGAAAGGAGCGTAATCATGGCAAGGCTCCCCCCGATCACTGCAAAGGAACAAGTGCCGGCCAAGGACCATGCGGTCTTCGACAGCATCGTCGCCAGCCGCGGCGCGGTGCAGGGTCCGTTCACGATGTTCCTGCACGCGCCGGAAGTCTCCGAGCGGGTCGCCCATCTCGGGGCCTATGTGCGCTTTGAGGGTTCGCTCGACATGCGGGTCCGCGTGCTGGCGGCGATGACCGCCGCGCGCGAATTCGAGGCGGTCTATGTCTGGGGCGCACAGACCGGCGGGGCGCGCCGGCAGGGCGTCCCCGAGACGACGATCGCGGCAATCCGCGACAACCATTCGCGCGGCATTCCCGCAGAAGACGCGCAGATCGTCGAGTTCACCCGGGCATTGCTGCGCAAGCACCGCGTCGACGATGCGGCCTTCAAGGCGATGCAGAGCCGCTTCGGCAACGACCAGCTGATCCAGCTCACCACCGCGATCGGCTATTACAGCATGCTGGCGATGACGGTGAATGCCTGCGAACTCGAAGCCGCGCCCGATGCCGAGATCCTGAAGGTCTAGGCATCGTGACCAGCATCACGGAGGCGGTCACAGAGATTGCCTTCTTGCCCGAGGGACCGCTCGAGCAGAAGCACCTCCAATATGCCAATTACCGCGCCGTCGCCGACGGCAGCCGAATTACCCGAACGCATTGGCATATCGCGCTCGCCAACGGGCTCGGCTGGGGCTTCGACGGCATGGACGGGGTGATCTTTGCGCTGATATCGCCGCTGATCATCAAGGAATTCGCGGTGTCGATCCCGACCTACCGGTCCGGGTTGCAGATAGCCTTGATGGCGACGATCGTCGGATTGTACTTCTGGCCGTGGCTCGCCGACCGCTTCGGCCGGCGCACCTTGCTGGCGATCAATATCGCGCTGTTCTCGCTGTTGATGCCGATCGTCGCCTTGTCGCCGACCTTTGTCGCGTTCATTGCGGCGCGCTCGATGGTCGGGTTCGCGTTGAGCGGCGAGTGGGCGCTCGGCTCGATGCTGGTCGCCGAGACCTGGCCCGCGCGGCTGCGCGGCCGGGTCATCAGCATCAACCGCGCGACCTGGTGCTTTGGCGCCTCGCTGGCCGGCGCGATCACCGGCATCGCCGCCGCCAAATGGGGGTGGCGGGCCGCCGTCATGGTGCCGGGGGTCATCGCCTTATTGGCCATATACATCCGAGCGACCTGTCCGGAATCGCCCTATTGGGTGCGGGCGCAAGACAGGAAGCGGCGGATTGCCGAGAGCCTGGCGCGCGGCGAGCGGGTCAGCGGCGACGACCAGGACTGGTACAGCAAGGCCGGCCGGATCGGCATCCGCCAGGTGTTCATGCCGGACGTCCTGCCGGCGACCCTGGTCGCGCTGTTCGTCGCCTGCTGCAGCACCTGCATTTTCGGCACGGTCGGCGGCTGGATGCCGTACTACCTGTCGACCGAGAAGCATTGGTCGACCGAGGAATACAGCCTCTTTTACGTGTGCTGGGGCATTGTCGGCTTTTTCGGGCTGACCGCGGCCGGCTGGCTCGCCGACAAGATCGGGCGGCGGGTCGGCTTTATCACGATGCTGATCGAAGGCGCCCTGTTCATGACCCTCTGGGTCTTTACGGACAACCACGTGCTGTTGTGGGTGTTCGGCCTGGCCTGGAGCTTTGGCTTTCTCGGGTTCTGGGGGCCGAGCACAACGTTGACCGCCGAAATCTTCCCGACCCGGATCCGCGGTGCGGCCAACGGCGTCGTGTGGGCGATCGCGTTTTTTGTCGGGTTCGTGCTGTGGCCGTTCGCGACGGTCGCATTGCAGCAGGCGACCGGGTCGTTTGCGCTGGCCTTTCTGTGCATCCCGGCTTTCATGATCGCGATGGCGATCGGCGTCTGGCTGTCGGTGCCGGAGCATGCCGGCAAGGAGCTCAACGCGATCATTGTGTGATGGGAGGCAAGCATGCCGCGGTTCAGCGCCAATCTGGGTTTCCTGTTTCCCGAGCTGCCGTTTCTCGAACGGTTCGATGCGGCGGCGCGCGCCGGTTTCACCGCGGTCGAATACGCCTCGCCCTATGAGTATCCGGCGGCCGAGCTGCGCGCCCGGCTGAATGCAGCGGGGCTGACCCAGGTGCTGATTAACGGCCCGGCCGGCAACCGGGCGGCCGGCGAGCGCGGCTTTGCCTGTCTGCCGGGGCGGGAAGCAGATTTCCGCGACGGTGTCGAACAGGCGCTCGATTATGCGGTGGCGCTCGGCTCCCTGTGCGTGCATGTGATGGCGGGGGTGCCACCCGCGGGCGTTGCCCAGGACACCGCGCTGGCGCTCTACGCCAATAATCTCGCCTGGGCCGGCGGACGCGGGCTCGCCGCCGGGGTCAAGCTGGTGATCGAGCCATTGAACCCGCGCGACGCGCCCGGCTACCTGTTGCGCACGCAGGAGCAGGGCGCGGCGATCGCCGCGGCGATTGGGCGCGACCGGCTGGGGCTGCAATTCGACATCTACCACTGCCAGACCGCGCAGGGCGATGTGACGACGCGGCTGGCTGCGCTGATGCCGGCGATCGACCATATGCAATTGGCCGACGTCCCCGGCCGCCACGAGCCGGGCACCGGCGAGATCGGCTGGGAATTCGTCTTCCGCCGCATCGACGAGCTGGGGTACGCCGGCTGGATCGGCTGCGAATACACCCCGCTCGGCGACACCCTCGCGGGCCTCGCCTGGCGCCAGCGCTACGGGGTGTAGGCCCGATCGCGATGACCGCCTTGCGCTTAACGGCGATCATGAAGACCGATATCGGCGGCTCGACGCCGCGCTTCCGCGCCCTGGCTGAAGCCGATTTCACCGCATTCCTTACCGAGCATCGGGCGTTTATGTCGCGACTGGTCGCGGCACAGGGCGGCAGCATCGTCAAGGCCGAAGGGGATGGATTCTGGATCGCCTTCCCCAGCGCGACTGCGGCGGCTCTAGCCGCGGTGGCAATACAGGAAGAGTTGCAGCGCGCTCAATCGAACACGGGTGACGACCGCATTGCAGTGCGCATCGTCATCACCTTGGGCGACGTGCTGCACGAGGAAGGAGACTTCTTTGGCGACGCGGTGACGCTCGCCGCCCGGATTGAGAGCATTACGCCCGCCGATGAGATCTACATGTCGGCGGCCGCCAGGCTTGCGGTCAATCAGGCCGAAATTCGCTCGGCGCTCGTAGATGCGTTCGCGCTGAAGGGATTTGCTGAACCCGTCCCCGTCTACCGCGTCGAGCAGACGCACCGCACCCAGGTGGTCGCGGGTCAATACATCGTGTGGACGGACCTGCGCGGCTTCGGAAGATACTCCAGCGGGGCGGCGCCGATTATGGAGGTCGAGAGGGTCCTCGACACGCTCCTGGAATTGGTCGGCGAGGTTTGCCGGGATTTCGACGGGGTCAATCGCTTCAGCAGCGGCGATACGCATTGCCTGACTTTCACCGAACCCGACCGAGCGATGGCAGCAATCGAGCGGCTGGTCGACGGATGGGAACTCTTCGATCGGACCCATCAGGTGGATTGCCCGATGGTGGCGGCACTGCACAAAGGATCGCTCTACCTGTTTCGCTCCTATGTCTATAGCCAGGATCTCAACATCGTGGCCGGAATCGTCGATACTTATCGGCTGCGCAGCACCGGCGGGTCGACACTTGTCACCGGACTGGTTTGGCAGGAGCTTGCCGGGACCGCGTGGTGCACCCGGCTGCAGCGTGTCGATATCGGTACAGGGAGGCGCGGTAACCTCGCCGGGATCGAGGTCTTTCGCCTCGATCCCCCCTAACCTACGAGCTCACTTTCGTCCAATCCCGAATTGATCGCCGACCCGGCTGACCTTGCCGTCGGCAAAATCGATCTCGAGCATGTCCTCCGACGAGCCGATCGTGCCGACCGAGGCATGACGGCGGACGTCGAAGATTTCGGTGCCGTCGTCGCTGTTTTTAACGGGCGCGATGTAGCCGTAATCGCCGTTGATCGTGAAGGTCAGCCAGTGCGATCCGTGCCCACCGCGCAGCCGCAATGGTGCTTTCAGGACCGGCATCATCGGATCCCGCATGTCCCAGACGAAGACGCGCGGGTCGCTCGGGCCGCTGCTGTGCCAGACCTCGCTTTCGTCGGGGGTCCAGCCGATCCCGTGCAATAGCCAAAGATCGCCCGGCGGCTCTCCGGGCAATGTCGCCGTGACGATCTCGCCGGTCTTCAGATCGGCGACCTGCATCCCCCACAGATGCGTCACCTGGTTGACGACATGGCGGCTCTTGCTGTCGACGGCATAAGGGCCGAGCACCCCCGCATACGGCCCGATTCGAGAGATGGCGTAGCTGTTCGGATCAATCCGGTAGAGAAAGCTGCCGCTGCCGTCCGCGGCCTTGGTTTCCTGGAAGACCGGCCCGGCGAGCGGGTACAGCGTGTCGTGCGAGCGGTTGGAGAAATACACCCGCCGGACGGTGTCGCCGGTCGCGGCATCGACGACATTGATGAAATCGGCCGAGCCGTCTTCCCAGGTCGGCACGTAGAGCAGCTTGCCGTCGGGATTGATCGCCAGCCGATCGACCCCAGGTTCGACCGCGCGGTCCCAGACGACCAAATCATGGTTGAGGTCGAGGCAATAGATCCGGCCGGTATGGCCGGCATCGTAATAGGCGACATAGAGCCGGAAGCTGGCCGCACTGGCGGCGACGCCCCTGACATTATGGACATTCGGGACCGTCCGGATGGTCTTGATCAGCCGGTGCCCGCCGTCGATGTCATAGACCGCGATCGCGCCGCGATCCTCGGCTGCCTGGCTGACCGCATAGAGGGTGCGCTGCGTCTCACCGACGGCCGGATCAATCGCCGCGAGCACGAGCGTCGCAGCGGCAGCGAACAGAAGTTCGCCGCGCCGTGGCCGCATCTGAATCGGCCTAGCCCCGCCCGATATAGGGCATCTTGGTCGCCATCACGGTCATGAACTGGACATTCGCGTCGAGCGGCAGGCTCGCCATATAGGCGACGCCGTTGGCGACGTGGCGGACATCGATGCGCGCCTCAGCCTCGACCTTGCCGGTGGCCTGCAGCCGCCCGACCGAGGTGTCGGTGTTACGCTCGGTCGCAGCGTTGCCGATGTCGATCTGGCCGCAGGCGATGTCGAGCCCACGGCCGTCAAGCGATAGCGATCGGGTGAGGCCGGTCAGCGCGTGCTTGGTCGCGACGTACGGGGTCGAGTTGCGCCGCGGCACATGAGCGGAGACCGAGCCGTTGTTGATGATGCGGCCGCCGCGCGGGTCCTGCTCCTTCATCATGCGGAAGGCATGCTGGGCGCATAGGAACGAGCCGGTCAGGTTGACCTGAACCACACCCATCCATTGCTCGTAGGTCAATTCCTCGAACGGGATGCCCCTGGTGCTGATCCCGGCGTTGTTGAACAAGAGGTCGATGCGGCCGTAGGTCGCTTTCACCGCATCGAACAGCGCCGCGATCGCGGCCGGGTCCGAGACGTCGGTCGGCACGACCAGCGTGCGCGGCGGCGGCGCCTGCGCGAGCGCGGCGGTTTCCTCGAGCATGTCGCGGCGGCGCCCGGCGAGGACGACGCTCCACCCCGCTTCGATGAGGACGTGCGCCGTGGCGCGGCCGATGCCGCTGCCAGCACCGGTGATGACCGCGATTTTCGCCTGGGTTGCCATGACCGATCTCCTCAACCTGATATGGGCCAGCCGCGCTCTCGGTAGGCGCCGTCCCAGAAGAGCCACTCATACTGGGCCGAGCGGGCGAACGCGGCCAGCATAGAAGCGCGGCATGCCGGCGTCGCGGCCTGGTCGGCGATGCCGGTGACCCGGGCGACCGCCTCGCCGAACGCCTCGTCGGCATAGGTGTCGATCCAGGCCTGATAGCGATTGTTCGGCGCCGCGCCGCGAGCGATTGCCGAGGCGACATCCCAGTAGATCCAGAAGCACGGAAGCAACGCCGCGACCAGTACCTCCCAGGGCTGCTGATGGGCTGTAGCGAGCAGAAAGCTGGTATAGGCGAGGCAATCGGGCGCCGGCTCGGCGGAAGCGACCGAAGCGGGCTCGACCCCGAATTCGCGCAAATAGTGCTCGTGCAGCCGCTGCTCGACCGCGATCGCGCCGAGCGCGGAATGGCCGAAAATCTGCGAGGTCGCGGTGTCCGACGCCTTTGCCGCCGCCAGCGACAGGACGCGCGAATACTGCGCGAGATAGAGCGCATCCTGCGTGATGTAGAAGCGGAAGCGCTCGGGCGCGAGCGTGCCGGCGGCAAGCTCGGTGTTGAACGGCAGATGGTGGATCGCCGCGCGCAATGCCGCGGTGCGCTGCCACGCTTCCTCGGAAAATCGCATCATGCCTCCCATTCCCTTCCGGCATTTGACCGCGCCCCGGCGATACCTATCTCATTTGTGGCCGCGATGCGTTATCCTCGCGCGCAACCCGAAGACGGAGGGGTTTCAATGGACGGCATGGCAGTCGCGGACCTGAAGGGCGTCGTCGTCCCGATCAACTTCACCCAGCCGATGGCGGAAAAGCCGTATTCCTACAATTACGAGCCGCCGCCGGGGGTGCCGCCGCGCAACACTCGGGAAGAAACCCACCAGGTCAAGGTGTTCGATGCGCGCGCCGTCGCCGACCGTTTGTCGCTCGACCGCGAGGGCTTCGTGCTGCTGCGGCGCCCGACCGCGGCGACCAATCTGTATGACGACGAAGAGGTCACACGGCTCTACTACCCCGAATGCGAGCGGTTTATCCGCGAGGCGACCGGGGCCAAGCGGGTCGTCGCCTTCGACCACATCGCGCGCAATGCCGCGCTGTCGGCGAAGGGCAACCAGATCAAACTGCCGGCGGGCCGGGTGCACAACGACTACACCGCCTGGTCGGCGCCGCAACGCGTGCGCGACCTGATGGGGGCGGAAGCCGAGGAGCTTTTGCAGCACCGCTTCGCCGAGATCAATCTGTGGCGGCCGATCCGCGGGCCGCTGCTGCGCTCGCCGCTGGCATTATGCGATGCGCAGAGCCTGTCGGAGGAAAATCTCGTCGCCTCCGAGCTGCGTTATCCCGACCGCACCGGCGAGACCTATGCCGTCACCTACAACCCGGCGCAGCGCTGGTATTATTTCCCGCAGATGCAGGCCGGCGAGGCCGTGCTGATCCGCTGCTTCGATTCGGCCCGCGCCGGCGCGGCGCGGTTTTCGGCGCACGGCGCGTTCGACGACCCGCAATCCCCGCCCGACGCCCCGCCGCGCGAGAGCATCGAGGTCCGTGCGCTGGTGTTCTTCGCCGACTGACGAATTGTAGAGATTTGTAGGATGGGTTGAGCGAGGCGAAACCCATCACAGGCCCCGCCGCGAGAGAAGATGGGTTTCGCTCCGCTCAACCCATCCTACGTCGCTTGCGGCTCCCGGGCAGCGGGCCTAATGCCCTGCAACAGGCGATCCAGCGCCTCTTGCGGAGAGTTTCCCACGGCGATCCAAGGTGGTGGATCCGCCCAAAATTCCGCCGGTACGCGGTCATCGCCGTGCGGGCCATCGCTAAGAACAAACGCAGCGCGGCTTCGTCCTTCATGCTGCTCCCGCGCATGGGCTATGGCCAGCCAAGTGCCGTTGCTGTAGACGCCTGTGTAGCGATCCTGGACGATCGCAATCGGATAAGCATCGCGCAGTTTTTCGGTCACTAGGCCCGCAACTCCTTGATCGCCGATTTCCAGGCGTCGATCGTGAAGGCGATGTCCTCTTGGGTGTGGGCGAGCGAGATGTAGTATTTCGACTCGCCCTTCAAAATGCCGCGCTCGCGTAAGAGCGCGTTAAAGCGGCGCATCAGCTCGGCGTCGCCGGCGAGCGTGGTGCGATAATCGCGCACCTTCTCGGGGCTGAACACGACATCGAAGAGCGGCGGTTCGCCGGTGATCTGCGCGGCGATGCCGGCGCTGCGCAAGAGGTCGCCGAGCGCCGCCATCAGCTCCTTTCCGGTGGCGTGGATCCGCTCATAGGCACCGGGCCGGCGCAGGATCGCCATGGTGGCGAGCCCGGCTGCCGCGGCGACCGGATTACCGGACAGCGTGCCGATCTGTACGAGGAAATTCTCGTCGCCGACCTTGCTCTTGTCGAAATGCGCCATGATTTCGGCCCGGCCGGCGATCGCCGCCAGCGGGAACCCGCCGCCGATCACCTTGCCGAGGGTGCAGAGGTCCGGGACGACGCCGTAATATTCCTGCGCCCCGCCATAGGCGAGGCGGAAGCCGGTGACCACCTCGTCGAAAATCAAGGGGATGCCGTTATCGGTGGCGATCTTGCGCAACGCGGCGAGAAAGCCCGGGGCCGGCGGGATGATGCGCTGGAACGGCTCGACGATGATCCCGGCCAATTCGCCCTTATGCTCATGCACGAGATCGGCCACCGCGGCGGCATCGTTGAACGGGGCGATCAGCATGTCGTCGCGCACGCTCTTCGGAATGCCGGCCGAATCCGGCACCGGCGCCGGAAAATTGCCCGAGCGCTTGGGCGCCAGGCTCATCAGCGAATAATCGCTCATGCCGTGATAGCCGCCCTCGAATTTCAAAATCTTGTCGCGCCGCATGAAGGCGCGCGCCGCGCGCATCGCATAGAGGTCGGCCTCGCTCCCCGACGAGACAAAGCGCACCTGCTCGGCACACGGCACCGCCTCGACGATCGCCTCGGCCAGCTCGATGCCGAGGCGGTTGTTGGCGAAGAAGGTCGTGCCGCGGGCGATCTGCGCCTGCGCCGCCTCGGTCACCTCCGGGTGGGCATGGCCGACCAGCATCGGCCCCGAGCCGAGCAGGAAATCGACGTATTCCTTGCCCTCCTCGTCCCACACCCGGCCGCCCTTCCCCTCGCGGATCACCACCTCGGCGGCAAAATTGCCAAAGGTGCCGCCGGGCAGCACGCGCCGCGCCGTCGCGTAGAGTTCGTTGTCGGTAGCGTTATCCAAGCTCTCGTCTCCCGCTCAACATCGTCATTCCCGCGCAAGCGGGAATCCACGGATCCAAACTCCAGTCGCCGGCCCTGGACCCTCGCTTTCGCGGGGGTGACGACAAGGCAATTCTAGGCAATTCTAGACCGTCTTATAGCCCGACCATGCCCATCCAGAACATCTGCCGATCGCCGATTTCGACATCGTATTTGCGCACGAAATCGAGCTTGCCGTCGGCGGCGATGCGGAAGAGGGCGAGGCTGGCCGGCACGGTGTGCGTCCTCCCGCCGTCCTTGACCGGCAGCCCCATGATGTGCCCCGCGACCAGGAGGCGCCCGCTGGGATCGATATGGAAGGTGCGGCAATGGATGCCGTGGGTATCGACGTGCTGGATCGCGGTGGGCTCGCCGCTCGCCGGGTCGATCGCATAGACGGCGAGCGTGTTCTCTCCGCCGGCGAAGACCCGCTCTCCGTCGATCTCGATGGTCGACGAGGCGCGGTTGGCGACATAGACATTCCGGCCATTCGGATGGACGTGCACCGTGCCGGCGACCTGTCGCCCGCGGATGTTGCCGGGCTGGGCCAGCGTGTCCTTCTGGAACACCGGCATCGCCAACAAGGTCGCGTCGTGAAAGGCGAACACGTCGAGCCGGTTCTGGCGCTCCAGCGACACGTAGACCCAGGGCTCGGTCGGGTGGAAATCGAGGTGCCGCGGCCCGAAGCCGTAGCCGCCATTGGGCGCGATCGACACCTGGGCGGTCAGATGGCCGTGGCGAAAATCGAAGACCTGGAGCCCGCCGGGCTCCTCGGGCTTGTCTCCCACCGCATCGTGGCCGCGCGATATCAGGATGACCTTCTGGTTGTCGTGGCGGACCCGGACCTGATGCGCATAGATCCCGGGGTAGACCGCTTCCGGCTGACCGACCTCGGCGCCTGGGGTGTCGTCGAGGTTGATCCGGTAGACGCAGAGACCGCTCGGATTGCTGAACGCGACGAGGATGTGCTCGGAGGGGATGTCGGTCGTCATGTGGATCGGGCGGGTCGGCAGCGCTATCGGCGCGCCATGCGGGCCGAGCGCGCCGGTCGCCGGGTCGATGCGGAGCGCCGTGACGTGGTGGTTGCGGCCGACCACTCCGCCGATCCCCGATGCGCTGTCGCTCGACGCGACATAGAGAAACCTCCGCGACGCGTGCGGCCAGGCGTAGTGCACATTGGCAGGGAGCGAGAGCGTGCCGCGCCGCACCAGGGCGGCGCCCTCGACATCGATCTCGTAATGCGTCAGCTCGGGCCCGACGCTCGCATAGAGCGCCACCCGGTTCGCGGTATCAGCCATGGCGACCAACCCTCCGATCCCCACCAACACGCCGAGATTGCGTCGTCGCTCCGCTCCTCGCAATGACAACTCTTTTCGGCTGTCATTGCGAGCGAAGCGAAGCAATCTCGTTGGCCAGGAGTTACACTGTCTCAATCCGATTGGGGAGTGAAGAGATGCCGGCCGCGATCGAGGAAAAAGACGCCATCCGCGAGGCGATGGCCGAGTATTGCTTCCGGCTCGACGGCGGCCGCTATGACGAGATGGCGGCGCTGTTCACCGAGGACGGCACCTGGGACACCGCCTTTGGCAAGGCGACCGGCCGCGCCGCGATCGCCGGCCTGGCGCGCGACATCCGCGCCAAGGCCGGCGACAACCGACCGCGCGCGGTGCATCTGGTGACCAACATCGCGATCACCCTTGGGGGCGAGAGCGCCGAGGTGCGCTCGAACTGGACCGTGGTGCAGAACAGCCCCGAAGGCCCGAAGATCGGATCGGGCGGCGCCTATGCCGACCAGATGGTGAAGCAAGACGGCAGATGGCTGTTCCGCTATCGCAAGATCGACCGCTTTATCGCCGCCTGACCCAGGGCCTCAGGGCGGCGTCGCGCTGAGCACGAAATCCATCTCGATCTGCGCCCCCCGCGGCAAGTGGGCGACGCCGACGCAGCTGCGCGCCGGCAGCCGGTCGGCCGCGAAGAAACCGGCATAGGCCTCGTTCATCCGCTCGTAAAGCCGCGGGAACTCGACCAGCGATACTCGCACCGAGACGACGTTTTCCTTAGCCAATCCCGCCCGCTGCAGCAGCATTTCGAGGCTGGCGAAGATCTTGCGGGTCTGGCGCTCCACCCCCTCGGGCAGCGGCACGCGGTCGTCGGCGAGATCGGTCGGCAATAGGCCGGAGAGGAAGCCCCAGCCGTTGACGAGAACGATGTCGCTCGCCAGCGCGGCGCGCGCGGTCCCGGAATCTGCGGCAATGCGGGGCATCAGGCTCAGGCGACGAGGTTTTCGGCCAAGAGGTGGCGGATGCGCTCGCCGGCCACCGCCTCGCGCTCCAGGCACGGCAGATCGTCGGTATCGACGACGATCTGCGCGGCGCGCCGCCCGAACTCGCCCAACGTCGCGAGATCTCCGATGTTCGATTGCGAGGGCAGACGGAACACCAACTCGTGGTTGTAGGTGCGCACGGGACCGTCATTGTAGAGCCGCGGGATCGTCGGCAGCTCGCCGATCCGCACCGCCTCGATCGCGCGGCCGAGCATGCGGCGGAACCGGACGATGCCGCGATCGGTCGTCCCGAGATGCTCGTTCTTGTGATTGGCCATCGCCCCCTGGCTGGACAGCGCATCGTAATCGCCGGGC
>WNFD01004058.1_pt1 | contig 23086 bp, 17 predicted proteins | sample 5400491 | NCBI WGS metagenome assembly WNFD01 (sample SAMN13153343, study PRJNA577476) | soil metagenome | isolation source: 120 cm saprolite under Douglas fir tree site 2 hole 2 replicate 2 | place: USA:California | collected 2015-04-18
GCCGTCAAGGCCGGCGGCCTGGTCGACACCCTCAACAGCCCCGGCCCATTCACCGTCTTCGCACCCACCGATGACGCCTTCGCCAAGCTCCCAGCGGGCACGGTCGAGACGCTCGTCAAGCCGGAGAACAAGGACACACTCGACAAGATCCTTACCTACCACGTCGTCGCCGGCAAAATCAGCGCCAAACAACTCGAAGGCATGATCAAGAAGGGCGGCGGCAAGGCCTCCCTCAAGACAGTCCAGGGCGAAGATCTCACCGCCACCGCTTCCGGCGGCAAGATCATGCTCACCGACGCCAAGGGCGGCATGTCCACCATCACCACCGCCGATGTCTTCCAGTCGAATGGTGTCATCCACGTCATCGACACCGTCCTGATGCCCAACTAAGTATTTACCTCGAAAACCCAAGGGGCGCCTCAATCAAGAGGCGCCCCTAATTTCGCCACAATTACGTAATCGACAGTGTTACAAAAACTCGCAACCCCTCTAATGTTTCGCCAGCACATGATCGATCATCCGGCTCAGATAAGGCCTCGCCTTCTCCAGTGCAGCCTCCGCCGTCAGCCCATACTTCTCCCGCAGCGACTCCACCTTGCCGTGCTCGATAAACGCATCCGGCCAGCCTACCCGCACCACCGGCACCTGCAGTTCAAGCTCATTCAGCGTCTCCATCACCGCCGACCCAAATCCACCAGCCAGCACATGGTCCTCCAGCGTCACCACCAGCCCGCACTTGCCGCCGAACTCTGCAACACACCCGCGATCGATCGGCTTCGCAAAACGCGGGTTGATCACCGCCGCTGAAAATCCTTCGAGCCTCAGCATCTCCGCCAGCCTCTGAGCCTCCGGCAGCATCGCTCCCAGCCCAAAGACCGCAACATCGGTGCCCTTCCGAACCACCTCCGCCTTACCGATCTCCAGCGCCACCGGCTCCTTCTTCATCGCCACGCCCGGCCCCGTCCCACGCGGATACCGAATCGCGCTCGGCCCCTCATGCAGCATCGCCGTATACATCATGTCTGCCAGCTCATCCTCATCCTTCGGCACCATGTGGATCAGGTTCGGCACGCCCCGCAGATAGCTGATGTCGAAGAGCCCATGATGCGTCGGCCCGTCATCTCCGCTCAACCCGCCGCGATCCATGCAGAACACCACAGGCAGGTTCTGCAGGCACACATCATGCACCACCTGGTCGAACGCGCGTTGCAGAAATGTCGAGTAGATCGCGCAAAAAGGCTTATACCCCTTCGTCGCCATACCGGCGGCAAAGATCACCGCATGCTCCTCCGCAATCCCCACATCGAAGTACCGCTTCGGATGGTGCGGCCGAAATAAATCGAGTGCCGTCCCATTCGGCATAGCCGCCGTAATCGCAACCACCTTGTCGTTCCCGTCCGCCAGCTTCGTCAAAGACTCAGCAAATATCTCCGAGTAAGTCTTCTGCCCCGCCGACTTCGTCTCACCCGTCTCCGCGTCGTAAGGCCCCAGCCCATGAAACTTCTTCTGCTTCTCCAGCGCCGGCTGAAAGCCCCTGCCCTTCTGGGTAATCGCATGCAGCACCACCGGCCGGTTCTGCTGCTTCAAAAATTTAAATGTCTCAATCAACAACGGAAGATTATGTCCATCGATCGGCCCAAAGTAATTCAGCCCGAACTCCTCGAACAGCATGCCCGGTCCAATCAACCCTTTCGCCGCCTCCTCCGCCTTGCGCGCCACATGCGCCACCGTCTTGCCGCCAAACCGCTCCAGCAGCTCCGCCGCCTTGCCATGAAGGCTCGAGATCGTCGGGTTGGTCACGATCTTGTGGAAGTACTCCGCGATCGCCCCGACATTTTTATCGATCGACCACGCATTGTCGTTCAACACGACAATCAACCGCTTCGTCTGCGCGGCAATATTGTTCAGCGCCTCAAACGAAATTCCATTTGTAAACGCCGCATCGCCGGCGAGCGCAACAATATGCTCCTTACCACCCGACATATCCCGCGCCACCGCCATCCCCAGCGCCGCGCTTAAAGCCGTTCCGGCGTGCCCAGCGCCATAGCTGTCGTGCTCGCTCTCAGTCCGCAGCATAAAGCCATTCAACCCACCCGGCTGCCGGATCGTATGGAACAGCTTCTCCCGTCCCGTCAACAGCTTGTGCACATACGCCTGATGGCTCACATCGAACACAAAGCTGTCCGCCGGCGTATCAAAGACATAATGCATCGCCAGCGTCAGCTCCACCACGCCCAGATTCGGCCCGATATGTCCGCCGGTCTTTGCCACCCCGACAATCAGCCGCGCCCGTATCTCCTCCGCCAGCTGCGTCAGCTCAGGAATCGACAGCTTTTTCACATCTGCGGGACAGTTTATCGTCTCAAGAATATTGCTCATCAAACCCTGTTCTGCAAGTCCCGCTCATCAAGCGTCGAGTCCTGCCCAAAACACAGACCGCCTACGCAACCTCGGCAAAATGGCGTCAGCTTTTAAGTATATCAACCCAGGCTGGCCCTCCGTGTTGCTCTCCAGACCCGGTTCCTTAGACGTTTTCCCGCGCTTTTTTGCCTGCGCTCGAAACTTTCCCTCCTGCCACAATTGCCCTCTAAGGTATGCTTCAGCCACATGATCCCTGCCGTCACCACCACGGGCCTCACCCGCCGTTTCGGCGACTTCACCGCCGTTCAGGACGTCAACCTCACCGTTGCGCCCGGCCAGTTCTTCGGCTTCCTCGGCCCCAACGGCGCCGGCAAATCCACGACCATCAAGATGCTCACCGGCCTCCTCGCCCCCACCTCCGGCAGCATCCAGATCCTCGGCCTCGACGCCATCGCCAACCCCATCGAAGTCAAGCGGCAAATCGGCGTCGTCCCCGAAGGCCTCGCCCTCTTCGGCCGCCTCACTGCAGCCGAGTACCTCCGCTTCGTCGGCCGCATGTACGGCCTCGACGCCGCCACCACCGCAGCCCGCACCACTGAGCTCCTCGAGTTCATGAGCCTCGCCAACGAAACAAAAAAACTCATCACCGACTTCTCCCACGGCATGCAGAAAAAACTCGCTCTCGCCGCCGCCGTCATCCACGGCCCCAAAGTCCTCTTCCTCGACGAACCCTTCGAAGGCGTCGACGCCATCGCCTCCGGAACCCTCAAAGCCATGCTTCAGGGCATGATCGCTCGCGGCGCCACCATCTTCCTCACCTCGCACGTCCTCGAGATCGTCGAACGCCTCTGCACTCACATCGCCATCATCGACCGCGGCCGTCTCATCGCCAACGGCTCCCTCGAAGAGCTTCGCGCCGGCGTCCAGGCCCGCAGCACCGACAACGCCGGCAGCCAGACCCTCACCCTCGAGCAGATTTTCCTCAGCATCGTAGGCAGCGAACCCGGCGCCCAGCAGCCCGAGCAGGAGCTATCATGGCTCGGTTGATCCTCGCAGCGGCAACCAGCCGCCCAAAATCCGTCTTTCTTGTCTTGCTTAAGGGCACGGCTTCAGCCGTGCCGTAAGAGCACAGCTTCAATGCGGCTTTAGCCGCTGAGGTACGTTTTTCTCCCGTTCCTGAAGAACAATATGAATCCAATTGTCGAACACGATTCAACTTTCAGCCCATCGCCCACGAACCAACCCTGGACCGCCGCACAGAGCCGCGCCCAATTCGCCGCTCTCGCCAAACTCCGCTGGTGCATCTTCCGCAACGCCTTCCGCCGCAAAGGTGGCGGTGGCGAACTCGCCGCCCGCATCATCCTCTTCCCCATCATCGGCGTCGTCGCCTTCGGACCCATCATCGGCTCGGGCTTTGGCGCGTACTTCCTCGTCTCCTCCGGCCGCATCGCGATGCTTCCCATTCTCACCTGGGCCATCTTCGCTCTCTGGATGCTCGTCGTCCTCAACATCTCCCCACCCGGCCTCAGCTTCGACATCAACACCATCATCCGCTTCCCTCTCAGCTTCCCGCGCTACCTCACTGCGCGCATCTTCTTCGGCCTCCTCAGCGCATCCACCGTCATCGGCACCCTCGCCATCGTCTCCGCCGACATCGGCATCGCCATCGCCAACCCATCGCTGGCTCCCTGGTCAACGCTTCTGCTCGCCACCTTCGCCCTTGCCAACATCTTCTTCACCCGCATGGCGCTCGTCTGGGTCGAGCGATGGCTCTCCACCCGCCGCGCCCGCGAGATCTTCACCGCATTCTTCCTCTTCGCCTCCCTCGGCTTCCAGTACATCAACCTCAACTTCAACCCCGGCCTGCAGGGCCGCCATCACCGCGCCTCCAGCCACCTTCCTCTGCTCCGAAAGATCTTTCACACCATTCAGCCCATCGCCGCATTCCTTCCACCCGGACTCACCGCCTCCTCCATCGTTCGCTACAGCCAAAGCCACTTCTTCGCCGCCGCTGCCTTACTCTTCGGCCTCGTACTCTTCGGTGCCCTTTTCTTCAGCGTCTACGCCTGGCGTATGCATCGCGAGTTCCGCGGAGAAAACCTCAGCGAAGTCACGCAGCCAAACCAACCCGCCGCTCGCCGAGCCGCTCCAGCCCCCCAAACCGCGCACATCCCCAACTCGGTCCTCATCCCCACCCGCACCTTCGGCCTGAACGGCACCATCATCGCCTGCCTGCAAAAGGAGTTCATCTACCTCCGCCGCAATATCAACCAGCTCTACGGCTTCGTTGCGCCTATCTTCATGGTCTTTCTCTTCGCCAACCGCCTCAGCCTCAGCGGCCGCTTCGGCAACTTCATCTTTCCCGTCGCCATCGCCTACTCCGTCCTCGGCGTCTCCATCCTCTCCTACAACGCCCTCGGCATGGACGGCAGCGGCGTTCAACTCTACTTCATGGCGCCCGGCCGCATGCGCGATGTCTTCCTCGCAAAAAACCTCACCGGCTTCCTCCTCAATCTTGTTGAGCTCGTCCTGGTCTTCGCCGTCATCGCCGTCGTTGCGCACCCGCCCGCTCTCGTCATCGCACTGGCTACGATCTGCTGGCTTCTCTTCGCCACCTTCATCAACGGCGCCGTAGGCAATCTACGCTCCCTTGCCGCCCCCAAGAAGATCGACCTCACAAAGGCCAGCCGCAAGCAAGCCTCCCAGCTCAGCGTCCTCATCGCCCTGGGAATTCTCGTTGCCTGCGCAGGCATAGGCTTCGCCGTCCTCGTCCTGGCCAGCTACTTCGGCCGCCCCTGGCTGATGATCCCCATCCTGCTCGCCCTCGCCATCGCCGCCTTCACCTTCTACGTCGTAGTTCTCAACCGCCTCGACACCATCGCCCTCAACCACCGCGAAGCACTCGCGGAAGAGCTCTGCAAAGCCTAGACCGCGAAGATTGGACAGCACCCCTCGTTCGGTAGGTCCGGATTCAAACAAAATTTTTTTGAGAAAGTTCACCTGGCTGAGAACGGAGTGCACAGTCTGGTGCGGCTGTCTTTATCATGCAAGTACTCTGCAAATCGTTAGCTAGAGAGGAGTCGCTATGAACATCCGTGCCGCAATCCTGTGCTCTCATCTGCTGCTCGCTCTTCCCTTGTTCGCGCGAGAAAGCACTGATGTGATTGTCATGAGAAATGGCGATCACCTGACAGGCCAGATCAAGGCCCTGAATGGCGGCGTCCTCTACGTTGGCCTGCCTTACGTCGTCCAGACCCTTTCCGTCGATTGGTCGAAGGTGGCCCACCTCGAAAGCAAGCAGTTGTTTCTTGTAAGGACAGAGGACGGCTCGGTCTACAACGGGACCCTCAGCAGCAGTGAAACTGCCGCCGGCCGCCCCATCGAGGTCCGGGTCGCAGAAACTCCGGAGAAGGAAGTAAAACTCAACAGCGCGCAAATCGTTGACGTCTCCGAGACCTCCGAGAAGTTCCTTCAGCGATTCACTGGCGGTGTGAGCCTTGGATCCATCTACTCAAAGGGAAACGAAAGCGTCCAATACAGCATCAGCGGATTGGTTGCGTATCCCCGGGAACGTTGGGGGGCTCAGGCCGGCCTGAGCTCGAACCTGTCCGCAGCCACCGGCACGACGACATCTACTCGCAATCAACTAACCTTTGGAGCATTTCATCTCTTGCCCCGGAAAAACTACTTCTATGGCGGCTTTGATGCTTTCCTGCAAAGCGCAGAGCAAGGCATCTCGAGTCAGAATGCTATCAGTGGCGGCATCGGACGTTACTTAAAGAACACCAACCGCACCACCATCTCCGTCCTCGGCGGCGTTGCCTGGCAGAACACTGATTACAGCCCAACCGTCTCCCCCATCGCCACGCAAAAAGTTACTACAGCCATGATCAACACAGATGTGAAACTCTTCAGGTTCAATAAAACCAATCTCGCTCTCAACGTCATTGTGCTTCCGGCCCTCTCCAACCCTGGTCGCGTCTATCTTTCCACCAACGCGTCCTACTACATCAAGATAACCGGCAATCTCTCGTGGAATCTCTCGCTCTACGGCAACTGGGATACCCAGCCGCCAGCCAACCTGCACGGCAGCGACTACGGTACGACCTCGGGACTAAGCTGGACATTTGGCAGCAGCCTTCGGACCGCACCCGGCACGATTCAATAGACAAGAGCACTTGCAATCCCCGAAATCGACCGAAGCTGCTCACGCAGTTTGTGAGCAGCGCAGCGGAGAAATCCGCTTCTCCAGATCACCAATGTAAACCGCGACATACTTGACAAAAGCACCTCACAGAAAACCGGCCATCACCAAACCCGCTCCACCTGATACGCCCTAAGTCCAGATCTAAAGTCCTTCGTTCTAATACTTTACACACATTAGACGGGGTGGGGGGGGGACCCCTCGAAAGCACCGAAACGTCAACCCCACATCCTTGTGCGCTAAACTGGCAGCCTCCGCACAATCAACAAAGGGGGACGAAAATGCAGCTCCGCAGCCGCAAAACCACAGTCCTGTTCACTCTGCTCATCGGAACAACTCTGGGCTGGCTCAACGCCCGCGCACAAAACCTCACCGAGCCAGCCGACAAGTATCAGTGGCTCGAAGACGTCTCCGGCGAGCGCTCCATGGCCTGGGTCAATGCGGAGAACGAACGCTCCGCCAAGGCCCTCGACGTCGGCCCCCTCTACACCTCCCTGGCCGAAACCGCCCTCAAGGTCCTCGAATCCCCCACGCGCCTGCCCAACCCGCAGTTTCGCGTCGGCGAAATCTACAACACCTGGCAGGACGCCCAGCACGTTCGCGGCATCCTCCGCCGCACCTCACTCGACAGCTACCTCAAAGATCAGCCCGACTGGCACACCGTCATCGACTACGACGCCCTAGCCACCCAAGACAACGAGAAGTGGGTCCAGAAGGGCCTCAACTGCCTCTACCCCGGCGACGGCCTCTGCCTCGTCGCCCTCTCCGCCGGCGGCGAAGACGCCGACACCCTCCGCGAGTTCGATCTGAAAACAGGTGAGTCCGGCAAGTTCGTCGAAAACGGCTTCACCCTCTCCCGCTCCAAACAGTCCGCCACCTGGGTCGACAAAGACACCCTCCTCGTAGCCCGCAACTGGGGCCCCGGCACCATGACGCAGTCCGGGTACCCCTTCGTCGTCAAACTCTGGAAGCGCGGCGAGCCCCTCGACCAGGCGAAAGAGGTCTACCGGGGCACAGCCTCCGACGTCAGCGCCAGCGCCGGATCCGTGCACGACAGCCAGGGCCACCACGCCGTCCTCCTCAACCGGGGAGTGAACTTCTTCCAGCGTGAAGTCTCCCTCTACACCCCCAAAGGCCCAAAAAAAATCGCCATCCCCGGCAAGTCGCAGATTCACGGGATGCTCGACGGCCAGATCATCGTAGAACTCAACGAGGACTGGAAGCCACAGGGCCTTACCACCACATTCCCTCAGGGAGCCATCGTCGCGCTTGACCTTGAAGCCGTCAGAAAAGACCCCACCCATCTCAAACCCACCGTCGTCTTCACCCCGTCCGCGCAGGAGTTCGCCCAGGAAGCCGCAGTCACCAGAAACCACCTCATCCTCACCACGCTCGACCACGTTCAGGGCCGCGCCTACGTCTACACCCGCAGCCCAAAGAACGTCTGGACGTCGAAGAAGCTCGATATCCCCGACAACCTCAGCGTCTCCGTCGAGACCGTCAACACCTCCGACGATCGCTTCTTCCTCGAGACCACCGGCTTTCTCACGCCCTCCTCGCTTCTCCTCGGCGATGCAGCCACAACCACTCTCAAGCCCGCAAAGACGCTGCCTCCACAGTTCGACGCCTCCAACCTCGTCGTCGAGCAACTCCAGGCGACTTCAACGGACGGCGCCAAGGTCCCCTACTTCATCGTCCATCGCAAGGACATTAAGTACGACGGCTCCAACCCCACACTGATGACGGCCTACGGCGGCTTCCAGATCTCTGAGACACCGCGCTACTCCGGCATCGTCGGTAAGCTTTGGCTCGAACGCGGCGGCATCTTCGTCCTCTCCAACATCCGCGGCGGCGGCGAGTTCGGCCCCGCATGGCACGAGGCTGGCCTCAAGACCCACCGTCAGGTCATCTACGATGACTTCACCGCAGTCGCTAAAGACATGTTCACCCGCAAGATCACCTCACCGCGCCGCATGGGCATCGTCGGCGGCTCGAACGGTGGCCTCCTCATGGGCGTCGAGTTCACCCAGCACCCCGAGATGTGGAACGCCGTCGTCATCCAGGTGCCCCTCCTCGACATGCTCGGCTTCGAACACATTGCCGCCGGGGCCTCCTGGGTCGGCGAGTACGGCACCGTCACCATCCCTGAGGAACGCAAGTTCCTCGCCTCCATCTCGCCCTACAACCAGCTCAAGCCCGACGGCACTTACCCCGAACCGCTCATCTTCACCACCACCAAAGACGACCGCGTAGGCCCCGTGCATGCGCGAAAGTTCGCAGCAAAGATGGAGGAGTTCCACAAACCCTTCTACTACGATGAAATTGTCGAAGGCGGCCACGCCGCCGGTGCCAACCTAAAAGAACAGGCAAAGACCTGGGCCGAGCAGTACACCTACCTGACGCGCAAGCTGATGGATTGATCCAGCAAATGACGCAAAAGAAAGCACCAGGATCGCCTCACTCCGAGGCGATTTTGGTTTTGGAAGCACAATCCGTACAGTGGATCGAGAACTCAACGTTCGTGCAAAAGAAAGATCAACGCACGACGTTTTAGCTCAGTTCTCATAGCGATAAAGAGAGGAAAGGGTAAGACTTGAGCATCCAAAACGAAGAAACCAGCAGGAAAGAGGGCTTGGAGGTTCTGGACGTTGAGGGATGGAAGCAGTACGAGTGGCTTCTACACGGGTTTAGTACGCGCGACGGCGGGATCTCACAGGTTTACGGGGGATCCACCCTGAATCTTGGGTGGACGAAAGAGGATGATCCTACGTCGGTAGCTGAGAATCGAAGGCGCTTCTTGTGTGCCGTATGTGGTGAAAATGCTCCTTCTGTGCTCGTCGGGGTGAAGCAGATTCACTCTAACATCGTGCGAGTGGTGAAAAAGGGAGATGGAGCGCTGGAAGGCCGGCTTCAAACCGAAGAGGGTAAGGCACTATTGGAGGGAGATGGACTAATCACTGATGTGCCCGGAGTATTGTTGGGGGTGGGAACGGCCGATTGCGTCCCTGTCCTCGTGGTCGACGTGGCGAAGAGAGTCGTGGCAGCGTTTCACGCTGGATGGAGAGGGACTGTGGCGCGGATCATGGAGCGCGGCATTGCCATGATGCAGGAGCAATATGGATCTCAGGCCACGGATATGGTGGCAGCCGTCGGGCCAGGTATCGGACCATGTTGCTATACGGTAGGGGAGGAAGTGTGGTCGGAGTTCGGCAGGCAGTTTGGGTACGCAAAGGAACTCTTTGTCCGCCCGACGGATTCTGCAGAGGTTCGCTTGAATCTTTGGGAAGCCAACCGACACCAGTTGTTGGACGCCGGTGTAACCGAAGCTAGAATTACCGTGATGGGAGAGTGTACTGCATGTGCACGGAGTCAAAGCGGCGCCTTGCGCTACTTTTCGCACCGGGCGGAGCACGGTATTGCGGGACGGATGCTCAATGTGGTTGGAGTGGCATCTTAGAGTCCGTTTCCACCTGGCTTCTGTCGTTTTAGGGGTCCACTCAAGGTTTTTGAGGTACCATCCGGCAGATTCCTTCAAGCTCCATGACATCCGGCGATCTATTGCGTCTACCTCTGGTGCTTCAAGGAAGATTCCCGCATCCAATGACAGGATTAGGTTTCCGGGCGCCAGTTCGGCTAACCACCTTTTGTTGCAACAAAAATTTGCATCCTTGCTCGTGGGTCTGTAATATACCGCGATTGTAGACATGAGAGTGAATGTGCCCAGCGTAGCCCCGCAATTTCTCCGTTCCCGTATCGGTAAAGTCTGTGTCGCCATCATCGGCTCCACGGCTGCCGAGATGCTTGAAAAAGCCAGCGCCGTCGTCAAAGAGACGCCCTTCCTCGAGTTCCGCCTCGACTATCTCGAGAAGCCTCTTCTCGCCCTGCCGAAGTTCAAACATTTCTTTACTGACAACACCGCCGCCACTGGCATCGCGACCTGTCGCCGGACGGCTAACGGCGGTAAGTTCTCCGGTAACGTCGCCGCCGAGATCGAAGTTCTTTCCAAGGCCGCAGCAGCGGGCTTCCATATCGTCGATGTTGAGCTCGAGTCCGTCACAGCTATGAAAAAGGGGGAGCTCCAGAATCTCCGCGACACCGGCGTCGCCCTCATCATCAGCCACCACGACTTCGCCGCGACCAAGGACCTTGAAGGCATCTATAAGCGCATCGTGCCCTTCCAGCCCGACTTCATCAAGATCGTGCCCACGGCCAAGACGCTCGTCGACAACGTCACCCTCATGCGCTTCATCGAGCGCATGGAGGACCACTCCAACATCATCGGCATCTGCATGGGCGACGCCGGCATCATCTCCCGCGTCCTCGGCGTCCGCGCCGGCTCTGCCTTCACCTTCGCCGCTGCCACCGTGGGCGAAGAGACCGGCCCTGGCCAGATCGCCGCACGCACGCTGATCGAAACCTACCGCATCGATCAGGTTGACGCCGCCACCAAGGTCTACGGTGTGGCTGGCAACCCGATCCGCAGCTCGCTCTCGCCGATCATGATGAACACGGCCTTCCGCCGCGAGACCGTCAACGCCGTCTATCTCGCGCTCCAGGCCAACAAGCTCTCCGACCTGCTCAAGCTGGTAGATGAGATCCCCATCCAGGGGCTCAGCGTCACCATGCCGCTCAAGCAGGAGATCATGGCGCACCTTGAGAAGACCGATCCGCTCTCGGCCAAGATCGGAGCCTGCAACACCGTCCTCCGCGCGCAGGACGGGAAGCTCTACGGCTTCAACACCGACGTCGCCGGCATCACCGGCCCGCTCGAAAAGCGTATGTCGCTCCGCGGGGCCAAGGTGCTCGTGCTTGGCGCAGGCGGGGCCGCTCGCGCTGCGGTATTCGGTCTGCGCGATAAGGGTGCGGAGGTTTTCATCCTCAATCGCACTGCTGAGACCGCACAGAAGCTCGCGCGCCAATCCGGCTCCAAGACCATCAAGAAGGACGCAGTCGCCAAAACGGTCTTCGACGTCATCATCAATGCGACGCCGATTGGGATGGCGGGAATCAAGGCACCGCAGCTTCTCGAAGCCAAGGACCTTAACACCAAGCTGGTCTTCGATCTGGTCTACAACCCGCTGGAGACGCCGCTGCTTCGTATGGCTCGCCAGAAGGGTATTCCGATCGTCACGGGCATCGAGATGTTTGTGCAGCAGGGGGCGCGCCAGTTCGAAATTTTTACGGGCAAACCGGCACCGGAGGAGGAGATGCTTCGTGTGGTCATTCATGCCCTGCGGCAGCAGGCTGAGGCCGCCGCACCGGAGTCCCAGGCAGCTGCAGACAAGGCGCCTGCTTCCAAGGCGAAGAAAGCGCCGGTTAGCAAAGCAAAAAAGGCGTCTTAATCGGAGTTATTTTCAGAAAAAAAATGAGACCCCGGCGCGAGCCGGGGTTTTGTTGTTTTTGCTGGTGTTTTTAAGGGGTGTTTTGGAAAAAGTGGGGTGCAGAACGTGGTTTTTTTGTGGTGAAATCGTGGTGATACGCGTGGTAAAACGTGGTGGGTTGATGGTCGTTTTTTCGAGACGAAAAACATGCCACTTTCTTTAACTATTTTTTCTGTTTTTTCCACAGAGACGACGAAGCCGCCCTTGTCGGGCGGCATTTTGGTTTGGTGAACTGAGGTTAGCTGCTCTTGCCTTCGGCGGAGGCGATCTTTTCCTGGGCCTGACGTGTCAAGGCGTTGGCTTCGTCGTACTTCTCGCCGTCGTCGCCGGCCTCCTGCCAGAGTTTCTCGCCCTCCTGAAGCTCCTGCTGGGCCTCAGCGCGGTTGATCTCGTCGGGATGCATCGCGGTCTCGGCCAGGATCGTCACGCGCTCGGGAAGGACCTCTACGAAGCCCCAGGCGACGAAGAACTTCTGGTCGCCCGATGAACCGCCGTGCAGCCTCACCTCGCCTGCGCCGAGCTCGGCCAGCAGCGGTGCAGCGCCGTAGAGCGCCTCCATGTAGCCCGACATCGACGGCAGTTCGACGGCCTCCGCCGTTGCATCCAGCAGGATGCGGTCCGGGGTTACCAGCCTAACCGCTAACAGTCCGGATTGTGGTGTTTCTGCCATGAGTACCTCAGGGGCTAAAGCCCCCTTTATGCCCAGTTCTTTGCGGCACGGCTGGAGCCGTGCCCTTAACAAAACTAGTCGCTATTTTACTTTCTCAGAGAGCATCGCCGAGTCAAACAGCAGATTCCTCCGCTTCGCTGCGGAATGACAACAAAGTAAAACGGAAGGACAACAAAGTAAAACTTAGACGGTTTGCTTCATCTTCTCAGCGGCGGCGAGTACGTCTTCGATGCCGCCCTTGAGGTAGAAGGCCTGCTCGGGAATGTCGTCGTGCTTGCCTTCGATGATCTCCTTGAAGCTGCGGACCGTGTCCGCAACCTTGACGTAGGCGCCGGGGATGCCGGTGAAGATCTCGGCTACGTGAAAGGGCTGCGAAAGGAAGCGCTGGACTTTACGGGCCCGCGCTACGGTGATCTTGTCCTCTTCCGAGAGCTCGTCGATGCCGAGGATGGCGATGATGTCCTGAAGGTCCTTGTAGCGCTGCAGGATCTTCTTGACGCCCTGGGCGACGTCGTAGTGCTCCTGGCCGACGACGCGCGGAGCCAGAATGCGTGAGGTCGAAGCCAGCGGGTCGACTGCCGGGTAGATACCAAGCTCCGACAGCGGACGCGAGAGCACGGTGGTCGCGTCGAGGTGAGCGAAGGTCGTGGCCGGGGCAGGGTCGGTCAAGTCGTCGGCGGGCACGTAGACGGCCTGCACGGACGTGATGGAGCCCCTCTTGGTCGAGGTGATGCGTTCCTGCAGTTCGCCCATTTCGGTGGCGAGGTTGGGCTGGTAACCGACGGCTGACGGCATACGGCCGAGCAGAGTGGAAACCTCAGAGCCGGCCTGGGTGAAGCGGAAGATGTTGTCGATGAAGAGCAGGGTGTCTGCGCCCTCTTCGTCGCGGAAGTGCTCGGCTACGGTGAGGCCGGTAAGGGCGACGCGGAGACGTGCCCCTGGGGGCTCGGTCATCTGGCCATAGACCAGTGTGGCTTTGCTCTTGGGGAGGTCTTTGAGATCGATAACGCCGGATTCCTGGAACTCCACCCAGAGGTCGTTTCCCTCGCGGGTACGCTCGCCGACGCCGGCGAAGACCGAGAAGCCACCGTGCTGGCTGGCGACGTTGTTGATGAGCTCCTGAATGATGACGGTCTTGCCGACACCGGCGCCGCCGAAGAGGCCGATCTTGCCGCCCTTCAAGAAGGGCTGAATGAGGTCGATGACCTTGATGCCGGTCTCGAACATCTCTTCACTGGTGGACTGCTCGTCGAACGCAGGGGCCTGCCGGTGGATGGGCAGATGTACCTTGGCGTTGACGGGCCCGAGCTCGTCCACAGGCTGGCCAAGGACGTTGAGCACGCGGCCCAGGGTCTCGCGGCCTACGGGAACCGTGATGCCCGCGCCAGTGTCGATCGCCTTCATGCCGCGGATCATGCCTTCGGTGGCGACCATGGCGATGCAGCGCACGCGGCCCTCGCCCAGGTGCTGCTGCACCTCGACGACGACGTCGAGCGGGGTGGGGACGTCGAAGCCTTCGCTGACGATGCGAATGGCCTGGAAGATGGGGGGCATCTTCGACTCTTCAAACTGAATGTCAACGGCCGGGCCGCTGATTGAAATTACTTTTCCGATGTTCTCTGCCATAAAACTCTTTCTCGCTTCGAGATGCCAAGACCGCGATTCGTTCGACTCTTTAGCCTCCTCGACAGATACAGCCTGTGCGAGGAGAACATACCCCGGGGGCTAAAGCCCCGTTTCTTGCTGGCATCTAGATTGCCAAGGCTGAAGCCTTGGCCTACCTAGAAGCAACAACTTCAAATCCTTACAAGGCGGCGGCGCCGCTTACGATTTCGATAATCTCCTTGGTGATGGCGGCCTGCCGCACGCGGTTCATCGTGAGCGAGAGCGCGTCGATCATGTCTCCTGCATTGTTTGTCGCCGAATCCATGGCCGTCATGCGCGCTGCGTGCTCTGCCGCGACGGATTCGAGCATCGCGTGGAAGATCTGCGTGGTGACGTACTTTGGCATGAGGTGGCGGAACAGACGTTCCGGCGACTGATCGAAGAGGTAGTCCACTTCTGCGGTGCCAGCGGTCTTGGCTGCTAACCCAGCGGCCTCCTTCTGCTCCTCGGTCATCTCCTCGGCCACGGTGATCTCGTGCGAGCCGAGTTTGCGGATGGGGAGAAGCTTTTCGATGACGACGCGCTGCGAGATGACGGACTTGAACTCGTTGTAGACGACGTATACGGAGTCGATCTCAGCGCGCGTGTAGCGCTCGATGATGTCATGCGCCATATCGCTGACTTCGTCGATGCCGATCTTCAGCAGAATCGTTGGATGGTCGCCGGTAACCTCGATCGGCTGGGCACGGTGGCGGATGATTTCAAAGTGAGTGGCGAGATCGTTGTCGTAGTGCTCTTCCTTTTTCTCGTAAACGGCGGCAGGGTAGCGCTTGCGGAACGTATCGCGAGCCTTGCGGCCGACCGGCTCAATGTCGACGTTCTGGCCGGCGGCATGGCTCCCGTTGATGAAGCCCTGCGCGGCCTTGGCGATGTTCGAGTTGAAGGCGCCTGCGAAGCCTTTGTCGCCGGCGACGACGATGACGAGAACGTTCTTCTCCTCGCGCTCGACCAGGAGCGGATGCATAACCTCCAGCGAATCGCCGGTGCGTCGGACAAGCGACTCGAGCACATTGGAGATCATCCGCGCATAGGGCCGGGCCAGCATCGCACGCTCCTGGGCGCGGCGCAGTTTCGCGGCCGAGACCATCTTCATGGCCTTGGTGATCTGCCGCGTGTTCTTGACACTGCGGATGCGTCGCCGTAGATCGAGTACGTTTGCCATTTACTTAGCCGCAGCCGTCTCTTTCTCCTGCTTGTTCTTTTCCGCACGGTCGGCGAGGAAGTTCGATTTGTATTCCTTGACGGCGTCGGTCAAACGGTTCTTGATGTCGTCGTCGAGAGCTTTTTTGGTGGCGATGTCGGTCAGGATGGATGCCTGGGCCGACTCGAGATACGGATAGAAGCCGTCCTCAAACGCGCGCAGATCCTTTACCTCAACATCGTCCAGAAGGCCGTTGACTCCAGCGAAGAGGATCGCAACCTGCTTCTCCGCGGTAAGCGGCTGGAACTGCGGCTGCTTGAGCAGTTCGGTGAGACGCTGGCCGCGGTTTAGCTGCTGCTGGGTGACTTTGTCCAGGTCCGAACCGAACTGCGAGAAGGCAGCGAGTTCGCGGTACTGGGCGAGGTCCAGCTTCAGCGTTGCACCGACCTGCTTGGTCGCTTTGATGGCCGCGGAGAAGCCGACGCGGGAGACCGAGAGGCCGACGTTGACGGCGGGGCGGACGCCGGAGTTGAAGAGGTCGGTCTCGAGGAAGATCTGGCCGTCCGTGATGGAGATGACGTTGGTCGGGATGTAAGCGGAGACGTCGCCGGCCTGGGTCTCGATGATGGGCAGCGCGGTGAGTGAACCGCTGCCGAGCTTGTCGGAAACCTTGGAGCTGCGCTCGAGAAGACGCGAATGGAGGTAGAAGACGTCGCCGGGGTACGCTTCGCGGCCTGGAGGACGGCGGAGGAGGAGCGAGATCTCGCGGTAGCTGGCGGCGTGCTTGGATAGGTCGTCATAGATGACGAGAGCGTGCTTGCCAGAGTCGCGGAAGTATTCGCCCATTGCCGTAGCAGCGAAGGGGGCTAGATACTGCATGGGCGCGGGCTCAGATGCGGTGGCGGCTACGACTATGGTGTAGGCCATCGCGCCGTACTCTTCGAGCGTCTGCACGACCTGCGCAACGGAAGACCGCTTCTGCCCGATCGCGCAGTAGATGCAGATGAGGTTGTTCTTCGCGGAGTTGATGATGGTGTCGAGCGCGATGGCGGTCTTGCCGGTCTGGCGGTCGCCAATGAGCAGCTCGCGCTGGCCGCGGCCGATGGGAATCATCGTGTCGATGGCCTTGATGCCGGTGGCCATGGGTTCGCGGACGGACTGGCGGTCGATGACGCCGGGAGCGAGCCGTTCGACGGGCAGGAACTTGTCGGTGTCGATGGGTCCCTTGTCGTCGATGGGCTGACCGAGTGCGTTGACGACGCGGCCGATCATGGCCTCGCCGACGGGCACGGACATGATCTTGCCGGTGCGCTTGACGGTGTCGCCTTCTTTGATCTCGGTGTAGTCGCCGAGCAGCACCGCGCCGACCTGGTCTTCGTCGAGGTTCATCGCGAGGCCGGCCACGCCGTGGGGGAATTCAATGAGCTCGCCGGCCATGACCTTGTCGAGGCCGTGGACGCGGGCGATACCGTCGCCGAGGGAGATGACGGTTCCGACCTCATCGACCTGGATGCGCTGCTCGAAGTTCTCAATCTGCTGGCGTAGCAGCTCTGTTATCTCATCCGCCCTGATCTGTGCCATGTCTTCCTTCTACTTGATTCGTTTCAATCTGAAAAAAACTTGAGCGTTGCTGTCAGCAAAGAACTCTACGCGTTCACGAGCCTCTGCTTCAACTGCTGCAGCTGCGCGCGGATGGAGCCGTCATACACCGTCGACCCGATGCGCACCACGGCGCCGCCCAGCAAAGTTGGATCCTGATGGTAGGTGGCCCGAACGCGGCCGCCCGCGAGCTTCGCTACCTGGGCCTCAAGCTCTGCGCGATCCTGATTGTTCAAGGGATGCGCGCTGGTGATCTCTGCCTCGGCCATTTGGGATTGCTCGTCGGCGACGGCATGGTACTCGGCGAGGATCTCGTCCAGTTCGGCAAGACGCTGGTGGTCCATGATGACGGCGAGGAAGTTTCGCACCTGCGGGAACATGCCGATGCGACCGGCGATAGCGTCGAGGACCTTCAGCTTTTGCTCGTTGGCGATCGAGGGGTTCATCAGGACTTCGCGCAACTCGCTGCTGCCGGCGAGGGTTTTGCTGAAATCGTCGAGCTGTTGTTGGGCTGCCGTCGTATCGAGATGCGACGAGGTCGCGACGGAGGCGAAGGCATGGGCGTAACGCAGGGAGAGGACGGACATTAGTTTTGCCCGCCCTTCGAGTCGTCGTCGCCGGTGAGCCGTCGCGCGAAGCTCTGCACCAGCAGCCGATCGGTCTCGTCCGTGACGACCAGCTTGCGCGCCGCCTGATCGATTGCGAGCTCAGCTGCGTATTGCTGGATCTGCCGTTGCGCCAGGGCGGTGGCGGCAGCGATCTCCTGCTCCGCCGCTTCGAGGATCTTTCGCTTGTCTTCTTCAATGCTGGACTTGATGCGCTGCTCGTCGAGCGCTGAATCCTTGTCGGCTTGCGCGCGAAGGGCGGCGATCTGGTCATCCAGCTTGCTTAGCCGCTCTTCGACGGTGCTCAGTCGCGCGCTTGCCTCTTCGGTCGCAGTGCGGGCGCCGACCAAGTCTTTTTGGATCGCGGTGTTGCGGTCGCGGAAGGTCTTCGGCAGGGTCTTGAGAAGGAACCAGCCTACGAGTGCGGCCAGGACGATAAAGTTCGCGATGGTAAACGCCGTGGCTGCCTGCTCGGCGTTCAGGCCAACCATGGCTCCGAGTTTGCGGACCGAAGGCGAATGAAGATACGCGTCGTTCTCGTCCACTTCCTGCTTGTTCTTTTCGGGCGACTGCGCCTCTGGCGAACTAAGCCGTCCACCACCAGCGTCGGTGGGAGCTGACTGCTGGGCTGTTGCGTGGCGAACAGGCGCGAACAGCGTCGCGGCTAGTACAAGCCCGGGTAGAAGCCTCTTGATATTGAAATACATCCGCGAAAGGTTCATTGGGCTACCTCCGTTGGACGAACGCCAGCGGGGAGAATGGCGTTAAGGACGCGCGAACTCAGGTCATCGCTCACGGCTACGATCTGGAGCCGGGCTTCCTGGGCGCTCTGCTCAATCTCCTGGCGGGCGCCGCGGACACGCTCCTGCATGTGCTGCCGTACCTGCGCGAGAGCTGCCTCCCGCTCTGCATTCCACTGCTTCAACTTCTGATCGCGAGCATGAAAGATCTCGGCCTTGGCGGCGCGCAGCTTCTCTTCGTACGCCGCGGTCTCGGCCTCAGCCGCTGCGATGGCGCTGCGTGCCTGTTCCACCGCACCCGAGGTGCGCGCACGACGCTCTGACAGAATACGATCGAGCGGGCGGCGAACGAGAAGGCCGTAGACCGCCACCAGCATGATGAACAAGACCATCGTCGGCACGGAGCCGAGCACAAGTTCACCGAGTTGATTCAGTATCTGGTCCATGAATGGGGTCGGCTGGGGCCGCTTGGAAGTCCTGTCGTCAGCTGTCTCACACAGCTAGATTGTGTTGCTGAAAACGCTGGTCAAGACGGCGCGTGGTGGTGCGAGGTACATCTAGTTTTAGCAAAGCGATTACGCGAGTGTCAACCAAGCGTTTATCGATAATCGACTAATCTGGCCGATTTTCGCCCACTCTCCTAAGAACGTCATTTCATGGGCTCAACCCGCAATTTTGCCTTTGACTTCCACAACCAAAGGACTAGACTGTTAGGTACTACCTGGACCCTACTATCTGGGTCACATAGGTCGCGTGACTGGGGACACCACCTCCGCTCCCCTTCAGGCGGCCTATGCTAGTTAAGGGGTGAGTTTTGAGCTGTGAGCGTTGAGTTCCCACGGCTCAAGGCGCTCAGGTTCGTTCGCGGAACCTTCTGTATCTGTTCAGCAACGACGCCGGCCCTCGTGCTGTGACGTACGCCAGATTTCCTTCGAACCTCTTCCCTTCCACAATTGCGCCAGCCTCCAGCGCTGCCAGCACTGCGCCTTCGGACTGCGGCAGACGAAACTTCATCTCTATCACCGGATCCACTACCAGCGCTTCGTCGATAGCTTCAAGCAGATGGTCCAGTCCCAGCTTTTTCAAGCTGGAGACCGCGACGCTTCCCGGTGCTCCCATCGGCGTCCCATCGCCGTCGGGAACCAGATCGATCTTGTTCAACACCTCGATGATGGGCTTCTTTGCGACGTCCAGTTCGGCCAGGACCTCTTGCACCTGAGCCTTTTGCTCCTCGACCATCGGACTCGACGCATCGCGCACATGCAGCAGCAGTTCAGCCCGCTCCACCTCTTCGAGCGTCGCGCGAAAGCTGGTCACCAGGGTGTGGGGCAGGTTGCGGATAAAACCCACGGTGTCCGACAGCAGGATCTTTCTGCGCGAGGGAAGCTGCAACTGGCGCAGTTTGGGGTCGAGCGTCGCGAACATCCGCGACGACTCCAGCACTCCCGCCTCGGTCAACGCGTTGAACAGCGTGCTTTTGCCTGCGTTTGTATATCCGACCAGCGCGACCACCGGAACCGGGACCGCCTCTCGCCGTTGCCGCTGCTGCCGGCGAATCCGACGTACCGACTCCAGCTGCTCCTTCACGTGGTCGATGCGGAGGTTGATCTTGCGGCGGTCCGTCTCCAGTTGAGTCTCGCCCGGTCCGCGGGTCCCAATGCCGCCGCCCAGCTGGGACATCGCTTTTCCTCGCCCAGCCAGTCGTGGAAGCTGATACTCCAGTTGTGCCAGTTCCACCTGCAGCTGACCTTCGCGGGTACGCGCATGCCGGGCGAAGATATCCAGAATTAATTGCGTCCGGTCGATTACCCGCGACGGCAGCCTGGCTTCCAGGTTGCGCAGCTGCGAAGGAGACAGGTCATGGTCGAACAGCACCAGATCGGCCCCGGTCGAGGCGATCACGCCCTCAATCTCGTCCAGCTTGCCGCCGCCGACCAGAGTCGCCGGATCGGGTCGCGCGCGCCGCTGAATCAACGTCGCGGCAACCTCCGCTCCGGCGCTGCGGGCAAGCTCCTCAAACTCCGCCAGCGACGCATCGAAGTCCAGATCCACCACCCGTTTCGGTTCCCCTGAAAGGGGTTCGCCCTTCGGTTCTAGCGCAGTTCCGGAAGATACGGCCGCTGCATTCCGCGCCAGACGCGCGGCCGCAGTCAGCCTGCGCCGCTCGCCAGTGAACTCCACGGCGACCAGTACCGCACGCTCTGCTTGAGGCAGACCACGCTGCGCATGACGCATAGCCTCCGCCTGCGCAGCGACCAGACTCCGCCTTACAGTCTTTTCTTGACTGACCTTCGTAACCTCAGTTGTCAACGGCTAACGGCCTTGCGTCCCGTTCGCGGCCTCTTGCACCGCCGTCGCGACAGGAGGCGCCGAACTGACTGCCGCCCGCATCTCAGCCTTGGCCTCCGGTCTTATGTCCCCGTGCATGCCGGCTCGCCCACTCACCACTGTCGAGATGGCATGCTTGAAGATCAACTGCTCCTGGCTATTGTTCTCCAGCAACACCGAGTATTTATCGAACGACCGGATCTTCCCCGTCAGCTTGACGCCGCTTACCAGGTAGATTGTGATCGGACTCTTATCTTTTCGCACTGTATTGAGAAAAGTATCCTGAATGTTCTGTGCCGGCTTTGATTCCATGGTGCCGATCTCCTTAGCTAGATTCGTTACCGTGCCATAAGGTTCTGCCGTGGTCCATTAACTTCAGAAGAAAACTCAGCCCACTGACTTACCGAGTCTGAAGCCAAGACTGTCAACGATACGAGCATTCACGACAATTATCAAATCTGGAAAACTCCACACTCCACCGTCGGCGGTTTATCGAAGCGGTTCCAGGACTATTAGACGAAGCCCGAGGCATAACGAGAGTCAACATTCGGCCCACAGCGATATACCATGGCAGACGTGCCTATACGCAACCCGCAACCTGTTCAGATGCTTGATTTTTCCCGGCAGTACGCCAGTATCCGGCAGGAGCTGCTCGATGCGATCGAGGCGGTGTGCACCTCGCAGCGCTTCATCCTTGGCCCCCAGGTCGCCAGCTTCGAGCAAGCCGCCGCTACCGCCTGCGCCGTACCTCACGCCGTTGGCTGCGCGAGCGGGACAGACGCGCTCTGGCTCGCCCTGGCTGCCGTCATTACAACGCCGTTCAGCTTCTTCGCCAGCGTCAGCGCCATTCTTCGTTGCGGCGCGCAACCCTTGCTGGCAGATATCGACCCAGCCACCTTCAACCTCTCACCTACCTGTGTCGCCGACCTCCTCCGCTCCCCCGCCGCCCGCAATACAAAGGCGATCCTCCCCGTCCACCTTTACGGCCAGTGCGCCGACATGGACGCCTTCGGCTTCTACCTGAAGCGCGACTACCCGCACCTCCTCATCATCGAAGATGCCGCTCAGGCCTTCGGAGCGACCTGGAACGGAACCCCAGCCGGAGCACTCGGCGATGCTGCAGCCTTCAGCTTCTATCCCACCAAAAATCTAAGCGCCATGGGCGATGCCGGCCTCGTCACAACTCTCTCCGCGGCAATCGACGACCACGCCCGCGTCCTTCGCGCGCACGGTATGCGCCGCCGTTATTATCACGACGAGATTGGCTGGAACTCGCGCCTCGACAGCCTGCAGGCCGCCATCCTGGAGGTGAAGCTTCGCTATCTGCCTCAGTGGAACCAGCAGCGCCGCGACCTTGCTGCCCGCTATGATCAGCTTTTCCGGGACGCCAATCTCACCGCCTCAAACGTCAAGGAGGGAATCGTCCTTCCGTTCACCGACCCTCGCGCCATCCACATCTTCCATCAATACGTGATCCGCGCACCACGCCGCGACGAGCTTCGCCAGTACCTCACCGACCGGCAGATCGGCAGCGAGATCTACTACCCTCTGCCGCTGCACCAGCAGATCAGTCTGGCGAGCCTCGGCTACAAACGAGGCGACTTTCCCTTCAGCGAAGCCGCTGCTCACGAAGTGCTCGCACTGCCGATGTATCCAGAGCTGCGCGAAGACGAACAGGAGACGGTGGTCGACACGATCGCCAGCTTCTACGCCTGATTCAAACTGCGAAAACTACCTCTTCTTTTTCGCCTTAGCAGCAATCTTTTTCTTCTCGGCCGCCGGCTCCGGACGAGCCTCTCCGCCCGTCGGCGTTCCCGGTTGGATCACCCGCCGAACCAGATTGCCCTCAAGCCGGTACGTCTTGAGAATCGTCTTCCCAGGCACGATCGCTCCGCTTACGGGGTCAGGAATCACCGGCCCTGCCTGGTCGGACAGAACCTTGTAGCTGAAGGTAGGCGCAGGCGTCGTCGCAGTTGGAGACTTCCCATACGGATCGGCCGCCATCTTTATCGTAACCGGAAGATACCCCTCGATATTCTTGTCGCGAAAACCCGTCTCATAGCGGTGTTTCTTGACGCTCCAGGTGAACACGCGCACCTGGTCGAAGTCGTAGGTCAGCCCCGCCTTGTAAGGGCTCATCACCGTCACATAGATCGGAATATTTTTGTCGTCCTGCTCCGCCTCGGGATCGTTCACCTTCGTGAGAATGTAAGCCCCGACGATCCTCTGCCCTTCTGCGTATCGCGTGATCGAATCGGGGGCGTCGACATCCATCAATCGGCTCAGCAGCCAGCCCGTATCGCCCTTCGAGTCGCGCACCAGCCACCAGTCCTCCATCGCTGGCGGCGCCGGTATATCCGGCACTGGCACCTGTGCCCTCGTTCCTTTGCCC
>WNFD01001584.1_pt1 | contig 23084 bp, 17 predicted proteins | sample 5400491 | NCBI WGS metagenome assembly WNFD01 (sample SAMN13153343, study PRJNA577476) | soil metagenome | isolation source: 120 cm saprolite under Douglas fir tree site 2 hole 2 replicate 2 | place: USA:California | collected 2015-04-18
CGCACTTTGATGGAAGAGAGGTGATTCGACGATCAGCCAGGCGGCCAGCAGAATGACTGCGAGCGCGAGCAAGCTACGGATCTTCACGCCGCCTGGAAGATGGGAAAAGAGACGAGCAGCGGTTTTCATCACGTATTCCTCCCGTGGTCAGCTGTGCAAGGATTGGTCTCCATCGTTTACCTCTATTCTAAGAATAAAACCGACTGGCCGTTCTTTATGGTAAATGCAAGCCTCATATCTGTCAATTCTGCTGACAACAATCCACGCAGGTGTTGCAAATGTAGACCCCCCGCGGTCCCGCCAGCAGTTGCTCGACCTGGTCTTTCGGCTTGTGACAAAACGAACAACGGAAAGGGGAAGCGGTCGCTTTTCTGTGCCACATGCTGCTTTGCTCCTTTCACTTGATACCAGAGGGCTTCACTTCAGGTGAGAACACTTCCAAAGTAGTATACACCCGATCTCACCGTTTTGGTTCCATTGAGGAACACGAAGCTCGACGCGTTTCTCTTTTCCCGGGTACGTAACACCCAAAAGCCGATCTCGTTGCGCATCCCGTGGGCCTGTCCCTCCCAAGAGACTGCGGGCGGAATCGGTCTCTCTCTGTGGGCCGGCTCACGTCCAGGAAGCTCAGGTTGCAGAGCGTTTGCCTCCCCACAGATCGATGCGGATTCCGCCCGCAGCCTCTTGGGAGGTATCCTTTGGCTCTTCAAGCATCCACTTCTGACTTGAGGTGCTTCCTGAGTAAAAATAGGCCATGCTCCTCGTGATAGAGAGTGTTCCATCTAACACGGTCGTACACCTGGAATTCTCTAGCGCGCATCTTGAGGAGATCCTCAAGAGAAGGTGAGGAACACCATGCATCATCCCAAGGTAGCTCTACTTGCTAGTCTCCTGCTTCCCCTCCTGGCAGCTCTCTTCCTGAGAGCCGCAGTGGCGAAGGCTGCTCCGGCTCAGTCCTGTGCCTGGCACGCTCTCCCTGCTCCCAACCCAAGTGGCAATGACCAATTGAACGCCATCGCCGCCACCTCCGCAACTTCCGCCTGGATCGTGGGCTCCTATTACACGAGCAGCAATGATGTGCAGACCCTCATCGAGCACTGGAATGGCACCCAGTGGAGCATCGTCACGAGTCCAAACGCGACGGAGTACGATGAACTCAATGCCGTCACCGCTCTCTCTGCCACCGATGCCTGGGCCGTGGGCGTGGCTTACAGCAGTACGAATGCCACCCCGCTGACCGAGCATTGGAACGGCACGCAGTGGAGTATCGTCTCCACTCCCAGCCTGGGTAATGGAAATGGAAGCCTCGACGGGGTCAGCGCCGTCGCCAGCAACGACGTCTGGGCAGTCGGAGGCCAGCTGATCCTGCACTGGAACGGGACGAGTTGGCAGCTGGTCAAGAGCCCACCGCCTCCTGCTGGCGACTACTACCAGCTCAAGGCGGTGGCGGCAGTTTCGGCAAGCTCCGTCTGGGCGGTCGGAGAACTCGACTCCAGTCAAGGGTTTGGGACCTGGATCGAGCACTGGAACGGCACCAGCTGGAGTGTCGTCACCAGCCCCACTCTCAGCAGCAGCTATCTGCAAGCAGTCGCGGCCAGTTCTGCCAACGATGTCTGGGCCGTGGGCGGTTCCTCCGCCCAAACGCTGATCGAGCACTGGAATGGGACCAGGTGGAGCGTGGTTGCCAGTCCCACTTCGGGAGAGCTGGAGGGAGTAGCGGTTTTCTCGGCAACCGATGCCTGGACAGTGGGCTGGTATGGTGACTTCAAGACCCTGACTGAGCACTGGAACGGCACCAGCTGGAGTGTCGTCACCAGCCCCAATCCGGGAGCCTACGATAGGCTGAGCGGAGTCGCCGTGGTTCCAGGCTCGAACCAGGTCTGGGCCGAGGGCATCCAGGTGGCACCCACCGGCAACTATCAGACGCTGACCGAGTTGTATTGCTAAAGGAGACACGTCAAAGCGGAAGGCGAAAGAGCTGCCTCTCCCCAGCCTTTCCCGAGACCGGGGCTGACACAGGGAGGTTTTTTCTGAACATCGCATCCTCAGCGCCGCTTCCGCACGACATAGACGATTGTCATCCTCTTCTCTGTCTGCACAGATCTGACGCTTTGCAGAGGAAAATGGTCCATCTGGAGGAGCGGAGCTGTGGATCAGGAGAAGAAGCACGCCGGCGGTGTTTGTCTGAAACCAGCTGGTGACGCAGCGGATCGGATCGGGCACCTTCCTCTCGCTAGCCGATCGCGCTCACGTCGGGGAGCGGGAGTTGTCGTGCCAGCGCAACGACCTTGCCCCGGTTCCGACGCTGTGCCGGTTCGGGTCGCCGCAACGCCAGGAGCCACTCCGTGTCGGAGGTCTGCCACAAGTGCAGCTGCGGGCTGCGGAAATGGGTCTCGATGCGCCGAGGATTCTTCACTGCTTCGATCCGCTGGTGATCGGGCGACAAGTGGAGCGCATACTCTGAGAGCGCCGTGGCCTGGTATGCAATCTTGAGCGTTCCTTCGTACATCCAGACGGAGACCTCTTCCCCGGCGAGGCCATCTTCCCCAAAGAAGCGCCACTTCTTGAACCTGACATAGCCATGCCGGTCAAGATGACGGGTAAACTGCGTGGCATACAGCACGCGGGAGAGCACCTCTTCCGGGTAGGTACGTCCCAGGACACCACGCAGCACCGCCTCCGGGCTGTGCCGCCCGTCCTGGCGCGCACGGTGGGCGAAATGATGTTCGCGATTGTAATTGGTCCACCATGTCCGATGTGCCTGCTGAATTTCCGGCCAGGTGCGTGCATTGGAGAAGCTGTGGTCGGCGAGTCTCCTCTGGACCGAGAACAAGGTTTCGGCATAATTTTCCCAGGGCTCCCCTGGGTCAATCCGTTCCTTGCGAATACCGAGCATCTCGTACAGGGCGCTCGCAATCGTGGAGGAGAAAATGCCCCCACCATCGGTCACGATGGCTTCTGGCGCGCCGTAGCGGCGAATAGCATCTACCAGGACTGCCAGGTAATCCCACTGGTTCTGCGTGGGCGAAATGGTCGAAGAGAGGACCATTCGCGAAAAATTCTCAAAAATGGTAATCACGTAGACCGGCTTCGGGTCGGGAAGCAGATGATCCTCGATATACCTGACATCACAACTCCAGTACTCGTGGCGCCTCACCGCTTTAAACGGCATTTCAAGCTTGGCGCGACCTGCGCGCTTTGGCTTCTCGAGTCCGTAGACCTGCCGATTGGCGGCCATGATGCGGCCACACGTCGCCGGGCTCACCTGGATGCCCATGCGTAAGAGCGCCGTATGGACACGATATTCACCCAGCAAAGGATTCTCCTGGAGCTTGCGAATCTCGTTTCGGACCTGAAGCGTCGCTTTGCGTACCCCCTTGTTGGTCTTTGGCCTGGCATCTAAGCCCGCCACCCCCTCATCCGCCCAGCGCTTGAGGGTATCATAAATGGTGTGCCGGGAGGTTTGCAGATACTCGGCGATAGAAGTAATCGACCATCCTTCCGAGTGGAGTCGGATCGCTGCCAGTTTGCGCTCTGCCGGGTCAGGGATCTGATGCCAGGGCTGGTATCGGCGGGCCGACAGAGAGGGTCGAGGGAAGCTTGTGGCGATGTGTTTGACGCTCTTATGATTTGGGCGTCTTGCGTACCGGATATAGCAAATCTCAGCGATTTCTCGCCAGGACATCGTGGGCATCTCAAAGTGGAGATCCACAATCAGTTGGCGGATCTCTGGTGGCAGCGTCTTGCCAGTTTCTCTTGCCCCGCCTTGCTCCCCTGACGAGAACAGACTGTGCATCCCGTAGCGTTCAAATGCATCTGCTTTGCGGGCCAGCGTGCGTTGGGGGACATCGATTTCTTTGGCTCGCTCCCCTGCGGTTTGGTGGAACAGGACGAGGGGGCGGATTTGCTCATAGAGTTCCTGCTCAGGCCAGAGCGTCCACTGCTTGATAGAAGCCCACTCATCCGTCCGCTCTCTGCGAGTGCGTTTCGGCCCAGGCATCTCCCCTGCCTTTCGCTCAAACGACGGTCACTTCAAGCGTACCTGACCCCCCTTAGCGTTTGCAAGGATTTGAGGAGATTTTAGCCCGTTTGGACACCCAACGTTTGCCAGTTTGAACTCCCCAACGGCGTGAAGTCATTAATGAGGAGGTCTCGAGCTAGTGCTCTTACTACTTGTAATAAACAGGATGCAAGAAGGGAATGAGCAGACCTTGCAAGTCTCCCCCGCTCGGATTTACAAGCGAGAAAGTTCCATGATACAATTCCGGCAAGTACCTCTACCGTCCTAAATGTGAGAACAGAAATTGATGGGCTTCCAACACTGGCTCAACTCACGGCAGTCGCGCAGGAACGTGCTGCGGCAACTCGGCATGCTCGCGGGAGCTAGCCTGGTGCTCGATGCCTGTACCACTACCCCTCCACCTGTTGTGACCAAACCAAAGGGGATTGCTGATGGCATTCAGCACATCCTGGTGGCTTGCCAGGAGAACCGCTCCTTCGACACCTATTTTGGTTACTACCCCAAGGCAGGAAGATTTGGCGTGCCATCGGGGTATTCGCAGCCCGATGGCACGGGAGGGACTGTCACTCCGCATCATTTTTTCTTGCATATCACACTGGATGCTTCCCATTCTTGGCAAGCTATCCATAGTGAATGGACCCATGGAGCCATGAACGGCTTTGTGATCACTGATGGTACGAAAGCGCTTGGCTACTATGATGGTTCGGATCTCCCCTACTACTATGCGCTGGCGGATTCCTTTACCTTGTGTGGCACCTACTTCTCCTACCAGCTTGGGCCAACCTTTCCCAATCGCATTGCTCTGTGGGCGGGAACCTCTGGTGGCATGACGACCAACGATAGACCTCCACTTGGTAGCCTGGAGTGGCCGACCATCGTAGATTTGCTGGATGCTCAGCATGTCAGTTGGAAGTGTTACAATCTTGGTTTGGGTGGTGGGAACATCCCCGAATTGGTGTACATCAACACCCTTCCCTTTTTCAAACGCTGGCAGCAGGATCCCCGGCTCCATTTCAAGGAAGACGATTACTATAACGATCTAAAACATGGGACGTTACCTCAAGTGACGTTCCTCATCTCTGACCCCTTCACGAGCGAACATCCATTGACTGATATTGAGTTTGGGCAGAAAAAGATGGCGAAAGTGATCAATGCACTGATGAATTCTTCACTGTGGACGAGTTCTGTTCTCTTCTTGACCTATGACGAGGGAGGTGGATTCTTTGATCATGTACCGCCACCACAAGTGGATGCGTATGGAATGGGAATGCGTGTCCCGACGCTCATCATCTCGCCCTGGGTCAGGCGAGGGCGTGTCTCAGGGCAGTTGTATGAGCATAGTTCACTGTTGAAGTTCATTGAGCGACGTTTTGGTTTACCGACGCTGGCAAGCGTCAACCACCTGTTTGATCGTTCGACACCTGGCACACATAATGATGCTGCCCATAGTCAACCATTTGGTCCACCTGCTCCCCCGCGTGATGGCCTGGCGCAAATTGGCGATTTCTACGATGAATTCGACTTTTCACAAGACCCCAATTATTCTCCGCGCTTTCCATCATTCCATTGAAATGTCGACAAGCCCTCACACGTACCAATCGTCGCGTGTCAACGGCAAATGGCTAGCGCCGCGATCAGGTTTGGCCAAAAGCGCCTGATAGACGTTCACTCGACCGGTCAGGAATGCATAGATCGAGGCAGACATGTAGACGCGCCAGATACGGTAGGTCACCTCACTGGTGAGCTGGCGTCCCTCGTCCGCATGAGATTCAGGCCGCGCACCCAGTGTCGCAGCGTGAGGGCATACTGCTCGCGCAGGCTCTCCACATCGCCCACCTCGAAGCCGCTCATCTCGGCTGCTTGCAGTGTGGTACTGATCGACACCAGTTCGCCATCGGGAAACACAACACATAGCGCTGGTTGAAGGTGGGCTCACGTTGTACTGGTAGGGTAGCGACCTTCGCGATGCCATGGTTGGCCCAGTATCACGTAAGCTGCTATAAAGCGCAAAGTAGCAGTTAAAAAGTAATTTAAACATACTTTACAGGTATGTAGCAGCTTACGTGATACTGGGCCTTGTTGGGTTTCAAACGCAATGATTGGTAGATTATCTGTATTCTTCATGCAAGTTTTATACTCCCGACAAGGCCTTTGCCACGTCCTCGCAATGGGCCTTCCGGTTTCAGGTTGAAGACGCCTTTGGATGTAGCCATGTAACGAACACCAGCACTACTTCGGACCTTGTCGACACGGTACGGTCGGTTGCGATTGAGGCTCATATCTCTAGTGGGCCAAGTGGAGGTCTGTTCATCTAGGGATGAATGAGTCGGAAAACGCGTGCGATAAGCACCACCACCGCAATGCACAGCAAGGCAATGGCGAACCACTGTATTTTGCGAGTCGATGTCTTTTCGGGCGCTGGCTCGCTCATTCGTCGTTTCTGATACTTTGCCTCGCGCCGCCGACCTGATCTATTGAGCGGAGCTTTTCTACGCCTCATGCTGCACTCCCTTTGCCGTTATGTAAGCGCGGGATTGGAATATTACGGTAGTTCCATACGTAACTGGCAAACCGTAGCAACACTTTGCCCTATTGTACCCAACTCTGAGGGATAAAGCAAAAACAGACAGGTACACGAGGCGAGCGCCTCGGGTATAATCAGGGAGTCACGGTATTTTGCGGTGCTTCTGCGCGAGGCGCGAATGCAACGGGGAGCACCCATCGTAAAATGGAGAACACGCCCATCAGGCAAGCGAGGAGAAGCCTCATTGACCCGCTCACATGAAGGAGCGTCTGATCGCGATTGAGCATGCGATTATGGTTGCTTTCCAGATGCGTAGATATTCTTGCTTTACCGCAAGACCCTGTTGCTATACAGACGCGTGATAGTGGCGGAAGTTCCCGTCGCGGCCCCAGTCGGCTGCTATCTCCGCATCTCGCCGACTGGACACCTCTGAGAGGGGAGAATGGCGACGAACTGGCGATTGACGTGGTTCCATCTGAAAAGAACGAAACCAGAGTCCTTGCTAAGCAAAGAGGACTCATGGCATAATCGTAGATATCCCGTGAATGGGACCGGAACGCGCGCTCCTCGCGAGCATGAAAAAAGGATGGAGGTCTTCCCGGTTCCCCCGAATCAGCGTGAAATGCTTACGGCGTAACTTTTTGAGGAAAGAGAAGGATGGAAGCACCGTCCGCAAAAATGCTCCCGTTCGCAGGCGAGGCCGCTCATCAAGAAGCCGGGGCCTGGATCACTGCCTACACGCAGGATGTGTTGGCAGCCAAGGACGGGGCGACTATCGAAGCCTACACACGCATTCTGAAGCGATTTGCGGAGTGGCTTGCCCTCCGCCCCGGCAACTCCGGCCAGTTCCACCCCCAGGCGATCACGCATACCGCCATCGAGTGCTTTCTCGATACGCTCCCCAGTTTCAGTTATAAAAAGCAGGCGCGCGCCGCCCTGTCTGGGTTCTGTCGCTGGTTGCAGGAAGATCACCAACTCCTGGATCGCAACCCGGCACACGGGGTCGGGCTACCAGCGCAAGTACTGCTCGTTCCTCGCGAACTCCCCGAAGACCAGCGCTACGTGGTTCGTGATCTGGTGGAGCGGGAAGCCGACCTGCGCGGCAAGGCAGCGTTTGCCCTGGGTGACTTCGCCGGGTGTCGCGTGAGCGACGTCTCCTGGCTGCTGCTCGATGCGCTCCATGTCACTACGAAGGCTGGGTGGATGACCGTTGGGCATAAAGGCGGCAAGGAACGCACCATCGATCTGGTCAACGAGGCACGGCGCGCGCTCTACAACTACCTGGAGCAGGGCGAGCGCAAGGAGAGCGCCTACGTGTTTACCAGCCAGCGCGAAAAGTCACACCCAAGCTCAGGAGAAGTCGATGGGTGGCGGTGGACGGAGGACGGTATCCATCAATGGTGGCAGCAACTCCAAGCGAGGGCGCGCCTTGCAGAAGCCACGTTCATCAACGACATCGATTTCCGCGACCTGCGCCACGATTTTGCGCACCAGGCGCGAGAGTGTGACTGGAGCCTGGAAGAGGTGGCCTATTACCTGGGGCATATCACCAAAAGTGGGATGCCGATCATTCAAACGACGATCCGGTACACCCAGGTGAGCTGCGAGCATGTGAAAGAGAAGCTGAAGCTGCTGCGGGGGTAGCATCTCGCGATCCAGGAAACGCCTATCCACCGAAACGTTTGGGAACCGTCCGACGAGGCTTGAGGTATGAGAAAAACGATCATCAGATCCGCGAGTATCCTCGGTATGCTGTTGTTGCTTGTAACTGCACTTATTGTCCTTCTCCGCTTTTACCCGTATCCCTCTAATTTTCCTGCCTATCCAAAAATAACCCACACCCGATCCGGGGCAGCAGGAGACCCGATAAATCTGGTCTTTGTCGGGACGAAAGATCAGATCATGCACAGCTTCCAACAAGCCGGCTGGCTGCTTCCTGATCCTATTACCCCACAAACATCTGCAAAAATCGCTGCTGATAGCCTTGCTCACCGCAGCTACCCGACTGCACCAGTCAGTAATCTCTACGTCTTTGGGAGAATCCAGGATCTGGCGTTTGAAAAGCCCACCAATGATGTCCAAAACCGCGGGCACATTCGGCTCTGGAAGACAGGAACCCTCGTCGGTGGACAACTCGTCTGGGTGGGACAGGCATCTTATGATAGCGGGATTGAGCTCAGTGCGACCAACCATCTTTCCACCCATCACATTGCTCCCACCGTCGATCTGGAAAGAAATGCCGTCGGTGCTGACCTGGAAAAAACCGGTCTGGTCAGAGAAGAATCCTACGGGGCATTTACTCCTCCCATTTTGTATGCACGCAATGGGGGCGGAGATTATTATGAGAGTGATGGTGATGTGCTGGTGATCAATTATACGCAGGCTCCCATCCCACTCAACCAACCGGTATGGGTTATAGATGGACTGAAAACAGGTGTGTTCCTCTTCTACGATGCGCTTTTCACCGTTGTTGGTGTGCTGATTGCTTTCCTGGCTCTGGTTGTAGTGATCATCGCGGGACTCATGCTCTGGCGACTCACGAAAAGAAACCGGACCGTGCGGAAATAGCCACAAGGCATGGGCAGGAACGAAGTTGCCATTTGGCCAGACTGGAAAATGATGCCGATCCAGTGCACACCTCGCCACGGATGATGGCCCTACGCCACTCTTGATGATGCATGAGCAGTTGTGATGCCCTCAGCAACGCGGGAGAGCAATGCCAGGTCAGATCACCGATCCCGCTCACGCCGAAAATCGCCAGGCCCATTATAGAGGGTTCGTAGCCGGTCGGGATCGCTTGCAGCCAGCGATTGCCAGGCAGGCTCTCCCGCACCAGCATCAGAAGTGAAGGCGCGCCGCCACCGCGGCTTCGCGCGGATTGGCGCAGGTTCTCTTGAACCTGCACCAGCAGGATGAAAGTCACCGCAAGGTAACCAGAATAGAACACCGCGTGCCAGGGGGTGAAGAACTTCTCCAGTTGCGGGATGTTGCTGTGCGCTTATCCATCGATGAAGAGGCCGCCGAGCCACCAGACGGAGACCACGACCCATAAGCGGCTTGTGCGAATTGGACTCTATTCTATCGCCTCCAATGAGATGCGATTACCCTGACCCCACGAACGTGTGCCTTGACAAAGTGGTGAGAGGCTGGATACAGTGACATACTGAGACTAGATTAGGCATTGGGAGCTTTCCCATGGTAAACCCAGATGATTGGATCATCGCCGCGAACGGTTTTTACATTGCGAGCCGTGCGTTCCTGATGCGGCGTGGCTATTGCTGCGCGAACCAGTGTCGCAATTGCCCCTATATCAACTGGCGCAACACCCCAACCTGGGAGCCGCTGCCGGCAGCGGCTGTGCTTGTGGCTGTCGTCTCTCCAAAAGCGCTAGAGGGGGCACGGCTAGCACTCACAGGGCATGAGCGGGCGCTTCAGCAAGGGAACCAGGCCGCCGAGGCACATCACCGGGCAATGGCCGCGCACTACCGCTTGCTGTTGGAGCGCTGGGAAGCGGCGAGGGGGAACAGGGGTGAGGATTCAGGAGAGTAGGCCGGCGCTTCAGAACGGGGTGACGATTTTACCGTGAGGAACTTGAGGACGACCCACCTTGTCTTCGCCCGCAGACCGCGCAGAGCTCCTGTTGCTGCCCCTCTTCCTGATGTGGTAGACTTGAGAGGTGATCACCCCCTTTTGCAGTGAGAAGGACTCATCATGGCTGCACTCCTGGCGCTCGTTGCCACCATCCTGACCTCCTTTCTCCCCATCCTGAACAAGCGCCTGCTGCGTGACAGTGGCCCAGCGCTCGTGGCCTGGATCATCAATGCCGCCTCTCTACCCATCCTCGCAGCGGGAACGCTCCTGCTCACCCAATGCTCGATCACCCCTCTGTATGGAAGTCCTTCACTCTCATGCGCCGCGCACATCCCGCGCATCGATGGTCTCTTCGTTGCGGCCCTGCTCGCCTCTGCCCTCCTCAATTGGGTCGCCACCCTGCTTTCGACGGTCGCTCTCGCGCGGGCCGACGCCTCGCTGGTGAGCCCCCTGCTCACCTTCAATCCCGCCTTCACCTTGCTCCTGGCCTGGCCAGCATTGGGAGAGGTTCCGGGTCTGCGCCAGACCACCGGCGTGGCGGTGGTGCTCCTGGGCGCCTACCTCCTCGACGTCGAGGAGGCGCGAACCGGGCTGCTCGCACCTCTGCGCCTGCTGCTGCACCGGCCCGGGACGCTTCTCGCGATTGCCGCCTCGGTGCTGTGGGGAACCACCACCGTGCTGGAAAAGCTCGCGATCGACCATGTGACGCCTCCCAGCGGCCCGGCGGTGGCCCTGGTCGGGACATTCCTCCTGGTCGCGCTGCTCACGCCGGGGGCATTGCGCTCAACCCGAGCGGAGGAGCCGCCTCGCGCCAAGGGACCCCGGCAGGGGCTCCGCGCCCACCCGCGTGCGCTCACCGCCGCCGTCCTGCTCGCCGGTGTCGCTCCGCTCTTTGGCTTCACGGCGATTGCGCTCGGCCTCGTCGGGTATGTGACAGCGCTCTTTAAGCTGAGTGCCGTTCTCACGATTGTCTGGGCACGCGTGTTCCTCCATGAGGGTCAGATGCGCGAACGCTTGCTTGGTGCAAGCGTGATGCTCGTTGGGGGTGTCCTCGTCGCGGCATAGGGACTCGAAGCTTCCTGCGCATCTCCGGGTTTTCCGCACAGGCGCGGGTCCATCTGTGTACCGTTACGTGCCGCTTTTTCCGGGAATCGCACCAAAGGGGTCTCTCCTGCACAAACCCCCTGCCTGTACAGACCGCTCGCTTTGCGGTACGGCCCGCAACCAGATGGGCGCAGCCGGTCCCTCCCCTTTCAACAACACCCCCGTGGTCGTCCACAACAGCAGCCCGGGAGTATGGGCGAGCCGGGCCTGCGCTACCCGCTGCATTCGCCTCTCCTGCGCGATATCCGGCGCAACGCAGAGGAGCCTGGGCAGCGCCGAGCGTTCCCGCGCCCACTCACGCGAGGCAAGGTAGTGCGCGTACGCATCGAACTTGACCGCCAGGTCGCGCACGTTCATGGTGCCACGGTCCCACTCCAGCCAGAAACGCATCTGCTGCGACCCCGCGCGGTATTCCGCCAGGGCATCGGGCCGGAGATTGTGCCACTGCTCGCGGACCTGGTAGCGCCGCTCACAGGAGGCGCCCGTCTCCCACCAGCAGAGTTCCCGCTCTGGTTGCTGCATCGCGGCCTGGGCCAGGCTGGCAAAGAAGCTATAGATCCCGGCCGTGTGCTGGATGTGCTGCAAGAGCCAGGTTTCGCCTCGCTGCACCATGGTTGAGGTTTTTCCGTCGGCCTCATCGTCGGGCCGTGTCATCATATTGCGCACGGACATGTGGCTCGCGGCGGCCATCAAGCGCAACCCGTGTTCACACAGGCGCCAGCGCTTCCCCGCATCGGTCGGGATCGGCTCCAGGCAGCCGCAGCGATGGAGTGCATACAGCGAACAGCGCGCCGACTTGCGCTGGAGGCCCAGAAAAGCCGCCAGTTCCTCATCGGACAGCAGTGGGTGGGCGAGCAGCAGGCGCAGGATGCTCCACTGACAAGGGGTCAGGCGGACACCCAGGAGGGCAACCATCTCCCGTTCCTCTGGATTATCCCATCTGGCGCACGCGGCGCGATCGGCCAGGTCACCGGCGATGAGGCGACTGAGCCGAGCAGGTCTCTCAGGCGATCTCGTCACCGGGGAAGTATTCCCCGGTGAGCCGACCCCGTGACGCTCTTCCTCTTCGTCATCTTCCAAGTGCAGCGAGGGCGGAAAGGCTGCACGCGGCAGTGGTTTCAGGAGATCTTGCAGGCGAGAGGAGCTATCAGTCGCAAGTGTGCGCCAGTTGAGCATCCAGGGATTGACCTGCGGGCTCTGCGTCTCGGGAAGACAGGCAAGCGCACCGACGAGAGGGTCAAGTCGCAGCTTCAGGGCTGTGGCCATGGCAGCGCGCTGCCAGTGATCGCGCTGTCGTTGTGATCTCGCAAGGATGAGTACTGGCAGCATGTGCTGATAGACAGGCCAGCGTTCGGGGGACTCGCGCCAGCACAAGAGGCGTTCCAGGCGCAGGCGCATCAACCGCTCATCGTCCAGTTCGGTAGAGAGGATGAAGAGGCCATACCACTGGTCCAGCCTGCTGCTCTCCCCTTGCTGCGTGCGAATACACAGAGCCACCGTGCCATCAACAAAGAAGCGCATCCGCTGTTCCCGGTACAAGCAGCGGTGCGTCACATCGCGCTGCCAGGTCCAGCGCACGAGCCTGGGCCGCCTCCCCTGCGTCGTCATAGTCTCTGCTGCGTGCGTGACCAGCCCGTTCACCACCTCCTGGAGCAGGAGCAATGTGGGTAGACGCGGCAGCAAACGTAGTAGTCCCTCCTCATCGGCTTTCCATCTCTGCACCAGTTCACGGGTAGGTGTATCCAAATACTTCGCCAGCACATGCAGACCCAGATTGCTCAGGTGGTAGAGCCGCTTTCCCGCTCCCGGCGTTCTCGGCAGGACGCTTTCAACCAACCCTCGGGCATCCAACGCCTGCACGTGGCGGTAAACCGTGGCGCGGCTCGCCCAGCGGGCCACACCTACTACCAGGTCATCGACCCGCTGCAGGGGATAGTGCAGCAGCCAGTGCAAGAGCCGCCAATCGATCTCCACGAGGGACGTACCTACCTCCGCCAGCACCTCTGCTGTGAGCTTGCGTCCCGCTCGTCGCTTTTCAAGGGTGGACTCCGGCATCAGGAGTGTCTCTTTCCTCGCCCTCTCGCTCGCAAGAGGATTCATCGTCTTCGCGATACATCAGATGGAGGTGAGGGGGAGTGGCGGTCTCCTGCTGCTTCATGCGACTCCCACTGCCGCGCCTCTTGTGACGACGAGCGCTGCCCGCCTCACCTGCTGCAGCGTCACTGTCTATTTCCTCTTCCGCCCTCCTGCTAGATGCTCGTTGCCTGGTCGGTGCGGCGCTCCGCTGGCGTGCCTGGCTCTGCCGGATCAGGTCGTCCACCACTCCGGCAGGGCGAGCATCGCGCTCCCGGCTGCGCAGGCGAACGAACTGCGCCACGTCCTCGTCAGGACGTGGCGGCGCGTCCAGGTCGAGCGAGAAGACGGGCAGACGATGGCCGTGCAGCGACAGCTTGACGTAGCACTGGAAATCATCCAGGTTGGTAATATCCTCCTCGGCGATGCCGTCCAGTTCATGCAGGAGGCGTGCATCCTCTCCGGCCATATGGAAGGCGAAGAGGTGGTCGATATTGGCCAGCACCGTCGCCCGCAGGGTGCGCTCCAGCCGGTCCAGGTAGGCCAGCGACTGCGTGGCGAGGGCGAAACTGCCGCCGTACTTGCGCAGCTCCGCCAACATGCCCTGGTAGTTCGCACCCCGGTACACCTGGAATTCGTCGATCAGCACCAGGTAGCGCCGCCGAAGCTGTGGCGGCAGAGCGGCCTGCTCGGCGAGCGCCGCCTCGAAAAGACCCAGCAGGACGATGCCGATCAATTCCGAGAGGTCAGTTCCGACCACGCCGCTCGCGGTACTCACCAGCAGAAGCTGCCCCGCGCGGACGACCTCCCGCAGGTCGATGGTCGAACGCGGCTGGCCCAGGATGCGCCGCGCCACGCGCGAACTGGCGAACTTGGAGAGTTTGGTGATCACCGAGGAGGTGATCTCGCGCTGCTGGTGGGCGTCCATTGGCTCGTAGTAGTGCTGCCACCAATCGAGCAGCAAGCCGTCGCGCACCTGCTCCAGGACAGCATGGCGGAAGCTTGCCAGGCGCAGGAGCGGCACCACGTCGAGCAGGGTATACTGCCGGTCCGGCCCTTGATATGGGTCGCGCTGTATGAGCAGCTCATTGGCATCGGCCAGGGTCTTGAGCGCGTATTCGAGCACATTTTCCGTGCGCGAACCGTAGCTTGCTACCCACAGGTGTTCGGCAATCGTGATGAGGGTATCTACCACCTTATCGCGGTCCTTTCCGACCATATCGAGCGGATTGAGGCCCACCGGATAGCCGCTGTCGGCCAGATCGACCAGCACGACGTTGTCCCGCTCGCTCGCGGGAACCAGCCCACACAGCGCGTGCACCACGTCGCCGTGCGGCTCGATGAAGGCCAGACCTGGGGCTGATGCCCCGCCTCTACCGGCCCGCACCGCACACACCGCCTGGGCCAGGTGCTGGAAGAGTGTGCTTTTGCCCTTGCCGGTGCTGGCGACGGTCAGCAGGTTGTGACCCAGGCACTCGGTGGGCAGGTAGACCGGCACCGTGTGACCGACGTGGCTGGAGGTACCGATCTTCCAGCCCTGGCCCAGGGTCAGTTCAGCGGGTGCCATGGCCGTGCGAGCGCGAGTGCGTTCCACATAGGGCAGGTCGGCCAGGTCCTGCGCTTGCGGCAGGTGCCACAAGGCCCCGATGTCGGCTACGCTGAGCAGATGGGACGATCGTGGGAGGTCATACTCCCAGCCCGACATGCGGGAGCGCAGCCATCCTTTCCGTTTCACGAGCAAGCACCCGGCCTTTCGCTGCGGCACGCACCGGGGGATGAAGTAGCCCCCAGAGGCGGTATGGTACTGCCGGTAGGCTGCCACCAGGTGATCGAGTACTTCCTCTTGCTCCTGCCTGCACCGTTTCTGTTGGGACGCGGTTTCCCGCCAGTCCCGGTAGACATCCATCAGCGACGACCAGGGAAAGGGTTGCCGGGTGAGGGATTGCCAGAGCCTTCCCGAGAGAGAGGCATCGTGTGTCGATACTCTCGCTGCCTGGGAAGAAAACACGAAGAGGCGCAGGCGCACGCGATAGGCCGGGCGCGCCGTCTTTTCCTCCACCAGGCGCATATCGTAGATAGGGGTCGTAGCGATGCGGTTCCTGATCTGCAGGACGACGAACGCGAGGCAGAAGAGGGCCACCAGTACCACCATTCCTCCAAGAGCCAGTGCGACCAGATGGGCGGGGGAGAGGTGTGGCATCTTGCCATGCAGCAGCGAGAGGCCTGCTTGCATCAGCCAGGAGGGAATGAGCGCGTCAAGTTGCCGCTGGAACCGCCACCACACGAGGAGGAGCGCGACCAGCACGCCCATGCTGACCAGTTGGAGCGTACTGGGGCCGCTTCCCTGCGCTCCGCTCAACTCGCGCCTTTGGCGCAGGCGCTCCTGTTCGAGGGGATGCTCGACCGACTTGCGACGAAAGGGCTGCGACCACGTTGGAGGTGCCGGGATGAGCGCCAACTGCGTCACCACGCGCATATGAGCCGGGAGATGGTTGAACACGCCCAGGATGCCGAGCAGGGGATCGGCGCCCTCTTGCAGGAGTTCGCGTTCGCGCAAGGCACGCAGGGGCAGGTACGCCGCCGCACCTGCGCGCAATTCGACTGCGGAGACGACCTCACCCTCCCGCAGCGCGAGGGGATCATGCGGCTTCGCCAGCTGCCGGATGATAGCCTGGGGATAGCGTGCCTGCACCTGGTCAGCAAGATGCCTCTGGGACATAGCTGAGGTGGCCCGTAGCAGGAAGTGACGAGAAGAGGCGGTTGCAGCCAGTTCCAACGCCACCGGATGCCGGGCATCAGGCGCCAGTCCTTGCATAGCGGTTTCTAGCGCCGTGATGTCCCTGGTGCTGGCGGAGCGCGGCACGAGCACCGACGCGAGGTAGTGCTCGTCCTGAACAGGCGTCATGACAGTATTCTCTTCAGCTTGTTGCGCCGTTTCATCTCTGTGATTGCTCTTGTCCCCTCCCTTGATGGATGATTCCATGCTCCTCTGTTGTCTCTGCATCGTTGTCTCCCTCCTGTTGCTGCCGCTACGCATGCTGCTCTTGCTTGAAGGTCCCGTTGTTGCTGGCCAGGGTATTGCTGGTATCGGATGCGTTCTCTTGTCCCTGAAGCAGGGGTAAAGGAACCGTCTTCTGCTGGCTCAGCGCAAGCTGGTCCGACTCCACTCGTGCCGGGGAATCAGCACCTTCATGCCCGATGTTGCTCTGCTCGGCGCGTTCCACCGGGTTGGTTGTGATCAGTGCATGTTCGCGCTGGCTCGCGGGAATAGAGATGATCACGCGCTTCCCTCCGGCCAGCACGAGTGCCTCGTGGCTGCCGAAGGTGATGAGTCGCTGCTGTTCGCTCCTCGTCAGGTGGAAGCGCTCGGCCACCGCCGCCGCGCTCGTCGCATCCTGCGTTTTGAGCACCTTGATGGCGGCGTTGGAGGCCACCACACTGCCCCAGGGATCCTGCACAAATTGTTCGGGGTTTTGCGTCATAGTCACCAGGCGCAGGTAGCGCTTGCGCGCCCGGCGCGAGAGCGTCGCCAGGAACTGCCCCCCGGCGGGATGCTCGATCAGCGAGGCCGCCTCGTCGATATAGAGCGCGCGCGGTGTGCGGCTGTCGTAGAGCGCCTGCATCCAGACGCGGTCGGCGATGAGCGCGATCGAGAGTGCGCGTAGCTCACCGCGCATGTCGCGGATATCCCACACCACGAGACTACTCGCCAGATCGACCGAGGTCTGGTCCGAGAACAGGCTGGACAGGCTGCCGGAGACGTAGCGATACAGCCGACCGCACAGATCGGTTTCATCTGGCCCGCAGAGGCCGCTCTGCAGGATGTCGTACAGGTCGCGCAGGAGTGGCGGCTGGCGGCGGTGTGTGCGTGGGTCGCCCGTGATGCCCGCCCGGTGATAGGTTTCGTACAGCCCCCGATCGAGGAGCCCTTTCTCCCGTTTGGTCAGCATGCCACTACCGGACGAGGAGGGGGACACGTCCTCCGCCAACAGGATGTCCAGCATAGCGTGCAGGTCCTGGATCTTCTCGGCCAGCCGGTCTCCCTTGCTTGCTTCTCGCAGGTAGATGCTCAGGTCACAGCGGGGAGGCAACAGGTCAAAGGGATTGAGGCGTTGCACTGAGCCGGGAGCCAGGCGTACCACCGTACCGCCCAGCGCCTCAGCGAGCTGCTGGTACTCGAGGTCGGGATCGATCACAAAGCTCTGGTCGCCCCGTTGCCAGTTCACGAGGAGGTCGCGCTCGACGAGCAGCTTGCCGAGGTAGCTCTTGCCCGAGCCGGTCACGCCGCCGATGAAGAGGTGCGGATTTTCGAGCGAGCTGTCCCAGGGGTTGAGCAGGACTGGCTCGTGTGTCTCGCTGATGCCCATGAGCACCCCACCTGGCATCACGAGCGAGTTGGACAAAAACGGGAACATGGTGGCGAGCGTGGTCGAGTCCAGCGTGAAGGTGCGCAATAACTCGTCGCGCGCCTGTGGCAGGCAGGACTGGAAAGCCTCGGCCTGCTCAAAGGTGGTGGGATGCGCCGCCGCATCCAGCGAGAGCAGGCCGAGCACGGAGGAGAGTCGCTCTACGCGCTCGGCCAGCGCCTGGTGGCTCGCGGCACGCAGCAGGAGGTAGAAGCCCAGGTCGAGCACCCGTTCTCTGGAGCGCGCCAGGTCGTCGAGTAAGCGGGTGATGTCCTCCTCGGCCACCAGCGTGTCGGGATCGTCCGCGCGCCCCTCGCGCCGGTTGAAGTGGCGGCCCGAGGCGTGCCCGGCCCGGTTGCGTCGTAGCTGCCGTTTCATGGCCGCCGTGTCCTGCGGGTGGTAGTGGAACGTCAGGTCGAATACCTCGTCGTGCAGCAAAAGCGGGGCCAGCCAGCCATCAAAGGAGACCTCGCGCGGGCAAGCCGTCACAGCGAGGCCGCAGGCATATTCCTGCCCGACCCGCAGCGCGTCCGGCGTGACCTCGATGCACTCCGGGGCCAGCAGATCAGCCAGGTGCAGCACATCAGGCACCGGGAGCGCGCGTTCGGCCTGGTGCATCACAGGCGAGGAGGCTTCCCTGTGGTGCTCGCTCCCGGCTACTTGCACCATCTGGGAGCGAGGCGTGCTCCCTAAATGTCGTTTCACGCTGGTGGGGCGTCCCACCGCAGTCAAAAGCTTGTCAGGGAGGGGATGGGCGATGGCGCGTTCGGGTGTCAGGCACCGGTAAAACAGCCGCGCCAGCTCGTCGTTGTGCAGGCGCTGGCAGGTGAGGCCACAGGAGGCCAGGTGCTGGGTGAGAGCCTCTGCACGCAGCGCCAGTTCCTGTCGGGCCTGTTCCTGGGTCTCGGCGACGTGGTGCGCCCGTCCTTTGCCGAACAGGGGTGCGATCCCTCCACGTCGTCTCGATCCCTGTGAGACCGGGATGATGACATAGATGTGGCGCTCGATGAGCGTGCGCTGCGCCGCAATCTGCTGCACGAGGTCGGCCACGCTGGACGCCAGGGTGTACCAGGTGGAGGGATGCTGTCTCTCTTCACTCGGCCTTATAAGCAAGTGCCGGATGTAGGGCAAGAGATCCAGGCGCTGGTTGCGCACCAGCACCTGCAAGGGAAAGGACAGCGACCGGATGAGCGCCCCAAAGCGTTCGATGATGGCCTCCTGCTCATCTTCGGCTTTGAGCGCGAGGTTGATGGGTGCGACTTCCAGCACAGCGCGATAGCTGCGCCGGGTGGGTGAGCCGGGCGCGTAGAGGCAGAGCATGTCGCCGCTCGTTTCGCGCAGGTACAGCATGTCGCGCTGCACGCTGGCCTGGGGATGTGCCTGCTTCATCGCTACTCCCTCTCCAGGAGAGGCAAGGTGTTCAGTCCCACCTCCTCTTCCATGTCGTCCCCACTGGAGAGAAGCGGGGAGCGGTGTTGCTCATACGCGCGGATGCTGCGCCAGAGGTAGCGTTTCGGACGCAGGTGGTAGCGCATCAGGACGATGAGCCAGACCTCCAGGTACCGACCGGCACACTGGTAGCAGGCGAGGACGAGCACCAGCAGGAAGGGCATGAGCGCCAGCAGCAGCCGCAGGATCTCTCCAGCAACGGCATGATGGCCGAGCACGGTCAGGTGCTGCCAGATGGTCCCGCCAATGCCTGCGCCGACCAGCAGAAGCAAAAGCTGGCGGGCCGAGAGACTGAACGACCACAGCGTCAGCACCTGATCCGGCAGGTTCAGATGCGTTGGCACGATATGCTTTCTCGGGATATGCATGGTATTCGTACTATGCATGGACTGCGACATGGGATGCTCTCCCTCACTTTCTCGCGGTGATCCCCTGTTCCGTAGTGCAAACAGACTTGCGACGAGTGGATCACGACGCGCATCTATTGCCCCTGTGCTGCGCCATTGACCAGGCTCGCGATGGTCTGAGCGAGAATGGCCAGCGCTAGCCCACTCAGGGCTACGTACAAGGCACTTCTGGCCTGGACGCGGTGGTTCTCATTCTGGTTGGCCGTCATATATAAGAGCGCCGCCCAGGCAAAGAAGAAGGTCGCCATCGCCAGAGCGAAGACCGTCAGATCGTTATACAGGTTGGTGAAGAAGCCGGCAATGCTGCCCAGCACAATGAGCGCGTTCCAGGTGGCTTGCACCAGATTCGTGAACTGCGCCGGGTGAAGCAGCGCGGTGGCATACAGGGTTTTGATGTATATCATATGTCTCACTCCTTCCTACGGACTTGCGCTCATGGTGAGAGCTGACCGGGTGATGGTGTCGACTGCGCTAAGGCCGCACCAGCGGGACGAATATAGCCCCAGACGGTATACCCGGGCCAGCTTGAGGTATCAACGGTGAGATCGGGCAAGAGCAGCATGGTAGTGTACGGGCTCACGCTATTGGCGTTGCTGAAGGTGATCACGCCGTCCATCGTGGCGGTCGGGAGTGCGACGCTCATCACAATTCCCGCGTGCCCAATGCCCGCGTCCTTGAAGATCACGACATCGCCTGGGGCCGGGATGCCGCGCTGTCCGGGAGGTGCGGAGGCCCCGGGAATCTCCTGCCAGCCCGGCTGCCCCGCATAGGTAGCCCACAGGTCGAAGGCGTTGGCAGTGAGCGTCATGGGATAGACCTGGGAGTAGGCTCCACGCACAAAGCTTACGCACTGGTAAGTGCCGTTGGCCCAGGCCGAGCAGCCCGGGCAGACCTGCAAACCGTACTGGATCACCGCCTGCGGGAAGGAGGGCGTGCCAGGAGGGTAGAGGCTTTCGGGTGCCTTGTACCAGGTATAGTAGCAATCCGGGTAGCTGATGTGTCCCCCGCAAGCCGGGTTCACGTAGAGTGCGCCGGCCATCGCCCGTGCCCAGGCCACGACCTGCGCACCGATGGCGCTCACTGGTACGCAAGTGGGCACAGTTCCATCAGGGGTGGGCGTAGCACCAGGTATGCCTGGTGTAGCGGTCTGGCAGATGCCAGGTCCGCTCCCGTACCCACCGCCTTCTGTCCAGGCGAACGAGGCCGACATACCGGTGAGCGCCACAAACGCCAGCAGCAGCATAACGACGACCCCACCGGTCATCGCTATCAGGAGTTTGTGTGAACTGTGCATGTGCTTCCCTCCAAAAGCTAAAGCAGCGCCAGCAGGCGCGGCGCGACATCCGCTACAAAACCCGCTGCTCTCCCGGCGGCCCCCGCTGCGGCTGCCGAGGCGTCCATCATGGGACGCAGAGCAAAGCGATGCACGATGCCGGGGATGCGCAAGACGAGATAGAGCAGGGCCACACCCACCAGCAGCGTCGCTAAGGTGCCGCCAACGCCGAAGAGGTTGGAGGCTCCCAGCGAGGTGAGCAGCGTCCCACCCAGGGCCAGCGCCACCACCTGGAAGAACTGCACCAGCACCGTGCTGGCGGTGAGCGAGAGCCACATGCGGCCAAAGCCCATCGTCTGCGGGAGCGCGAAGCAGGCTAGCCCTGGCCCAGAGAGCACCAGCAGGATCCACAGCAGTGCCAGGCGCACCACCATCTGCGCGCCGAGCAGGATCGCCATCACCCCCAACACAAAGGCCAGCACCCACGCCAGCAGTCCCTCGCCCGGAAGGTTGCCCTGGAATATCCCCGCAATGAGGTTGGTGAGCATCGAGGTACCCGCCAGGGTGGTTGCGACGCCGCAGAGCGCGTTCTCCAGGTCGATGAACAGGCCAAGGAAGTACAGGCTGAAGTGCGCCGCGCCAAAAGCCAAGAGCAGACGTGGTAGGAACTCCGCGAGCCCCGAGTGGGGCAGGCCGAGCTCGCGTCCCACGATGACGTTGTAGCCGCCGATAACGATGAGGCTGGCCAGGGCGAGATCGACCACGGTGAGGAAGGCAGAGAACCAGGTGCTCACCGTGGAGTTCTGGTACGTATCGGCAGGCGGTGTCTGGGTAATGATGTTGAGCGGGCTCTTCAGGATGGCGTTAATCACAGGCTGCAAGGCGCTCGTGATCTGCTGGGCTACCCACTGGGCGGCGTTCTGCAGCCAGCAGGTAACATCGAGCGGATTGAGACAAACCGCCGCCTGGGCGGTTGCTCCCATCCTCTCGCTGGAGGAGGCACCCGCTCCCATGCCGACCGCTGGCGTCATACCAGGTCTGGCAGCAAGGCTCATCTGGACTGGTGCATGGCCGGGTAAAGCAAGCTGCGCCGACAGGGTAACTCCTTTACCTACACCAGATTCAGCAGCCAGCAGATGCAATCCGAAGAGGGTCAGAATAAGCAGTATGCAGACCCGAGAGCGCCAAAGGAGACGGCGAGACGATGTTTGTTGATCACCCCTGGAAGCATGCTGCTCGTCGGCAACGCCACTTTTACGAACGAACTGATCTGGAAACATACCTGAGATAGACTCCTTCCTGCCTGGGTCTGCTTGGTGCATGACACCCCTGAGTGTAGCGGAATCCCGGAGGAGAAGGTGAGACAAGTGTAGCGAGTTTTTAGAGAGAAGTGTCGTTGGAGCAACGAGATAGTATTGGGGGAGAGCATCGCTGAAAAGCAGGCGAAACTCATGTTCTGAAGTTCAGAAACGCTCATGTACCTGATAGACGACGGGTGTATGAAATACTTGTAGGCAAACGAGCAGACAGATCAACGTTTAGAAGACAGAGAAAACACTGGTCAGACCACAATTCAAGCGCGATGGGCATGTCAGGTATCGTTACAAATATGCTTTTGCATAGTGCTGCATCCAATGGAAACAATAGCGTTTCCAGGCCTTACCAGCTTGGCTTGCTCGTTTGATTGCCTAAAAGTATTTCATGCACCCCAGTAATTGCTATCGGCCTGTAAGTGTTTTTCTGACGAAGAAGGTTCAGATTGTAGGGGAGACATTTTTTGTCTCAAAATACATGTTTTCAGAGGAAAGATACGACGTACCAGATAACTTAACTGACAGAAGGTTGATGATCTCGCTGCGTTGACACTCCCCTTGCTCTTGCGTTTTTGCTACCCAAACGGTATGCTTCATCCAGATGAGCGATTGGGTAGCACCCAGACAAGCCTGGGTAGCAAAAGACGAGCGGGAGGTCCATCGGAGTATGCCAAAGGCTGCACTCTACCGTCTCACCTGGGTTGGTGAGCACCAGATCTATGCGCTTCGTGAGGCTCACAACAACGAGCAACCGCTTCCTGTCACTCCGGGCAGTGTGGAGTGGTTCTCCTGGTTGAGTAGTATCCCATCCTTCACCTTTTCCGGTCAGCATGGCCAGCTCACTGTACGCCAGGAAGCCAGAGGAGGTGCAGGGACGTATTGGTATGCCTATCGACGGCACGGGGACAAGATGCTCAAACGCT
>WNFD01002675.1_pt1 | contig 23068 bp, 23 predicted proteins | sample 5400491 | NCBI WGS metagenome assembly WNFD01 (sample SAMN13153343, study PRJNA577476) | soil metagenome | isolation source: 120 cm saprolite under Douglas fir tree site 2 hole 2 replicate 2 | place: USA:California | collected 2015-04-18
GAAGAAACGCTCGTCAATGAGGCATTGATACCGGTCGGTAAATCCACTGATGTTTCCCGAGCTTGGCCGGCTCGTAGTCGATGTAGGTCAACGCACGATCGGCATCTTCCGCGGTGTTCACGCAGGACCGGGAGCGCGGCGTGAAGTTCGCGCTGCGAGTCGAGGCCGGAATGACCCATGTCAATGACCACAGTGTCGATGACACGCCGACGGGCCCTTTCGGCGGCGAGAAGAACAGCGGGCTTGGGCGGTTCGGTGGCGACTGGATCCTACGCGAGTTTACACGCGATCACTGGATGACCGTGCGGCATTCCAATGGTCCCTATCCGTTTTAGATTTCCAGCAAGCATAGTGATGGGTCGAGAGGTTTTGAGCCAGTGTTAGAAAGCGAGGATATCATGAACGAAGAAACGCTCGTCAATGAGGCATTGATACCGGTCGGTAAATCCACTGATGTTCCCGAGCTTGGCCGGCTCGTAGTCGATGTAGGTCAACGCACGATCGGCATCTTCCGCGTCAACGGCAAGCTCAACGCCTACGACAATGTGTGCCCGCATCAGGGCGGGCCGGTCTGCCAGGGCAAAATCATGCCGAAGGTGCGCGAGAACATCGACGCGGACCATCAGGCGCACGGCATGGTCTACGACCGCTCCGAAATGCACATCGTCTGCCCGTGGCACGGCGCCGAATTCATCATCACGACCGGGCGGCACGCTACCGCGGCCGACATCGGCCTGGCAGCTGTGGACGTGCACGAACGGAAGGGAGTGATCTATGTCAGCCTGTCAAACGGCTAATTGCCAAACAGAGCCCAGCGCCGTTCCGGCCTCCGCCGGAGAGCTGTTGGAACTGGCCGATCGGCTGCACAGCTGTGTCGAACAGCTACGGGCTAGCGGTACCCAAGCCGTGACCTCGGCGGCACTGTCGCAGCTAGTCACCGACGCCGCTCACCTGTACGCCGGCGCTTGCCTGGCCGCCGGTCGGGAGATCGACATCGCGCCGGAAGGCCTGTCGGCGACCAGCGCGGTAATCCTCATCGCCGCCCTGATGCGGGCGCAGAACCTCAACACATTTGACCTCGCGCTGTGGCTGTCGCAATCCGGCCGGCACAGTGGTCTGAAAGGAGCGTTATGACAGTGGCACCCGAACGTCTTCACGTGCGCGTCAATCCCGTGCAGGAGCTTACTTTCAGCTCCGACACCCGCGACATGCTGGCCAACGCCACCCGCGATATCGACCGGTTCGGCTTGCGCGACCGGCTGATCGTCGATATCGACTCGCATCATGAGGAAGCGCTGGAGTGGAGCGACGTGCTCGATAACATCGATGACGAGGTGTTGCGCGACTACGGCAAGGGTATCGCCGCCTCCTTTCCCGGCGGACGGGACTACGCCTTGACCTCCCATATTCCCGGTCTGCGGTTCCAGGAGGTCGGCGGCCGCATTCCGCACTCGGCCGAGCGCGGCGAACCGGTGCCCGAAGGCGCCGAACACACGTACACCGTGACGGAGCGGGCAATCGAGGCGCTGGGCTTGGACTACCAGGTAGTGTTTCCGCAGACGATGCTCGATTTGGGCATGCATCCGAATCCCCGAATCGCAACCGCCCTGGTCATGGCCTACAACAAGTGGTTCACGGGCACCGTCCTCGGCCGCGACAGCCGGATCAAGACGATGCTAAACCTGCCCATCGAGGACCCCGACGCTGCGCTGGAAACGATCCGGCGCTACCACAATCACCCGCATGTGGTCGGATTCCTGATCACCAGTCAGCGATTTTTCAGCGTTCACGACAACCGGTACATGCCGGTGTACGCCGAACTGGAGCGGCTGGGCATGCCGCTGGGCTTTCACGCGGGACCCAACTGGGGCGACTCATGGACCCGCAGCATGAACCGGTTCACCGCCGTGCACGCCATGTCGTTTTGCACCTGCAACATGACCCACCTGACCAACTGGCTGTTCAACGGGCTTCCCGAACGTTTCTCGAAACTGAAGGTGATCTGGATCGAAAGCGGCCTGGCCTGGGTACCGTTCTTGATGCAGCGGCTCGATCATGAATACGTGCTGCGCACTTCCGACGCGCCGCTGCTGACCAAACGGCCAAGTGAATACATGCGGGAAATGTTCTACACCTCCCAGCCGCTTGAGGTTTCGCACCCCGGGGCGTTGGCAATGACACTGGCGATGATGGACGCCGAGCACACCCTGCTGTACTCCTCGGACTGGCCACACTGGGACTTCGACCCGCCGGCCCGCATCATGACCATCGGCGGACTCTCCAACACCGCGCGCGACAATATCCTCGGCCGAAACGCGCAACGGCTGTTCGGGATTCACAAACTGCCCGAGCCCGCGCGCCTGCTCCACAGCCCAGCCTACACGAGTGTCGAAGGAGAAGTCGCAACCAATGGGCCTTTGCCCAATTCCGATCAGAACGATGCCGTTGGGCGGATCTCATAAGTCGCTCCACTCATGACGGGTGGGCCACAGAGCAAGGCGCGCAGACTACCTGATTACTGCTCCTGAGCGCGCTGCGAACCAATAGCCGGCCGCGAAATGTCATCCCCGATTCCGGGGACGGGAGATTGTGTGCCTAAGCAAGGCGTGAACACGATGAAGATGTCGATCGGCTCCTTTCTTATTGACCGCCTGGTCTCCTTGGGCGTTTCGCGCATTTATGGCGTCCCGGGGGACTACAACCTCGAGTTCCTCGAACTGCTGGAAAACTCCAAGCGGCTTTCCTTCGTGGGAACGTGCAACGAACTGAATGCGGCGTATGCCGCCGATGGCGAGGCTCGTCTTAAGGGGATCTCTGTCGTCCTCACCACCTATGGCGTCGGTGACCTCGCCGCCTTACCCGGAGTCGCCGGATCCTATTCAGAAGGCGTGCCCGTGCTCTCAATCTCCGGCGCGCCGCCGCTGCGCGCCATCCGGTCGAAGGCGCTCCTCCATCACACGCTAGCCGATGGCAACTATGGCGATGTGATGCACTGCTTTCGCGAGTTCACCGTGGCCCAGGCGTTGATCACGCCGGAAAATGCCGTTTATGAGATCGATCGCGTGCTGCAGGCCTGCTGGCGCGAGAAGCGCCCGGCCCATCTGCAGCTCCCTTCCGACATCTGCTTCATCGAGATCGATGTTCCCGATCGCGCGTTGCAGCTTGAGACTGCTCCAAGCGACGCTGCCCGTTTGACTGCAGCGGCGACCTGCATCGCCATGCGGCTCGCGCAGGCGAAGCGGCCGCTGCTGCTGCTCGACAGCATGGTGCGCAGCCAACGGCTAGCAAGACAGGTCGAGCGCCTCGTCGAATGCTTTGGGCTCGATTTCGCGACTCTTAGCTCTGCCAAGGCGGTGCTGTCGGAGACACACCCACATTATCTCGGCATGTATAACGGAAAAGCATCGACGCCAGAGATATTCGAGCGCGTCGCCGAGGCCGACTGCGTTATCTGTCTTGGCGTTCGCTTCGTCGATGCGACGTCAGGCTGGTTCTCGCAAGCACTCGACGCTGCGGCGGTCATTCATATCCAGCCGTTCGACGTGACTATAGGCGGCGACTACTTCGCCGGTGTCGCCGCTGCAGAATTGCTGGAGACGATCGTCGAGCGCGAGATAGCGGTTTCGCAGACCCCGCATCGGCATCCGGTGCTGGTTCCAGCGAGTAACACCCAGGGCCACGACCAAGCGTGGGGTCAGAACGCCTTCTGGCATCGCATCGGGCGGTTTATCGCGCCAGGCGACGTGATCGTCGCCGAGAACGGCACATCGCTCGCCGGTCTGTCGCGACTGAAGCTCCCGGAAGGCTGTAGCTTCATCAGCCAGCCGATCTGGGGGGCCATCGGCTACACGCTGCCCGCCCTGCTAGGCACCTCGCTCGCAGCCCCGGATCGTCGGCATCTGCTGTTCATTGGTGACGGTTCGTTCCAGCTCACCGGTCAGGAACTCTCCACGATCCTTCGGCACGGGCTGAAGCCTGTGATCTTCCTGCTCAACAACCAGGGCTACACGATCGAACGCCTAATTCTCGGCGAGACGTCGGCCTACAACGACGTCGCCAACTGGCGCTATGCGGATCTTCCGGCGGTGCTCGCGCCGACAGTCCAGGCACATACTTTCGTCGTGAACAACGAATCGAAACTCGAAGCAGCGCTCGAAACCGCGACCGATCCGACGGCCCTGACCTTCATCGAAGTGAAGTTCAAGCCGATGGACACGCAAAGGGGCATGCCCATCTTCGGCAACATGGCCCGTGAGTACGACTATGGAAATTGGGCCCTTCCACGGCCAAGAAGTGGATGAAAACAATGAGCATCGTTAACATCGAGGATCTCCGCCGCAGAGCGATGACTAACATCGGCGCACGAATGGCGTTGCTCGCCGCGTTCCTTGCCGCCGCATCGCTGGTCGCCTGCTCGGGGGAGCCACGGTCACTCGCGAGCTATATCGCCGCAATCTGCTCGACGCCCTTTCGTTCCGCTCCCGCCGCAGAGGCGCCGTATCTCGCCGAGAACGTCGCGGCGATGACGAAAATGATGATCGACATGAGCATCCGGCCGTCCGGCGACGTCGACGCTGATTTCGTCGCGATGATGGTCCCGCACCATCAGGGTGCGATCGAGATGGCACGGGCCGAGCTGCTTTACGGGCGCAACGAGCAGCTTAAGCGCATGGCCCAGGAAATCATCGTGACCCAGCTGCAGGAGATCGCCGCGATGTATCTCGTGCTGGGCCAACCGTTGCCGGCGGGGCAAGGCGATCGGACGCTCGCTGGCGACGCCTATGTGCGGCAAGGAGGCTTCAAATGAAACGCAGTTTGACGTTGACGGCGTTGCTGGTTGCGACGGCTCTCGCGGGCGTGCACTATGCCTGCGCCGGACAGGCTCCGGCGGCCGCGAGCGATCCCGACATACCGATAAGCCATCGCGATCGCGTCTATTCCGCCGAGCAATACTCGAACACGGTCTCTGTCACCGATCCCGCCAGCAACACGCTCGTCGGCGTGATCCGCCTGGGCGATCCGCTGCCGGCGAACCTGAGCCCGCTCTACAAGGGCCAATTGCTGGTGCATGGGCTGGGATTCTCTCCCGATCATCACACCATTGCGGTTGTCGCGATCGGCTCGAATGCGGTGAACTTCATCGATACCGCCACCAACGCGGTCAAGCACGTGACCTACGTCGGGCGCTCGCCGCATGAGGCCTTCTTCACGCCGGACGGTAGGGAAGTCTGGGTGGTGGTGCGCGGGGAAAATTACGTCGCGGTGCTCGACGGCACGACCTACGAAGAAAAGAGCCGAATCGTCGTTGCCAATGGCCCCGGCATGACGATCTTCTCGCCCGGATCGTCGGCAAGGTGGCGCAGGGGAGCCCGTTCTGCCCGAACATCGCCGCCACGCCCGAAGGCAAGCAGGTCTGGTTCACCTTGAAGGACGCCGGCAAGACCCAGGTCTTCGACGCGCAGCCGCCCTTCCCGCTCCTGAAAACGCTCGATACCGGTCCGATCACCAATCACGTCAACATCGTGCGCAACGCCAATGGCACGTTCGCCTATGTCACCGTGGGTGGGCTCAACGAGATTCAGGTGTTTCGCACGGATGACTTTTCCAAGGTCGCAACGATCCCGACCGGCAAGCTGCCGCACGGCATCTGGCCGTCGGGGGACGGCACGCGCGTCTACGTCGGCTTGGAGAACGAGGACAACATCGCGGCGGTCGACACGCTCGCCAACAAGGTGATCGCGGAGAGCCCGGTTGGCCAGGCCCCGCAGGCGCTCGTCTACGTGCCGAATGCAATTCCCGCGGAAAGCGGGGGCGGCAACGCGGGAATGACAACGATGCCGGTCGTGCCCGACCAAGCGGGAAGAGAGAATCTGCAACCACTTGCGCTTGCCGGCCAGTCGACGCAACTGTGGCTCGCGGCACCGGGCCGCAATGAGCAAAAAAAGCTCACCAGCGTCTCGCTGTCCGACCAGGGCCTGGTGCAGATGCTGGAAGCCGCGGTCAGTGGGCTTGAGCCGGGAAAGCCTTACGTGCTGGCGCTGGCGAGCGAGGCGACCGGTGGTGGAGCGCTCCAGCCGTTGCAAGGCTTCATGACGAATCCGGCGGGCGCAGCCGTCGTTAACTCGATCGGGCCGATCCGTCAGTTGGTCCGTGGCGAGGACAAGAGCCCGCGGCGCTACCTGGTGATCGCCCCCGGGACCGCCGACCAGCACGGGGCTCCGGTCCAAGTGCAGGCTGAGTGACGCGACCTTCCGCTCAAGGTCATCAAGTGGAGGCGGACGCACGACACAGAAGATTTCAGGTCGTTTCAGGGCCGGCTAAGGTCTTAACAGATTTCATGGTTTAGGACTTGAAGCGCAAGGAAACTGGGAGGACGAAGCGGCGCTCGCTGCCGTGATCAAGGCCGACGCGTGCAAACAACGGGCGATGGGAGAGATCTCATGGATCGCATGACCAGCATACCCACCTTCGTGAAGATCGCAGAGACGGACGGTTTCACGGCCGCGGAGCGGACGCTTGGGGTTTCGCCCAGTACGGTCAGCACGCAGATTCAAGATCTTGAAGATCGTCTCGGCGTCCGTCTGCTTAACCGCAGCACGCGGAAGGTCAGTCTCACCGAATCTTCTTACCGCCATATCGAAGCGCCGGCAAATGGCGTCGCCGAGGGGGAGCCGCAGGCCGGCGCGCATGTTGACATCAAGCACGCCCCCGAACTCGCGCCCGAGGAGATCGCGCGCAAGTCACACTATAAATTTGATCACGCGGAGCCAATCGCTAGGGTAGAGGGCCTCGTCGCCGACGACGGGATCATCATCGGTGCCGGTACCCGGTCTGGCCGAACTAGGTTCGTTCTCGTTAATGACCGCGTCCCGCGCACAGATCAACGCTGCGCTTTGTGCAGTCGAATTGTCGATAAAGGCTACGTCCGTGATTTACAGACGCGGTTGATCTACTGCGACATTCGGTGCCTCCTCGGAGGGTCACACATGACGATGTCTCCCCTCAATGGCCGCAGTTGGAAAGTGTCATGAACGCGCAAATCCAGATTGCAATCGCGGTATTGGGCTCGTCTCCCGTCGACGCGGCTGGTTCAGCAAGCAGCGGTACTGTTCGAGGAATTGCCGCGATGCCTTCCCAGCTGATCTGTCGAAACAGTCGCGACAAAAGTTGCGCGCCACGACCTACTTCGAGTGGCTTTTCTTGCAACCGATTGAGAAGCCACGGCAGAAGTTGATGCCAGAACATATTCGGGGTACGGGGCGCGCTAAGCGGCAGCAAGGACGAGTACATCGCGACGGCATCGTCAGATTTCCACTGACCAGGCTGATAGTCCTGCCTGTCACATGAAAAGGAGAGCGCAACATGAATGCTCAGAACCAACCGCATGTGGCGTCGTTCGCTGGCTTCGACAACACGGCGCACGCGGCTATGCGGCGTGGGCCGATGCCAAGCGCGCGGGGCCCGCGCTTCGCCGCAAGCTGGCGACGAGTTGTAATTGCGCGCGTACATTCAACATCCGCGGCCATGATCACGCGAGCGCATGGTCGGGCAAACTGCCGATCGCCGATCTGCAATCCTTCTGGGGCGTGCTCGGCTGTTCATGCTGGGCGATCTAGGGACGCCCACGTTCGCGGATGTGTCACACCTTACAAGGAAAGAGTAATGAGCCGGTTTTCACGAATGACGGCGTGCAGAGGGTGGTGCCATGATCGACCTGCAGAAGCACAGTGATGCCGCGGCGCTCCTCGGCCGCCTCTTCTTTTCATCGATGTTTCTTCTGTTCGGCTACGGGAAGGTAACAGCCTATGCCGGTACGGTGGGCTACATGGGCTCACTCGGGCTTCCGGCACCTGCACTGTTCACTGTGCTTGCTATCATCATTGAGATCGGCGCTGGCTTGCTGGTGTTGGCAGGATTCAAAACTCGACTCGTATCAGTCGGACTCGCGATCTACGTCCTAGTTTCAGCTTTCATCGGGCACTCGCAACTTGGCGATCTGAATCAATTCCAGCACTTCATGAAGAATATGGCGATTATTGGCGGTGCGCTGGCATTTGTTGCTTTCGGCGGTGGCGCTTATTCGCTCGACGCCCGAAGCTGCAAGTAGAAGCTGACCTGGATGTTTTGCCGATCCTCGGGGGATACAGGATGGAGGCTGACACATTTTCGTCGTGAATAACGAATCGAAACTCGAAGCAGCGCTCGAAACCGCGACCGATCCGACGGCCCTGACCTTCATCGAAGTGAAGTTCAAGCCGATGGACACACCAAGGGGCATGCCCGTCTTCGGCAACATGGCCCGTGAGTACGACTATGGAAATTGGCCCTTCCACGGCCAAGAAGTGGATGAAAACAATGAACATCGTTAACATCGAAGATCTCCGCCGTAGAGCGAAGATCAAAGTCCCGAAGATCTTCTTCGACTATCTCGACGGTGGCGCCAACAGCGAGACGACGCTTCGGCGCAATATCTCTGACTTCGACCGCTGGAGCCTGCGCGAGCGCGTACTGCACGGTATATCCAGCGTCGATCTCAAAACCACCTTCTTCGGCGAGACGCATGAACTGCCGGTTATGCTAGGACCCGTCGGGTTCGCTGGCATGCTTTCGATGCGCGGTGAAATCGCCGCCGCTCGCGCCGCCGACAAGGCGGGCATTGCGCAGTGCTTGTCGACCTTCTCGATCTGCTCGCTCGAGGATGTCGCCGCGGTCAAGAAGGGGCCGCTCTATTATCAGCTTTACGTGTTCCGCGATCGCGAGCTGACCAAGGATATGGTGGCGCGCGCCAAGGCCGCCGGAATCAAGACTCTGGTAATCACCGTTGATACAGCGGTGGCGCCGCCCCGCGAGAAGGATGATCGCAACGGCTTCCGCGCGCGCAGTCTTCCCAGCCTGTCGATGTTGGCCAGGCTGATGATTCACCCGATCTGGTGCCTCGGTGCGATCGCCCATGGTGTCCCTCGGATCGGCAACATCGACCGCTACAAAAAGATGGGCTGGTGGGTGATGGACCAGTCCGCTGGGCTCGGCAAGCAGATCGACCCGACCCTTACCTGGGAGGATATGAGCTGGTTCCGGAGCATCTGGGATGGCCGCATGATCATCAAGGGGATTACTTCGGCCGAAGATGCCCTGCTAGCACTCGACTGCGGGGCTGATGGCCTGATCGTGTCCAATCACGGCGGCCGTCAGCTCGACCCTAGCGCATCCACCATCAGCGTCCTGCCGGAGGTCGTGCAGGCGGTCGGAGATCGCATCGAGATCGTGTTTGACAGCGGCGTGCGCCGCGGCGCCGACATCATCAAGGCGCTGGCGCTCGGCGCCAACGGCGTTTCCATCGGTCGCGCTTACGCCTACGGCCTAGCGGCCGGCGGCGAGGCCGGCGTCACGCGGGCCATCGAGCTCTTGAAAGCGGAGATCGTGGCCGCGCTGACGCTCATGGGGATCGGCAGCATCAACGAGCTACGTGCGCTTGGCCTCGCCGCGCTTCGCTTCAGCGGGTCGCTCTCCGCCGCTAAGGAGGAAAATGCACCATGAGCATTCCCGATCTCGCGATCCGGGAGATTCGAGCCCGACCGGTGGTGGCACCGCTGCCACGCCCGATTAGGACAGCTTCAGGTGACGTGCTCGACGCCCCACTCCTGCTGATCGATGTGTTGACGGACGCGGGGGTGACGGGACGGGCCTATGCGTTCGCCTATACGCCGCTCACCCTGCGTTCGCTCACGCAGTTCGTGCGCGACATCGCCCCTGAACTCGTCGGAAAATCCGTCAGCCCGCGCGCGCGGATGCGGCAGATGGAGAAGCGTCTCAAGCTGGTCGGCTGGCAGGGATTCGCCGGCATGGTGGTCGGCACTCTCGATATGGCGCTATGGGACGCGCTCGCGCGCGCGATGGACGCTCCCCTTGTGGCGCTGCTCGGTGGCGAGCTACGGCCGCTGCCTGCATATGACAGTTTCGGTATACTTGATCGGCGAACCGACTTGCCCTGGATCGAGACGTCCGTCGCGAACGGCTTCAAAGCGATCAAGATCAAGCTTGGCGCAGGAGATGTGGAGAGCGACGTGGCCATCGTCGCCCATGTTCGGCGGACGATCGGTGACGGTGTGCGGCTGATGCTCGACTTCAATCAGTCGCAAAGCACCGCCAGCGCGGTCGAGCGCATCAGTCGGCTGCAGGATTTCGATCTGACCTGGGTGGAAGAGCCGGTTGCGGCCGAAGATCTTGTGGGCCATCGCGCAGTTCGCGAGCGTGTCCGGCCAGTGCCGATTCAGACCGGGGAGAACTGGTGGTTCCCTCACGGGATGGCGAACGCCATTGCGGCCGCGGCGTCCGATCTTGCGATGGTCGACATCATGAAGATCGGCGGCGTCACCGGCTGGATGGCGGCGATGGCACAGGCAGAAGCGGCGGCGCTGCCGTTATCAAACCATACCTTTGTCGAGCCGAGCGCGCATCTCATGGCTGTCGGGCCGACAGCTTCCTGGTTTGAATATCTGGACATTGCAGGCGCGGTCCTGACTGAACGGCTGCTGCCGGTTGACGGCATGGTCACCGCGCGCGGGCCCGGGCTCGGGCTGGATTGGGACGAGCGCGCAGTGGCGCGCTACGCCTTCTCGTGATGGGCGACAAACACGCGCAGGCCATACGCATCTCTGCGGGCTCGGCACAGTCGAGCGCTGTGGCGTGGGAGGCGACCGTCGAGGAATCTGTCGGTCCCGCCAATTTTAGTTCTCAACGGGGGTCAAGATGGGACGCCGAAAGGGGTCAAAGTTCGACGCCGATCCACGAAGTTGTCTGCATCCGTCATTAACCCATCGCAAAACAGGAACTAAATCATGACCAGCGTTCATACCGTGACATATGACCTGTTGCGCAGGCATGGCGTCACCACGGTCTTTGGCAATCCCGGATCAAACGAGTTGCCGTTCCTGAAGGATTTTCCGGCAGACTTCCGCTATTTCCACGGCCTGCACGAGGGCGTTGCAATGGGCATGGCTGACGGATACGCGCAGGCGAACAGGAAGCCGGCACTCGTCAATCTCCATTCGGCAGCCGGCACCGGCAACGGGATGGGTGCGCTCGCCAATGCGTGGAATTCGCATACGCCTCTGATCGTGACAGCCGGGCAGCAGACACGCGCCATGATGGGTGTCGAGCCGCTGCTGACCAATCTGGACTCAACACAACTGCCGCGCCCACTGGTGAAGTGGAGTTATGAGCCGCCGATCGCTCAAGATGTGCCGCTGGCGATGAGTCGGGCGTTGCATATGGCGGCGTTGCCGCCGTCCGGGCCGGTCTATCTCTCGGTTCCCTATGACGACTGGGCGGCTGAAGCAGATCCGCAGTCTTCGGCTCTCCTCGACCGCCGGGTTCATGCGGTCGGCTCGTTCGATGGTCCATCGCTGTCGCGCGTCGTCGACCGTCTGAACGCCGCCAAGAATCCCGTGCTCGTCCTCGGACCGGAAGTCGACGCGCGTGGCGCCAATGCTCATGGCGTTCGCTTGGCCGAGAGGCTTCGCGCGCCGGTCTGGGCAGCACCATCGGCGCCGCGCTGTCCGTTCCCGACGACCCATTCCTCCTTCCGGGGTCTGCTGCCGGCCGCGATTAAGGGGATTTCGACGGCGCTCGCCGGCCACGACCTGATCCTCGTCGTCGGCGCGCCCGTCTTCCGCTACCACCAATACGAACCGGGGGTGTATCTCCCCGAGGGAGCCGAACTTATTGCGGTGACTTCCGATGCGCAGGAGGCGGCCCGCGCGCCGGTGGGCGATGCGATCGTCGGAGATATCCCTGCGACGCTTCAAGCTTTGGCCGATAATGTGCGTCGGTCGGACCGCCCGTCGCCCTCGCCGCAGGCAAGACCCGCCCCCGCGGTAATCGGTCCGGGGCCGTTGTCGCCAGAAGCGGTCCTCGACGTCATCGCTGCGACCGCGCCGAGCGATGCGATTTACGTGAACGAGTCGACCTCAACGACCGACTTGCTGTGGCGCCGACTGCCGATGCAGAATCCCGGATGCTACTACTTCGGAGCGGCTGGCGGTCTTGGTTTCGCCATGCCGGCAGCACTCGGCGTTCAGCTCGCCGAGCCATCGCGGCGCGTCATCGCCATCATCGGCGATGGGTCGGCCAATTACAGTATCACCGCGCTCTGGACTGCCGCGCGCTATAAGATCCCGGTGATCTTCCTTATCATGAAGAACGGCACCTACGGCGCGCTGCGCTGGTTCGCCGAGGTGCTGAAAGTCGACGACGTGCCCGGGCTTGACGTGCCCGGCATCGACTTTCTCTCCCTCGCCAAGGGCTACGGCGTGGAGAGCGTGCGCGCCGCCACGGCCGACGACCTCAAGCAAGCGCTGGCAGCAGCGCTTGGCTCGCAAGCCCCAACCCTGATCGAGGTGCCCACCCTCGCTGAAGGATTCTAACGGAGTTCGCCATGTCCATGAAACCTGTCAACGTCGAAGACTACCGCATCCTCGCGCAAAGACGCCTGCCCAAGATCATATTCGATTATCTCGAAGGCGGTGCCGAAGACGAAATCGGCATGAAACACAATCGAGAGGTCTTCGAACGCTTTCGATTAATGCCGTGCCGTCTCGTCGACGTCAGCAGGCGCGACAGCAGCATCGAACTGTTTGGACGACATCAGGCTGCCCCCTTTATGATCGGGCCCACCGGCCTGAACGGCGCGCTTTGGCCGAAGGGCGACATTTTGCTCGCCCGTGCGGCCGAGAGGGCGGGCATTCCCTTCGTGCTGTCGACTGCCTCGAATTCCTCGATCGAGGATGTGGCAGCCGCATCTAAGGGCGACCTCTGGTTCCAGCTCTATATCGTTCAACGCAAGCTCGCGGAGCAGATGGTTTGTCGCGCCGAGGCGGCTGGCTATTCTACCCTTGTGCTCACGACCGATGTCGGGGTGAACGGCAACCGCGAGCGCGATCTGCGCAACAACTTCGGTCTGCCGATGCGTTATACGCCCGGGCTGATTTATGACGGCGTCACGCACCCTCGATGGTCGCTCGGCTTCGTGCTCAGTGGCATGCCTCAGCTTGGGAACTTCGTGACCGCCGATTCCTCGGATCTCGAGACGCAGGCCGCTGTGATGAGCCGACAGATGGATGCCAGCTTCAGCTGGAACGACTTCAACCGGCTGCGCAAACTCTGGCCGCGCAAGCTGTTGGTGAAGGGCATCATGCGTCCCGACGATGCTGAGCGTTGCGTCGCAGCCGGCGCCGATGGGGTGATCCTTTCCAACCACGGAGGTCGCCAGCTCGACGCGGCTGTCTCGCCGCTCGATCTCCTCGCGGAGAGCCGGGCGCGGATCTCGGCGCCGATCCTGATCGACAGCGGCTATCGTCGCGGCACCGACATCGTGAAAGCATTGGCGCTCGGCGCGAACGCGGTGGTGCTCGGACGCGCTACGCTCTATGGCCTAGCAGCGGCTGGTGAAGCCGGCGTCGACCACGTCCTTCGCTTGCTCAAGGATGAGGTGGACCGCACGCTAGCGCAGATTGGATGCCCGTCGATCGGCCAGCTGTCGCCCGACTATGTCATGGCGGACGGATCGATGCCTACGAGCGCGCCACCTTCGATTCGCGCTTTGGCGAAAGTATAGCGCGGTGTTGCTCGGGCTTACCCTGCGCAAGGTGAAGCTTGGTGGGCCTGCTCCGCTGGCACCGAAACCGCGGCGGACGCTTAGCTTCATTTTTAGCGAGGGAGAACAATCGTGGAGCACGAAATGACAAAACACATTGTACAGTTACCGAATCCCGATGGATCATTGCTTCTTCGCGAGTTGAATCACAGAATAAGAAACGAGCTCACGTGCGCCATATGCGCGGTTTCAGCCAAAGCGGTGCAGTCGGATAGCGTGGCGGTCAAGGCGGCGCTTCTCGATGTCGCAGACCTTCTGCATCAATGCGCCGATGTTCATCGGGCGCTGCACATGCCGGATCAGGGGCGCTTCACCGATGCCGCGATGTACCTCCAGCAGCTTTGCTTCTCGATCACGAAATACCGACTGGACCGCTTGGCGATACGTGTCATGTTTTCGGCGGATGATCTGCGGCTTGAAGGAGAACGCTGCTGGAAGCTTGGGCTGATTGTATCCGAGCTGCTGACCAATGTGGCACGACATGCACAATTCGACGCTAGAGATTCAGAATTGCGAGTGGAGTTGAAGCTTGCAGGCAACGTCGTAAAGTGCAGGGTCTTCGACAATGGCTCGGCACCTGAACCGATCCGGCGCGATCGAGGGCTCGCGATCATCGGCGAGCTGGCCAGCAGTTTGGGCGGCCGCGTTCATACGTCCTGCGCCGCCGAAGGATCTTCCTTCCTTCTCACCTTTCCATTGACTGAGGCCGAGCAACGCGCCGCCGGCGCGACTCATCTTGCTCTGTTGAAGCGGAGGAAGATGCGCCGCCCTCAGCGGTTGCAGCCCTCTAGAACCGAGGATCTGAGGGCTGGCTAGGCAATGTGGCGTTCTTGGATTGAAGCGGCCTGGGCTGACGTGTTCGCCAGACGATAGATCTCGCTCCGGGCCCCGAGCGGACTGTGCGCTCGATCAGTATGATCCCAAAGCGGACTTCGTGCCGGTCGCGGGCATCATGACGATTCCTATGATGCTGATCGTGAAGTCGGACTTTCCGGCCAAAAGCGTCGCTGAATTCGTCGAACTGGCGAAAAAGCGCCCCTTCTCCTTCGGCAGCGGGAACACGTCCACCAGGGGAGCCGCTGAGCTCTTCAGGTATCGCGAGGGAATCGAGATGCAGCATGTGCCCTATCGGGCGCCGGCGATCATCATAGAGCGTGTTTGAACTCGTAGACGCGAAACCGACCCTTCGCAGATCAATTCCCTGATGCGAAATGAAAATTCCCTGTTACTCGGAAAGTATTCCCTGTTCATTTCTGCAGGGAATCGTGCGGAAACTCATTGCGGCACAGCGGTTTCTTGCCCCAAAGTTGGCTCCCAAACCCGCGAAATAGCCAATTTCCCTGTAACATTTCCTGTTAGCAGGGAATTTGCCTAGATACTGGCGCGATCAGCACTGCGTCGCCAGCCAGGCATTCCGGCGTTCGGCTCGGCTTCCCAAGAAACGCGAGCGCAAAGCTGACATACGCGAAAAATACTCACAGGACTGTCGCGCCAATTGCGACACCATCGCGTTCGAATTGCGAATCGGATTATGGGCAACGCTTTAGCGCCCGCATCCCGCTTTCTATTTTTGTTCGCGTAACAGCTGCCAGCCGTGAAGCAAGCTCTCCTTGTGCTTTCCGGCAGTCGTCCGGCAACTTTTCGACTAGGGCCGCGTTTGACGGCGAAACACCGTTGAGCGCCCCGCAGATGGCCGCGGCCATACAGGCGATGGTATCCGCGTCGCGGCCGAAATTGGCGCCAAAGACTGCGGCTTGCCGGGGATCTCCCTTCGCCAGCCAGACAATTGCAAGTGCGGCCGGTACAGTCTCACGGCTGTCGCAAGCGATCGGCTGGCGGAACTTCTGATGATAGCGCTCGCGAAAAGTCTTATAATCAATAGCTACGCGCGCAAGGTCTTGTGCCCCGGCGATTAACGACAGCATTTCTCCGCCGCTCCAAGGCTTGATGTAGTCGGTCGATGCCTTCAGGACAGTATCAACGGTCGAACCGGTAACCAAAGCTTCCGCAATAGCAGCGGCAACGGCTGCGGCACCGTCCTGGCAGAATGCGACATTGGTGACGTGCAGCAGGCTCGCAATCTCCATCGCCTGCGCGGCCGCGGCACGTGGATTGCCCGCGTTTACAATTCCTACTGGCGCGATCGCCATTGCCGAACTCGAACTCGGCATCGTTCCCTCCGCGATCGAGCGCGGCAAGTAGCCAAGGCGAAGCTTGGCCGCGGCATGAAGAATAGACGGAAAGAAGCGGCCGACCTTGCTGCCAAAGATAGCATCTCGCTGCTCGCGCCATTGCTCGGCCCAGCTATCCGCGTCAGCAAAGCCGCCGGTTCGGATCAGCGCGGCAGCAAGCAGATCCCGCATGATGGTATCGTCGGTTCCGTCACCCTCGAATGACTCTACCCAGCCGAACCTTTCTTCAATCTGTGCCGGTTCGAGATTCTCGGTCTGGGTACCCATGGCATCGCCGATGACGCCGTAGGCAAGGCAGGCGAAAGCATGGCTTTCAAGTCGGCCAGCTGCGTTGGTGTACATATCCGTCCCCTCAAAGCGACGTGACATAGACAGCCTGGGTGGAAATCGAGCCAGTGTCGACGACAAGCCCCACTGCGCCCCCGGCCAGTGGAAGCTGCTGCGTATCCCGAGCCTCGAGAATTTTGCGGCCATCGACGAAGGCATGGATTTGATTGCCCTCGACTTGCAGCTCCACGACGTACTTCTGGTCCAGCTGCCAGGAAAATGGCGCGGTTGCGAGAACGGTCTCGTCGTGAACACGCTTGATAAGCCTGGCGCAGCCGCCGTCCAATTTGTCAAACATCACTGCATAGTATCGCTCCCGGCCTTGAATCCGCGCCGCGAGACCCCAACCCTCGGCGAGCAGGGGCGTGACTTCTGATCTCACGCGGTAGTTTTTCCAGTCGCGGGAGCCTTGTGCGATAAAGCCTTTCCCTTCGCCATTGGTAATGCGCAATCCCTCCCAACGTGTCTGAAACTGACTGACGTTGTTGACCCATGCGTGCTTCCACATGGTGCTCAGATTATCGTCCGGGCGTCGGAGTACGGTTTCCGGCGCCCCTGTCCACGTCAGATAGTCGAGGTAAATGACGCCATCGACCCCGGATCGATCGCGCGTCGCGATCTCCAATCCAACTTCGAAGATGGGATACCCGCCGGTATCCGGCACGCACCAGGTCAATATGGCTTCGCTGCCGGACGACAGTTCGTGCTCATCGCTGTAGATCTGTCGAAGTTCGTCGCGTTCGTCGTACACGCTTGCGCAAAGACGGACCGCAACATGTTTTCCGTCGCTGTCGGTTTCCAGGCGGCATTCAACGACCTGCCCTGAATACAACGTCGGGCATGCGAGAAGCTGGTAGATCGGCATGGTGAAGACGTCCCTGTCGAAGAACGTCGGTGTGGCGACACGCGCGACACGGCCCGGCGCTAACCGTCGGAAGTTGACGGCGAGGCTCCGTTCGCCGTCCCGGCTGTGGCCCGGCACATTCCTGATCTCGACCGGATGCAGATGGGCCGGTGCCCCGGTTCTGGCGGTAAATCCTTGCAGGCTTCCAGGAAAATTGAAATTGAAGCGCGCGCCGTTTTTGGCGGGTTCCGCTGGCGATGAGCCGGCGAGAAGATGGCCGGTCGCGATCAACGACTGCGCCTCGATTACGGCATCGGTGATTGATCCTCCGCCATCGGCCGTCGAGACGTACATGCGATCGGCAATCGGTGTGCGGAAGTCGGGGCCAGCGTCGATGCCCGCGAGGCCGGTCCGGATGCCGAACAGGCAACCGGCGTTTCCGGCGTTGCAGTCGGTATCCCAGCCCGCCGTGTTGACGATTCGCATCGTGTCCTGAAAGCTGTTCCCTCCGTACAGCGTGGCGAGAATGATCAATGCGTGGTTAGGAATGACGTGGCAGTTGCCAAGAAATTTGTCGTAGCCGTAACGCTCCGCGACCAGGGCCCGCGTCCGTTCCCAATCTTGGCCGTTGTCGCCGGCATGCCACGCGCGCACGTCTTCGACGACGCGCCGGATCAACGCATCCTGGGGAACAAAGCCAAGCCCGACATCCAATAGTTTCTGCACGTCGGACTCGACGAACGCTTGCGCTTCCATGGCCGCCAGCAGTTTCGCCGCGTGAACCGCTTCGCCGTCATGGCTGACACGGGCCGCCTGCTCGGCCAGGTAGGCCGCCTGATCGGGATCTCCGGGACTGACCATCGCCCAGCCGTCGATGAAGATCTGCGCGCCAATCTGCTCGGCGACGGTCTTGCCATTTAGTTCGATCGAACCGCTCAGCGGCGCTGGTACGCCGGACTTCAAGCGCAAATAGGCGGTGTGTTCGGTGGAGTTTCCGATCCCGCCCCACCATAGGATCGATCGGTCTTCCACGATGTAATTGAGCCAGGTGTTGCCGATCTGCTGCGAACTCAAATGCCTTGGAAAGCCGTAATCGGCCAGCGCCCGCGGAAACGCAAACGTGCCGGAAATGTCGTCGTCGGTGACGACGAGATGATGCGAACGTAGCGCGACGTCACGGCGTTCATTGGCGTAAAAATTGATCGGGCCCAGTTCCCGAATGATGCGTTCGTACGTCCAGCCCTCGAAGGGACGGCCGAGATAGACACCAATGATTTTGCCGAGCACACCGGCATAGACCCGCTCGGCATAGTCGTGAGGAATTTCAGGCACCCATGGCTCCCTTGGCTCGCCGGTCAGGCCGATAAGCGTTTTAAGATTTCGAATTTCAGCTCGAGGCTCTCTCCAGGTGATTCAAGCCCACCCGGCTGCAACCGTCCAATGAGCGTGTGAGCAGCCAATGCACCCAGATCGAATTCGGGTTGCCTAACCGTTGTCAGACCGAGCAGCTTTGCGGCGGGAATGTCGTCGAATCCGGCGATGGCAATATCGTCGGGAACGGACAGGCCAGCGGTACGCGCAGCCACCATTGCTCCCAACGCAAGCATGTCATTCGCGCAAAAGACCGCAGTCGCGCGATCGCCCGACCGTGAAAGGATCTCACCCATGGCGCGGGCACCGGATTGCTCAGAGTACCGGCTATCGGTGATGAATTCCGGGGCAAGTCCGGCTGCGCGCATCGCAGAAGCGTAACCGAATGCGCGACGAGCGCTCGGTCCGACCTCCGCCATGATCATCGTGATGCGCCGGTGGCCGCGCTCGATCAGATATCGCGTCATCGCAGCGGACGCTTCCGCGTTGTCGATATACACGCTGTCGATAGGCAGCGGTCCTTTGGGTTTGTACTGGCTTTCGAGGCGCACGATCGGAATCCCCTTGCGCGCCAGCGTGGTCAGCTGCGGGACCCGCAAGTGAAAGAACGTTCCCACCACGCCGTCGGCGCGTCCCTGGAGCAGCCAGTTTGTTGCACGCTCTTCGCCTTCGGCGCGACCGTCCGTGTCAAAGATGAGCACATCATAACCGGCGGAAGCGGCGACGGATTGCAGGCCCCGAACAAGACCCGGATAAAACGGATTGGTGATATCGGGGATGACACATGCGAGTGCCAATGTTCGCGCGTTGCGCAGCATGCGGGCTGGATGGTTGGGCTGGTAGTCGAGTTCACTCGCCAGTTTGAGAATACGCGCGCGCGTTTCTGCCGGGACTGACGGCGTTTCTGTCTTGTTGAGCACCATCGAGACCGCCGCCTGCGAAACGCCAGCGGCGATCGCGATATCCCTCTGTGTCGGGCGAACGGCTGCTGGTTTGTCGCGCCTGGCTTCCCGGGATTTCCTTGTTGACGCCATAATCACCTCTAGTTATACGTATCACTAAAGAAAATCAACCATTCATAACTGTCCGTTATTTGGGAGGATGCCGCCATGCCATGGTCCCGACGCCAGGTCGTTGCTGCCATTCCCGCCGCGACTCTCGCAGCCGTTTTGCCGCGAGGGCCGGCCATCGCGCAGGACGGACGCAAGGTGGTCACGTTCTGGTTCGCGCAAGCGAATTCGGACGGGCAAGCCGCACTGCGGAATGACCTTGTTGACGCATTCAACGCGTCACAGGACAAATACCGGCTGCAGCTGGAGGTGAAGGGCGCGGCGATCAATAACGTCTTGAAGGTTGCGCTACTCGCCGGCAACGGTCCCGACATCGTACAGACCTCGGGTCCTGCGTATCTTACGGCTATCGCCAAAGCCGGTCAGGTGCTGCCGCTGGACGAATTCGCCGACAAGTTCAAATGGAAGGAGCGGTTCCTGCCGGCGTTGCTTAACACCGGCGTTTACGACGGCAAGCTTTACGCGCTGGCCCGCGACTACGAGTCGATGCACCTGTTCTACAATAAAGATGTCTTCAAGCAGAACGGTTGGCAGCTGCCGACCAACCGCGCTGAGTTCGAGCAAATAGCAGACGCCGCCCTGACAAAAGGAATCATACCGTTTGGCGCCGGCAATGCCGATTGGAAGGGCGTCAATGAATGGCTGATGACCGTGTTCTTCAACAACGTCGCCGGTCCAGACAATGTTCGCAAGGCACTCTCGGGCGACATGCTGTGGACCGCGGCGCCGTTCGCCGAGGCCGTCGAGCTTTCGAAAGCGTGGTACAGGAAAGGATATTTCGGCAAAAACTATTTTTCGCTGACGAACGAACAGAGTTTTCTGCAAGTCGTCAGCGGCAAGGCAGCCATGGCCTTTAACGGAACATGGTCGTTCGGAACCAAATCCTACGGCATGTCCCAGCCGGATACGGTCATGGATGTCGTCCCCATTCCTGGTCTCAGTCCGACTGTCACGTCGCCGCTGGTGCATCTGGCATGCGGCGCGACGCTTTCGATCGCCAAGACCTCGCAGAATGCTGAAGGCGCTGCAGCTGTGTTCGAGTTCATGCTGTCGAGCAGTTTCTATCAGAACATCAATCGCGACTGGCCCGGCAAGTGGGCACTGCCGGTGAAAGATCTTTCGCCGGAACTCCTGAAGGGGATCGGCTACCCGCTGTTCGAAAAGACGATCGCCGGATTGCACGAAGCATTCAGCAAGGGACAATTCGGCTTCACCACCTGGACATTTTGGCCGAACGCAACCAACAGCTATATGACGGAAGCCATCGAGCAAGTGTGGCTTAACCGGCTCCCGACCGATGACTATCTCAACCATGTCCAGACGGTGTTCAGCCAGGAATTCAAGGAAGGCAAGGTGCCACCGCTTCCTCCCCGCACGGCGTGAGCGACGCGATGTGGCTATTCGCGGTTCCCGCGCTGCTGATCAACGTTTGCATCATTCTGATTCCTGCCTCGCTGACGCTGACGATGGCTTTCTTTGCCTGGGACGGGGTCGGCGTGCCGACTTGGGCGGGGCTCGCTAACTTCCAGCGAATGTTCGGCGATCCAGTCTTCTGGTTGGCGCTGACCAATAACTTCATCTGGACAGCTATCTTCCTGACGATTCCGATCTGCATCGCACTGGTGATGGCCGCGGCCCTTTTGATGTCGCCGCGTTCTCGCGCCGTCGTTCAGCCCATCATCTTTCTGCCACGAATTCTCGCCGTCGCCGTCTCCGGGCGCATCTTCCAGGGCATGATCTTCAGCCCGGTCACCGGTCTGGTAGGGTGGCTGAACGAACACGGAATCTCGATCGCTGATCCGCTCGCCGATCCCGATCGTTCGCTCTACGCCGTCGCTGCTGTCGACATTTGGCATTGGTGGGGCTTTCTGGCGGTGGTCTTCCTCGCAGCGATGCGACAGATCAGCATCGACCAGATCGACGCGGCGCGGCTTGACGGCGCCGGCTTCTTCGCCCTGTTGCGGTACGTTTTATTGCCCGGAATTCGCCCAACGCTTACGCTGATGCTGATCCTGACAGTGATCTGGTCGTTCCAGGTGTTCGAATTCATCTTTATTGTCACCCAGGGCGGACCCGCATACGGCAGCGAAGTTCTCGCGACGATGGCCTACCGGCACGCCTTCTTCCGAGGCGATGTCGGACAGGCGGCCGCCGCGGCCAGCGTCATGAGTCTTTTCGGCCTTTGCGCGACGGCTGCGTACCTCCGGCTTCAGCTCCGCGACAGCGCCACATGACCGCTGACCGATTGAACAAGACACTTAGCCTCGCGCTGATCGGGATCGCATCGTTTGTCTCTCTGTTGCCTGTCGCACTCGCGGTAATGAACGCGCTGAAGACGACTGTAGAGATATCAACCAACCCACTTGCTCCGCCGACAACCTTTCACGTGGAGAATTTCACCTCGGCGTGGAAAAGCGCGGCCCTCGGACCGAGCCTGCTTCATAGCGCCGAAGTGGCGGGCTTGACCATCTTGTTAGTCTGCCTCACGGCGGCTCCCTGCGCATATGTGCTGGCGCGTCAGCGAGGCAGAGGATGGCGTATCCTGATGTTCTATTTCATGGCCTCCATTACGGTGCCCGTGCAGCTTTATTTATATCCTCTGTACTTCATCTTCGCCAAGCTTGGCCTAGTGAACTCTATTCCCGCCGTTGCGCTGATCTACACCGCAATGTTCTCGCCGTTCGCGATCTTTTTGCTGCGGACCTACGTCATTTCGATTCCGTTCGCGCTCGAAGAAGCGGCCCAAGTCGATGGAGCCACGCCGTGGCAGAAGTTTTTCTATGTGATTCTGCCGATGATGCGGCCGGGTTTGTTGACCGTTGCGATCATCGTGGGGCTGAATGCATGGAATGAATTCGTCATTGCGGTAACATTTCTGCAGGACGACAGCACCATCACAGCAATCGTGAAATTCTATAATCTGACCGGACAATATTCTACCGACTGGGGCCAAATGCTCGCCGCAGCGGTGATGATCGTGTTGCCGGTTGTGCTGATCTTCGTATTTCTACAGCGCCGCTTTATCGACGGCATGACGGCCGGCGCGGTCAAGTCATAAGCCACTTCCGGAAGGCTCGCTGCGAGGCACTTCTTGGTCGATCTCGTCGAATCTGCGATTGAAGAGTAAAGGGCCTACTCGGATGGAAATTGTAGCGCGGTCTGCCAGCATGCCCTCCACAGACGAGGCTGAGGTTAGTCGATCCCGTCAAGCGGGTCCTTCTTCCGTCGTCCGATACTGAAAATCAAACCCTGATTCCAATTAAGTGGGTCACTACGACATGTTTCATTTGTCCTCCCCCAACGCATACCGGCGAGCGGTCCTTGCTGTGGCTGGATCGATTGCAGCGTTGTTTGCCCCCTGTCCGACGTTGCTTGTTGCTTGAACCGACCAATCGACTCTGATGCGAATGCTCCGTCATGAGGTCTTTGGCGGCCACCGCTAAGCCGCGGTCTATCGGGCACGCAGACGAGGATAATCGGGCATCGTTGCACCGATCGCGAACATTCTCTCTAGAACTGCGAGATGAAACTGCTCCAGTATCAGGCTAAGAGCCGACAGGTCCCCTTGCTCAATCGCTCCATCGGCGTAGCAGTCGAGCGTTTCGCGGAT
>WNFD01005564.1_pt1 | contig 23062 bp, 20 predicted proteins | sample 5400491 | NCBI WGS metagenome assembly WNFD01 (sample SAMN13153343, study PRJNA577476) | soil metagenome | isolation source: 120 cm saprolite under Douglas fir tree site 2 hole 2 replicate 2 | place: USA:California | collected 2015-04-18
GTGAAGTGTTTGTAGAGGACGAAGGCTGAAATCAGGAGGGCGATGATAACCGGCATGAGGATCAGCCGCGTCTTGTGACGCTTGGCCTCGGCGAGAACCGCGGCGCTTGAGGATGTAGCGGAAGAGCTGCTGGCAGGGGCAACGGAACTCGGACCGGAAACTGCAGCGAGGCGTCCCGCGGAAGCGGAGCCGGATCCGCGCTTGATCCTTTTCAAATCGGCGCGAATTTCGGCAGCTGACTGAGTGCGCAGATCGGGATCTTTTTCCAGCGATTTGAGAATCACATCGCTCAGCGCGGGCGGCAGCAATGGATTCAGATCAGCTGGCGGCGGAGGGTTTTTCTCCAGAATGGCATGGAAGATCACGGCCGAAGTGGGACCATCGAAGGGCAGGCGGCCAGTGCCCATCTGATAGAGCACCCCGCCAAAACTGAACAGGTCAGTTCGGGCATCGACTTCTTCGCCACGGGCCTGCTCGGGGGACATAAAAGCTACGGTGCCGACGGTTGATCCCGGGCTGGTGAGCAGAGGACTGTCAATGGTTGCGCCCACGCCAACCGCGGCCTGCTCGTGTTCCTTGGCCAGCTTGGCGAGTCCGAAGTCGAGAATCTTGGCACGGCCGCGAGTGGTGATGAAGATGTTGGCTGGCTTGATGTCGCGATGGATGATGCCTTTGCGATGGGCGGCGTCGAGCGCGTCGGCTACCTGAATGGCGATATCGAGGAGTTGGTCGTTGGTGAGGGGGCGGGCCAGCAGGCGGGCGGAAAGCGGCTCGCCTTCAAGCAGTTCCATGGCGATGAAGGGCTGACCGTCATGCTCGTTGATCTCGTAGATGGTGCAGATGTTCTCGTGATTGAGCGATGAAGCGGTTCGCGCCTCCATACGAAAACGCTCGAGTGACTGGGGGCTCAGGGCGACATCGCGCGGCAGAAATTTGAGCGCAACCCGACGGCCCAGCGTGAGATCCTCGGCTTCATAGACGACGCCCATACCGCCGCTGCCGATTTCACGGACGATCTTGAAGTGCGAGATGGTTGAATCGATCATGGTGGAAAAGCAGTCGTTGGTCGTTAGTCGGTGGTCGTCGGTCTCTGCCCTTAGTTTCTTTCCAGAAAATCGGTGAAGGCTCCGGTCTTCTGGTAATACACGCGGAGACTGCATTGTTTCGCGCTCATGTGGGCGAAGGAGAGTTCCAGTTCTTTCGTGGGATCGGGGATTTCACCGACCTCCATGGGAGCGCGGGCCACATCCTGTGCTGAGTTGTAGGGAGCACCTGCGGTCACGTTGCGGTTAACAATCAGGGTCCAGCTTTTACCGCCTGGAATCAGATAAACAGTGTATGCGCCCAAGGCGATTTCGGAGCCTCCAAGCTTCAGGGGAACCTGGACATAGAGGGTGATGCCTGGGGACCAGACATGGCCATTTCTCGGTTCTTCCTTGACCGTGGGATGGTACTGAATGCTCACCTGATTGCCATCCTCGAAATTGCAGTAAGCAGTCTGCGGGTCTTGGGCAAGGCAGGCGGCGGCAGCCATCGCGACGACAGCTAACGGGAAGAAGAAGGCCCTAATGGCGGAGTTTGTCACCGCAATAATGTAACACCCCACAGGCGGTTCTTGGCTGTTGGTTCTTGGTTCCTGGCAGGCGCCAGATGCAGAGCGGCTTTCCCTGCCAATGGCAAGGGGCAAGAACCAAGAACCGCTCTTTTGGGCGTGGTCTTCGGTTACGTTCTCAAGCCGGAGGGAGGTTGCTAACGTTTGGGACAGGGGAAAGAGGTCCCAAAATGTCCAAATCGGGTGGGTTGTCGAAAGTTCTGTATGGTGAATTGAACGAGGAAGTGCTGTCCGCGCAGGCTGAGTCGCTGGCCAAGGCTGGGTACACGGTGCAGACTGCGGTGGGGCGCGCGGGAGTTCTGGATGCGATGAAGCGCGAGAGTTTCGACCTGGTAATTCTTGGACCCACGCTGACACGTGATGACCGGCACCATCTTCCTTATATGGCGAAGAAGGCGCACGCTGGAACGCGGGTGCTGGTGATGCACACCGATGGGTCGCGGCATCCTTACGTGGATGGAAACACCGACACGGGAGAAAGCATGGAGCGCTTGATGGAGAAGATTGGCGCGCTGCAGGTTCGTGCGGCGGCAGCCACGGCTGGACGATAAAGACCTTCAATTCGCAACTTGGAGTGTGAGTCGGGCGGCCCTTCGGGGCCGCCTTTGCTATTTGGACGTCGTCGCCTAGCGGAGCCGCTTCGACAAGCTTGCTCGCGATTCTGCAAGAGCCCTGACAAATCCAGAGCAAGATCGCGGAGCTGTGCTCCGCGGACAGCTGAGGGGCATCTGTCCCGGCACAAGCCCGTCTGTCGTAGAATCTCTCTTTTGGCGTCTCGCACGGGAAGAGCTTCTCGCATGGACAGCGCAGGACAAAATCAGCAAACCAGCGGCCGAGTGTATGTGACGCTAAGCGGCATTCCGCTGCTGATCGAGTTGAAGTGGCCGTTTCACAAATCTGGATCGGGCGCGGATTTTTGGGTGCTCCATGGGGACATCAAGCTGGGAGGCTCGGAAGGGCTACATGCGCCGGTGTCGGTGAATCTATCGGCCACTGTGCGGGAGGTGCTGCCGTCGCTGGAGCCGAAGGATGCGGAAGCGCCGGTGATCAATTCGCTGCGCTACAACGTGGATCGGAGACAGTTGGAGTTTGTGAGATCGGGCAAGCTGGTTCCGGTGCAGTTTTCGAGCCGGCATTACGATTTCAAGCGCAATAAATGGGTATTCGGCAGAGCCAGGGACGGAGACATTTCGCTGCTGATAGCGCGCAAGGTTTTCTGGCAGAGACGGCTGACGGAAAGCGAGGCCTGGATCGGCGATCCGACCGAGGCCTTGTACGTGGAGACGGCACCCGAGCATGTGCTGGAACTGGCGCGAAACCTAGCAGAAGACGGGTTGATGACCGTAGAGGGCGAGCGGGCTTCAGCCAATGCGGCGCTGATGGCGCAAGCCGAGAAATTTGAAGCTGACATGCGTGGCGCTCTCGCAGAGCTGGAGAAAAAGCACGCGTTCGAGAGAGGGTAAGAGTCGATTTGATGCCGGCGGCCCTTGCCTTCAGGTTAAGACTTCCCGGCCGCCTCGACGCTGTCGGCTTGTTCCCTCACTACTCGTTCTTCATGGCCTCGATCAACTGGTACAGCTGTTTGTCGGGGTTCTCAACTTCCATGAAGGGTTTGGCCTGCGGCTTGCCGCTGACTACGTAGATAGTGGGAGTGTGCTGGATTCCAACCCGGACGCCCAGGTCTTTGTCTTCACGCACGAGAGCGGCGAACTTTCCCTGGGGATCAACTACGAACGGCAAATCAACTTTGTGGTCGGTGGCGAACCTCTGGGCGAAGCCCTGCAGATTATCGGGCGTGATTTCCGGCTGGTGCTGGAAGATGTAGTCACGGAACTGGTTGCCGAGTTCCTTGGAATGAGTGTCGAAATAGCGCGCGATGACGGCGGCGTTAAAGGACCAGTTGTGCATTGGTAACGGAAAGTCATGGCGGACGACTGGAATCTTGTAGGTCTTGCCCGCGTTCGCGACCAACGGGGCATCCTGCCGGCACTTGGGGCATTGCAGGTCTTCAAAAACGATGATGGCCACCTGGGCGCCTTTGGGCGGGCGGAGCAGAGCGGGGTCCTGGGCAGCGGCCAGGGTGCTGAGCAACAGCAGGACTAAGGGAAGCAGTAGTGTGTTCTTCATAGCTATGAGTTTGGATGCAATGTAGATCGTTTTTATGGTAACCGAAGAAGCTGCTTTGAGGCGAATGACTAAGGGAAGTCCACATCGAGCGTGTAGAGGTTCTGGGTGCTCACATCGCGCAGGAACATGCGGGAGTTATCGGGGGCGTTGTCGCTCCAGGTGCCGAAATCCGGAGTGAAGTACTGGTCAAGGCCTTTGGTGGCAAATAAGGTCTCCGGATGGGACTCGGCAACTTTGATGCGCTTGACCTCGGTATCGGTTGAGTACTCGACGTAGCGGCTGTCCGATGTCCATGCGGGATATTCCACCGCGATGGGATCGGTCGTCCAGTCGGACCACTTGCCGGTCTGAAAATCAAAAATGCGGAGAGTCTTGGAAATCTCTTCGAAGTCCAAAGCCGCCAGATAGCGCCCATCGGGAGACCAGCGCGGACTGAAGAGGCCGCTGGAACCGGGAACGGTTGTGATCTGCTTCGTGCCTACATCCATGATTCTGATTTCAGACTTCTGTTGTGCGCCTGGCTCCCCAGTGGAAAACACAATACGAGTGCCGTCGGGAGAGAAAGCGGGGTCGCCTTCAGTTGTGTTTCCGTTCCGTCGGGAGACCAGCGGGGAAGCGCGGCGTGATCGGGAGGGTAGGTCAGTTGAATTTTCTGGCTGCCCTCGGCCTGACTGGTCCACAACGCGTTATCGAGGAGGCTGACATAGGCGACGGACTTGCCGTCGCGGGAGAATGCCACATCATAAGCGGCCAGACCTCCGAGGAAAGGAGCAAATTGTTTTGATGCGGGATCGTAGTGCACGAGTTCGGCGCGTTGATCGTAGCCTTCGACTATCAGTTTCTTGCCGTCGGGCGTGATTCCGGCAAGGCCGAACTCCAAGGGGCCAAAGGTTAACTGAACTGGCGTGGTTGCCGATTTGCGAAGCAGACTGGGCGAGTCCGGCAAGACGAAGACGTCGCCAAAACTGTCGTTGCGAAGCGTGCTCTGAAAAAGGAAGTAGCGGCCATCGGGAGTCCAGATGCCGCAGCACTCATGCGGCCAGCCGGGCAAAAGCGGATGGAGATTGGAGCCGTCGCGCCGAACTTCCCACAGGGAGTAGGTGTGGGATGCGTCATCAACCTGCGTAAATCGAATTCGCTTGCCATCGGGAGAAAATACGGCATCGGCGGGGTGACCTTGCGCAGTAGCGATGCGCATGGGGTTACTGCCATCACCGTGGGCGATCCAGATTTCCGATCCCTTGCCAAACACGAGACTTTGCCCGCCGGGTGACCAGCTTGCGCCGCAATGGGCGTCCGCAGTGAAGCTTCCCAATCGGCGGGGGGAGCCTGCCGGCAGAGGCACCGTCCAAAGGAGATTGTTCATGCCCGCCTCTCCGCCGGAGGAGATGAGGAGTTGGGAGTGGTCCGCCGAGATGTCCCTGATAACGGCACCCTTCACCGGACTGGGAACTTCAAGGACTTCGCCGCCATTCAAAGACACTTGGGCCAGGGAGCTACCCACCTCGGAAGCGAAACGGTTGAAGTAAATTCTGGAGCCGTCGGTGACGGCGCAACAGCCGGGTTTGCCGTCGTGAGTGATTTGGGTTGAGCCGGTGACTCTGGGCGGCTGCAATGGCACAAGGAACCGGAAAGCAATTAATCCGAGGATCAAGATTGCGGCCCCCGCTGCGGCCCAGAAGGCGACAGGCTTTTTCGAACGGACAGAGGTCACTGCGGCGGGGGTTGCTGCGGTTAATTTTCCGGAACTGGTGTCGCGCTTCAGGCGCTTCAACTCGGCGCGCAATTCCGCTGCGCTTTGGTAGCGAATGTCGCGATCTTTTTCCAGGGCGGTGTTAATGATTCTTTCCAGATCCGCCGGAAGATCGGGATTGGCACGAGTTACGGGAGCAGGAGCCTTGTTGAGGATCGCATCGAAGATGGCTGCTGAGGTGTCGCCCCGGAAGGGCAGCAGTCCAGTTGCGGACTCATACAGAACGGTGCCGAAGGAAAACAGATCGGTGCGGGCGTCGAGGTCCTTGCCCAGCGCCTGCTCCGGGGACATGTAGGCCACGGTTCCGAGAGTGCTGCCGGCGCTGGTGAGATGCTCCTCGGTGACAGTTGGCGCAGAGCTCGGTTGCTCAGTGGCGAGAGGACTCATCTTCGCCAATCCGAAGTCGAGAATTTTGGCGTGGCCGCGATCGGTGATGAAAAGATTGGCGGGCTTAATGTCGCGATGGACAATTCCCTTGCCGTGAGCGGCGTCGAGCGCGTCGGCAACTTCAATGCTGAATCGAGCAGAGGCTCGAATTCCAGACGGCGTCCGAAGATGGTCTCGCGGAGAGTTTTCCCTTCGAGAAACTCCATCGCAATAAATGGACGGCCCTGGTGCTCGCCGATTTCGTAGATGGTGCAGATATTGGGATGATTCAGCGCGGAGGCGGCACGGGCCTCGCGGCGGAAGCGCTCGAATGCCTGCTGATTCCCGGCAACGTCGTCGGGCAAGAACTTGAGTGCAACGAAGCGGCCGAGCTGTGTGTCTTCTGCTTTGTACACCACTCCCATGCCGCCGCCGCCTACCTTATGCAGGATGCGGTAGTGCGAAACGGTCTGGCCGAGCGGCGAGGGGTCTGGCATGGTGCCGTCATATTAGCAGAATGAAATTGCAGAACCGGGAAGTGTGGGCTGTCGGCGATCTGAATGGTTAAACCCAAAGCGTGGAGAGATGAGTTGCGATCACAACAAGTGCAGCTGGCGGCGTTCGAGGGCGAGAAGTTTTTCCTTGATGGGCAGCCCGCCGCCGTATCCGGTGAGCTTGCCGTTCGATCCAATGACGCGATGGCAGGGAATGACGATAGGAATGGGATTGGAACCGTTTGCTAGGCCCACGGCGCGCGAGGCGTTCGGGTTGCCGATGCGAGCGGCCAGTTGGCCGTAGGAGATGGTCTCGCCGTAGGGGATCTTGCAAAGCTCCTTCCAGACTCCTTGCTGAAAGGGGGTGCCTTGGGGCGAGAGCGGGAGGTCAAAGGTTTCAAGGTCTCCGGCGAAATAGGCGCGGAGTTGGCGAACGGGCTCTGCGAAAGCCGATGAATCTTCGATCCAGCCGGGCTGTGGGAAGGCTGGAATGCCGTTCTTCGAGAATCTAATTTCGCGAAGTCCGGCCCCGTCCGCTGCGAGCAGGAGCGATCCGATCGGCGACGACACAGAAGTATAGAAGGAAGACATATTTCAAACCGCGGTGGCTTGCCCGCGGCGCCTCCCTTGAATTTCGATATACACGTTCACCAGCGAAACTGCAGCCGGAGTCACTCCGGGGATACGGGAGGCGTGGGCGATGGTGCGGGGGCGGATTTTGGTCAGTTTTTCCTGCATTTCGCGGGAGAGGCCGCTGACGGATTTGTAATCGAACCATTCTGGGATGTGGCGCTGCTCGGCTTTTTTCAGGCGCTCGATTGCGCGGCGTTGCTGCAACAAGTAGCCTTCGTATTTGATTTCGGTTTCGACGGATTTGAGTTGGTTGCGGAGGGCGGAGGGGAGAGGGTCGTGGGTCCCTTCGGCGCGCTTCGCTTGCTCAGGGCTGGCTAAGAGCGGTCGTGGGTCATCGGCCGAAACCTCAGGGGCTGAAGCCCGGAATCCCAGCGAGGTTGTATTGGCACGAGTGAACTCGTGCCCTTCCCGATTCGATTCCGAAACGTTATTGGGCGTGAAAAATTCTGAGGCCAGGTCGCGCAGGATTGGAACCAGATGCTCGATGGTGATTTCGGGGCGCTTTAGGAGTTGGGCCAGCGAGGAGCCGATGGCGGAGGTTAGGTCGTTGGGTGTACGGACGGTTCCGTTATGCTCCGGGCGGACAGCAGGTCCCTCGACTTCGTTCGGCTTCGCCTCACTGCGCTCGGGATGACAGGGGACGGGTTGGGAAGCAATGCTGAGTTGATCGAGCATTTTGTTGGTGAGTTTTGTTTTTTCCAACAACTGCGTCAGTCGCTGCTGGCGTTCTTGTTTGTCGAGAAAGTCAAACCAGGAATTGTTGTCGATTAAACCCACGCGGCGGCCGTGTGGGGTGAGGCGGCGGTCGGCGTTGTCGATGCGCAGGTGCAGGCGGAACTCGGCGCGGGAAGTGAACATGCGATATGGCTCGTTGGTGCCTTTGGAGATCAGGTCGTCGATCAGGATGGCGGTGTATGCCTCGGTGCGGTCCAGGATGAGCGGCGGTTCGTTCTTGATTTTCAGCGCTGCGTTAATGCCGGCCATCAGCCCCTGGCAGGCGGCTTCTTCGTAGCCAGAGGTGCCGTTGATTTGTCCGGCGAGAAAGAGGCCGGCAATTTGCTTAGTCCCGAGGGTGCGCTCGAGTTCGGTGGGATCAATGGCGTCGTACTCAATGGCGTAGCCAGGGCGGAGCATCTCGGCATTCTCGAGTCCGGGGACCGACTTCAGGATCGCGAGCTGGACTTCCACCGGCAGCGAAGTGCTCATGCCGTTGACGTAAATCTCATGCGTGTTCAGGCCTTCGGGCTCGAGAAAAAGCTGGTGCGTGGTCTTGTCGGGAAACTTGACGATCTTGTCTTCGATGGACGGGCAGTAGCGCGGCCCGATGGATTGAATCTGGCCGCTGTACATGGGCGAGCGGTGCACGTTCTCGCGGATGATGCGGTGGGTTTCAGGCGTGGTCCAGGCGATGTAACAAGGGACCTGGGAATCATGATGCGCGACGCGCTTAGTACGAAAACTGAAAGGCGTGGGATCGGGATCGCCGGGCTGGATTTGAAATTTTGACCAGTCAATGGTGCGTCCATCAAGGCGCGGAGGAGTTCCGGTCTTGAGGCGGCATCCGCGCAGGCCGAGATTTTTCAGAGCTTCGCCAAGAAGAATGGCGGCGGGTTCGCCGGAGCGTCCGGCGGGATATTGCTGTTCGCCGCAGTGGATGAGTCCGTTGAGAAACGTCCCAGTGGTGATGATAACCGCATGGGCACCGACGGTGCGTCCGTCGCGAAGTTTGATTCCGAGAATGCGTCGTTGGTACTCGGTCGTTGGTCGTTGGCGAGAGGCAAGAACCTCAGCGGCTGAAGCCGCGTCTTCATTTGCGGCTGGTTCGGCACGACTGAAGTCGTGCCCTTCCCGGTCTTGCCGATGGGTGACGGCTGACGGATGATGGCTGCCTTCCACGATCAACTCCGCCACTTCTGCTTGTTTGATCTGCAGATTGGGCTGGGATTCGAGGACCTCGCGCATCTTCAGGCGATAGGCCTGCTTGTCACACTGGGCGCGGGGGGACCAAACGGCGGGGCCGCGCGACGTGTTCAGAAGGCGGAACTGAATCCCGACGGCGTCGGTGACTTCGCCCATGATGCCGCCCAGGGCGTCCACTTCTCGGACCAGGTGGCCTTTGGCAATGCCTCCAATGGCGGGGTTGCAGGACATTTGCGCTATCAGGTCAACGTTCAGCGTGTAGAGCGCGGTCTTCAAGCCCATGCGGGCGCTGGCGACGGCGGCCTCGCATCCGGCGTGTCCGGCTCCGACGACTACGATGTCGAATTGTTCGGTGAACTGCACGAGCTTTCTATTTTACAGGCTGGGCTGAAAACCTATTCACCACAGAGACACAAAGAACGCTTAATGACTTTTTATATCTGTGAACACTGCTTCTTGCCAGTCTTTCGACGGAAAGTACCAATCGCTGGCGCCGGCCTCGTGATTGTTGCCTCCCGGGCCGTAGCCGATGGTGGGATTGCGCCAGTAATCCATGCCCATTTGCAGTAAGGCTCCGCGGGAGATTCGGACTTGGGCCTTCACGGTGCAGCCTTCGAGATGGCCTTGCGGGAGGGCGGCGCGGGGAGATGCGCTCCAGAAATGCCAGACGCGATCGGGGTTCTGGCCGACGCGGATGATTACGGCGTCGTGGTCTTTTGTATATGCGAGAGGGATGGGATCGTGGGCGTCGGTAGCGAACCAGGGGTGGCGGCGGTAGAGGCCTCCGCGAACGGTGGCGCGATCGTCATTCAGGAGTACTTCTGTTCCATCAACGCGACAGGAGAGTTGGGTGCGGGCGATCTCGACTTGCGCGTGCTCGTGGCCGGGGACGCGGGTGTCGGCGATGGCAATTCCCCAGAGCACGGCCAAGCTGAAATCAGGTGGCTTGGGGATGGGGTTGATGTAGCAGGACTTGTAGCGGACTTCGCCGGGGATGCGCGGGTCGGTTTGGGCCAGGGATAGGAGTGGAATGCAGAGCAGAAGCAAGACTAGGTGGAGGGAGCGCACGGTGGCCTCGCGGGGTTGGAAAAGATTTTAACCGCAAAGGACGCGAAGTATTCACAAAGATCGCAGAGAAAGGCTGGCTGAAACTGTTTTTCTTAGGCTTGCTAGCACAGGATTGTTCCCCGTATATTGATTTTGTTGACGGAGGAACGATGACCAGCAAAGAATTTTTCGATCAGATGGATGCGCGGATCGCGAAATATGACCTGCTCTGCCATCCTTTTTATAAGGCGTGGTCGGCTGGCGAGCTGACTCGCGAAGATCTGCGGGAATATGGGCTGCACTATTTTCATCATGTGGCGGAGTTTCCGGAGTATTTGCAGGAATTCGGCTCACGGGTTGAAGATGACCAGTTGCGGCGGGCGGTACTGGTGAACCGGGAAGACGAACTGGGGCTGGATGGTTCGCGTTCTCATGCGGACCTTTGGTTGGATTTTGTTGCGGGCATGGGCGGCGAACATGCGAGTGGGCCAGATCCGGTGCGAGAGATCTCGATTCAGGAAATCGAAGACCTGACTGGCTGGTTCCATTCCGTTGCAACCGAAGGGGTTCCAGAAGAAGCTTTGGCTGCGTTTTATGCCTATGAATCGCAGGTTCCGCGGGTGTCGGCGGAAAAAGCGCGTGGGCTGCGCGAAATGTACGGCGCCGATGAGAAGACTTGCGAGTATTTCACGGTGCACACTACTGCCGATGTTTATCACTCGCGAATTTGGAAACACCAGCTGGCGAAAATCGTAGACGGGAACCCCGAAGCGGCTGAGAAGGCGCTCGACACTGGGGAGAACGCGGCGCGGGTCCTGTGGAGGGCGCTGGACGGGATCGAAGCCGCGAGGATGGCGCGGGAGGCGTAGGAGCTCCAACCACTAAGGGCACTTAAGACACACGAAGGCGGGCCAGCGATTTCGATAGAATCGTTGGCTCTTTGTTTTTGCGATCAACGGCTATGAAACCTGTTCCCATCGGTGCGCGCGGCGAAGCGGAAGAAACAGTCGAGTTTAAGCACACTCTGACCTCACATCATCCGGAGTTGCCTCCGGTCTATTCCACACCGGACATGGTCCGGCTGATGGAGACGGCTGCGTTTCATGCGGTGCAGCCCTATTGCGAAGGCGACGAGATCAGCGTGGGGACGGCGATCAATATCGAGCATCGGGCGGCGAGCCTGGTGGGGGCGCGAATCCGGGCGGAGGCGCTAGTGGAAGGGGTCGATGGCAAGTTCTGTACCGTGCGGGTGACCGCGCGAGATGATAAGCAGGAGATTGGGCGTGGAACGGTGGGGCGGGCGGTGGTGACCGTGGGGAAGTTTATGGATAGGATTCGGAAGCCGTAGTTCTTCGTTTGAAGTGAAAAGCCCCTTCTCGCAAAGGACGCGAGGAATGGGGCCCTGCCTGGAATCCCCCGAAAAGCTCGTCTGACAAGAGTGTCCGACCCACGCTCGCATGGATGTAACATTGAGCCGTGCACAAGCTGGCGCAATCAGTGCTCGGGTATGTTCGGAAGCATGATCTGCTGCGGGCGGGAGACCGCGTGGGGGCTGCCGTGTCGGGCGGGGCGGATTCGGTGGCGCTGCTGAGAGTGCTGCTGGAATTGCGTCAGGAGCTGGGGATTGTCCCATCGGTCGTTCATCTCAATCACAATCTGAGAGCTGCAGAATCGGATGCGGACGAGCAGTTTGTCCGTGGGTTGGCCGCCGCGCATGGGCTGCAGGTCATCTGCGGAAGCCGGGATGTGAAGGGGTACGCGACGGAGAAGAAGATGAGTCTAGAGGCGGGAGCGCGCGAGCTGCGGTATGAATTTTTCCGCGTGGCGCTCGAGGGGAATCTCGATCGGATTGCGACGGCGCATACTTTGGACGATCAGGCGGAAACCGTGCTGATGAAACTGGCCAGGGGGGCGGGGACGAGAGGATTGGCGGGAATTTATCCCGAGGTTAGCATTCAGCATTCAGCACTCAGCGCTCAGCCTCGAGCAACAGCCGTTTTCCGTCCGCTGCTTGCGACCCGGCGAGAACGGTTAATCGACTATCTGATTGAACTAGGGCAGGACTGGCGTGAGGACTCGAGCAATCGGGACTTGCGGCATACACGAAACCGGGTTCGCCACGGGATTCTCCCGCGGCTGGAGCAGCATGTGAATCCTGCGGTGCGCGAGTCACTGGCGGAGGCGGCGGAGATTGCGCGAGGGGAAGAGGAATACTGGGCGGACGAGGTCGCGCGGTTGCTTCCGCAGGTCTGGAACCCGATAGTGGGTGGCGGAGTGTTGAACTGCAATCGGCTGACGGAGCTTCGACTTGCCCTGCGGCGGAGGATGGTGCGGGCGGCGAGCGAGTCCCTTGGAGTAGGCCTGGAATTTCGGCATGTGGAAGAAGTGCTTGGCTTGCTCGAGGAAGGTGCACGCGCTACGCTTTCGGACGGCTGGGTTGTTTCTCGGCAAAAGGGAGAGCTCAGATTCGAAGCCATTTCGGAGGTCCCTTCGGGTTACAAGTACGAGCTCTCAGTGCCCGGGGAAGTGCTGGTTCCGGAAGCTGGCCTCACACTGAAAGCATTGGCGGTGGATTCAGCGGGGGAAGGGTATAATCCCGAAACCTTGCTGGATTGGAAGCACACGCGGTATGGGCTGATCGTGCGAAACTGGCATGCGGGGGAACGGTTCTGGCCTTCGCATACGAAAGAACCCAAGAAGATCAAAGAGCTGCTGCAGGACCGGCACATCACCGGGGACGAGAAAAAACGGTGGCCGGTGGTGGCGAGTGGAAAGGAAGTTGTGTGGGTGCGCGGACTCGGTGTGCGGCGGGATTTACAGGCGAAAGATGGCAACGGAGTGCTGATTCAGGAAGCGTGCATTTCCGATGAATGAGGTTGTGGTGGACGACAAGAACAGCAGGTCCCTCGACTGCAAAGATCATCCTCCTTGCGGATGATCTTCTTCGCTCGGGATGACAATTCTTGTAAGAAACCGCTCGGGATGACAGTTGTATCCAGAAAAGATTTTATGAATGAAGCCGAACAAAAATTGAGAGTGGTGATCCCGGTTGAGCAAATACGGAAGCGGGTGCGGGAGATGGCGCGGCAAATCTCCGATGATTACAAGGGGAAGACTGTGCATGCGCTGGGCATTCTGGAGAATGGGTTCATCTTCCTGTCCGATCTGGTCCGGGAACTCGAAGGGCCGGTAATTTGCACGTTTATCAAGCCGCGATACCGTGACGACATGGGCGGTCTGCAGGAAATTTTCTTTAGCCACGAGCTGGATATCCGCGACCAGCATGTGTTGCTGATTGAGGGCCTGGTGCACTCCGGGGTGACCGCCGAGTTTCTGATGAATGACTTGCGCGCAAGAGGGGCAGCTTCGGTAAAGCTGGCGACGCTGCTCGACCGCCCGTCCGCGCGCCGGGTGCAGTTGCAGCCGGACTACTTCGGCTTTCTGGTGGATGGCGCGTTCCTGATGGGATACGGGCTCGGGTCGCCGGAGCAGACGTATCGCAATTTACCGTATCTGGCCGTAGGGTAAAACCGTGGTTGGTGGTCGGCAAGAGCCTCAACCAAGTGGTTTGAACCAGACGTGTTTTCCAAGAATGTCTCTTTTGCGCCTCACGCGACGATTCCGTCAAGGGCCAACGACCAAGGACGACCAACGATCGACGATCGACGACCTGTTCACCCTATGACCTAAGGTATTCGCATATCCTGCTACTTTTCTTCGCGGAGCGGGGTAGAATGGTGTAGCGGCATTTTGTCGATCGAAATGCCGGGTCGGGCATCTAATTTAAGGATGCTGCGGTTTCCCGGCTGGGCGGCCGTCAATCAGGAGCTTTTTCAGTGAATTCAACGATCAAAACGATCATTTTCTGGGTGCTAATTATAGGTGGCGGAATCGCGCTCTTTCAGGTGCTGAAGTCGGTGAATGCCGGCCAAAAAGAGGCGGAAATCAACCTTACGCAGTTCAGCACTGAGGTTGACCAGGGTACGGTGAAAGAAGTGGGCGTAACCGGCATGGAAGTGAAGGGGAAGCTGGCCAACGGGTCTACCTTCCACACCACGGCGCCACTGAACTATTTCACTCCGGAAATGATCCAGCATCTGACGGCCAAGGGGGTCAACGCGACTTTCCATGATGCGAACAGCGGCAGTTGGGGCTGGCTGTTGACGACGGTAGCGCCGTTTGCGCTGATCGCCGGGCTGTGGTTCTTCATGGTCCGCCAAATGCAGACTGGGGGGAACAAGGCGCTTTCCTTTGGCAAGAGCCGGGCAAGGTTGCTCTCCATGCAGCAGAAGAAGGTGACGTTCAAAGACGTTGCCGGGGTGGATGAGGCCAAGGAAGAACTGCGGGAGATCATCGAGTTCCTGCGCGAGGCGCAGAAGTTCCAGAAGCTGGGCGGGCGGATCCCGAAAGGTGTGCTGCTGGTGGGGCCTCCGGGAACGGGAAAAACCTTGCTGGCGAGGGCGGTCGCAGGAGAAGCCAACGTTCCGTTCTTTTCTATTTCCGGATCGGATTTTGTCGAGATGTTCGTGGGCGTGGGCGCCAGCCGGGTGCGTGACCTGTTCGAGCAGGGGAAGAAGAATGCTCCCTGCATCATTTTTATTGACGAAATTGATGCCGTAGGACGCCATCGCGGTGCCGGCCTTGGCGGCGGACACGATGAGCGCGAGCAGACGCTGAATCAACTGCTGGTCGAGATGGATGGCTTCGAATCGAACGAAGGCGTCATCCTGATGGCGGCGACGAACCGTCCCGATGTGCTGGATCCGGCGCTGCTGCGGCCGGGGCGCTTTGACCGGCGGGTGGTGGTGAATCGTCCGGATGTGCGCGGGCGGGAAGAAATTCTGCGAGTGCATACCCGCAAAATTCCTTTGGCGGATGATGTTGACCTTTTCGTTCTGGGGCGCGGTACTCCGGGCTTTTCTGGGGCTGACCTGGCCAACATGGTGAATGAGGCTGCGTTGGCAGCGGCGCGGCAGAACCGCAAAGCTGTGCTGATGTACGACTTTGAGCTGGCCAAGGACAAAGTGCTGATGGGAGTGGAGCGCAAGTCGCTGCTGCTCTCAGACGAAGAAAAGAAAGTCACCGCGTATCACGAAGCGGGGCATGCGCTGGTAGCGTCGAAGCTGCCGAATTCCGATCCTCTGCATAAGGTCACGATCATTCCGCGGGGAATGGCGCTGGGCGTCACTATGCAGTTGCCGATTGACGACAAGCACAACTACACCAAGGACTATCTGGAGACCGAAATTGCGATCATGATGGGCGGGCGTTTGGCGGAGGAATTGTTTCTCAACCAGATGAGCACTGGCGCCGGCAACGACATTGAACGTGCCACCGAACTGGCGCGCAAGATGGTTTGCGAGTTTGGCATGAGCGACCTTGGGCCGCTGACTTTCGGCAAGAAGGAAGAGCAGATCTTCCTGGGACGCGAAATCAGTCAGCACCGCGATTACAGCGAAGCGACAGCAATCAAGATTGACGAAGAAGTGAAGCGCCTGATTGCCGCGGGATACGAAACCGCGAAGGGCATTCTGGGGAGTAATCGTGACACATTGGTCAGGATTGCTCTGGCGCTGTTGGAGCGCGAAGTGCTCGACGCAAACGAAATCAAGCTGCTCATCGACGGCAAAGAACTGCCGAAGATAATTCCTCCGCCGAAGTCGGACGACGGGGTGCAGCAGGTACTGAAGCCGGAGCCGGGACGGGCGGGGCTCAAGGGAGAGCGTCCAGCGCCAGCGTAAAACCAGCTTTCAGCTATCAAGTAAAACAAGGGCGGCCTACAAGGCCGCCCTTCATTTTGCTCTGACGTATCAATACCGCATCCGCGGCTATGACGCGTTGATGAGTTGCATCATTTGCTCGGAGTAGCGCTGGCCGGCGACGACGCCTTTTGGAAACGTCTCTTCAATGCGCCGGACGTCGGCGGCGCTCAACTGCACCTCCAGCGACCTCAGATTTTCCTCCAGACGTGTCCGGCGTCTTGTGCCTGGGATGGGAACGATGTCTTCTCCCTGGGCCAGCCCCCAGGCGAGGGCAAGCTGGGAAGGCGTGCAGTTTTTCGCCTGCGCAAGTTCTTCCACCTTCTTCACCAAATCGAGGTTCTTCTGGAAGTTTTCTCCCTGAAAGCGCGAGATGCCGCGGCGGAAGTCGTCTGCAGCAAAGTCTTCGAAGCGCTTAATCTGGCCTGTCAAAAAACCGCGGCCGAGCGGGCTGTAGGCGACGAAACCAATGCCCAGTTCGCGGCAGACGGCGAGGATACCTTCCTCGGGATCGCGCGACCACAAAGAGTATTCCGTCTGCAGCGCGGTGATGGGATGGGTCTTGGCGGCGCGGCGGATGGTATTGATGCTGGCCTCGGAAAGTCCGATGTGGCGAATCTTGCCTTCGCGGATGAGGTCGGCCATGGTGCCGACGGTCTCTTCGATCGGGGTATTCGGATCCACACGGTGCTGGTAGTAAAGGTCAATGTGATCGATGGCGAGGCGCTTGAGACTGGCTTCGCAGGACTTGCGAATGTACTCGGGCTTTCCATTGACGCCGCGCGACTTGGGATTATTGGGGTCGCGCACAATGCCGAATTTGGTGGCGATCACCAGCTTGTCGCGTCTGCCTTTGATGGTGCGTCCCACGAGTTCTTCGTTCTTGAACGGGCCATACACGTCAGCGGTGTCGAGAAAGTTCAGGCCAAGTTCGATGGCGCGATGAATGGTGGCGATGGATTCAGCTTCGTCCCCGGGTCCGTAAAATTCGGACATGCCCATGCAGCCGAGTCCGAGGGCAGAAACGGAAAGGCCTTGCGATCCGAGTTTGCGGAATTTCATGGCTGGTCTCCTGGATTTAGTTACCTGTTTTTGATGTCCAAGGCGGTTCTCCTTCGACAACCGGAACCCCGGCTGTCCGGAGCGCGTGCGCCAGTTCCTCGGCGGAGCCAGCGGCGACGGAGATTAACAAACCTCCCGCAGTCTGGGGATCGAAGAGCACGGTCTTGCCTTCTTCCGGGATCCCGTCCTGGTATTCGACTACGCATTCGGCGAATTCGCGGTTGGCGTTAAGACCACCGGGGATGTGGCCTTCGCGGATGCATTCCAGAGCGCCTTCGAGCAGGGGCACGCGGCTAGCATGCAGACGTGCCGATACGTTCTCAGAGGCTAGCAGCATTTCCCGAAGGTGACCAATCAGGCCGAAGCCGGTGACGTCGGTCAGGGCGTGGATCTCGTCCGTCCCTTCGCTCACAGGGCGCGATGAGAACGGTTGTTGGCCGTCGGGTGCAGAGCTTCGCTCCGCTGGACGGGCGAGGTCGCCCGTCCCCACATGGCCGTTGGTGGCTCCCGCATGGCGGGTGACGATTACTTCGGCTGCGACCTTGTTCAACGTGGTCATTGATGCGACTGCGGCGTCAATCCACGACTGCCTGGCGACTCCTTTTTTGATTGCGGTGGAGATTACGCCTGTACCCAACGCCTTGGTGAGCAGTAAGCGATCACCGGGCTGGGCACCGCCGTTTTTGAGAATTTTTTTCGGGTCAATCAGGCCGGTGACCGAGTAGCCGATTTTGGTTTCGTCGTCACGGATGCTGTGGCCGCCGATGATGGTGCATCCGGCTTCGATCATTTTGGCGAGACCGCCGGCTAGGATGCGCTCCAGGATTTCGAGGTCGCCTTTTTCCGGAAAACAGACAAGTGCCAGCGCGGTGAGCGGGCGTCCGCCCATGGCGTAAATATCGCTGAGCGAATTCGTGGCGGCGATCTGGCCGAAGGTGTAGGGGTCGTCCACGATAGGGGTGAAGAAATCCACGGTCTGGACGAGCGCCGAGTCAGGCCCGAGTTGATACACTCCGGCGTCGTCGGCGTGATCGAAGTCCCAAGCACCGTGTCCAGCGCCGCCGGACTCAGCTTGGAAGCTCAACCCGCAGCTTTGACGGTCTCCGTCAGGCGGGCGGGTTTTTTTTCGGACATGAAGGGATTGTAGAAGAATTTTCGGACTGACGAACCTACGGATTGCCGAATTTGAATTCGTAGGTTGTCATTCGGAAAATTCACCGATTCTGAAATTACCTCGTTGTCACGTCTGCGACCTGCATTTCCGGATAGGCCTGGTTCCACTGCTGGCTTACGTGTTCGAAAATCAGGCGGAAAGGCTGGCTCTGGCCGGGGGTGAGCGGTGAGGCGCTAAGGTCAATGGTGTCGGGATAAGGACCGCCCGTCCGCAATATCTTGGCTGGAACGTCTTCGATCTGAGCGACCTGGCCGTAAGTGTCTCTGAAAGTGACATGGACAATTGCGTGGGTGACCACTTTGTCTCCGGGGTTGGCCAATGTGCCGTCAATGTAGGTGACCTTGGCGCCGACAAAGTTTTGCGCGGTGCTCATCTTGAGGTCGGAAATCCTGAGTTGCGCGGTCTTGATCAGGTTGGTATGGCTGGCGACACACTGCCAAAGATTGTCCTGACGGACCCACATGTCGGTGAAACGTCCCCAGTGCTCGAAGGGCTTGCCTTTGTACTTTCCTTTGGTGTGGTAGGTTCCTGTTACCACGGCCGCGTTGTCATAAGCAAAGACGTGGACATTCTCATTGGCCACCAGGGTTGCTACATACGCCGGATCTTTCAGGTCCACCAGGAACTGGGCTTTGGTCATGACGGTGCCGTCGTAGTCGGTGTACACGAAGGTGTCAGGAAGAAGGGTGCCCAGCGCGGCGGCATCGTGGCGGATCTGCGCCTGGTTCCAGGCGTTCTCGAGCGCCAGGATCTTGGTTTCGGAGTCGGAGCGCGAACTCTGCGCGAACAGCGGGGTCGCAGCCACTAGCACAGCGAGAAGCAATTTGAATCTCATTAGATTCCTTCTCCAGACGGGGAAGAATTATGTTCGCATCCTATAGCTCGGCGGGCAGGGATGGGGATAGCTGAGAAGATGCAGCCGAAAGACTTTCTCGCCAGGGACGAAAAGCCTATTCGCCGCCGACAGTCAGGCCATCAATACGAATGGTGGGCGAGGCGACGGCGCCGCGAAATTCCAGGTCGCTGGCGACTTCTGAAATGTTCAGGAACATGTCTTTCAGATTGCCTGCGACGGTAATTTCTTCGACCGGATAGGTCAGCTCGCCGCCGGAAATCCAAAGGCCGGAGGCGCCGCGAGAGTAGTCACCTGTCACCAGGTTCACGCCCATGCCGAGGAATTCGGTTACGTACAAGCCTTCTCTTACGTCGCCGATCAACTCCGGCGGCGTTCTGGGCCCAGGTTGCAGGAAGTAGTTGCCGGGGCCGATGCCAGGAGTTCCGGCTAGTCCGCGGGAGGCGTTACCGGTGGTCTGAAGGCCGAGTTTTTTAGCGGTGTAGGTGTTGAGCAGGTAGGAAGTGAGGACTCCGTTTTCGATGACCACGGTACGGCGTGAGGGTACGCCTTCGCCGTCGAACGGGCTGGTGCCGAAGCCGCCGACGATGGTGCCGTCGTCAATTACGGTGACCCCAGAGGCGGCAATCGTCTGGCCCAGTTTGCCGGCGAGAAAAGAGGCGCCGCGATAGACGGAGTCGCCGTTCACGCCTTCAAAAATATGTTCGAGGATGGAGGTGGCGACCAGCGGGTCGAAGACGACTGGCACTTGCGCGGTTTTGACTTTACGCGAGCCCAGCCGCCGGAGAGCGCGCTGGGCTGCCACTTTGCCGACGTGCTCGGGCGATTCGAGACGATTCAAGCTGCGGGCGACCGAGTACCAGTAGTCGCGCTGCATGGCGCCGTTTTCTTCCTGCGCGATGGGGACGGCGGCGACTGAGCAATACGATCGGCGATACTCGCCTACGAAGCCGAGGGAGTTTGCCAGAATCTTGTGGCCGGTGGCGGCATCGAACGATCCGCCTTCGGAGTTCTTGATGCGCGGGTCGGAATCAAGCGCAGCTTTTTCGGCGCGGCGGGCGTAGGCAATGCGCTCCTGGCCGGGCAGAGAGTACACGTCGCTGGAGTAGAGGTCGAGGTCGTCGGAAAGGGAGCCGAGTTGAGAGGGATCAGGAAGTCCGGAGAAAGGATCTTCAGAAGTGATCTTTGACAGCTCAAGGGCGGACTTTAACATGCGGTCGAGGCCGGCGCGGGAGAAATCGCTGGAGTGGGTGCTGGCGGCGCGCTGCCCGTTGAAGACGCGGACTCCGATGGAGCGCGAGCCGGCTTCTTTTAGCGTCTCGACCTGGCCAAGGCGGACGAGGGTGGAGAATTCGTCGCCTTCCCGGATGACGCATTCGGCGGCGGTTGCGCCGCCTTGCATGGCGCGGCGGACAAGATCCTGGGCGAGATCGCGCAGGTCGGTTTCCGGCTTCGTGGGTTGGCTTTCGAGAGTCGTTTCGGGCATAACCAAAAAGCAGGTTCCTCGGCTGCAAAGATCGTTCGCTGCACGAACGATCTTCTTTGCTCGGAATGACAGGATTAATAAATAAACAAACTACTGCATAAAGCCGCCGGGATCTTTTCGGGCGGTGCCGCCTACGGTCATGCGATCTAGCTTCGTAGTCGGCATGCCTACGCCGACGGGGACCGCCTGGCCGTCTTTGCCACAGGTGCCGACGCCTTCGTCGAGCTTCAGGTCGTTGCCGACCATCGAAACGCGGGTCAGTGCGTCGGGGCCGTTACCGATTAATGTCGCGCCGCGGATGGGGGCGGTCACGTGGCCGTCTTCGATCAAATAGGCCTCGGAGGCGGAGAAAACGAATTTACCGTTGGTGATGTCCACCTGGCCGCCACCGAAGTTGACCGCATAAACCCCGCGCTTCACGGAACGGATGATGTCTTCGGGATCATCTTCCCCCGCGAGCATGTAGGTGTTGGTCATGCGCGGCATGGGGATGTGCTCGTAGCTTTCGCGGCGACCGTTACCGGTATCGGCCATGCCCATCAGCTTCGCGGAAAGTTTGTCGCTTAAATAGCCTTTGAGAATTCCTTTTTCGATGAGAACGGTTTCCTGCGTGGCGCGGCCTTCGTCGTCAACGTTGAGCGAGCCGCGCCGCCAGGGCATGGTGCCGTTGTCCACCACGGTGCATTTTTCGCTGGCGACTTTCTTGCCGATGAGTCCGGCGAAGGCTGACGTCTGTTTGCGATTGAAATCGGCTTCCAGGCCGTGACCGACTGCTTCGTGAATCAGAACTCCGGGCCATCCGGGACCGAGCACGACTTCCATATCCCCGGCAGGGGCTTCCCGGGCGTCGAGCTGAAGGATTGCCTGGCGGGCGGCTTCGCGGGCGAAGTATTCGGGAGTCTTGTCGCCGAAGAAGAAGTCGAGGGCCACGCGGCCTCCGCCGCCGGAACTGCCGCGGGCGGAATTGGTTTCGTTGCGGGCGATACAGGAAACGTTCAGGCGGGCCAGCGGTTGGGAGTCCTCGGCGAAAGTGCCGTCGGAACCTACGACCAGGATGTTGCGCAACTCGTCGGCATAGCTGGCCCGGACTTCCTTGATGCGAGCGTCGTCGGCACGGGCGGCCTTATCAGCGCGCATGACCAATTCGACTTTGGCAGTAATTTCCGTGTCAACCGAAGGCAGGGTTACGGGATACAGGCTGCGCGCAGGCTTCTGCTGAAATCCGGCACTGAGTGTTTTGGCCGGGCCGCTAGCGATCAGGGCTGCGGTACGGGCAGCGTGCAGAATGCGATCGGAAGAAAGGTCATCTGTATAGGCATAGCCAGTACGTTCTCCGGAGATTACGCGAACGCCGCAGCCGACGGAAATTCCCTGGGACGCAGACTTGACCAGGGATTCATCCACAGAGAGCGCGGTCGAAGAAAGATACTCAAAATAAATGTCGGCATAGTCGCCGCCGGCTGAAAGCGCGGCTCCGAGATAGCGCTCGAGATCGTTCTCGGTGAGGCCGTAATGCTGAAAGAAAAAGGGGTTTCTGTCCACGATGATTAGATGTTCTCCTACTGGGAAGGACTCGGGAGATCATCTATTATCCCATATCCGTGTGGGGTCGGACACTCTTGTTCGACGCCTTTGACTTTGGTCTGTCATCAATCTTCCCAAGTTGCTGATGGCCGAAACAATGAGCTTTTTTGATCCCGGCTTTGTCGGACCAGAGTCTCCGGGCCACACAAGACCCCCATCTTGATGTTCATCCGTCACAGACAAAGGGGCGGTGTTCTGGAAAACTTCTCTCATGACAACGGAAACTCTGGCCAATGCGCTGGAAGAATTTCTCTCCGGCAGCTGCGGGGCGGTGGTAATTGAAGACGGCGCGGTTATGTTCGACCTGGGACATGCGAAGTACTCGGTGTCAGGGGAGAGCAACAAGTGCCTGCTGCACTTCTGGTCGGAAGAGCGAAACGTTGTGCGGCGGGTGTTGGACGTCGAGAGCAAGGGCGAGAGCCTGCGGGTGACAGTGCAGCGGATGGGGCAGGCGCGTCCGACGAAGCTGGAGATTTGCCGCGAGCGCGATCCGCGGACGACTTCGGCGAGGCGCAAGTCGCGGGCGGCTTATCAACATATTCTGGAGCGGGTGCTGGGGAAGAGTTTTACCGAGTTGACCCTGGCACATCTGAGCAATGCGGTGGACCTGGAGCGGTCGTTCGGGCCGATCTATTCGCGGGGGCTGCTGAGGCGAGGACAGTCCGGATTCGCCGTGCTGGGAGTGAATGGGAATGAACCACAGGCTTCAATTGATGCGGCGCTTACCTTCGCCATTCTGTGGCTGGAGGTTTGTCGGGTGGCGCAGGCGGGGAAGCTAGTGGTGGAAGGCCTGAAGCTGTTTCTTCCGGCAGGCTGCTCGACGCTGGTGCGAGAACGGATGGCGCATCTGAACCGCGCGGCGGCGAACTGGGAGCTTTACGAATTGGAAGAGCGCGCGGAGGAACTCCGACAGATTGAGATTCTCGATCGCGGCAATATTGCGACGCGGCTGGTGCATTGTCCGAATGACGCGGAGGTTGAAGAGGGGTTCAGCGGGCCGATTGCGCTGGTCAGGAGCCTCATGCCAGAAGCCGAAGTGGCGGTGCTTTCGGCGGCGGAGATTTCGTTTCGTTGTCATGGACTGGAGGTGGCGCGGGCGGGCTTATCGGAGCATCTCGCAGTCGAGTCGGGAAAACTCCGCAGCGTTCCTGAACTGGTGTTTGGTTTTGGCCCGGCACAACGAGTGGTGAAG
>WNFD01001892.1_pt1 | contig 23059 bp, 19 predicted proteins | sample 5400491 | NCBI WGS metagenome assembly WNFD01 (sample SAMN13153343, study PRJNA577476) | soil metagenome | isolation source: 120 cm saprolite under Douglas fir tree site 2 hole 2 replicate 2 | place: USA:California | collected 2015-04-18
ACCCATCAGCACTGCTCTCAGTCTCCACGCGCTGCCTGGTACTCACTACCCACTCTTTTTGCCGCACGAACCAAGCAACTTACCCCGTCATCTGCACGACGTGGCGCCAATATCTCTCCTGTTCTCAGCAGCTTCCGCATACTTCCCGTCGCCACGGTGGGTGTACCCCTCCACCATTCCCGACGTTCAGACGTTCGGACCTGCAAACGTGCCAACGCTTTTGTTTACAAAGACTTAGTGCCTCTTTGCCCTCTTTTGCAAACCCCCGCCCTTTGTTTTCAATGGTTTGCAGCCTCTTTTTGCAAAACACCCGGGGCAGGGGTATGTCCGCAACCTCGCCATTTGAAATCAACAAGATGCAGACTCTTTGCCTGCGCTCTGGCCCCCCTCTCGGGTCCCAGCGAGGGAAGGGCGCAAAGCGCTGCCCACTACCCACCACTCACTACTCACTCTCCTGTGCCCCCGCACTCTGTGTTAAATTCCTGGCTTTCCTGTCCGGAGGCAGGGCAGCCATGAAACACCTCGCACTGATCGCATTGTTACTCGCCGCGCAGGTTTCTTCGGCGCAAGACTGGGCCAAGGCCAAACTCGAGAAATCGCCGCGCCATCGCGAATGGGTCACCCTCAAACACGATGGCCGCTCCGTCGAGACCTTCGTCGTCTATCCCGAATCGAAGGGCAAGACGCCCGTCGTCCTCGTGATCCACGAAATTTTTGGCATGACCGACTGGGTCCAGGATCTCGCCGACCAGCTCGCCGAAGCCGGCTATATCGCCGTCGCGCCCGATCTACTTTCCGGCATGGGGCCAAACGGCGGCCGCAGCTCCGATTTTCCGCAGGGCAAAGCCACCGAAGCGGTGAGCCATCTCAATCCCGATCAAGTCACCGCGGACCTCAATGCTGCCGCGGATTACGGTAAGAAACTGACGGCCAGCAACGGCAAATTGTTTGTCACCGGATACTGCTGGGGCGGCGGGCAGAGTTTCCGCTTTGCCACGAATCGCAGCGATTTAGCAGCCGCGTTCGTGTTCTACGGGCCGCCGCCGGACAAAGACGCGATGGCGCGTATCAAGGCTCCCGTGTACGGCTTCTACGCGGGAGACGATGCGCGCATCGGCGCCACTCTTCCGGGAACAGTTCAAGACATGAAGGCCACCGGCAAAACTTTCGAGCCGGTGACCTATGAAGGTGCCGGTCACGGCTTCATGCGCGCCGGCGAAGCCCCAGACACCAGCGAAGGCAACCGCAAAGCCCGGACCGAAGCCTGGGCCCGCTGGAAATCGCTGCTCGCAAAATGAATTGTAGGGGCGCGGCATGCCTGCCTGCCGCAGGCAGGCTGCGCCCCAACTCGGCAAGATGCTGACAATCGGACGAAGCTGATTTGAACTTATGATTTACGCGGGCACATCGGGATGGGCATATCCGAGCTGGAAGCCGGATTTCTATCCGGCGAAGCTCGCCTCGGCGAAATTCCTCAATCAGTACGCCACGCGCCTGAACACCGTCGAAGTGAACTACACGTTTCGGCGCTTCCCAACGGAGAAGTTGCTGCGCGGTTGGATTGAAGCTACGCCTGCGGGATTTCAATTCGCCATCAAGGCGCACCAGAAAATTACGCATGTGGCTCGGCTGCGCGACGTTGCGGATTTCACCTCAGACTTTGTCCGCTCGCTGCAGCCACTGGATGCGGAGAAGAAGCTTGGGCCGGTGCTGTTTCAATTGCCGCCTTTTCTGAAGTGCGATATTTCTTTGCTGAAGGATTTTCTGGCCATGCTGCCGAGATCCCTGCGCGCTGCATTCGAGTTTCGCCACGAATCCTGGTTCACCGAAGAAGTTTACTCCTCCTTGCGCGCCGCGAACGCCGCTCTGTGCAACGCGGAAAGTGAAAAGCTCGAGACGCCGGACGTGCAGACCGCCGATTTCGCCTACCTGCGCTTGCGCAAGGAAGAGTACTCAGCGAAGGAACGTAAAGCGTTGGAGCAGAGAATCGCGCGTCTCGGCGGCGGCGGCGATGTCTACATCTATTTCAAGCATGAAGACACGCCGGAAGGCGCGTTGCACGCGGAAGAAGTGCTGTCGGCGGCGAAGCGATGAAAGCTGGGCTTGCGGCGATGAAAAAATTGGTGCCCGAGAGAGGACTCGAACCTCCACTCCCTTGCGAGAACTAGAACCTGAATCTAGCGCGTCTGCCAGTTCCGCCACTCGGGCACTTGTGCGGTGTGTTGAGCGGGCTCGACACAAGCCAGCCACACTTTACGTTGAAGATTACGAGGTGATGGTCCCGTTCCAGGCGCTACTGATGGTCGGGCACACCGTGCACGCGGTCTGCCCGGGCAAGAAGTCCGGCGAATTCGTGGCCACTTGTATCCACGATTTTGAAGGTGCCCAAACCTACACCGAAAAACGCGGGCACAATTTCGCGCTGAATGCCACGTTCGATCAAATTAAGGCCGAAAACTACGATGCGCTGGTAATTCCCGGCGGCCGTGCTGTTGAATACATCCGGCTGAATCCGCGTGTCCTGGAAATAGTGCGGCACTTCGCCAACGCGAAGAAGCCGATCGCCGCCATTTGTCACGCGGCGCAACTCTTGGCCGCCGCCGACGTATTGAAGGGAAGGAGATGCAGCGCCTATCCCGCTTCCGCGCCTGACGTCACCATCGCCGGAGGCAGCTACGCGGACATCGCGATGGACGAAGCAATCGTGGATGGCAACCTGGTCACGGCGCCTGCGTGGCCCGCGCTCCATGCCTGGCTCGCCAAGTTTCTTGTGGTCCTAGAGACGAAGATCGAGTTGTCCGCCCGCGCCTAGACCTCTACGCGCCGGCCGCGCGTACCAGCGGCACATCCACAACGTGCTCGGCGACGAACCAGGCTTGCAGCTCGTTGGTGCGGATCACATTGCTGACCAGCAAGTCGTTGGTGCCGTCATCGCCGGCATCCGCGGCTTTCCCGGCCATGGTGCGCGCTTCCTTGAGGATGAGCTCGTGGGCTTCGAGCAGGCGCGAAATCTGTACGGGCGCTTCCTCGCGGCCGCGCGGCGGCCGGGGAATCATCGTGGTCTCCGCAATGTCGGCCGCCATCGCGAGGCTGATGCCGCCCAGAAGCTGGATGCGCTCGGCAATGGCATCAACCAACTCATCCTGCTCGCCATGGTGCTTGTCGAAAAGCAGGTGGAGTTGATAAAAGGTGTGCCCCGCGACCTGCCAATGATGTTTCTTGTACATGTCGCGCAGCGTCATGGTGTCCGCCAGGATTTGGTTTAGATTGCCCACGCTCTCGGCGCGTACGTTTTCGTCAAGGGCGATGGGCATGGGCGTCAATTTTCCGTACGGCTGAATTTCGCGGGCTTTCTGGTGCAGGATGGGCCTGGCGCGATCCGATCCAGCCTCGAGTTGCTCGTCGCTTTTGGAATTGGAGCGATGATTTTTTGGACTCATTGGGTTTTCTCCTCGATACAGAAAGCAACGCGCTTTCTGCCAGCGTGATTTCGGCGGACACAAGTGCGTCCGGCCTGCGTGTATAGGGTTTGATTACTCCGCGGGGCAAAAGGATAGCATGCAATCCACACTAATTCCGCAGCCTGCGGGTTGCGCTTGCCGACGATGTTGGCCCTTACTGTAGGGTCGGCGTGCGGCTAGGACTCCCGGCCGCTGGCGCGCGCGATGTTTTCTGCGGTGCGGAACATGGTCACGAGAGACTCGAGAACCACTCGCAGGTACAAAATCCACAGAAAATAGGCGACGACGGCGAGCAACAGGGTCAGGAGCCCCTGGGACGTGCCGGCCTGAAAGCCGTTGAAGACGTACCAAGTGGCCACAATCAACCCCAACAACAGGTGAATGCCGTAGAGGAGCTTCGCGTACTTCTTCGTAATGAAATGCTCAAAGGAGAAATCCAGCAAGCGTTCGAAAAAACCTTTGTCCTCGCTCATGTGCCTCGCCTCTAAAACGTGAGAAGTTTCAGACATATTTTCACCTCCAAAGTGTCCTTTCCGGCCCATCGGTTCGCTTTTCTTAAGTTTCGCACCAAAATGCATCTCGTTGCCAGTGTCCGCGCTGGCGTTGCTGAATCCGCAACGTTCCAGGCGGTTCCGGAAGCGACGGCAGTTTGAGCGGGCATGAACTCAATTTGATCGCGCGCTAGCCTTGGCTTTGCTTTTTAGGTGCTTGGCGAGCTTTTCGATTTCTTCGGTCTTCTTGTACATGGGTGGCCCCCCGTTAGGAAGAGGATGAGACTGCAAATAGTATAGAGAGTTTTTAGCGTGCGCGTCGCCGACACTTGGAAATTACCGGCGCGTGGCTTTTTTGCCGCCTGCCATGCGTGCCAAGGCCCGGGAGTATTCGGCGATGGTCTTGGGAATTGCGCGGTTGTGGACGAACTGGCCTTTCCGGCGGCATTCGATGAGACTGGCATCGGAGAGAATTTTGAGGTGGTGGGAGACAGTGGCAGGAGTGACGCCACGGAGGGCCACCAGCTCGCAGCAGACCATCTCTTTTTTGAAGGAAATGGCCTCAAAAATCATGAGGCGGGTGGCGTCCGCCAAAGCCTTTGAAATCTTCTCGATACGGGTGCGTTCCATGGTTGCGGGATCCAGTTTAGCCGAGTCCGCGGGCGACAGGTACAAATAACGCAGCTGCGGCTGCTCCGGGATGTTTGATGCAACCGAATACTTAGACGTTCATCTAAATATAAAACTTGGCGCGGCCAGGTCAGAAGGCGATTTGGAAACTGGAGAGGACCAAATGAAGAGACTGGAAGGAAAAGTGGCGGTGGTAACCGGAGGGAACAGCGGTATCGGGCTTGCGGCGGCGAAGCGGCTACAGGAAGAAGGCGCGCGAGTAGCCATCTCGGGGCGCAACGCCAAGACACTGGAAGATGCAGTGAAGACAATTGGGAATGGCGTGCTGGCGGTGCAGTCCGACGTGGCTAAGCCGGCCGATCTGGACAAGTTGTACGCGGCCGTTTCCAAGAAGTTCGGAAAAATCGATGTGCTGTTTGTTAACGCGGGGATTTACAAATTTGTGCCGTTTGAGGCCACAACCGAAGGCTTGTATGACGAGTTGTTCGACATCAATACCAAAGGCGCGTACTTCACGATTCAGAAGGCGCTGCCGTTTCTAAACGATGGCGCATCAATCATCTTGAATACTTCGCTCGCCGGCGAAACGGGAGTGGTCAACGGAACGGTCTATGCCGCTACGAAAGCCGCGTTGCGGTCATTCACGAGATCGATCGCGGCCGAGTTAGTCGGGCGCGGAATCCGCGTGAACGCCGTCAGCCCGGGACCGATCAACACGCCGGAAGGTTTTGCGCGCACGGGGCTGTCGAAAGAAGCGATGGAGGAATTCGCGAACGGCATCGTGAGCCGTGTGCCGATGAAGCGCATCGGCCAACCTGACGAAATCGCGGGCGCAGTCGCGTTTCTTGCGTCATCCGACGCGTCGTACATGACGGGGGCGGAGATTCCGGTTGACGGCGGGTTTGGGCAAATCTAAGCCACGGCTCGACGGAGAGGACACACTGTCCTCTCCGCTCTGCGCCTGCCCTTGAGGCCCACCTGCGGCAGGCAGGCTCAGGGTAAACAAGACGCTGGCGTTACCGTCCCTCGTCGCGACCGCTCGATGGATCGGGCGTGGTGGCGGAGTCTAGGTCCAGAAACCAGACGTGCTTGATATCGCCTGGCGTATAGCAATTGCCGTCAACATGATAGGTGGCGGCGCAGCGCGCGGTGAATTCTTTGCGGCGCGGCGACTGCGCGAACTGCCAGACGGCGGCGTAAGGGATGCCGCTGGCGGATGGGGATGGCGGATTGTGCGGGACGACGCAACCGGGTGCGGGCGGGCAGGCGTCGTCGTAGACAAAGTAGGTGAGGTCGCGCTTGCCGAGGTTGTTGCGAATGTCGTCGGACGTGATGATGGTCACGCCGTTACCTTCGTTGACGGGCATTCCTGAGCAATAGACACCAGCGCGATAGCCGGCGCGGGCGAGCGCATCGACCCAAGCGCGCAAGTAGACGTGATACTTGGCGGGCAAACGGCCACCTTCTTCGATATCCAGAAAAATAATCGCGTGGGATGGAAAGCCTTCCCCTTTTGCCGTTGCGGCGGCGTTTGCTGCGTCCGCGGTTGCCCTGTTGCCGGCTGGCGACGAAGATTTGAGTTCGCCGCTTTGCGGGCCACGATAGAGGAGCAGGAAACCGAATTTCTGCAATTGCAGGAGGTGGCGTTTGCCGACCCAGGTGTTTCGCTTGGCTCCGGGCGGAGGGCTGAGCCAGTAGCCGGCGAAGGAAAATGTTTTGCGCAGAATGGGGAGGGCGGCGTCGCCCGGGTAGGTGTTGAGATCGAAGCCAAGATACGCGCCGGCGAGGGCTCGGGATTCAGATTCAGCGATTGGGGCCTCAAAGTCGCGGAGAAACTGCGCGCTGGCCATCAGAAGAAAAGAAACCATTGGAAACACGCAGGCGCGGTGCATGGATTCAATCTACCTTACGAGGTTAGTCTGCGTTGATCGAAGTTGAAGAAATCAGGGCGAAGAGCCATCTGTGGAAGGAAGAATCATGGTCGGATGGCGCCGGGAGGTCGGATCTATACACACTTATGAGAGTCAGCGGACTATTTCCGTAGAGGCGCTGGGCAAATAACGTGCAAGCAGTCCGGTCAATTCGTCGGGGCGGATAGGCTTCGTAAGGTAGTCGTCCATGCCAGCCGCCAGGCAGCGTTCCCGGTCGCCGACCATGGCGTGAGCGGTCATGGCGATGACGGGCAAATGTTTGCCAGACCGTTTTTCCTTGTCCCGGATTGCGGCTGTCGCTTCGAGACCGTCCATCTCGGGCATCTGAACGTCCATAAATACCAAGTCAAACGATTGTCTTTCCAGAACCGCCAGCGCTTCTTTGCCGTTTCCGCCACTGTCACGCTATGCCCGCGCTTCTCCAGTAGCCGGGCCGCCAGTACCTGGTTTACGGCGTTATCCTCGACCAGCAGGATGCGCAGGTGATTGCTAATCTCGCGGAGGGAGTGGCGCGTAACCAGGGCAGGCGAAGTTTCTTTTGTTGGTCTTGTTCCCAATGCGGTCAAAATGGCGTCTAATAGCTCGTCCTGCCGAACGGGCTTGGTCAGATAGGCGGCGACTCCGAGGTCACGACAACGTTTGGCGTCTCCGCGTTGGCCGGCGGAACTTAACATCATGATTGTGGCAGTCTTCCAGTCCGGGTTCCTCTTTATACACTCGGCCAATGCAAATCCGTCCATCTCGGGCATCTGGGCGTCGAGCAGAATGAGCGGGTAAATCCTTCCCAAGCCTTGTGCTTCTCTTAGGGCAGTTATCGCTCTTGCCCCACTTTCAACTGCCGTGGGATTAGTGTGCCAGTTGGTGAGCATCTTTAACAAAATTTGCCGGTTTGTCGCATTGTCGTCTACGACCAGCACGCGCATACCACGCAAAGTTACTGGATCTCTGGGCACTATGGTTCTGGCGGGACTCTTCTGCAAGGCAAAGTGCGCGGTGAAATGGAAACGGCTGCCTTGGCCCAGCTCACTTTCCACCCAGATTCGTCCGTGCATGAATCCTACCAGCCGAGCGGAAATGGTCAGGCCTAAGCCCGTGCCGCCATAGGTGCGGCTCATGGATCCGTCGGCCTGTGTGAAAGCCTCGAAGATCGCCATTTGCTTCTCGGCGGGAATTCCGATACCCGTGTCTGCGATTGTAAAATGGAGTTGGATGTCGTCCTTGGTCCGCGAGTCTGCCTGGACGTAAACAATCACTTCACCCTTCTCGGTGAACTTGATGGCGTTGCCCACCAGATTCACGATGATTTGCCGCAAGCGCCCGGGATCGCCGACGAGTGCGTCCGGGACGTCGGGTTGAATGTCGTAGGCGAGTTCCAGCCCTTTCTGGTGGGCACGAAGGCTCAGTGTTTTCATGGTATCACCAAGGCTGTCGCCCAAATTGAAATCGATGGCGTCGATTTCCAGCTTCCCCGCTTCGATTTTGGAATAATCCAGGATGTCATTGATCAAAGAGAGCAAGGCGTCGGCGGACAATTTCGCCATGTTCAAGTACTCGCGTTGTTCGGAGTCCAGTTCTGTGTCGAGAACCAACTCCGTCATGCCCATGATTCCATTCATGGGCGTGCGAATTTCATGGCTCATGTTGGCAAGGAACTCGCTCTTGGCGCGGCTGGAGGCTTCTGCGGCCTCCTTCGCCTGCTGCATGGCTTCTTCCGCGCGCTTACGGGCGGAAATGTCCTGGTAAATGACCAAGGAGCCCACCAATTCGGCACTCACCACCAAGCCCACGGTGTGAAGTTCCACATCCACCAAGCTTCGGTCTTTCCGCTGGCGGCGTGTCACCAAGCTGACGGGTTTATCGCTGCGTGCCTGAAGAGAAATGGCGCGGGCTTCCAATAACAAATCTCCATCGGCAAGCAGCTCATCCACTGGTTTCCCGATCACTTCCTGACGGGTGTACTGAAAGAGGTGTTCAAACGCAGGATTGCACAGTTGCACTTTTTGTTGGGAATCCAAAACCATGATGGCGAGCGGGCTATTTTCGATGAGCGCTTTGAGATACGAAGTCCGCTCTTCGACTCTTTTCTCGAGATCATCATGCGCTTTTTGTATGACGGCATCGCGCTGTTGGATGCGGTCGAGCATGCTGTTGAACTCGTCAAACAAGATTCCGATTTCGTCATGGCTTCGCTTAATCGCCCGGATAGAATAGTTTTGATGCGCGGAGACGGAGGACGCGGTTTCCGCCAACTCGCGGATCGGTCCGGAAATAACGCGCTGCAGCCGGTAAGACAGCAGGTAGGCAATGGCCAGCGAACCCAGTAGAACGACGAAATCGATCATCACGAATCGACGCAACCGCTCGTGAAGGTCCCGCAGGTCTGCTTCAATGTAAATCCTGCCGATGGAATCACCGTTCAAGACGATGTTCTGGAACAAAACCATGCTTTCTGCGACGACCGCGCTTCCGTCAATTTGCGCTGGAGGAGGAGAAAAACCGGCTTGAGCGGGGTCGCGGCTGTATATCGCGAAGACTTTGCCAGCGGAGTCGTAAATGCAGGCGTGAATGACGCGCGGCTTGGCCTGCAAAGCACTCAGGATCTCCTGCGCCGATCCGGAGTCGTGGAAAGTAAGCGCGGCGGTACTGTTCGAGCCGATCATTTTCGCGGAGGCAATCAGATCAGCCGTTTTCGCGCGGAGGAAAGTGGTCCGATCGTAGATGGTGAATGCCGCGGAGGCCACGACCAAGGCCACGCCACAGGCGACTATGACAATCCCTTGCAGCTTATGACGGATGGATAGGTCTCGGAACAACGACATTTTCAGCTCCCCTTTGGATGACCGCTGTCGTGGACGATTCTGGCCAATGCGAGCAGCTTGGAACTGGCTTGCAGGCGAGCCCTTTGAATCGCGTCGACGTTGATGGCAAAGCGCAACTTGTTATTTTCAAGAAAGAATTGAACGGCGCCGCCGCGCTCCGCGAAATCCGCGCTCTCGCCGACTACCAGCGCGCTCGCCCCCTTCAAACTGTTTAATATTTCTGGCAGTTGCCTTTCTTCTCTTCCGCTAACGAAAACGAGCTGGCATGCCTTCAATTCCGAAAGGTCATTGATTCGCTCGGCCAGGAGTCCACGATTGTTGATTGCTTTTTCGCGGATGACTTCCTCGAGGGCGCTGCCAAAAGGGTCATGCCGGAACACGCAGAGATTGATCGGAGTTTTTTCATTCGGAAATGCGTCCCGGGGCCATTCGATGAATTTCGCGAAATTGAAGAGGAAGGCGGCTTTAACCTGGTACTCGACCGAGGGAGTGGCCTGCGGGCGGATGGGAATCGCGCCAGCTAACGCCAGGAGAACCGTTGTGCAGAGCGGGATGCGAAAGTGGGCAGCCCTCATCCATCGGCTTTCTCGCGTCGTGCGCCGCAAGCTTTCTCGTAATTGGCTCGTGGGGTTCAAAGCGATTGGCCCAGCGATTCAGAAGTACCAAGTGAGCTTGGCGTAGGCGCTGCGCTTGACCTGTGAAGAATTGACGCCCTGGAATTCATCGTTGAATTCCACATGATGATCCCTGAGCAAGTTCTGACCCGTAAGACTCAATTCCACTCGTTCCGCGAGCTTCCAGGTCAATTGCGTGTCGAGCCGCGTATAGGAAGCGATAAATTGCGCTGGCAAGCGCCCAACAAAATAGGCGCTCGCGTCCCAGGCCAAGCCACCGGACAGTTCAAGGTGGGACCGCAGTTGCGCCTGGTGTCCGGGGTTTGAGCCCTGCGCGTCCGCCACGCTGGTTGAGCCCAGATCGGTGGGATCCGCATGCAGATGCATTTCCAGAAAGGAATAGCCGGGGCTGAGTGTCCATCGATTTGTTAGTTTCCATTTGGCCCAGGCCTCGATGCCCTCGGTAGTGCCGTACATTTCGTGGCGCAGCGAGAGCGGGATAATCAGGAGGGGCGGGACGGAGGTCGGGTCGAAGAATGGCGGAAGAAGCTCTGAACTTTCCAGGCCGTGGTAATTGTTGAAAAATATCGTAAGGTCGAAAGAAAGCCGGTCCGTGGGCTGCGCCCGATAACCCAGCTCGTACGCGATAACGTGCTCCGACTCCATGTTCGGATTGCCGAGCAAGGCTACTTCCGCGGGCCCGGGCAATGCCGCCAGCGCCGCATCCAGGCCGGTATCTCGTCGCGTGGGCGGGCGACTCGCGCGCGAAACGGCGGCCCAGAACGTTCGGCGACTGCTCGGAGTCCAAGCCAAGCGGGCGCTGGGCTCAACGTCGAAACCGCTAAAATAGTTGTTCTCGAATTTCGATCCAAGGTATAAGGTCACGCGATTAGGCTTTAGCGTGATTTGGTCTTGCACGAAGGCGTTGAACAACTGTCCAGAGTGGTTGGGGGGAATGAAAGCCTGGTCAATGGTGCCCTCGGTTCGATCGGCGGTATGGCGATATCCTGCACCCCAAATAAGATCGTGACGCGCAGCGAGCACGATGTGGTTCTGGAAATCGAAATCAAAGGTATCGCGAACTTCATCGGATTGTGGACCGTCTCTGGTGTATTTGTCGAAATAAACCTGCAGTGTCGTATCGCAGCGGCTTGAAAAAATGTGACTCCACCGGCCTAGTACGTTTCCTCCCGATAATGCGGCGAGCCTCTGTACGTTTATGTTGTCGGGAGGGGTGAAGACGGAATGTATGATCGTCGCGCCTTCGTTCCCGGTATAGATGTCTCCTTGCGTTGTCAGGAAGTTTTTCCCGGACAGGTTCGTGTCCATGCGAAAACCGCTATGCAGCAGATGCCAACCATCATCCGCGTCCTTCCCGATCAAATCGGGGAAATGGTCGTTGTTCAGGTACTTCGCGAAGACTCGATAGGTGATGCCCTCCTTGATTTTCCCGCCGTACTGCAGCGTGCCGAATCCCTGTGCCTCCGCCGCCGGTCAGCAAGCCGCCCGGCGTGTCTGCGGCCGTTTTCGTAATGATGTTGATGACGCCGTTCACGGCGTTGGCGCCCCATACAGTTCCGCCAGGTCCGCGAATCACCTCAATGCGCTCAAGGTCCTCCAGCGGCACGTCTTGGGTGTCCCAGTAAACGCCGCCGAAGAGTGGCGTATAAACAGCCCGGCCATCGATCAAGACAAGCAATTTGTTGGCGAACTGTAAATTGAAGCCGCGCGCTGATATGGCCCATGTATTTGCATTGATCTGAGCTACATCCAATCCGGGAACCATACGCAGCAGGTCGGGAATGTTTGTGGCGCCGGAACGGCGGATGGCTTCCGGAGTGATGACGAAAATCGCGGCGGCCACGCTGGAGAGCTTCTGTTCCTTCTTCGAGACCGAAGTCACCTCCATGTTCATCAGGTCTTCGATGCTTTTTTCCGCCAGGTCTTTTGGTTTCTCCTGGGGGTAAGCGGGGATCGCCGTCAGTAGGGCGACCACCAAGCCGAGATGGCAACGCTTTAGCGCCTTATGGATTTCAGACTTGGGCACTGCTGGCACGGAGCGGTGCGCATTATGGATGGCTTCCAAACGAACGATCATTCCTCGACCTCCCCCAGGGTGGACTCCGGCAAGTGGGCACGCGAAAAAGCAAGCCCCGCCGCGGTCATAAGAACAGCCACTTGCAGTCGTTTACGGCTTTTCGGGGAAGGGGAGTTACTCCAAGAAGATCACAGCGTCAGAACAAATACTAAAGCGGTGAATCGAGAGGGATCCGAGCCTCGCCTTTGCAAGAGCGCCCACCTCAATTCTGCTGCATGTCGTGAAGAGCGCAGGTGGGGAAAATTTCGTGAATGTCTTATGAGTTAAACAAGGATGGGGACAAACTGGTGCCCGGGGTGGGAGTCGAACCCACATGAGGAAAAATCCCCGGAGGATTTTAAGTCCTCAGCGTCTGCCATTCCGCCACCCGGGCGCTGGCAGTACAAACTTAGCGAATCGAAAGAGTTAGTGCAATACTGGTGCGGGGCCGCGGATTCGCGCGAAATCCAGCTCCGCCGGCTGGCGGAAGTCGTGAGAATAAATCCTATTGAAACGAGTTCTCAAGAGCGGATATTTGATTCTCGGATAACGCAATTAGGTTTACGCATTGGCGGGCTATGAGCGAAAGAGTAGTACTGATCACGGGGGCAAAAGGGGGCCTGGGCCTCTTTGTGACACAGCGTTTCGTGGCGACGGGTGCGACGGTTGTCGGGGCATCGCGTAGCATCGCGCAGGAAGATTTCCCGGTGGCGAATTTCGCGGCGCTGCCGGTGGACTTCACGCGAGCAGCCGCGGTTCATGGCGCGATCAATTCGGTGATCGACCGCTACGGCAGGCTCGACGTGCTGGTACACGTGGTGGGCGGCTTTGCGGGCGGAATGTCCGTGGCGGAAACCGATGACGCCACTTGGGAGGAGATGCGCGACCTGAATCTTACTTCCGCGTTTTACGTTTTGCGGGCGGCCATTCCGCACCTGCGGAAATCCGGCGCGGGCCGCATTGTCGCCATCGGCAGCCTTACCGCGGCTGAGCCGCACGCGGGTCTTGGTGCTTACGTCGCATTCAAGTCCGCGCTCGCCAGTCTTGTTCGCACGGTGGCGCTGGAAAACAAGGACGCGGGACTCACCGCCAACGTGGTTCTTCCCGGCACGATGGACACGCCCGCAAACCGCAAAGCCATGCCCGGGGCGGATTTTTCGAAGTGGCTGAAGCCCGCCGATGTCGCCGATTTGGTTCTGTGGCTCGCCGATGAGCGCGCCGGACACATCACCGGAACGGTCATCCCAATTGATGGCGCAAACCCTTGAGATAAAGCCCCGGCTTGGGCCGGAAACCGCTCTGACGGCTCGGCCCTCCACACCCGTATCATGTTCTTAGTAAAAGAGATATTGCCCTGCGCGGGGCAAAAGAATATGCTCTTGGGCACCATGAAAAACCCACGTTCGAGGGCATCGTCGAGGACCAATCGCGCCTTCTTTCGGTGTCGACAAACCGCATTCGCCGCGCTTATTTTATGCGCCATTTTTGCTCCCGCAAGCTTCGCTCAGGAGGCGGGAGCGAAAGAAGCGGGGCTGCGGCAAATTCGAAGCTACATAGCTGCTGGGTGGGACACGCTGACGCGCTCGCTGAACGATTGCAAGGTGATTGTCGATCCGAAATTGGCAGCCGCTTCGGTACTCTACCTTCCCGCGGATTTCGATGCGCCGGCGGACGTGCAGGAGATGCAAAAACGGTGCGGCGTGCAGGTCAAGCACTTGCCGCAAGTGATTCACAAGCTTGGCGAGGTAGACACGAGCAATCTGGAGCCGCCGGGTTTGTTGTATCTGAACAACGAGTACGTGGTTCCGGGTGGAAGATTCAACGAGATGTATGGATGGGACAGCTACTTCATCGTTCGTGGCCTGGTGGAAGACAAAAGGATCGAGCTTGCGCGCGGGATGGTGGAGAATTTTTTCTTTGAGATCGAGCATTACGGCGCGGTGCTGAACGCCAATCGTACGTATTACCTGACGCGCTCGCAGCCGCCGTTTCTCACCTCCATGATTCTGTCCGTTTATGATGCGCAGAAGGGCGCGGGGAAAGAAGATCGCGCGTGGCTGGAGCGCGCGTATGCGTATGCGGCGAGAGATTACGGACTGTGGACGCGCGAGCCACACCTGGCCGGGATGACCGGACTCTCGCGCTACTACGATTTTGGAAATGGGCCCGCGCCGGAGAGCGTAAAGGACGAGACGGGGCATTATCGGCAAGTGGCGGCGTTTTTTCTCGGACAGCAGCAAGACGTGTGGCGCGACTACCTTGTTCCCCAAAAGCCGGATGAGTCGCATGTAGGGCCGCTGTTTGCGCTGCAGGTGTGTGATTCCTCCAAAGCTATGGCACAGGCGGCGTGCGATTCCGCGGGCGTGGCTTCGCTGAGCGCAGACTATTACAAGGGCGACCGCGCGATGCGGGAATCGGGATACGACGTTTCGTTTCGCTTCGGACCGCATGGCGCAAGGACGCACCACTTCGCGCCCGTGTGCTTGAACAGCCTGCTCTACAAGGCGGAGAAGGATTTGGAGCGGATGAGCGGGATGCTGGGGCGCCCGGCTGACGCGGAACAATGGCGAACGCGGGCGGAGGCGCGCAAGGAGAGAATTCAGAAATACCTCTGGGATAGCGAGCGCGGGTTGTACTTCGATTATGACTTCGAAAACGGGAAACGCTCGGACTACGAATATGTGACGGCGTTCTTCCCGTTGTGGGCGGGAATTCCCGCGCCTGAGCAGGCGCGCGCGGTGATGCAACATCTGCCCACGTTTGAAAAGCCGGGCGGCCTGGTAATGAGTCCTCATGAAACCGGCGCGCAATGGGACTTCCCATACGCCTGGGCGCCGGACCAGTTGGTTGCCGATGAGGGAATCCGGCGCTATGGCTTCAACACGGAAGCCGATCGCGTTGCCTACGAATTTCTTTCCACGGTGGCGGAGAACTTCCGCCGCGACGGCACGATTCGCGAGAAATACAATGCGGTGACGCGCTCCTCGGAAACACAGGTCACCGCCGGCTATCACATGAACATCGTGGGATTCGGATGGACGAATGGGGTATTTTTGGCGCTGCTGCACCAACTGCCGGAGACCTCCGTGACGCGTCTGGCCAACGAACAGATTGCCAAGCCCGGTTCAGGGCGCTAGAACTCTTCAGCACCAACCGCGGAACGAACCTTTTCAAGACGAAATTCGTCGGGAGCGGGAGTGGCGCCGGTTTGGCTGGCTACCCATGCGCCCATGCGGTTAGCGGCTTCGTTGAGCGTGGAAACGGAAGCGTGACGAAGAAAGTGGTAGACGAGTGCGGCGGTGAAGGCGTCGCCGGCGCCGACGGTGTCGGCCACGTGCACGCGATAGCCGGGGTGCTCGCTAGTCTCGGTTTCGCTGACGACCAGGCTGCCCTTGGCTCCCCGGGTAATGCAGACCAGCTTCGAATTGTATTTGGCGCGGAGCCACTGCGCCGCGCGCATTTCGTCGTAGATGAAGGGAAGCCCTAGAAGCTTGGCGACGACGGGAAGCTCGTCGTGATTTACCTTGATGATGTCGGCGAGCTGCGACGATTCCTCGAGCACCTGCGCAGAGTAAAACGATTGGCGCAGATTAACGTCGAAGACGCGCGTGGTGCCCGGGCGAACCGCTTTTTGAAAGGAGCGGATGGTTTGGCGGGATTGCGCGGAACGCTGCGCCAGGGAACCGAAGCAGACGGCGTTGGCGCTTTCGGCGAGGGAGCGCCAGGCGGGTGTCCATTCGAAGAAATCCCAGGCTACGTTTTGCGCGATGTGAAAAGTGGGCTGGCCCGCGGGGTCGACGTCCACTTTGACTACGCCCGTCGGATGAACCGGATCGAGTTGGACCGCCGATGTGGGCAGACGCAAGCGCTCGAGCCGCTGCGTTGCGGCGCGGCCAAGATCGTCGCCGCCGACGCGGCTGGCGACGACGCCGGTATCCCCTAGGAGATTTGTCATGTAGGCGAAGTTGGCGGGAGCTCCGCCGAGCTGATTGCCTTCCGGGAACATGTCCCAGAGGAGTTCGCCCAACCCGACGACAGTAAAAGGTTTTGCGGGAGTCACGCGCTGGTCTTTTCTCTATTTCCAGATCGAGCCCAACTTCCAGACGGTTAGCGACTGAATTTGGGAATCACGGGAGTCGGAAAATAGTTCCAGTCCATCGCTGCCAGGCGACGGATAGATGCGATCGGTCAGAACTGTCTCACCATCATTTGCGAAGACCTCCACACTGGAACGGTCCAGGAAGATATGAAGTTTCACGAGTGAAGTCCAGTGCAGAGTGGCGTGATGACGTCCAGGGAAATCTGGAGAGAAGGAAACCAGGCCGGAGTGGGTGCGATCGATAAAGATTTCGTGCGTTTTCGCAGATATTCCGACTAGAGTTTCTTCGTTCGGGCCTTTGCGTAGACGGAAACCAATCTCGCTAGCCGGGCGGGGAATGATTTCTGCTTCGATTTCGAGGGTGTCGCCTTTGATGTTGCCCGCGCGAATTTGTTTGTTCGCCCGCTGGATTGAGAAGCTCCTGCCGCGAAGTAGCTGCTTCGTGCGGAGCCGTTCGGCTTCTTTAGCCGGAGTCTGAATCAGGCGAATACCGTCCGGATACGTTTTGAGGCGCAATGCGCGCGGCAGGGATTGCGCGCCGCGCCAGAGTTTCGTGGGTTCGGTGTTTGCGTATTGCCAGTTGCTGATCCAGCCGAGCCAGATTCGGCGGCCATCGCTTGCGGGAATGTCCGAAAAACTGTTGGTAGCGTAGAAGTCCTTGCCGTAGTCCGCCCAAAGCTCCTGGCCGACAGGAGTTTCGTTGGTGAATTTGGCGCCATCGAAATTGCCAACAAAGTATTGGACGCCGGTGCCCCCGGCGGGAGCACCGGGATTGCGATTTACGACCATGACCCATTTCTTCGCGCGAGAGTTGTTGTCGAGCGGCAGCTCAAACAGATCGGGGCACTCCCACTGGCCTTTACCCGCGCCAAGGGGGCCGAAGGTGCTGCGCAGCGTCCATTTTTTCAGGTCAGTCGAATCGTGGATCTTGCCTTGTTTTTCATCGGCGAAAACCGCTACCATGACCCACTTTTTCTGAGGTTCGTACCAAAACACTTTCGGATCGCGAAAATCGGGCTGATGTAAATCAGCGATGGGATTGGCGGAATAATTCGACCAGGTGCGGCCGCGATCGTTGCTGAAGGCGAGATTTTGTTTCTGGGAGTCGCCACCGGCGGCGGTGTAAATGGCGATGAGGCAGGAAGGATCGCGAGGATCGGTGCCCGAGCACAAACCGCTGGAGTTGTGCCAATCGACCACGGCGCTGCCGGAGTAGATCATGTAGCGGCCGGGCTCTTCGGGAATGGCCAGCGGCAAATGGCGCCAGTGCAGCATGTCGTCGCTGATCGCTTGGCCCCAGCTCATGTGTCCCCACTCAGCGCCCTGCGGATTGTGCTGGTAGAAAAGGTGGTATTCGCCCCAGTAGTAAACGAGGCCATTGGGATCGTTCATGAAATTGGCGGGGGGAGTGAAGTGATACTGCGGGCGCCACGGCTCGTCGTAGAGGCCCTGAGCATCGGCAAAAAACATCGAGGCGAATGAGAACGACATAAGGAGCAATGCGAAGTGGCAGAGCGGCTTTCGGCGCGCGGCGTTGCGGGTCACGGTTTCGCGCTCTGGCGTTCTTCGAGTTGCGCGGCAACTTTTAGCTCGCGCTCCGCGTCTTCGGCTCTTCCAAGATCGCGATAGGCTTGGCCGAGCAAATGATGCGGGACAGGATTGTTCGGATCCATGGCCAAGGCGTGCTGCAGAGTGCGGACGGCGAGCTCCGTTTCGCCTTTCTTTGCGAGAACTTTTCCCATCAGGATGTACGGGCCGGTGGAAGTGGAATCGAGCCAGATGGAGCGCTGCAGCAATTTTTCGGCTTCGTCGAATTTTTGGATGCGGGAATAGGCGTCGGCAAGTTTGTAGTAGGCGGGGGCATAGCCGGGATTGAGCTGCAACTCTTTTTGAAATTCATCGACCCCTTCAGGGATTTTGGAGTGATATAGATGCAGCTCGCCCAGCAGGAAATGCGCGAGGGGAAGCTTGGGATCGAGCGCGACGGCTTTTTGCGCGTATTCCTCGGCGACAGGACCGAAATCCTGGCGCAGCAACATACGCGCGGTGAAAAGGTAACTTGCAGCGGAGTCTGCGGAGACACCAAACATCTTCGCGAAGGCGCCGCGAGCGTGCGGATAGTCTTTTGTCTGGATGTAGCAGATGCCGAGGATGTAGGCGGCGTCGACGTTCGCGCTGGGGAACCAGGATTGGACTTTCTCGAGATAGGGGATGGCTTCGGCAGGCCGGCCCGCGAGATAAAACGAAAGGCCAAGCAACTGAACGCCCTCACCATCATCCGGGTTCTCCTCGCGTGCCTTCGTCAGGTAGGTGATGGCGTTCAGATAATCGCCCTTTTTGTAGTAAGCCCCGCCTAGTTCGTGCGAGAGCCCTTTCGTGGCGGGATGTTGTGCCTCGATGTCGTGAAGCGCGGCGAGGGCATCGTCGTATTTGCCTTGCTGCAGAAGGCGACGCGCCTGCTCGAAGTCTGAATCGGAGGGAAAACGCGAAGCTGTAGAAGGTTGTGGCTGCGACGGTGGATTGGACTGCTCCAGTATAGACGAGCGCGCGGAAGGGCTGCTTAGAAGCGAGCCGCTAGCTAGGAGCGCCGAAATCAGTTGAACCTTCATACTGCGAGTCGTCACAATCGAGAATAAGAACGATTAGAGCATAAAAAAGGGGAGCCCGTGAGGGCTCCCCTTTTCGTTTTTGGGGTGTGGTGCGTGCTAGAAATTAAGCTTCAGACCGAATTGCAATCGGCGCATGGTTGACCCGAAGGCCAGGCCCGTGATGCTGCCAGCGTTGCCGCAGTCGACGCAGCTGTTGGGGCGATCGAAGTTAACGTGGTTGAAGACGTTGTAGGCGTTAAATTGGAACTGAGTCTTAAACCTTTCAGTCACGCTAAAGGTCTTGAACACAGAGAAGTCCGTGTTCCAGAATTTCGGTCCGCGGAAGCTGTTGCGTCCGACGTCTCCGAAGGTTCCTACCGCAGGCTGGGCCCAAGGCCCGACCGTCTGTCCCGGAGTAGTGAGCAAGACGCCTCCGGTAGTCTGGAACCAGTAACCGGCCGCCTCGGGATTCCCGGAGCGAGGGCCGTTCTTCACCGAGCCGACGACATTGGCCCTGCAAGGACCGACGTCGCTGGAAGAACTGCAAGAGTTAAGGCTGGGCGTGAAGGGCAGGCCGCTACCGATGATGGTAGCGCTGTTGATAGACCAGCCTCCGATGAGGAGGTCGGCGGGGCGACTCAAGTTGCCCGCCCACCGCTTTCCGTGGCCAAACGGCAGATCGTAAACTTGCGTAAGGATAAACAAGTGGTTACGATAGTCGTCATTGGGACCGTAGGTGATTTTGCGGTCAATGTTGTAGTAATTCGAGTCATAGTTGTCGGAATGCTGGAAAGTGTAGCTGCTCTGCAAGGACAAACCGCCAGAGAAGCGCTTCTCGACGGTCGCCTGCAAGGAGTTGTAGTGGTTGTCGGCATCGTTCCCGAAATAATCGATGCCCTGAGTCCAACCGTACTTGTTGAAGAAGGGCCGGCGGTTGTTCTTCGGTACTCCAGTCGCAAAGCCAACTAGCGTAGGTTCATTGGCACCGTACGCGGGCCCGCCGCCCGCAAAGGTGTGCGTGCCCTTGTTACCTACGTAGGCGAGTGAGGCGGATATGGTGGAAGTAACCTGCCGCTGCACGGTGGCGTTCCACTGGTCCACAGTGGGCAGCCGATTGTTGAAAGGACGAGACCGGGAGAAGACCCCATCCGGCACAAGTGGCCGTCCATTGACGCCGACGCACTGTGCTTTGTCGGGAGTGAACACACCACCGACGACACCGCTCGGGTCGGTGATCGCATTGCAGTTGCTGGTGGCCAGCGTGCCGCCGAGCCTGGTTGCCGGATCGAATGTCGGCGGACCTTGCTTGAGATTGAAAACGAATCCACCCGTATTGGAATTGAGTTGCTGAGCTCCGAGTACTGGCAGATTTTGCGTGATGGCGTGGCCGAAGATAGAGCCAAACACACCGATGTCATAGCTTCGACCGTAACCCAAACGAACTACGGTTTTCGTATTCATCTGATAGGCGACGCCTAACCGGGGTGCAAAGTGCGTGAAGCTAGTGCTGGTGTTCCCTCTCAGATCCACACCGGTCTGGCCCGCCACGCGCATTTCGCCGGTGCCCAGGTCAACCCAGCCGCCTCCAGCCGTTCCCGCTGCCGATTCCGGCCTGTAGATTTCCCACCGCAACCCAAGATTGACGGTCAGTTTCGGCGTCCAATGAATCGTGTCCTGACCGTAGAAAAACAGCCGAGGTTGAGTCTCGTATGCGTTGAGAGAGTTGCTGACGTAACGCTCGAAGTGGCTGGGCAAACCGAGCAAAAATCCAGCCAAACCGCTCCCGCCATCTGCCTTACCAGCTATTGCCCCCTGAGCAGCGTCGTTGTTGAAATCGAACTGGCCTGCGCGGTGAGAATCGCTGGGTACGCGCAGGTTGTAAGCGTAGCGAACGTCCGCACCGAACTTGATGGTGTGCCTGCCGCGAATGTTCGTCCAATTGTTCACGAATTGGTACTGATGTTCGTGCTCGGTGAGGGGGCAGTTGCACTGGTTCACGTGCAAGGAGTAGCCAAAAAGGAACTCAGAAGCTCCGGGTTGCTGAATTGTAAAGGCCGGCATGGCCGAGGTTGTGCTGTCCAGGTTAACACCTGGAATTCCGGCGTCTTTGGCGGGTGTCGTGCCGAAGCCCCCGGGACTTACATCCACCCGGTAGCGCATGTAACCGAAGCGGAAATCCATCAGCAATGTCGAGCTGAAGATGTAGTCAAAGCCTGTAGCGATGCTCTGGTTGCGAACCGAGGAGTTCCCGGCAAAGTCGCCGACGGAGGGATCGCTCGGGAGCGCATGACCACCGATAGCTATCCCGAACAGACCCGGACCGGAACGCTTAAACTGCTGGAAGCTGTAACGCCCGAAGACGCTCACCTTGGTGCTGGCGACGAAGTCCGAGCGCGCATCGAAGCCATTGGAATCGAGGGTGTTGTTGCCGGAGCTGAAAAAGTTATCGCCCGGCACCGTGGAGGGCGTAGCGTTAGGCAGCGGGATCAGAGCCAAAAGAGCCTCGGCCTGCGGAGACAAGCGATTCGCGGGTATCACGTTGCCTGGGAACTGCGCCCGGTTTGCAGGGGCAACGTTGCAGGCCGGCGTGAACCCCGTCACCTTATCCGTGCAGGGATCGTAGATATTCTTGCCCAAAATGTTAAGGTTGGCTCCGGTGCCGGCGCTGATACTTCCTCTTTCGAGGGCGGTGGGTACACGGTCCGAAGACGTCCCGCCAACGTGGCTCCGCTGCCCCTGGTAATCGCCAAAAGCGAAGAGCTTGTTCTTCCTAATGGGTCCGCCAACAGTGCCTCCGAACTGATTCCAGTTGCCGCTGGGAACGTTGCCCTTCAGGGGTGCCTGTGTAAATGGATTGCGCGCGAAGTTGGAATTGGAGCGCTCAAAATCGAACGCCGATCCGTGGATCTCGTTGGTGCCCGATTTGGTCTGCGTCGTCACGATCGCGCCGATGGCCTTGCCGAATTCAGCGTCGTAGTCCTGATGAATAATTTTTGTTTCGTCGATGGCGTCGAGATTCGGATTGATAACGATAATCCCAAGGATCGGATCCTGATTGTCTGTCCCATCCAGTTCGAATGCGGTACCGGCGAAGTGCTGCCCATTCGTTTCGATCTGTTGCGAACCTTGCGGGTTTTCGCTGGCCGCGTGACCCCAGTTGAGGCGCTGGGCCCCAGGAGATAGAAGCTGGAAGGTTGTAAAGTTTCGATTGTAGATCGGAAGATCTTCGACCGTTCGAGTTTCAAAAACCGTGGCTACGTCAGTCTTTTCCGTCTGAAGTTGCGGGATTTCGCCAGTCACTTCGACGGACTGCGTAACAGCGCCAACTTGCAACTGCGCATCCGCGCGGACTGCCGTGTCTGCGTCAACGCGGACACTCGCGATTTCGTAGGCCTTGAATCCCGCAGCCTCGATTCGAACCTTGTAATTGTCCGGTATGAGGTGCGTAGCTGAATAACCCCCACTCTCGTTCGTTGCGACTTCTTCCGTGGTTCCCTTGCCCAGATTGGTCACCGTGACCTTGGCTGCCGCCACGCCCGCGCCCTGAGCGTCAGTAACAGTGCCAACAATACTCCCATACACCGCTTGGCCGGACGCTCTCGGTGTCGCAAGTACGCAAGCCAAACAAAAAACCACCATTCCCACCCAGATCGATTTCCTCACCATCACACCCTCCTTCGAGAAACGCGGCTAGCACAAACTCCAGGAACTATCAGCGATTAGGTGTTGGCGAATGAAGCCGGTTTTCCGGCGTGCATTCGTAGAAGCCCGTATTTAGAAGAAAAGAGGTTTGAGTGTCTTCGAAAAGAAGAGCGCTGACGAAGTCTTGTTCTTCAGCCACTCCAAAGCACCCAACCCACCCACGACGTTAAAATGCACCCCAAAGCAAATGCTCCGGTAGCGCTGGGCGTCCCGCATTCTTCGGACTCCACCCAGCGATACACCCCGACTGCGCACCTGGACAAACGAAAAAAATGATGCACACTATTAGTTCTTTGCAGGCGTATAAAGAAGTCTCATGTGGTCTGATACCGTTACCCGTACTAAAGCCCGCGCTTGCATAGAGATGGGTACGTTGTTACACTCCTGTTAAACCAATGTAACTGAGGGTTACTCGTTGTCCGAACGCGAACAATATCTCGCACAGATCGAGAAATTGGTCGGCAGCCAGATTTTGCATAGCTCTGAATCCCTGTGCAAACTCCTCCGCTATTTGGCAAAGCATGCGCTCGATCACCCGGGAACTCCTATTAAGGAATATCAGATTGCGACGGAAGTTTTCGGCCGGTCGGCTGATTTTGATCCTCAGCTTGATTCCATGGTGCGCGTACAGGCAGGTAGGTTGCGCG
>WNFD01003241.1_pt1 | contig 23059 bp, 19 predicted proteins | sample 5400491 | NCBI WGS metagenome assembly WNFD01 (sample SAMN13153343, study PRJNA577476) | soil metagenome | isolation source: 120 cm saprolite under Douglas fir tree site 2 hole 2 replicate 2 | place: USA:California | collected 2015-04-18
GCCCGAAAGAGCTTTACGTAATTGTTTATGAAGAAACGCCGCCGACCACCAGTTAAAAGGACGAATTGAATCGAGAATGGAGATCATAACTTTCACCACCCGGGACACTGACGGCTGGCAATCGCCTCGGGTTGGAGCTCTCTTGAACAGCGAGTATCTGCTGGATTTTGAGCGCGCCTTTGACGGTGGGGAACGGTCGCCGAATCATCTGGCCTGGCTGGATATGGATGGTCCATGGTTTCAGAGGTCGCGCAAGACATACGAAACACTGGTGCCCGATTCGCGACTGCTCGCTCAAGCAATTGAAAAGGGTTGGTTAACGAGGCGGTCAGAGGCTTATTGGCTTGCGCCAGTCCCGCGTCCGGGAAAGCTGATTTGCATCGGGCTCAACTACCGGGACCACGCTGCTGAAAGTAATATGGCGATTCCGGAAAGGCCGGTCGTGTTTTCGAAGTTTGCGACCGCCGTGATTGCGCCGGGTGAGGCCGTGGTCCTGCCTGGTACCAGTAAGCAAGTTGATTACGAAGCGGAACTAGCGGTTGTCATCGGGCGGCGCGCTAAAAGTGTCGGCGCGAATCGCGCCCTCGAATACGTGCTCGGCTACACCGCCTTCAACGATGTCAGTGCGCGCGATTTTCAATTCGCGGACGGTCAATGGCAGCGGGGGAAATCCTGTGATACGTTTGCGCCGATGGGACCGACAATCGTTACCGCCGATGTGATTCCCAACCCGCACAAGCTTTCGATCAAATTGCGCCTCAACGGTCGGACCATGCAGGATTCCAACACCGATAATCTTATCTTCGGCATTCCGCAACTGATATCGTTTCTTTCTGAAACGATTACGCTCGAACCAGGCGATGTGATTGCCACGGGTACGCCGTCGGGCGTTGGATTTGCGCGCAAGCCGCCGGTATTTCTGAAAGATGGCGACCAGATGGAAGTTGAAATCGAAGGGCTCGGAATCTTAAACAGTCCGGTGGAGGCTCCGGTTGAAGCTGTGGGCAGCCCAGCGTAATCCGAAAGACGAAGATGAAAGAGAAACAGACGATGCGCAAAATGATTTTGATATTCGCGGTTTGCATTGCAGTTGCCGTTTTCGGCTGCAATCGTTCGGGACCGAAAGGCGCGGGGACCGGGAAGAAGCTCACCATCGCGGTCATTCCCAAGGGCACGTCGCACGAGTTCTGGAAGAGCATTCACGCCGGCAGCATCAAAGCGGCGCGCGAACTCTCGACGCAGGGAAGCCAGGTGGAAGTGATCTGGAAGGGCCCGCTGCGCGAGGACGATCGCGAGCAACAGATTCAGGTCGTCGAGGGCTTTACTTCGCAGGGCGTTGACGGCATCGTGCTGGCGCCGCTCGACAACCGCGCGTTGGCTCGTCCGGTCGAAGAGGCCAAGACTGCCAACGTGCCGACAGTGATCATCGATTCAGCGCTCGACTCGAACTCGATCGTCAGCTTTGTGGCGACCGACAATCGCAAAGGGGGCATGCTCGCGGCTGATCGTCTGGGCCAACTGCTGGGCGGGAGGGGCAAGGTGATCATGCTGCGCTATGCGGAAGGTTCGGCGAGCACGCAAGATCGCGAAGACGGGTTTCTTCAGGAGATCAAGCAAAAGTATCCTAACATCGAACTAATCTCTACTGATCAGTACGGCGGCGCCACGCGCGACACCGCCAAACGCGCCTCTGAGAATTTGCTGAATCGTTTTGGCGACGAGGTACAGGGAATTTTTACGCCCAACGAATCGACGACTGCGGGCATGCTGCTGGCGCTGCAAGACATCGGCAAGGCGAGCAAAGTAATCTTTGTTGGTTTTGACACCAGCCAATCTTTCATTGACGCGATGCGCGCAAAACAGTTGCATGGAATCGTGGTGCAGAATCCATTCAACATGGGTTATCTTGGCGTGCGCACGATGGTCGAGCATCTGCAAGGGAAGACGGTCGATAAGCGGATCGACACCGGCGTTACCATGATTACGCTCGACAATCTGGACGCCAACGAAACCCAGGCTCTGCTGCACCCTCCGCTGGATCAGTATTTGAAGTGACTTCGTTTCAGAACCCCGAGCGGTAGCGAGGGGATGGGGCACTCAAGTTGAGTCTCTGATGCGGTCGCTACCGCTCCCGGTTCTGACTCGATCGCCCTGAGAATGATCGCTGAGATAAATTCCAATCCGGCAATCTCCGGTTCGAATCTGGCGCGGACTTGGCTGAACCGTCTCGGTCCGCTGCTGGGACTGGTGTTGGTCATTGCCACTTTCGCAATCCTCATGGGCGAGCCCGAGCGTTATCTGTCACCGAAGAACCTCCGCACTGTTCTGGCGCAAACCGTCATCGTCGCCATCGGCGCGATCGGTATGACGATGATAATTATTAGCGGAGGGATCGATCTCTCGGTGGGTTCGTCGATTGCTCTGACTGGAGTGATAGCGGCGCTGGGCATCAACGCCGGACTATCGACGACGGTGGCGATCGGCGCCGGCATTTTGGTGGGCGGCGTCGTGGGCCTGAGCAACGGCCTGGCGATCACGCGGCTGCGAGTGGTGCCGTTTATTGCGACTCTGGGAATGCTGGGCGTGGCGCGCGGCGTCGCCAAAGGAATCTCCGGTTCGCAAACTGTGAACCCCCCGGACACCTGGGCCAACGATCTGTTGCTTACCGTTCCCAGATCGCGATGGCTGCTGGTTGCCCCAGGTGTCTGGATCGCGATTGCTTTGGCGATCCTTGCCGCAGTCGTCTTGCGCCGCACGGTTTTCGGACGACGCGTTTTCGCGCTTGGATCCAACGAAGCAGCAGCGCGCGCGTGCGGCATCGCTACCGATCGCTTGAAGATTTGCATCTACGGACTGGCCGGCTTGCTATTCGGGCTTGCAGGAGTGATGCAGATGTCGCGTCTGCGACAGGGCGATCCGACCGTGGCGGCAGGTTTGGAACTCGACATAATCGCCGCGGTAGTAATCGGCGGCGGTAGTTTAAGCGGAGGTGAAGGCACCATCTTAGGCTCGATGATTGGTGCTCTCATCATGGCGTTTCTGCGCAATGGTTGTCAGCAGATCGGCTGGCCCAACTATATCCAGGAGATCATCATCGGCGCGCTCATCGTGATTGCCGTCGCTGTCGACCGCTGGCGCAGCGCGCGAATGATTGCGGCGTGATCCCGGGGTCAGTAGCCCGAACATCAGGCAGAGTCTGCGAGCGATTGTTAGATCAAGATCAAGAATCACACGTTTAAAGGCGAATTGAATGTCGACCACAATCACCAACGTCATCGTCCGGGATATTCGCTTTCCCACCTCGGCTACGCTCGACGGTTCGGACGCGATGAATCCCGATCCCGATTACTCGGCAACCTACGTCGCGCTGCAAACCGACAGCCCACGCGGGCTGCAGGGCTTCGGGTTAGCGTTTACCAACGGACGCGGCAACGAAATCTGCGTCGCGGCGGTCCACGCCCTGAAACATCATGTGCTGGGCCGGACCCTCGAATCGCTGGTGCAGGATCTGGGTGCGTTCTGGATCCAGATCACATCCGACAGTCAGGTGCGCTGGTTGGGTCCGGAAAAGGGCGTGATTCATCTGGCGACGGCGGCGCTGGTCAATGCCGTGTGGGATCTCTACGCCAAAGCCGAAGGCAAGCCGTTGTGGAAACTGCTGGTTGATATGACGCCGGAGCAGGTCGTGGCGTGCGTTCCATTCCGGCATATCAGCGACGCCTTGACTCCCGCTCAAGCAATCGACATCTTGCGGCGCCACGAGACGACCAAGACCGCGCGAGAGGAAGAAATGCGGCGGGTTGGTTATCCGGCGTACACCACCTCCGCGGGATGGCTGGGTTATTCGGACGAAAAGGTGCGCCGGCTAGTGCGCGAAGGATTAGCCCAGGGCTGGACCCATTTCAAAATGAAGGTCGGACGGAATCTTGAGGACGATGTCCGTCGCGCGCGGATTATTCGCGAAGAGATCGGTCCGGGGCGGCGATTGATGATGGATGCCAACCAGGTCTGGGACGTGAATCAGGCTATCGAATGGATGAAAGAATTGGCCGTGTTCCAGCCGCATTGGATTGAAGAACCAACCTCACCCGATGATGTTCTGGGCCACGCGAAAATCGCGAAGGCCGTCGCGCCAATTGGCGTCGCCACCGGAGAACACTGCCAGAATCGAGTGGTCTTCAAACAACTCCTGCAAGCCGGCGCCATCAGCTTTTGCCAGATAGATAGCTGCCGGCTCGGCGGCGTGAACGAAGTGCTGGCGGTGATGCTGATGGCGGCGAAGTTCGGCGTACCCGTGTGCCCGCATGCCGGCGGCGTTGGCCTGTGCGAATATGTCCAACACCTTTCACTGGTCGACTACATAGCGGTTAGCGCCTCGCTTGAGAATCGCATCGTCGAGTACGTCGATCATCTTCACGAACACTTTGTCTTTCCTGCTGCGATCAGGAACGGTAACTATCTGCCGCCGCTTGCGCCGGGATACAGCATTGAGATGAAAAGTGATTCGCTTGATTACTACGAGTTTCCAAACGGCCAGGCATGGAAGCGATGATTGAAAAATGACCGTCTTGTCCCTTTTCGACATTCATAAAAGCTTTGGACCAACGGTGGCTCTGGACGGTGTGAGCCTGCGGTTGCAGCAGGGCGAGGTGCACGCTCTGATTGGCGAGAATGGAGCAGGCAAAAGCACCCTGATGAATGTGCTGGCGGGTTTGCTTCAGCCGGATCGCGGCACGATGGAGGTTGAAGGGACTGCTTACTCTCCCGCGTCACCGCTGGATGCGCGCCTCAGAGGAATCGCACTCATTCATCAGGAGCTTTCGCTGTTCCCACACCTGTCGGTGGCGGAAAACATTCTGATGGGAGTGGAGCCGTCTCGGTTTGGTTTGGTTGACCAGCGCCGCCTTCACGAACGCACCCTTGAAGTTTTGAAAACGTTTCACCATCCCGAGATTCACGCCCATTCCCGGGTGTCAGATCTGTCGATCGCCGCCCGGCAGATAGTTGAGATTTGCCGCGCCATCGCGGCGCAGTCACGCATCATCCTGATGGACGAGCCGACCAGCAGCTTGCAGCGCGACGATGTTGAGCGGTTGTTTGGTCTGATTAGCCAATTGCGAAACCAGGGCGCTACCGTGATCTATATCAGCCATTTTCTCGAGGAGGTGCGCGAGATTGCCGATAATTTCACGGTCCTCCGGGATGGCCGGAGCGTCGCGAATGGCGCGATCGCATCAGTCTCGGACGATCAGATGATCGCGCACATGGTAGGACGTCCAGTCCAGAATCTTTTCTCCCGCCGAGCTTTGGACGTCGGACAGCACAGAGAGATTGTGCTCGAGGTGCGCGACCTGAGTGCGCCGCCAGGCTTGAAACAAGCAAGCTTGGATTTACGGCGCGGCGAAGTTCTCGGCGTTGCCGGCTTGATGGGTTCCGGGAGAACCCAATTCGTGCGAACCATCTTCGGGCTTGACCGGGCCGAGTCAGGGACGGTTAGACTGAAAGGAAAATCCGTCTCCGCGAGCGGCGGCCCTCCTGCTCGGCGTTTGATGCAAGAGCTGGGCTATTTGAGCGAAGACCGAAAGGGCGAAGGACTCGCCCTCACGCTCTCAGTCGCTGACAATGTGACGATGACGCGGTTTTCGTCATGTGCCCGTTGGGGCTGGCTCAACCTTTCGCAACAAAAGCAACAGGCCGAGACCCTGACCAAAAAACTCGCCGTCAAAGCGCGCACGATGCAGCAACCGGTCAGCACGCTTTCAGGCGGCAATCAACAAAAAATATCGCTGGCCCGTTTGCTTCACCAGAATGCGGACGTTCTGCTGCTTGATGAACCTACCAGAGGAATAGACATTGGGAGCAAGGCGCAGGTTTACCAGACCATCGCTGAGTGTGCCGCTAATGGAAAAGCGATCCTGATGGTCAGCTCTTATTTGCCGGAACTCTTCGGAATGTGCGACCGGCTGGCGGTCATGAGTCGCGGACGGTTATCTGCCCCGCGGCCGATTGATGATTGGAGTCCGGAATCGGTAATGCAGGCAGCGATTGGCGGTAACGCGAACCCAGGCACTTGAAGCGGAGGATAGGATGAAACATTTGATTGTTTGTTGGGCTGCGCTGCTTATCTTATTCACGTCAGCTGTAGCGCAAACTACGCCGGCGGTTCCAGATTGTGCAGCGGCGCGCGCGCAGATCACAAGTCTTGAAGCCAAACTCAAGGACTGGCCGGCGCTGGGACGCTATCGCGAAGCCAATGCGAAGGTCGCGCCGCGGCTGAAAGACGAGAGGCGCGTGGTTTTCATGGGCGACTCTATTACCGATAACTGGAATAGGCCGGCCTTCGGTGGTTTTTTCCCGACCCGACCGTACCTTGACCGTGGTATCAGCGGCCAAACCACGCCGCAAATGCTGATTCGATTTCCCGCCGATGTGATAGCCCTAAATCCGCAGGTGGTCGTCATTTTGGCCGGGACGAACGATCTCGCCGGAAACACCGGACCAACAACGCTGAAGGCCATTGAGGACAATCTTGCGGCGATGGCCGACTTGGCGAAGAGCAAACATATTCGCGTGGTGCTGGCTTCAGTGCTTCCCGTCAGCGACTACAAGAGCCGAGATGGGAAGCCTATCGTTCGCACGACCCAACGGCCGCCCGAACAGATCAGAGAGCTCAACGAGTGGATCAAGGGATTCACGCGCGAGAAGAAGTTGACCTATCTTGATTACTATTCGGCTATGATAGACGAGAAGGGTTTCCTGAGGAGCGAGTTGAGCGATGACGGACTTCACCCCAACAAAGCTGGGTATGCGGTGATGAGCCCGTTAGCAGAAGCAGCAATTGATGCGGCTCTGAAGAGTCAGAGATAGTTTCGCAGCGCCAGGCCGGCTGCCCTGGAAGTAATCCGAAAAGATGCCGACAACTCTTGCTGACATCGCGCGCGCATTGGGCGTCTCAAAGATGACCGTGTCGCGCGCTATCAATAACCACCCGGAGATTCATCCCGAAACCCGCGCCCGCATACTCGACGCCGCGCGACGGATGAACTACCGGCCTAATCAGCATGCGCGAGCGCTGACGACTAATCGTTCCTACCTGCTGGGTGTAGTCGTGCCCGACCTGATGCACTCTTACTTTGCCGAAATATGCCGCGGAGTCGAAGCCGTGGGCAAGCCGGTGGGCTATCAAAATCTGATCTGCAGCACTGATGAAGACGCTGCGAACGAGCAAGTCGAAATTGAAGCGCTCTTGCCACGCACCGATGGCTTGATCCTGGCGTCATCATCTCCGCCGGCTGAAACAAAGTTTTATCGACGCATCATCCGCGAAGGCGCAAAGATCGTTTTGATTGATCGCCAACTCGAGGGCCTGCGTTGCCCCACGGTAACCACGAATGATGTGAAGGTTGGGCTGCTCGCCACCGAACATCTGATCAATTTGGGACACCGGAAAGTCGGACACCTGAAAGGTACCGTGGCATCGACGGCCGCGCTCCGGTTCGAGGGCTATCAGCGGGCGCTGGCAAAACATCGATTGCCGTTCGATAAGTCACTGGTCCGTGAGTGCGGCTTTACCGAAACCGACGGCTACGCATCCATGAGCGCTTGGCTGAGAGACGGGAGCGCTCCGGCTGCTATTTTCGCGGCCAATGATCCGGCCGCTATCGGCGCGATGGGGGCGATTGAAGAAGCCGGACTGAGAATACCTGAGGATGTAGCCCTCGTCGGTGGCGGTAATATTCACTACGCGGACCGGCTGAGGGTTCCCTTAACCACCGTGGCGTGGTCCACCTCGGAAATGGGTCAGGCCGCCGGACAACTTTTGATAGGGCTCATCGAGGGAAGAAGGAAGGGCAAGGAGGAGCACGTCATGGTTGAGCCCGAACTTGTCGTGCGCACGTCGTGCGGCGCCACGAGAGCTGTTCAAGTCTGATACTCCCGAACGATCGTCAACCTCAGTTTGGTTGTGGCACGCGCATCTTGCGCGTGATTCACACCCTCCAGTTCGCTCGCTTCGCGATACGCACGCTTCGCCTTACAATATCACCCGCTTTGAATCGCAAGCCGTATGTGCCCCTGTAGCTCAACGGTTAGAGCAGCAGACTCATAATCTGTTGGTTCGGGGTTCGAATCCCTGCGGGGGCACCAGTAAGACAGGAGACAGGAGGCAGGAAGCAGAGGCTGGACGCGGGATACTTCATCCACTAACATCAATCCAATTCAAGGTGCGCTCGATGGCTTTCTGCCAGCCGCTGTATCCGGCTTCTCTCTGATCCGCGCTCCAAAGCGGTTCCCATTGCTTGTCGGCTCGCCAGTTGTCACGCATCTCTTCCACATCGCGCCAAAAGCCGACAGCTAACCCGGCGGCATAAGCCGCTCCGAGCGCGGTGGTTTCCGTAATCACCGGGCGGACCACTGGCACACCTAAAATGTCGGCCTGCAGTTGCATCAACGTATCGTTGACTGTCGCGCCACCGTCGACTTTCAAGACCGCCAGGCTTACGCCGGAATCTTTCACCATCGCGTCGAGTACATCGCGCGTTTGATAACAGATGGCTTCGAGCGTCGCCCGCGCCAGATGACCTTTGTCGTTGAAGCGCGAGAGCCCGACGATGCAGCCACGCGCGTCGGCGCGCCAGTACGGAGCGTAGAGTCCGGAAAATGCCGGCACGAAATAGACACCGCCGTTATCCGGAACGGTGTTGGCAAGCGCTTCGATGTCGTTCGCTTGTTTGATAATACCGAGTTGGTCGCGAAGCCACTGGACGGCGGAACCGGTCACGGCTACCGAACCCTCGAGCGCATAAATGGCCGGAGCGCCGCCAAATTGATAGTAAACGGTGGTTAGCAATCCAGCATGCGAGGGTACGATATCCGTGCCCGTATTGAGCAGCATGAAGTTGCCCGTGCCATAAGTGTTTTTGGCTTCGCCCCGCAGAAAGCAAACTTGTCCGACGGTCGCGGCTTGCTGATCGCCGAGGTCCGCACACAAAGGAACTTCGCCTTTGAAGGGGCCGCTACGCTGCGTTAAGCCGTAAAAGCTTGCATCAGAAGAAGGACGAACAGCGGGCAGCATCGAACGTGGAATGCTAAAGAACCCGAGCAGTTCATCGTCCCAATCGAGAGTCTCGAGATTGAAGAGCATCGTGCGGCTCGCATTTGTTACATCCGTGATGTGCGCGCCATCATTAATGCCGCCGGTCAGGTTCCAGATGATCCATGTGTCTATGTTGCCGAAGATCGCCTCGCCTCGTTCCACAGCAGAGCGCGCGCCGTCGACGTTTTCGAGGATCCATTGAATCTTGCCGCCGGAAAAATAAGTCGCGGGTGGCAATCCCGCTTTCCTGCGAATGATTTCGCCGGCCCCGGATTGTTCCAGCTTGCGCATGATGCGGTCGGTGCGCGTGTCTTGCCAGACGATGGCGTTGTAAAGCGGCTCACCAGTCTTGGGATTCCAGACGACGGTGGTTTCGCGTTGGTTGGTGATGCCGACCGCAGAGAGGTCTGGCGCCGCGAAATTGCCTTGGGAAAGCGCGCCCTCGATGGTCTCGCAGACACGCTGGTAGATCTCCAGTGGATCATGCTCGACCCAACCTGCTTGCGGTAAAATCTGCGCGTGTTCCAATTGATGACGTGCCACCTCTCGCCCCGCGTGATCGAAAACGATAAAACGCGTACTCGTCGTGCCCTGGTCAACTGCGCCAATGTACCGAGTCATGATTGACACCTGGTTGTAGCCGTCTTCAGACGGCTTTCCCGAAGGGTTACAAGAGCACCCCAGCGCGGCTGCCGCGCTGGGGACCCCGCTAGACCAGCCGTTTTACGGCTGCGTAGAGGTGGCATTGCTGAAGCGGTGATGGAAGGACGCTAAAGCGTCCTCTGATTCTCTCCTCCGTTTTCTTACCAGCCCTTAAAAGGGCTGAGTCTAGCAACCTTTCGGGAAAGCCGCGTGAACGCGGCCAGGTTTTCGTCTACACTACCGGACTTTCCCTATGTCCGTTCCGCCAATCCCTACTTCCAGGCTCGCGGCCCTCGCTGGCGAGCGCTTCGATGTCGTGGTTATCGGCGGCGGCATCATCGGCGCCGGCATAGCCCGCGATGCAGCGATTCGCGGTCTCCGGGTCGCGCTGTTTGAAAAACATGATTTCGGCAGCGGCACAACTGCCGGATCGACGCGCTTGATCCACGGCGGCTTGCGCTATCTGGAGATGCTTGATTTTGGCCTCGTGCGGATGGACTTGCGCGAGCGGGAAACGCTCCTGCGCATCGCGCCGCATCTGGTCAAACCGCTGGAGTTCATCATGCCGTTTTACGGTAGCAGTCTTTTTCACCGCTGCAAAATGAAGTTGGGCATGACGCTTTACGACTTATTGAGCTATGACAAGAGCCTGCCGCGCCATCGTTTTCTCTCAACCGCAGAACTCGGGGAGATGGAGCCAAACTTGTGCCGGCAAGACTTACAGGGAGCGATGGTTTATTTCGATGCACAGGCCAATTCGCCTGAGCGACTGTGTCTGGAAAACATTATCGATGCCCGCGAACACGGTGCGCAAACATTCAACTATACCGAAGTCACCGGTGCACTTTACCCGGGCGATGTGATTCACGATGTCCGATTGCGCGATTTGTTAAGTGATGATCGGACGGAAGTCAGCGTCGAGAGCCGCGTCGTCGTCAACGCTTCCGGCGCCTGGTTTGATCGCGTAGCCGGCAAATTAGCCGGGCCCGGCAAGGCCACGCAAATCCGCACGACGAAGGGTGTACACATTGCCTGCCCGCCGGTTACGAATCGAGCCGTCGTCGTCTTTTCTCGCGTTGATGGTCGCTTGATGTTCGTGATCCCGTGGCTCGGTTATAGTTGGATCGGAACGACCGACACGGATTTTGATGGCGACCCAGCGACGGCTCAGGCAACTTCAGCAGACGTTGGTTACGTGCTGCGTTCCGTCACGGAATATTTTCCCACGCTCGATACCACGCGAATTTATTTCAGTAACGCCGGCGTGCGCGCGTTGGTCAAAGAAAGAGGATCAAAATCGTCCATTTCGCGCCGGCACCGCATCGCGGACGGAGCGGATACAGGCGCTCACAACCTGATTTCCGTGCTGGGCGGAAAAATTACAGGTTATCGCGCCATAGCCGAAGATGTAGTTGACGCGGTATGCGCTAAGCTCAATATGAACGCGCCATGCGTGACGGCTACCGCGCCTCTCCCCGGTGCGGGCAGAGACGCGAGGCCCTCGGATTTTTCAAAATCCGGATTAACGATCGAAACTATCACGCATCTTTTCGAACTCTATGGCAGCCGGGCAAGCCAGGTCATTCAACTCGCCGCTTCAGGGGAGCATTTGCGCGAACCTCTTTCGCCATACACGCCCGATGTCGCGGCGCAGGTTGTGTTCGCCGCGCGCACGGAGCAATGTGTACGACTCGTTGATTTTCTGTTGCGGCGCACGTTACTCGGATTCAGTCAGGATCAGGGTCAAAGCGCCGTGGCTTGCGCCGCAGCGCTGCTGGCGGAAGAGCTCGCGTGGCCGCCTGAGCGCGCGACTGCAGAGATCAGCCTGCATCAAGATTACATCAACGCCACTCAAGCGTTTCGCGGCGCGGCCAGCTAACATACCGACCTTAGCGAGGACAGGATAGATGACTGCTGACAGGACCATTCGCATTGGAATTATTGGCGCCGGTTTTGCGCGCACGACACAGATTCCGGGCTTCAAAGCCTGCGCAGGCGCGAAGATTGTGGCGATTGCCAGCGCGCATCGCGAACGTGCGGCAGAGGTTGCGCGCGAGTTCGCAATCGACCACGTCGAAGATGATTGGCGCGCGCTCGTCGCTCGCGATGATCTCGATCTGGTTAGTATCGCCACGCCCGTGGTGACGCATTGCGAGATGACACTCGCCGCGCTCGATCATGGCAAAGCTGTGCTCTGCGAAAAGCCCATGGCGATGAGTGCGGGCGAGGCGCGACGCATGACTGACCGTGCTCGCGAAGCCGGCGTGCCGGCGCTAGTCGATCACGAGCTGCGCTTTCTGCCCGGTCGGATCAAGATGCGCGAGCTCGTCCAACGCGGGGACATCGGCAAGGTGCGACACGTGAGGTTGATCCTGCGCGCTGATTCGCGCGCCGATCCCGACTGGCCTTGGAACTGGTGGTCGGACATCAAGCAGGGAGGTGGGGCACTGGGCGCGATTGGCTCGCATACGATCGACGGCTTTTGCTGGTTGCTCGGGGCTGAAGTTTCCGAGGTCTTTTGCAACCTCGCTACGCATGTGCGGCAGCGCAAGGATGAAACCGGCAGGATGCGTGCGGTGACTACGGACGACGAAGCGAATCTGCTTTTGCGATTTGCCGATAGCGAATTGACTGAGGGCGCAACCGGAAACGCTTCGCTCTCGATGGTCGAGGCGGGAAAGCCGGAGCATCGTCTGGAAATCTTCGGCGAGCGCGGCGCATACATGATCGAAGACAACTCGCTGTGGCAGTCGCGTGTAGGCGACGGCGAATGGAAACGAGTCGAAACTGATCCGGGCGAGCTTGCCGGCGGGATGCGAGATAATAACTGGGCGCGCGGGTTCACTTCGTTCTCATGCAAAATCGTCGAAGCTTTGCGCGCCGGCCGCCCGATGGTGGAAGGTGCGGCGACATTTGAAGATGGCTATCGAACGCAGCTGGTGCTGGACGCTGCTCGGCAATCGAATGAAAGTGGTTGCTGGGAGAAGATCAAGTAACCACGGATGAACACAGATCTACGCAGATAAGAAAGAATGCGAGAGCTCAAGAACATTTCGCTTATCTGTGCTAATCCGCGTTTATCCGTGGTTGATTCCTACTGCTTGGTCGCTTTCTCCGTCCCGGTTTTCTCGCTCCCGTAGCCGCCCCACACTCCGTCGAGCGTTCCGTCAGACTTAACTTCGTAAGACACAAAGCCGCAGCGCGCGCCGCCGATGCCGACCGCGACGTTGTCGCCTCGTCTTATGCCGAAGCCTTCGCTGTTGTTGCTCCACGAGAATTTGTAACCACTGCCGGCCGGCGCGATGGCGATTTGCACTTTGTATTGCTTGCCATCGGGATTGGTGCCGGTGCCGTCGTATTCGCCGATTATTCCGGAGCCGCTAGTCCGCTTCGCCTTTTCGGTACCGCCTTCGTCGGTGCCCCAGTATCCCCACTTGCCGTCGAGCGTGGCGCCGTCATCCGCGATTGTGTAGTCCACGACGCCGCAACCCTTGCCGTTCTCGCCGGTCGTAAATGCCACGGCGATCACGTCTCCGAGTTGCACCCCGATCCCGTCGTATGTCGCGCCTCCGCTCCAGCGAAATTGATAGACATCGCCGTGCTTGATCACTTCCAGCTCACCCTTGTAGGCGCTGCCGTTGGGGTTAGTGCCGGTTACGCTGTAGTTGCCGGCGATATCGGGCGGCGCGGTTTTTGTGGTGCTGGTCGTGCTGCTCGTCGTCTTGGTGGAGGTGGAGGTTTCGCTGGTCTTGGAGGTTGAAGAGCTGGTGGATTTGCATCCGATCACGCACGCAACTAACAACGCAAAGACGAGCGCGGTGTTATGCCGGAGAAAGAGTTTCATCGTCGGCTCCTTTAGGTCGATTCAATTTGGCGAGAGCGCGGTCTATATAACCAGTTCTGAGCGTCTTGTCAACAAAACGGCCAGTGTCTATAGTTGGCTGCTCTTGTCCAAAACGACCTGCGGTAGCGGGTGGTTAAACGTTCGATAGTCGACATCACCGATTGTGAACCGAAGAACGAACAGGAAAACGGCCAGCGTCCGCGTCGGCGTGGACACGGGCGGCACGTTCACAGATTTTGTTTTCGCCGCCGGCGGCCAGTGGCGCATCTTTAAACTTGCCTCGACACCGGACGATCCTTCACGTGCGATCACCGAAGGTCTGAAGCGAGTTTCGGCAGCAGCAGGGACGCATCCGGCTCAGATTGAAGTCGTGCACGGCACGACCGTGGGCACGAATGCGTTGCTGCAGCGCCGCGGCGCGCGCACGGCGCTGGTGACCACTTCGGGTTTCGAAGATGTGATCGAGATCGGGCGCCAGGCGCGGCCTGAACTTTACAATCTGAACGCCGTGAAGCCGCCGCCGTTGGTCCCTTCCGAACTAAGGTTCGGCGCCCGCGAACGCGTTGTGGCTTCCGGCGAAGTGCTTGAACCACTCAGTGAAAATGAGATCAAGATGCTCGTGGAGAAGTTGAAGCAGGCCCAGACGGAATCGATTGCCATTTCGCTGCTATTTTCTTTCGCTCACCCTGACCACGAACAGCGAATTGCTGACGCGTTGAAAGAACTCGACGTTCCGCTTTCGGTTTCTCACGAGATTCTGCCTGAATACCGAGAGTACGAGCGCACTTCAACTGTTGCGGTTAACGCTTATCTCCAGCCCTTGATGGGCAAGTATCTCAAGCGTCTCACGAAGCCAGGTCTCAAGTTTCAAGTCTCAAGTTTCAAGTTGCGCGTGATGCAATCATCCGGCGGCAGCATCTCAGCGGACGTTGCGGCTGAAGAACCGGTGCGGACGATTTTGTCGGGGCCGGCCGGCGGCGTTGTCGGCGCGCTGAGCGCGGCACGATCCGCAGGTATCGAGAACATCATCACATTCGATATGGGCGGAACTTCGACTGACGTGGCGCTGTGCGATCGAGAGGGAATGCGCCTGACCAACGAAGCGATCGTGGCCGGCGTTCCCGTAGCCGTACCGATGATGGACATCCACACGGTCGGCGCGGGCGGCGGATCGATTGCGCGCGTCGACGAAGGCGGAAGTTTGCGCGTCGGCCCCGAATCCGCGGGCGCCGATCCCGGGCCCGCGTGCTATGGCAAATCATTCCTGCCAACAGTCACTGATGCGCACGTGGTGCTGGGTCATTTTCCCGGCGCCACTTTGCTGGGTGGTGAATTCAAACTCGATGAAGCTCGATCGTTTGCGGTCCTCAAGAAACTCGCCAGTGAAATGAGCGTGGCTGCGAACCGGAAGGTCAGCGCGGAGGATGCAGCGCAAGGCGTACTCGACGTGGTGAACACGAATATGGAGCGCGCGCTGCGTCACATTTCCGTCGAGCGTGGTCACGACCCTCGCGATTTCACCCTGGTGCCATTCGGCGGCGCGGGTGGTTTGCATGCCGTCGAGCTGGCGCGAAGTTTACGCATTCCGCGCGTGCTGATGCCATCATCGCCGGGCGCGCTGTCGGCGATTGGGGTCGTCACCGCTGATGTCGTCAAAGATCAAAGCCGCACCGTGATGCTCGCGGCCGGGCCTGGAACCGAAGAGAAGCTAGGCCGCGTCTTTCGCGAAATGGAGATGCAGGCGCGGGGGACTTTGCGTCACGAAGGGTTTTCGGAAAGCAAGCAACGAAACGAACGATCGTTGGCCGTCCGATACAAGGGGCAATCGTTCGAAATCGAAATCAAACAAACCTCGGGAGACATTGCCGGCGCCTTTCATCGGGCTCATCATGCCCGCTACGGTTATGCGCAAGAGCAGAACGTCATAGAAATTGTCGGCGCGCGCGTGCGATCCATTGGCGTGGTCGAGAAATCGAAAGCGCGTCGTTCCCGAGTATCGGGCGGAAGGAGTTTTGCAAAGCCGCACGGTCTGGCTGAAAGCTATTTCGAACGAAAGCGGATTCGCGCGGCTGTCTATCGCCGAGAAGAGTTGCCGGCCGGCGCTCGCTTGCGCGTACCTTGCATCGTCGTCGAGTATTCGGCGACGACGTTGATTCCCGGTCGTGTGACGGCCAGCTTAGACAGCTTCCGAAATGTGATTATTGATGTGTAATAAACCGGAAATTAACCGCAGAGGGACGCAGAGGAATCCGCAGAGGACGCGAAGGATTTCCTCCGCGACCTCTGCGTTTTTAGATCCTTATGACTAAGTTCGATCCGACAACTCTTGAAATATACCGCGCGCTCTACACTTCGGTGGCCGAAGAGATGGGCACGGCGCTGCGGCGCACGTCGTTCTCGCCCAACATCAAAGAGCGGCGCGATTACTCGTGTGCTGTTTTTGATCAAGATGGTCGCGTGATTGCGCAAGGCGATCACATGCCGGTGCATCTCGGCTCAATGCCGATGGCAGTGGCGGCAGCACTGAGCGAAGTTGAGATCGGCCCGGGTGACGTCGTCGCGCTGAACGATCCGTTTGCGGGCGGCACGCACTTGCCGGACGTGACGTTGGTGGCGGGCGTGTTCGCGGAAAGGACCGGCGACGGCAGACCGAAGACGGCAGAGAAAAAGCGGTCTTCCGGTCGCCCGTCGTCGGTCACCCGTCCGCTTTTCTTCGTTGCGAATCGCGCGCATCACGCCGCGCCTATTCGCATCGTTCGCCGGGGCGAGCTTTGCGAAGACTTAATGAAACTGATTCTCGCCAACGTGCGCAGCAGCAACGAACGCCGCGCGGACTTCGAAGCTCAGATTGGCTCACTCAAAACCGGCGCGGCGCGTCTGCTTGAAATTGTCGAACGTCGCGGCGCGAAAGAGGCGCGCGAGTACGCCGCGCACTTGATATCCTATTCGTCGCGGATGATGCGCCGGGCAATTCTTTCGATTCCTGACGGCAGCTACAAAGCCGAAGACGCGCTCGACGATGATGGCATCAGCGCTGACGAGATTCCCATTCGCGTGCGCGTCACGATCAAAGGCAATCGTGCGCTCGTTGATTTCACTGGCACCGCTCCGCAAGTTTCCGGCGCGGTCAACGCCGTCGAAGCGATTACCGCCTCGGCCGTCTCGTACGTTTTTCGCTGTCTGGTCGGCGGCGACATTCCGGCCAGCGCCGGTCTGATGGAACCGATCGAAGTAATCGCTCCGAAAGGCACGGTCGTCAACGCCGCGCATCCGGCGTCAGTTGCCGGCGGAAATGTTGAGACGTCACAGCGCGTCGTCGATGTGGTTTTCAAGGCTCTCGCCCAGGCAATTCCCGATCGAATCCCGGCCGCGAGCCAGGGCACGATGAACAACCTCACGATTGGCGGCATTGATCCGCGTACCGGCGCAGAGTTTTCTTACTACGAAACCGTCGCCGGCGGCATGGGCGCCCGGCCCGCGCAGGATGGCATGAACGCGACGCACACGCACATGACGAACAGTCTGAACACGCCGGCGGAGGCGCTTGAGTACGCTTATCCGCTGCGCGTGCGGCAATACCGGATTCGCAAAGGCTCAGGTGGAAAAGGAAAACATAAAGGCGGCGACGGCTCGGTTCGCGAGATCGAAACGCTCGCGCCCGCGCGCATGTCTTTGCTTTCTGATCGGCGCAAGCGCGCGCCTTATGGACTGCACGGCGGCGCCGACGGTGAAGTCGGTCGCGCGTGGATCATTCGCCACGACGGCCGCGAAGAAAAGTTAACCTCAAAAGGAAGCTGGAACCTGGAGCCTGGCGATCGAGTGCGCATCGAAACGCCAAGCGGCGGCGGCTTTGGGAAAAAGAAGTAAAGCGATCCACGAATTCACACGAACTGAATCGAAACAAGAGTCTTCTTAGTGTTGCTTAGTGTGGTTTCGTGGATCGGTTTGGTCTCTTGTCGCGGGCGGTTTTGGCAATTGAACGTGTTTGAATTAGACTGCATCAACGTTGGAAATAATTTGCGAAGAGAGAGCAATCAACGCGACATATGGGCACCACAGCAACGATGATCCGAACCAACGAACCTGAAGAAATTGAGATTCAAAACCGGAGCGAGCACCCCGGTCCCACGCGCCAAACCGCCGGCTGGATCGAAGTGATAGCCGGGTCGATGTTCTCCGGCAAGTCAGAAGAGCTGATTCGCCGTCTGCGGCGCGCCAAGATTGCGCGTCAGAAGATCCAGGTCTTCAAGCCTGACATCGATTCCCGCTTTTCGAATGATCACATCGTCTCGCACTCTGAGATTAGACATGAATCAGCAAATGTGCGGACTTCGGAAGACATCCGCGCCAGGATCGAACCGGATACGCAGGTTATTGGCATCGACGAAGCCCAGTTTTTCGACAATGAACTTATCCCGATCGTAAACGAACTCGCTGAGCGCGGCGTCCGAGTGATAATTGCGGGTCTCGATCAGGATTACACCGGCAAACCCTGGGAACCGATGCCGCAACTGCTCGCCATCGCCGAGTACATCACCAAGACGCATGCGATCTGCATGAAATGCGGGCAGCCAGCCAACTATACGCAACGTACTTTTGAATCTGAAGAACGCGTCGCGGTCGGAGGCGAGGGTATGTACGAAGCCCGCTGCCGGAGTTGCTTTGTGCCGCATGCCGACGCGCCGACGATTCACTCGGATTGAGTGGCGCAAGTTGTTAACTTGCGTAAGGCCGATGCCTGCGCCGGTCCGGACTCTGGCAACTTCTAATCAAACTTTCTAATCCAACAGCGCAAGAAGCCTCCCCGTCCACGTTCTTAAACCAACAAACGCTTCGCACGCTCTTTAGCGAAGCTTCAGAGTTACGCGCTGTGTAGGTCTCCCCAGGCTAGCTGCGTCGCGCAAGATCCGTATCTTGCGCCACAAAGCACACGGCAAAGTCTCAGCTAACTGGAAGGAGAAGAATGATGAAAACGAATTTGTATAGTGTGATGGCGGGGTTTGTGTTGTTGATAGCGGCGTCGCTGGGCGTCGTGGCCCAATGGGGTGGTCACGTGGGTCAGAAACCACAAAGCCAGAACGAATACCGGCTCGAAGGGCCGTTCACGCAGGACAATCTGACGGTGTTCCTGATTCACGGCAAAGATAAAATCAAAGGCGCAACTTTTCTGACGCTGCAGGAAGCGCTGGTGCAAAAGAAAGTCATCGTGCGCGAGACGCGCGAAGTTAACGAACTTTCAATCGAGAACATTTCCAGCGAAGAGGTTTACGTACAGTCAGGCGACATCGTGAAAGGCGGCCAGCAGGATCGCATGATGGCTGTCGATCTGATTCTGCCGCCGCGCTCAGGCAAGATTGGGATTTCCGCTTTCTGCGTCGAGAACGGACGCTGGAGCAAGCGCGGTACTGAGGAAGTCACGAACTTTGGTTCATCGGCCAACGTGATCGCGGGCCGCGACCTGAAGCTGGCAGCGAAGAGCGCCGAGTCGCAGGGCGAAGTTTGGCGGCAGGTCGCCGTGGCCCAGGATAAGCTGAGCGCCAATACCGGCACGCGCGTGAATGGCGCCTCGTCGCCGACCAGTTTCCAACTCGCTTTGGAAAACAAAGAGGTGCAAAAGACTTCGGACAGCTACTTCAAAGCGCTGGCCGGAATTATCAACGGCAAGCCGGACGTCATCGGTTATGTCTTTGCCATCAACGGCAAGATCAACAGCGCGGATATCTATGCTTCCAACGCGCTCTTCAAGAAACTTTGGCCCAAGCTGTTGACGTCGAGCGCGATCGAAGCCATTGCCGAGCTGCGTCGGGGCGAGAAATTCGATGCACCGCGGCCGGCGGAAGTGCAGGGTTTCCTTGATGATTCGTCCAAAGGAACTGAGAAGCAGAAGGACGTTTCACCCCGCGTTCAGATGGTCACGCGTGACTCTGACGGGAGCGTGTTCTTTGAGACTCGCGACCGGGCCAAATCAGACACGTGGGTGCATCGGAATGTGATTAAGAAGAACTAGGCGGCAAAGGGCGAAGAGCGAAGGGCCAAGAGCCGTTCGCTCTTCGGTCTAACTCTTTAGACTTCTCGAGAAGTTCGTGATCTTGCGGCTGAAATCTCCAGGTCTTCAAATCGAAAGTGAGGTCTCATCGATTTGCTCTTTGCCCTTTGCTCTTCGCCCTTTGCCTTCTTAGTGCACAATCTTCGTTGAATACATAATCCCGTAGAGTTCATCTTCGTGCTTTGGGAACGCAGAATCACTCGTAGACAGAATCATGGTGATCAGTTGGGTCTGTCCTGCATAGGTGCGGTAAGCCTGCCATTCCAGGCGACGAATGTCGCCGGCCATTTCCTGTTTCGCCTCGCGGAACCCCACCCCGCGCACGCCATCGAGTGCCAGCCATCTCACCTCGTCGTTCTTACCAATCTTTTGATTTGTCTTGGCGCCTTCATACATGGCTTTGATACTGACGTCGGTAAATTTGTCCATCTGCGGCATTACCGAGACGACGACCGAGAGAAACGCGCCGTCACCGCCATAGCTGAGCGTTTCGTTGCGCACATCCTGCTTCTTCCAATTCGCCGGCAGCGTCCAGGTGATGCCCTGCTGATCCCACTTCACCGTCTCGCCGTTGGCAATGGCCGCAGTCTGCGCGGCGGTTGGGTTCGGCTGCTCGACCGGATCGTTGCCAATCTTCGAAGGATTGCTCGAAGAGGACGAATTCGAATTCGAAGAACTCGCCTTCTTAAACTTCTCGCTCAGGTTGCAAGCCGCGACCACAAACACCATCGCGACGATTAGGGAAAATTTTTTCATTCCGTCACCAAAGGCAATGCAGATTCGGAAAGCAAACGCGTTTTACCGGAACCGCGCGCGAGTGTCAAATAAATTCGCGCCTTGAGTTCAGGGCCCGGGCAAGTGTTTCTCAAGAATCCAGCCGCGTGATAAGCTTTAGGCCGTTCCCCTCAAAGGTTCGATTGATTAGAGCAGGACCCGACTGGTCCGCTTCTCAGAGGTCAATTATGCAAAGAATGAATAGCCTAACATGGCGCGCGAAGTTCGGAGCGATCTTTTGTCTGGCGTTGCTGCTGTCGGTCGTCGCCTGTCAGCCGGCGCCGAACTCAAACGCAAATACGAACGCGAACACACAGCCTGCGAACACCACAACCGGCGCTGCAAACACCAACTCAGAGAGCGCGACGAATGGCCTCACCATCAACGCGCGCGAGCCGACGAAATACAGCGCCACGCTCCAGCTGAGCCTCGAGACGGCCGGCGGCGACAAAACTATCGGCATTCCTTCGCTGTCCGTGCAGGTCGCGCGCAGCGGTGACGATCGGCGCGTCGAATTCAAACTGCCGGACGGCACTCCGCTAATCTATCTCGATCATAACAACCATCATTACGTGATCGTGCCGGGGCGAAAGCAGTTTGCCGAGTTGACTCAGGAAGCGACCGGCGTGCAGATGCAGAAGCTCATGACGCCCGGCCAATTGGTCGAAGACTTGAAAAATCTGAAAGGAGTCGAGCGCGCCGGCGAAGAGCCGATGAACGGGCGCGTAGCTGAGAAATATCGCTACCATGCGTCAACCAACACGAACACGAAAGCCGGAGAAGTAAAGGCCGAAGCTTTTGTTTACGTGGACAAGGAAACCGGGCTGCCGCTGCGCGCCGAATTGAACGCGGCCAGCTCGGGAGACGTCAAAGGCGTGAAAGCGGCACGCGTCGTGGCCGAAATGCGCGACATCAAGACCGACATTGAAGCGTCCTTGTTTGAAGTGCCCGCGGGATACGCGCAGGTCGCGCCAGAGAAAGTTCGCGAACAAATCGACGCGTTGACCAGCGCCGTAGCTGCGGTCTTGAAAGCGCTGATCGCCAATGCGCCGAACCCTATCGCTTCGCCCGCGCCCTCCGTCTCGCCCAAATCAAACTGATGAAAAAAGGCGCTGCGCTCTTAATTCTCGGATTGTTGGTCGGCGTGGTCGCGACCACATACTTCTTTGGCGCGCACCGCGCGCGCAATCTTCCCGGCACTCCTATCCGGCCACCCGATCGCAACGGCGACACGTCAGGCACCGTTGCTGTGACCGTCGACGAGAAGTTTTTCGACTCTTTGTTGGGGACCGTTTTTCAAAAGCTTGGCCCGCCGCAACTGAAGCTCTCGCAAAGCAAATCTGCGTCACTAATGCAACCGGCGCTGTTCCAGGCCGCTTGCAACAGCGTGCTTGAGCTCGTGCTTGACGGTAGCAACGTGAAAACCGGGGTGCAGTTCACCGGCGGCAAGATCACCGCGCCGATTGCCTTTCGCGGCAGCTACAGCATTCTCAACACCTGCACCCAATTCAGCGGTTGGGCCAAAACCAGTGTCGATCTTTCATTTGATCAGGAAAAGCAGACCGTGTTCGGCCAGTTGAATATCGACGAGGTAACGCTGGATAACACTTCGCCGATCGTGAGTGCCCTGGTCACGGCGTTCGTGCGCAAGACGATCACTGAGAAGGTTAATCCGTTCGAAGTGCTGCGCGTCTCGCAACTCGCGTTGTCTGTGCCGGTGCGCGTCAGCGGGGGTAGCGTGAACGCGAAGGTGAAAGACGTGCGCGCCGAAGTGCAGGAAGGATCGCTGCGTCTATATATAACTTACGATTTCAACGCCGAGCGGAGCGCTGGATGACCGGCGGCATATACAGCCGGCGCTACTGACCTGGTTCCGTTACTCCCATGCGATGCTCGTAAACCAGCTTGCCGCCGAGACTCGCAGAGATCGCCATCAGCAACCACCCCACGACTGATACCAAAAACGGAATCTTCAAATGAAACCCTACCAGCGGCGCGCCGTAATTCTTCATGCGCAGGTACAGACTCACGCCGAACAAGATTAACGCGGCGATATTCAGGCGCGCGTGCCAGTTGCCGATTCTCTTTGCCGCCGGTTCGGTAATCCCCGTCCAATCGATAAGCCCGAAGACTGCGGCCACGATCGCGCCCACGATGCCCGCGGCAATCAGAAACTTCGAGATTAGAATCAGACTGGTGTTCCGGCAGAAGTAATAGATCAAATCGGTGATCACCGACGTCGTCCACAAAGCGATCGGATAGTGAACGAACATCGGATGGATCGGTTCGCCTGCAAAACTGGCCTTGGTTTTCATGGTTTTCCGCCTTTCACGCGAAATCGAACTGCCCATTGACGCCTGACTCGGACAACATTCGCCGCAATTCTCAGCCTGACCGGACGCGGCCGTCAAGGTCGTTTGGATTTTTTCTCTCCAGCATGAAATGTTTCGCCTTTTATCGCCATTCACCCGGTGAAGAAACAAATCAGTCTCTGGAAGAGAGGCTGGCATCACGAATGGAGGGGAAACTATGACCACGAAGCTCTTTGCGGTAGTACTCCTGGCGCTCGCTCTGGCGGCCTGTGATTCAAGTTCGACGCCGGAAAGCACCACGAACGCCAACCGAAGCGCGAGCCCGGGCACGAGCGCCGGCCCGAACA
>WNFD01011972.1_pt1 | contig 23053 bp, 32 predicted proteins | sample 5400491 | NCBI WGS metagenome assembly WNFD01 (sample SAMN13153343, study PRJNA577476) | soil metagenome | isolation source: 120 cm saprolite under Douglas fir tree site 2 hole 2 replicate 2 | place: USA:California | collected 2015-04-18
AGCAGGATCGGCCGGCGTTCGGTGATCATCATCGGGAGGCGGCTGCGGTGCGAGTGAGGCAAGCGCAGGCGCCGAAAGCGTTGCCCTCTCCCGTTGTGGGAGAGGGCAGCGACGCGTTGGCAGCAAACTCCGGCGGGTGAGGGGGTGGCGGGCCTCTCGATAGACCCCTCACCCATTCTTTCTGTTGCACTATCGGAGCTGCCCTCTCCCACAAGGGGAGAGGGCAAATCTTTCCACGCCGCGTTTGCACCTCGACCCAGCACAACGAGCGCGGCGGTCTTGCGAACGCTTCCTGGCCTGCGTCACGCATTCGGCAGGTTCCGCGACAGCGCCTCGAGCACCGCCATGCGCACGGCGACGCCCATCTCCACCTGCTCGCGGATCAGCGACTGGGCGCCGTCGGCGACCGCGGTGTCGATCTCGACGCCGCGATTCATCGGTCCGGGGTGCATGACCAGCGCATCCGGCTTGGCGTAGGCGAGCTTCTTCTGGTCGAGGCCGAAATAGTGGAAGTATTCCTGGGTCGAGGGCACGAACGAGCCGTTCCAGGCCCTCGCGCATGTCGCGCGTCGCCTCGACGCCGAAGCGCTCGATCCCGATCGGCAGCAGCGTCGAGGGCGCGACCACGCGCACGCGCGCGCCCAGCGCGTTGAGCAGGATGATGTTCGAGCGCGCGACCCGCGAGTGCAGGATATCGCCGCAGATGGTGACGACCAGCCGCTCGATGCGGCCCTTGTTGCGGCGGATGGTGAGCGCATCGAGCAGCGCCTGGGTCGGGTGCTCGTGCGAGCCGTCGCCGGCATTGATCACCGAGCAGTCGACCTTGCGGGCGAGCAGCTCGACCGCGCCGGAGGCATGGTGGCGCACCACGATGAGGTCGGGGTGCATGGCGTTGAGCGTCACCGCGGTGTCGATCAGGGTCTCGCCCTTGCGCATGGACGACGAGCCGACCGACATGTTCATGACGTCGGCGCCGAGCCGCTTGCCGGCGAGCTCGAAGGAGGCCTGGGTGCGGGTCGAGACCTCGAAGAACAGGTTGATCAGCGTGCGCCCGCGCAGCGAGGCCTGCTTCTTCTCGATCTGGCGGTTGAGGTCGACGAAATGCTCGGCGAGATCGAGCAGCCCCAGAATCTCCTCGCGCGAGAGTCCCTCGATCCCCAACAGGTGGCGCTGGCTGAGGACGAAGGAAGGCTTCTGGGCGATGTTCATCAAAACCGGTTCTATAGGCCCGGGGGCCGCGCCCTGCAAGGGATTGCGCCGCCGATTGGTAAAGCGGTTGTGGATGTTTTCCTTCGGGCGGGCGGCGTCGCTGCTCCAGGGTGGATCTCGGCCGCGTTGGGCACCTCATCCGCTCATTCCCGCGCAAGCGGAATCCAGGACCGCCTGGGACTTGATGATCTCGCGCTGGGTCCCCGCTTTCGCGGGGACGAGCGGATTGTGAACTGCTCGCGGTCGACCGCAGAGCTACCGGCATCAGGCCGGTCGGCCAGCGCCGAAAGTGACGGTCATTCGATCTTGATGCCCGCGTCCCGCACGACCTTGTTCCACTTTTCGATGTCGCTCTGCATCCGCCTGCCGAACTCGTCCGGCGTGCTGCCGACCGGCGAGAAACCGAGCGCGGCAAGCCTCGCCTGCATGTCGGGCAGCGCGACCATCCGCGCCAACTCGCGGGAGAGGAGATCGACGATCGACTTCGGCGTCGCCGCCGGTGCCAGGAGGCCGATGGTCAACTCGGTTTCCTGGTCGTCGAGACCGCTTTCGGCCATGGTCGGCACGTCGGGGACGATAGGCGACCGCTGCGGGCTGGTGACGGCGAGGGCGCGAAGCGCGCCCTCCTTGATGTGGGGAATGGCCGAGGGGAGGCCGATATAGGCGACGAGCGTATGGCCGGCGACGGTCGACGCGAGGATCGGGGCGGCACCCGGAAAGGGCACCCGGACGATCGGGAGATTGAGCCACAGATGGAACAGTCGCTCGCTGGTCAAGAGGTTCTGGCCGAGACTCATGGACGCAAAGCTGTATTTCGCGGGATCGGCCCGCGCGAGGCCGATGAATTCCTGCAGCGTCCTGGCGGGCACCGAAGGATGGACGAGGACGACCGAAGGTGACGAGGAGACGAGGCCGATCGGCGCGAAGCTCTTGATCGGGTCGTATTGGATCTTCGTGGAAAGGGTCGAAGTGACCGCGAGATCGTTGGTCGCGAACAGAAGCGTGTATCCGTCCGCCGGAGCGCCCGCGACCAGCGCGGCGCCACGCGCGCCGCTCGCGCCGCTGACGTTTTCGACATAGAACTGGCGGCCCAATGCTTCTCCGAGCTTTTGCGCGGAGAGGCGCGCGATGACGTCGGTCGGACCTCCCGGCGGATAGGGGACGACGATGCGCACGTTCGCGCTGGGATAGGTCTCCGCATGGCCGGCGGTCGCGACCGCAAGCATTGCGATGCATGCGGCAGCTCGCAGTGCACCCATCGTTTCCTCCCATACTTTTTCGCCGGGATGACGACTATTCTGTTCGATCTCGGGTGCCCGGTCGAGCGCCGACCTCGAAGCGCCGGTGCCGGGCTTGCCCGCGAGGAGGCGTCCGATGCCCACGCAGTCGCGCTCCGAGGCGGACGTCAACCAGTCGCCGCCCTACGTCGACGTCGATCTCTATGCGAGCGACCCGCCGCTGCGCGACGCCGTTGCCGCGAACGGCGGCGAGGACGAGGCGGCGGCGCTTGCGGCCTTCGGAAAGCGCTGGGGCACGGCCGAGATGCTCGAGCTCGCGCGCGCGGCGAACGAGAACCCGCCGCGGCTGCGGGCGTTCGACGCCAGGGGCTTCCGCCGCGACGTCGTCGAGTTCCATCCGGCCTACCACCAGCTCATGGCCGAGAGCATCGCCGCCGGGCTCGCCTCATCGACCTGGCGCGAGGACGCGGCGCCGGCAGCCGCGCCGGCGCAAGTCACCCGCGCCGCGCGCTTCTACATGGCGGCGCAGGTCGAGACCGGGCATCTCTGTCCCATCACCATGACGCGCGCGGCGCCCGCGGCGCTGGCGGCGGAGCCGGCGCTGCTCGCGCAGCTGATGCCGAAGATCATGTCGCGCCGGTACGATCCGGATTTCCGGCCGTGGTGGGAGAAGACCGCCGTCACCCTCGGCATGGGCATGACCGAGAGGCAGGGCGGCACCGACGTGCGCACCAACACGACGCGGGCCGAGCCCGCGGGCGAAGGCTACGCGGTCACCGGCCAGAAATGGTTCATGTCCGCGCCGATGTGCGACGCGTTCCTGGTGCTGGCGCAGGCGCCGAGCGGGCTCACCTGTTTCCTGATGCCGCGATTTCGTCCCGACGGCTCGGTCAACGCGCTGCATTTCCAGCGCCTCAAGGACAAGCTCGGCAACCGGTCGAACGCCTCCGGCGAGGTCGAGTTCGCGCAGGCGGCGGCCTGGCGGGTGGGCGAGGAGGGCAGGGGCGTGCGCACCATCCTCAACATGGTGCAGCTCACCCGGCTCGATTGCGCCATTGCCTCCGCCGGCATCATGCGCATCGCGCTGGCGCAGACGATCCACCACGCGCGCCACCGCACCGTGTTTGGGAAGCCTCTCGTCGACCAGCCGCTGATGCGGAGCGTGCTCGCCGACATGGCGCTCGAGGCGGAAGCGGCGACCGCGCTGGTGCTGCGGCTCGCGCGCTCGTTCGATCTCGCCAGCAGCGATCCGCGCGAGGCGGCGCGGGCGCGCCTGCTCACGGCGGCGGTGAAATATCAGGTGTGCAAGGCCGCCCCGGGTTTCATCTACGAGGCGATGGAATGCCTCGGCGGCAACGGCTACGTCGAGGAAAGCGTGTTGCCGCGGCTCTATCGGGAGGCGCCGGTCAACGCCATCTGGGAGGGCTCCGGCAACGTGATGTGCCTCGACGTGCTGCGCGCGCTCGCCGCCGAGCGCGACGTGCCGGGCGCGCTCGCCGCCGAAGCCGCCGACTTGCCGGGCGCGCGGGCGGCCGCCGAATTCATCGCCGATACATTATTGGCCGGCAACGGCGAGGCGCGCTCGCGCGCCGCCGTCGAGCGATTGGCCCTGCTGGCGGCGGCCGCGGCGCTGCGCCGGAGCGCGCCGCCCGCGGTCGCCGAGCTGTTCGCCCGCACCCGGCTGGGCGAGCGTCGTGGCGCGACCTACGGAACGAGCGACATCGGATCGGATGAGGCGCGCGCTCTCATCGGTCGCGCCCTGCCGTGACCCGTGCCGGCCGATCAATGCGGGGCGGCCGCGCGCGCGAGCCGATCGAGCGCGCCCTGCAGGATGAACGCGGCGGCGTGCTGGTCGATCACCTTCGCGCGCCGTCGCCGGCTGACGTCGGCCGCGATCAGGTCGCGCTCGACCGCGGCGGTGGAAAGCCGCTCGTCCCACAGCGCGATTGGAAGCTCGGTCAGCCGCGCGAGGTTGCGCGCGAAGGCGCGCGCCGACTGCGCCCGCGGGCCTTCGCTGCCGTCCATGTTGACGGGAAGTCCGAGCACGAAGCCGGCGGCCTTGCGCTCGGCGGCGAGCGCGAGCAGGCGGGCGGCATCGGCGGAGAAATTCTTGCGGGCAATCGTCTCGACGCCGGCCGCCAGCCGCCGCTCGGGATCGCTGGCGGCGACCCCGATGGTCTTGCTGCCGAGGTCGAGGCCGATCAGTGCGCCGCGGGCGGGCAAGAGCGCGGCCGCCTCGATGAGCGGAAGGATCGGCATGGCCGCTGCGTACCATGCGCCATGCCGGCGGCCAAATGATCAGCGCAGGACGAGAAGCAGGAGGAGAAGGACGAGCGGCAGCGCGAGGCCGAGGATGAAGACGGTCCGCTGCCACGGCTTGCGCAAGATGATCTCGCCGCCGCGGGCCCTCTCGGCGGGGTAGGGAGCAGGCTGAGTGGGTCCGTTCCTGACCATTGGGCATCCTGATCCCCTGAACAATTCGGCCGCCTCCGCCGTTGTTCCATGCCAGTGGAGCGAGAAACATGGCGGTCCGGCGCAAGCTCGTCGCATTCGACGAAGAGACTTGGCAGGCCGTGGACCTGCTTGGGCGCGATTCGATGAAGACGTTTCAGGAACTCGCCGACGAGGCCTTTCGCGATCTCTTGCACAAGCACGGCCGGCCGAGCGACCTGAAGGCTGCGCTCAGGGAAAGCGTGCGAGCAGCCGCGCCGCCCACACCGGCGCGCGACCGCCGCGGTCGGCGCCGATAGCTGGTCACGCGTCCCGCCGCTAATAGTGGTCCATGATCTCCCGCCAAGTGGCATCAACATTTTCAAACGCTCGGCGAGCAACAAGCAACCTTGGTGCGTCGGTCAAGAGATACTGCAACATTGATGTTATCGAGCAACGCGGCGCGAGCACCGTCATGTTGGCCAGAACATATGCGCCTTTATAGTTGTCTGCGGCGATGCGAATGAACTCCTTTATTGAGGGAAGGTCAGCATCCGAAATGTCTCGCGATAATTCGCCAAGAGAAATTGAACTGAATCGTGCAATGTCGCTTGGTTTGACGGGCTGCTGTGCGTCAAACCACATTCTTCTAAGCTGCAGTAGTCCCTCACTACTTCGAAGCGAGCGGTGATCGCTCTGAGTTCGCGCTGCAGATCGCGAAGGGTTCGATATCGAAGTTCAGCGTAAACAAAAGGTAAGTTGTTCAGCCTTCCCCGCAGCTCTTGAATTGTGGTGGCTTCTTCTACCGCGGAGACGATGTCTTGTTGGCGTCGATAAATTTCTAGCGTCAAGCGATAATACTGCTCTTTGATCTGCAATGCTTCGCGTGAACATTGCTGAGAATGCGTCAGGTATCCGCCGCCAACGGTAAGCAGGAGGGCGGACAGGAACCAGATGAAAAGGGGGCTGTTGGCCACGCGAATCGCTACCGACTGAACGGGTTTTTCGACTGCCGCCAACAGGCGCGCTTGAAACTCACGTTCCCGTTTTACCCGCAGCCGTTCACCGGGCGTAAGGATGGGCATTGCGCGGAGACCTCCGTCGATTCGTAGGTCTCCGCAGCATAGACTCGCCTTTCTCGATCCGCGACCTGGAGAGGCCGATTAGGTTTCGGGAAGTGGCGCGAAGAAGCAACGCCGCGATCCATCTGGCCGCTTACAACGCCAGAACGCGCCGTCAGGGCTTGGTTGCGCTTCGCCAAATGGAACAGTTTCAACACCGTACAAGCGGTAACCTTCGGCGGTGATACTAATCTTGTCTCCCGGAATGACGAAGCAGTCGCCCGCGCCGCAACACCATTCGCCGGCGGCGTTGCGGTGGCCGCCGCGCGAGATCCAACTGTCGTGGGCAAGGGAATCGGGAACGACGAGGGCGAGAGCGGCGAAGACGAACGCGAGCCGGGCAAGGCTTCCAACCATGGATGACTCCCTATCGTTGTCCCGGCGCGGCGATCGACTACGTCAAGCGAACTCCCCCCTTTTGGGCTCTCCCGAAGCGGGCCGGCTGCAGGCACGAAGCCTGAACGCGGCCCTTGTGAATAACGTTCCTCCGGTTGATCTCCGGCCGCCATCGGCCGAATCAACTCGTTGATCTGCAACTATAAACCAAGCCGAGCAAAACGCGTACCGAAATATTGCATTGCACCATTGCACGGCGAGATTTGCGGTACTCTGTTGCCTCGAGGTCACATCCAAGAAGCGCAGGCAGAGCTTTTTCCGCGATCTCGAGCCGGCTCTCGCGTTGACGTCAGCGGCAATGACGGCGTCATGTCCGTTGAGGTAGGATTTGAAGGCAAGGGAGGACGACATGCGAATGACAATGCTCGGCCTTGCGATCGCGCTCACCGCCGCTGCGGCGCCGCGCGTCGGCGCGGCGGAGATCAAGGTGCTCAGCGCCGGCGCCTTCAAGCAGGTGCTGCTCGCGCTGGTGGCGGATTTCGAGCGGCAGACCGGCCACAAGGTCGTGGTCGAGAACGATACGGTCGGTGGGCTCGTTAAGCGGATCGATGGCGGCGCGACGTTCGATGTCGCGGTGCTCACGCCGGCGGCGGTCAACGAGCTGTCGGGCAAGGGCAAGATGGTGGCCGGCAGCCGCGCCGACCTGGCGCGGGTCGGGATCGGGGTCGTGGTCAAGGAGGGCGCGCCCAAGCCGGACATCGGCTCGGTCGAGGCATTCAAGCGGCCGAGGTGAAGCCCAAGGCCAAATTGATCCAGGGCGGCGCGGTCGCCGAGCATGTCGCCAGGGGCGAGGCCGAGCTCGGCATCCACCAGATCAGCGAGATCCTGCCGGTCAAGGGGGTCACCCTGGTCGGCCCGCTGCCGGCGGAGATCCAGAACTACACCGTCTATGCCGCCGGCCTCGGCGCCAATGCCAAGGCGAGCGACGCCGCCAAGGCCCTGATCAAGACGCTGGCCGGCCCGGCTGCCGGCGAGGTGCTCAAGTCGAAAGGCATGCAGCCGGCGGGATCGTGATGGTGTGAGCGGCTGATGCCAGTCAAAGCGCTGTTCTTCGACGTCTTTGGCACGCTCACCGACTTCCGCGGCAGCGTGGCGCGCGAGGCCGAGGCCATTCTCGCGCCGCTCGGTCATTCGCTCGATTGGCTCGCCTTCGCCGACGCGTGGCGCGACCAGTACCAGCCCGCCATGGAGGAGGTGCGCTCGGGCCGCGCGCCGTTCCGCAAGCTCGATCTGTTGCACCGGGAGAACCTCGATCGCATCCGGCCGCGCTTCGGCCTCGCCGATCTGTCCGAGGACGCAGCGCGCAATCTCAACCTGGCTTGGCATCGGATCGACGCCTGGCCGGACGTGCCGGGCGGGCTTTCCCGGCTCAAGCGCCGGTTCATGCTGGCGCCGGTATCGAACGGCAACATCTCGCTGATGGTCGACGTCGCCCGCCGCAACGGTTTCCCCTGGGACGCGATCCTCGGCGCGGAAATCGCCGGCGATTTCAAGCCGAAGCCGCGGGTCTATCTCGCCGCCTGCGACGCGCTCGATCTTCCTCCCGGCGACTGCATGATGGTGGCCTCGCACACAAGTGATCTGTTCTCCGCGGCGGCGTGCGGGTTGCGCACCGGCCATGTCGCGCGCCCGAACGAGCGCGGACCGGGCACCGGCGAAGCCGCGCCCAAAGCGCCGGTCGATGTCGCGGCGAGCGACCTCGAGGACTTAGCCGGCAAGCTCGGCGCCTGAGCGCGGCCGGCCGGCGCGCGGGCCGCAGTGGCGGATCGTTCCCTTACGGACCATATTCAGTCCCAGCGATGGCACCTTCCCGAGCAGGGACAGCATGGCCAGTCCGGTCGCCCGCTTCGCCACCCGTTTCTCCTATGGCGCTCGCCAGTTGTCGCGGGTCGCCTGGTATGTCGGCCACGACCTGCTCATGCGGCGGCTCGCCGAGGAGGCGCGGCGCCGGGCCGGCGCGCGCGCGCGGCCGCGCGCCCGTACCGATCGGCCGGTGCCGGACCGCAGCCGCCTCTACGCGGACATGGCGATCCTGTTCCGGCAAGACCTCGCCAACGTCGAGGCCGGCATTTATCCCCTGCCGGCCGATCACGACGGCTCCTGGCCGGTCCTCATCGAGCGCTCGCGCCTGTTCTTTGAGGACCTGCCTCAGGTGCACCGCCGCCGCGAGCACGGCCATTGGCGGGAAGTGCTGGACGAGCACAGCCGCGGCAAGCGTCCGGTTTACTACCTGCAGAATTTCCATTTCCAGTCCGGCGGCTGGATGACGCAAGAGTCCGCGCGGCGTTACGACACGCAGGTCGAGGTGCTGTTCAAAGGCTCGGCCAATGCGACCCGGCGGCAGGCGCTGGTGCCGCTCAACGAGCTGTTCGCCGGGCGCGATCAGCGCCGTCTGCGCCTGCTCGACGTCGGCTGCGGCACCGGCCGCTTCCTCGATTTTTGCAAGCAGGCCTGGCCGCGGCTGGCGATCATCGGGATCGACATGTCGGAGGCCTATCTGGCAGAGGCGGGACGTCACCTCGAGCGCTGGGGCTGGATCGACCTCATGGTCGCGAACGGGGAGGCGATCCCGCTCGCCGACGAGAGCCAGGACGCCGTCACCAGCGTCTTCGTGTTCCATGAATTGCCGCCGAAGGTGCGCCGCTCGTTCCTGCGCGAGAGCGCGCGCGTGCTCAAGCCCGGCGGCCGGCTGGTCATCGTCGACTCCCTGCAGATCGGCGACCAGCCGGACTACGACGGCATGCTCGAGCTGTTCCCGCAGAATTTTCACGAGCCCTATTACGCGGGCTATCTCAAGGAAGATTTTCGCACGCTGGCGGGTGCATGCGGGCTCACGCACGTCCGCGACGTCAACGCCTTCGTGTCCAAGGTGATGGTGTTCGACAAGCGGTGAGTAACCGCTCCTCCCATCCGATCTGCTCGAGCTTTCTGCCGCCGAAGCGACGTCAAGCTCTGCCATCCAATCCTCGCAATGATGAACGCGGCATAAATCTCCCGGCCAGCCCCGGTTCAGTGCCAGGGAGGATAATGGGCGCTGAGCTTTGGAGACAGGAGACATGCCATGGTTCGCGCATCCATCATCGCTCTCGCCGCCGCTACGGTGATCGTCGGACTGGCTCCGACCGCTGCCTCGGCCGGTTGGTGGGGACATCGAGCCGACATTCGGGCCGACCGACGGGACATCCGAGCGGACCGGTTCGACCTCCGTCGTGACCGTGCCGATCTGCGGCAGGATTTTGGCGATCTGCGCCGTGATCTGAGATTCGGCAGACGCGGCGATATCGGCCGGGACCTCGCGGACGTCCGGCGCGACTGGCGCGATATCCGGAGCGACCGCAGAGACCTTCGGCGCGATCGCCGCGACCTGTTCTGGGACCGCCGCGGTTTCTAGCCCAGGGGAACGGGTTTGCTTGCGGCCGTCGACGCGCATAACCGCGCTCGAGGCTCAACCCGTGAGTACGCTCAATGCGGGCGCACCGTGCCCTTGACCGTGGTGCGCAGCATGAGCCGGCGCTCGGTCGAAGGGAAATCGGTGCGCGCGTGCGAGGAGCAGCGGTTGTCCCACAGCAGCAGATTGCCGACGCGCCAGACGTGCTCGTACACGAACTCGCGCTTCTCGGCGTGGTCGAACACCGCGTTGAGCAGCGGCTCGCTCTCCGCCTGCGGCATGTCCACGACGCCGACCGTCATCAGCCGGTTGACATAGACCGCCTTCCGGCCGGTCTCCTCGTGGGTGCGGAACACGGGATGCGCGCACTCCGCGAAGGCCTCGGTGCCGCGCGTGTCGCCCTTCTGGGTCGAGCCGTAATTGTAGTGGTGCAGGGCCTTGCGGCCCTCGAGCCGGCCGCGGATCGACGGATCGAGCGTGTCGTAGGCGGCGTAGCCGCTTGCGAACAGGGTGTTGCCGCCGGCCGAGGGGATCTCGACTGCATGGAGCAGCGTCGCCTTGCTCGGCACCTCGGCGTGGATCATGTCGTGATGGAACATCATCTCGCCATCGGGCAGGGCGCCGATCGGTTCGCCGTTCTCGCGGATGTTGGAGATCATCATGATGCCGGGCAGCAGCTTCGAATAGCCCTTCGGGAAATACTTGGGCGGGCGGGACAGCTCGCCGAGCTGGCCGAAAAATCCGGTCGCGCGCAGCAGGTCTTCCTGCGACAGCTCCTGGCCCGGAAACACGATCACCAGATGGTCGAGCCAGGCCCGGTAGACGGCGCGGACGGTCTCGTCGTCGGGCCTCTCACGCAGGTCGAGCCCGCGGATCTCGGCGCCGATATGCTTGGTCAGGGGGACGACCTCGAACCTCGTCTTGGTGATGACGGTCATCGTGCTTGCTCCCGGGCTTCGCGACCTTCCAGCGGCGCTGTCGAACGCAGGCCCGTTACTCGGCGGCGACCGGCGCGGCGCGCGCCGCCCTGCCGTGCTCGATCTCGCCGCTCGCCAGTGCCGCGAGGATTTTCTCGACCAGCTGGCGCGCTGATTCCGCGCTCAACTCGACCGCGACGCGCTCGCGGCCGCCCTCGGCCTCGTTGATGAAGTCGATACCCAGCGCATGGTCGAGCGGCGCATGGAAGGGGTGGTCGTAATAGACGTTGGCGGTGTCGATCCGCATCCAGCCGCTCGGCCCCTTGGCGCTGCCCATGAGCTTCGCCTTCTCGACGATGTAAGAGCACATGATGTCCTCCTTCGAAACCGATTACCGACGTCCGCCTTAGATCAGGCCGCGCGCGCCGCGGCCGCCGTGGCGAGATGCTTCTGGAAGAAGGCAAAGACCTTGCTCCAGCCGTCGAGCGCCTGCTCCGGCCGATAGGCCGGACGCGCCGCGTTGAAGAAGGCGTGACCGGCGCCGTCGTAGCGGTGGAACTCGTAGGTCTTGCCCGAGCTTCTTGAGCACCGCCTCGGTGCGGTTCACCTGATCGCGATTGGGGTTCTCGTCGTCGTTGCCGAACAAGCCGAGCAAGGGGCAGTGCATTCTCTCGGTGAGATCGATCGGCGCTACCGGCCGCTTGGCGTTGAGCAGCTTCGCGTCGTCGACGATGACGTTGCCGCCCCAGCAATCGACCGCCGCGTCGACGCCGGCAAGCGAGCAGGCGACGAGATAGGTGTGGCGTCCGCCCGAGCAGAAGCCGATCACCCCGGCCTTGCCGTTGGCATAAGGCTGCGCCCGCAGATATTCCATCGCCCCTGCGACGTCGCCGATGACCTGCGCGTCGGCGACGCTGCCCGCCGCTCGCACCCGCGCGCCCACGTCGTCGGGACTGCCGGGACCTTCGCGGAAGTAGAGATGCGGGGAGATGGTCGCAAATCCGCGATAGGCAAGCGTGCGGGTCGCCTCCTTGATCCACCAGTCCCACCCCGGCATGTGATGGATCAACACGACGCCGGGCCACGGGCCGCCGCCGAGCGGTCGAGCATAATAGGCCTCGCCCACGTCGCCGTTGTGGCCGCGGAAGGCGACCGTCTCCGCAAGCATGCCTTCATACGTCATGCTGTTTCCTCACCAAGGATTCCGGTGCCGCCGCCGGGATCATACGAGGCGGCGGTCGGACGGATCGCGCAACAATGCGCCGACGCGACGGGGCCTGTCGAGGGCCCGAAGCGATGGCATGGGACGGTCAATCGGGGACGGCTAATCCGGACACTTGTGGAGCACGGCCTTGTAGGTGTTGTCCTGGTCGGAAAAGTCGATGGTCTTGTCCTGGCGCAAGGTGAAATTGATGTCGCCCATCATCTCACTGCCGCCCGCGCCCTTGCACTCGACATGCACCGAGAAGGTGTCGCCCTCGCGCTTCCGGTTCAGGATGGTGCACAGGCCGAACACCGAGTCGATGTCGCGCACGGTGATCTTCACCCGCGCCACGTCGGAGCCGGCATTCGCGCAGGGCTCGTTCTCGGTATAGGTGCCGACCAGCGGGAAGTCGTCCTCGGCGAGCACCGGGGTTGCAAGCGCGGCGAGCGCGACGACCAAGCGGGCTGCACGTGTCGACACTTTGGCCCTCCAGGCGACGGCATTCCGGATCTCCCCTTGCACTGTAGAGAATGTCGCCGGGGCCGGTCAATTTCGATGCCGTTGGTCGCGGTGTCGCAGTGCGTTGGGCGGGTAGCCTGCGGTTTCGATCTGTCGTAATCAATCGGTCCCGATGAGCGCGCCCGATCTCATTCCGGTCGTCGATGTCCGCGAGGGCGGGGCGGTTCGCCACGCGATCGACGGCCGCGAGCGGGCCCGGGGAGTGCGCGACGATTGCCTGAGCTTCCTGCCGCCGCCGGTGCGAGCGCTGGTGCCGGCCATGGATGCGCTCACGCGTCATTGGCTTCGGCGCTCGCATTCGCCGTACGTCGCCGACGTCGAGGCCATCGCCGCGGCGCTCGGCCATTCCGGAACCTGGTTTCTCAACGGTTGCTACCAGTGGGGCTGCACCGCCGTTGCCCGCGACGAGGGCGGTGCGCCCTTGCTCGCGCGCACGCTCGACTGGCCGTTCCGCGGGCTCGGCCGCCGGCTCGAGCTCGCGCGCATGCGCGGCGCGGCCGGCGAATTCGTCAACGTCACCTGGCCCGGCTACGCCGGGACGCTGACCGCGTCGGCGCCGGGGCGATTTGCCGCCGCGATCAACCAGGCGCCGCTCCGCCGCCGAACGCGCCGGCCGTGGCTGCGGCCCTACGACCTCGCGCTGAACGCGTTGCGGACCTGGCCGATCCGCTTCCGCCCTCCCGACCATCTGCTGCGCGAGGTGTTCGAGACCTGCCGTACGTTCGGCGAGGCGAGGCGCCGGCTCGAGACCGTGCCGGTGGCGCGACCGGTGATCTTCACGCTCATCGGCTGCGAAGCCGGCGAGCGTTGCGTGATCGAGCGCACGGAGGACGGATATTCGAGTCGCATCGAAGCGACGGTCGCGGCCAACGACTGGCTCGAAAGCAAGCCGCCGTGGGAGGCTCGGGTCCCGCCGACGGAATTGTTGACGCGCTCGTCCGAGGAATCCGCCGCGCGCAACCGCGCGCGCAGCGACGCGCTCGCGGCGTGGCCGCAACCGCTCGCCGGTTTTGCGTGGGTGACACCGCCGGTGCTCAATCCGTTCACGCGCCTGGCCGTGGAAATGTGCGCGGCGACCGGAACGTTGCGCGCGGTCGGTTACGAGCTGGAGCCAGGGAGCGATCTGCCGCGGCCGGTGACGCAGGTCCGCGAGCTGACCGCCGGCGCCGCGCCGCTTCTGGCGTGATCTGGTCGCATGATCCGGCGGCAGCGGCCGGGCGATTGGTTTTCGAGAGCAGGGCGAGCCTCGCTCGAAGTTTCACTTGGAAAGTTTTCGCCTCCGACGGGACCGGAATTCGATATGCTTTGCGAGCAGGCGCGACCGGGAGGAGTCATGGGCAGGGCCGCATGGCGAATTGCCGCACTTTTTGGATTGGCCGTGACGAGCGAGCCGGTCGGAGCGACGCCGGGCGCGAGCGCGGCTCGCGTCGATGGCTTGCTCGAGCCGACCCAATTCATTCATCTCGGCCGGCCCTATTGCTGGTATCCCTACGGATGGGCAGGGCCCGGCTGGTATCGGTGCGGGTTCGGCACCCAGGCGGGCCTCGGCTGGGGCGGGCCTTACGGCTGGAACGGCTGGGTGGTGCCGCGTAGCTATCGGACGCCCGGCTATCGCCATCGATTCTACCGTTGACGCGAGCGCAACGCCCGCGCTGCCACGGGTCCGGCGTGCTATCGCCGCAGGCCGGCGCCTGAACGAGATGGTCATGAACACCCAATGGAGATCGCCGATGCCGCGTGATGTGATCCGCCGCGCCGAAGCCGCTCCCCTCACCGGCATGATCGCGCTTGCGCTCGGCGCTGCCGCGCTCGGCGCCGTGGCCGTCGGTGCGCTGGCGATTGGCCGACTCGCGATCGGTCGTATCGCGGTCAAGAAGGCGCGGTTCGAGGCGCTGGAGGTCGACGAATTGACGGTACGCCGACTGCGCGTGCTCGACGGATTGCCGCGGGACTCCTGAGCGGGGCGGCGTGTTCAGAGCGCGTCATTCCGGGGCGCGCCCCGAAGCGGCTCCCTCGCTGCGCTCGGGCCCCGGAATGACGGGTCAGGTTGGTATGAACCGCCGGAGTCACAACGTTTAACGACTCGCCAGCTCGAGTAGGACGCGGCGGCCGCTCTCATCGGGATAATGGTTGCCCCGGTTGGTGAGGATCACGATGCCGAGCTTGCGGCTCGGCATCATGCCGATATAGGCCGAGGCATTGTTGAGGCCGCCGTATTTCTCGACCAGCGCCGGCTCCTCGGCGACGATCTCCCAGGCGAGCGCCTGCAGGTTGCGCGGGCCGATGCGCAGCACCGGCTGTTGCGCCAACTGCATCGCCGCCCACAACGAAGGAGGCAGCGGCAGCTCGCCGAGATTGGCGGCGAGGAACGCCGCCATGTCGCGGGGCGAGGAGAACATCTGGCTCGTGCCCGCCCAATGGTAATAGCCCTGCTGGTCGCCGGGCTCGCCCACCGGCGCGCCGTCCTCGTCGTAGCCCTGCACCGCGCGGCTCTTCTGCTCGGGGGCGAGTTGTCCGCGCGCGCCGTCGTCGCGCCGGGGCAGGCTCGTCGCGTGCATGCCGAGCGGTTGCGTGATCCGCTGCTCGATCAGCTCGTCGATCGGCGTGCCGTAGCGACGCTCGAGCGCGAGCTGCAGCAGGACGAAACCGGCATGGGTGTAGAGGTGCCGGGTGCCCGGCGCGATGTCCGCCTTCCAGGCGTTGAGCGTGCGGATGAACTCGGGCAGCGTGTAGCCCCAATCCGGCCAGGGCGGATGGTCCTGGGGCAGGAGCAGCCCCGAGGTGTGGGTCGCGACCTGACCGAGCGTCACCTGGCGGATGTCGCCGCCGTCCTGCAGCTCGGGCACGTATTTGCTCACGGGATCGTCGAGGCCGAGCTCGCCGCTGCCGACCGCCTGCGCCAACAGCGTCGTCTCGAACACCTTGCGCAGCGAAGCGAGATTGAACAGCGAGTCGTCGGTGATCGGGCGCTTGGCGGCACGGTCGGCGAACCCCCCTCGATCCGGACCGCGACCGCGGCGCCGGCCGCGCCGCCGGACGACAGCATGGCCTGGACGTTGCGCTCGACGAGCCGCTCCAGGCCGTTGTCATCGGCTGCGAGCGCGGCGCTCCCCGCGAGCAGCACGGCGGTTAATGCGACGAGACGCGTGACGATCATGATCGTGGTAACGGGATGATTGCTGCCGCGATTGCCCGATGCGAAGACGATAACGGCCTCGCCTGCGCGCGGTTCCCGGCTATTCGGAACGTCGATCGCAGTCGCAGAACCGACATGATCTCCCGTTAGGACAACGCGCAACAAACGGAGCTCCTCATGCCCAAGCTGACGCTCTATCACGCCGCCCCGTCGCGCTCGTCGGTCACCCGCTGGATGCTCGAGGAGGTCGGCGAGCCCTATGACATCCATCCTCTGAGCCTGAGCAAGGGCGACAATCGCGCGCCCGATTATCTCGCCGTCAATCCGATGGGCAAGGTGCCGGCGCTCCGACACGGCGACGTCGTGATCACCGAGGCGGCGGCGATCTGCGCCTATCTCGCCGACGAATTTCCGCGCGCCAAGCTCAGCGTGCCGATCGGCGACCCGCGGCGCGGCGTCTATCTCAAATGGCTGTTCTTCGGCCCGAGCTGCATCGAGCCGGCGGTGATGGATCGCGCTTCCCCGCGCCGAGAAGAGCCGCGGCGCGCCATGCTCGGCTACGGGGATTTCGATACCGTGATGGACGTGGTCGCGAAGGCGGTGGGAAGGGGGCCGCACCTCATGGGCGAGCAGTTCACCGCCGCCGACGTCGTCATCGGCTCGAACCTGCGCTTCGGCATGATGTTCAAGCTGTTGCCCGAGCGGCCGGAGTTCACCGCCTATGTCGGGCGCCTCGCGCAGCGGCCGGCGCTGCAGCGCGCGGAGGCGAAGGACAAGGAGCTCGCGGCGGCGTGATATGCGGGGCTCGAGTTTTGGCAGGGTCGCGAAGCCGGAGGGAACGAACCCGGGTGTGGGCGCGTCGCGGTGCTAGTCATCGCGATCAATTCTACGGAGACGCCCGCGTGCGTGAGCCGCCAGTACTGCATCACGGATCAATTGAAAGAATCCACGTGTCACGACGCCACGCGCAAATCCGCCGCCATGTTGCGGGACGAGGTCATAGCCTGGCCACGCGAAAACGTTGGCGTCATCGATGACGATCCAGGCGAGGCGCGCACGGTCGAGACCCATCCGTACCTTGACACCGTTGGGGATTTGAACCGCGTTGGTGCCGGTACGGGGCGGTTGACTGGTCAGCGGGAGCACAGTTACGCGCGGGGCGGCACGCTTGCGTTGCTCCACCGCGATGATGAGGCAGGGACGGGCCTTGCGGCCCTCCACCCGGCCAGTAGCCTCCTCGTCGCTCCATAGGAAATAGTGGTCGACGATTTGGCCGACTTGCGGCTCGTCGCTGACGACCATCCGTCAATCGGGAAGATGCGACAGCTTGGCGGTCTTCAGCGCCTTGACCGTGCTCTTCGGAAGCTTCGGCACCTTGATCGCCCTGGTCGCATGCTGCTCGATCTGCTTGAGCCGCTCGTAGTCTTCCGCCGAGATGAGCACCAGCGAAGGCCGGCCATGGCGCGTCACCGTTACGGGCTCACGCCGGGCAATGTCGCTGAACTCGCCGAGACGCTTCTGGAAATCGCTAGCGCTGGTCGTCGGCATGGCGGCATCCCGGCTGACTCGAAGATCCGTAAAATAGGGAAAATCCGTAATCGGTCAAGACGGCGATCTCCCGAAAGGGATATGGGACCGCCGCTGTGGTGGTCATCGGCTTGGGACTTCGCTGGGCATGATGGCAAACGCCTGCTCAGGCGTCGCGAATTCATCGCCCATGTCGGCCGCCTCGTGCGGCAACCGGGCTGCGCAGCGCGTCACGAGGCTTGGCGCAGCTTCTGTCGCCCGGCTTCGCTCCGCAGTCCAGCGAGGATCGCGAGGGCACGTCCCATCGAGAACTCGCGCGTCGCCTGATGGAACGCCTTCGTGTTCCACCGCATCATGTAGCCGTGCAGCACGCCGGGAAAGACGTGCACCTCCACGTTCGGCATGTGCGGCGGCACGCCGCGATAGGCGTCGAGCACCTCGGCGGGCGCGGCATGGTCCTGGTCGCCCCAGATGATGCAGATCGGCGCGGTGACGCCGTCAAGGTCGTCGATGAAGTCGAGGAGGCGCGTGCCGTGGCAGGAGATGCCGGCAGCGTAGCCGAGGCGCTTCGGCCCGAGGATGGCGTAGGGGCCGCCGTAGCAGAAGCCCATCGCCGCGGCCCGGCCGTTGAATTGCGGCAGCTGGCGCAGATGCGCGAGGGTGTCCGCCATGTCGGCTTCGCCCGCCCTGATCTTCTCGAGCCGCGGTTGCGAGCGCTCCCGGGCGCGCTCGTCGTCGCCCGCGAGCGGCCCGGGGAGCGAGCGCCAGAACAGGTCGGGCGCGGCCGCCAGGTAGCCGTGCGCGGCGAACTCGTCGGCGAGATCGCGAATGTCCTTGTCGACGCCGTGCACGGCGGAGGGTAGCAGTCGAGCTCGCCGCCCTGGCGCGAGCGAATCTTGATGGTGGTGCCCGCCATGGTGCGACTCCCTATTGTTGACCCGTTGCCCCAGCGTACATCAGCAGGAGCAGGCCGGGCAAAGGGGCGGAACGGCCCCGTGCATACCTGCATTGCCTGCGAATGCGCGACGGAATACGCTCGCCGTCCGCCGCGCGCGTTGCACGCCGGACCTGCCCGGGGGAAATCATGAAGCTCGCGGCCTATGTCGTCGGTATCGTCTTGATCATTCTCGCTGCGATCTACCTCGCAATGCCGGCCGACTCGCTGCCTTCGTTCCTGCCGGGATACGACCCCGGCCTGACGCGTCCGCGCGTCAAGCACGGCATCGCTTCCGGCGTGGTGGGGGTGATCCTGATTCTGGCGGGCTGGTATCTCGGGCGGTCGAGGAGCTGACCCGGTCGGATGCGGCCGATGGCCCGAGCGCGCCGCGAAACCCGGTGTGATTGCCGGCTCCCTATTGCACTGAGCGCGCTCGCGCGCGCGGTCATGCCTCGACGCGCGCTTGTGCTCGGACGGGTTGTCGCCGGCGGCACCATCGGCGATGATGCACGCAGCTCGATCTCGGGAACGGATGGCCCGCCATGACGACTGCAATCCTCGAGGCCAAGACCCACGACTTCGACGTGGATGACGTCGAGTACCTCGGCCACGGCGACAAGCCGCTGCTCGCGCGCGTGTTCAGGCCGCGCGGGGAGGGGCCGTTTCCGGCGCTGGTCGAGTGCCATGGCGGCGCATGGTGCATGAGCGACCGCACCACCGAGCGCCTGCGCCACGAATTCATGGCCTCCCACGGCATCGTGTCGATCGCGCTCGATTTCCGCTCCGGTAACGAGGACCCCTATCCGGCCTCGGTGCAGGACATCAACTATGCGGTGCGCTGGGCGAAGCTTTCCGCGCGCGACCTCAAGACCCGGCCCGACCTCGTCGGCCTCTCCGGGCAGTCGAGCGGCGGGCATCTCGCCATGCTCGTCGCCATGCGCCCGCGCGATCCGCGCTATGCCGCGATCCCGCTTCCGGCCGGCACGGGCGCGCACGATGCGAGCGCGCGCTGCGTCGTGATGTCGTGGCCGGTGATCAATCCGCTCAGCCGCTACCGGCTGGCGAAGCGCGAGCAGGCGGGCGCCAACCCGCCGCAATGGCCCACGGGCATCATCGCGCGGCACGATTCCTACTGGCGCGGCGAGGCCAACATGGCGGAGGGCAATCCGCTGCTCGCGCTCGAGCGCGGCGAGAAGGTTTTGACGCCGCCTGCGGTCTGGTTCCAGGGCCGCGGCGACCTGCTGCACGACTACAAGGACGTGGAGTCGGATTTCACCGGCAACGAGCCGCAGCGTTTTTGCGCCAACTACCGCAAGGCCGGCGGCGAGATCGCGCTCGAATATATCGACATGCAGCGCCACGCCGGCCACTCGCCGGACCTGTCGCAGGCCGGCGACATGTTCGCGCGGATGGTGGAATTTGTGGGGAAGCACATCAAGCTCGAGTGATGGCCGCACGGCTCGCCCCGCGCGGCGGATAAGAAGGGAGGAGACCCATGCCGGTTATCGATCCGCGGCTTGCAGGCAAGCCCGTTCCCCGCATATCGCGAGAAACGATGGAGCGCGGGCACGTTGCGCGCGCGAGCAGCGCCAAGGGCTCGGACCTCGCGTTCCTCGACCAGCGCATTCCCGCCTACGAGCGCGAGATCATCAACATGGTGGGCATGGGCGTCACCGAAAACCCGGCGCTGCAGCCGCATGTGAAGGCCGGAGCCGACGGTTTCTCCGTCACCTATGTGCGCGCGCCGAAGGGGAAAGGCGCGGCCCTGCACCGGCATGCGACGGAGGAGGTCTTCATTCCGGTCAAGGGGCGCTGGCAAGTCTTCTGGCTGGAAGGCGATGAGGAGCGCACGGTCGATCTCGACGAGGGCGACGTGTGCAACGTGCCGATCGGCATCTATCGTGGCTTCCGCAATCTGTCCGACCGTCCGGACGCGCTCCTCATGGCGATCATCGGCGGCCCCGACGCCGGCAAGGTCGACTGGCACCCTTCGGTGGTCGGGGAAGCGCGCAAGACCGGGCTCTCGGTCGACGACGACGGCAACCTGATCGTCGAGAAGCCGGCGGCGTGAATCGTAGGGTGGGTTGAGCGAAGCGAAACCCACCGGGGCGGCGCACTTACATCAGGGTTGGTTGGGAGTAGGGCGCAATAACGAAACGTATTGCGCCGAATTTCGCTCATCCGAGATAGGCTTGCTCGATCATTTTGCGGCCACCGGCGTCAATTCGAACACACGGCCATATTTTGATGCTTCAGCAATATCGCCTCGCCGCAAAGCGATGCGCACGGCGTCGAGTTTGCGGGTGTCGTCGAGTGCTAAATAGGGCGACCAAGCGGTATCGTCCTCGATCAATTCGACCGGGACTTCGGCGGCATACTTGCCTTCGCGAACGAATTTGGTTCGGGTCACGACTTGCTCCGCGGCTTACCGCCGCCGAGCACGTCGCGCACGGCGTCGCCGACGATCTTGGGCATGTCGGTGCGCAGCCCGCGATGGACCAGATCAAGTCGGCCGTCGATTTTGTCGAGCCTGCCGTCTACTTGGTCGAATCTTTGCTCCGTTCTCGCTTGGAACGCGAGCAAGTCCTTGTGCACGCCTTTGATCTGCTGAGTGAGGAATCCGAACGAGCCTTCGATCTCGCTGACGCGGCGCTTCAGATCGCGAATCTCGGCTTCGATATTCATGCCCATGGCGCGCCTGTAGCACGGTTTGGCGGGTCGTGCAGCAACGGGCAGAACCGCTGCCACCCCGGCCCGTCACGCCCGCGCTCACGGCGGGAGCCTCTGCGGGGGGGCCAAGCTATTTCAATCGTACGCCCGGCTTGTTGCCATTGGTGAACTCGACCCCGGCTTTTTCGAGGGCGGTCTGGATCGCCTCGACCGTTCGAGGTTTCAACTCCTCGCCGGCCTCCAATCGCGTGATCGTGCTGGTGGCGACTTTCGCCATTGCTGCAAGCTTCAACACTCCGATCTTGAGCGCTGCTCTGGCCATTCGACACTGCGCGGCGGTTATCATCACATTATGATGTTTTCAGCTTGATATGCTGAGAAGATAGGAATAGATCGATACAAGCTCATAATGCCGGATTCGCTGGAGTTCCGCCATGCCCGCGCAGAAGCGCGCCGGCAAGCGCCCGCGCACGCAGGAATCCGCTCGAGTTCGAGCGGTGGCGCTGGCCTTCGAGATGGAGGTGCCGCTGAACGAAGCGATCGATGCCGCGCAGGCGCTGCGCTTCATCGGTTACGGCCTGATACAAGATGCGGGCGAAGAACCAGGACGCGCTGTTGCCGCTATCGCCTGGATTGCTTGCGAGCGGCCCAATGCGTTGCGGGAGACGTGGCGTCGGCTGTGCAAGGCGGCCGTCCGGGCGAGAGGGATGTAGCGAGTGGTGTAAGGTGAGCAAAGTCGGACAGCACCGTGCCCACGGCTCCCCGACGGGACAGTTCGCGTGGGCTTCGCTGCGCTCAGCCCACCCTACGCTTGCTCCGCTCGCTGCGCGAGTTTCGGTGGGCGCCCCCTTTTAGAGCCCCTGCAGGAGAGGGTGAAAAAAGTCACTCCGCCGCCTCGGTCCGTGCCTTGCGTTTCGCGACTCGCCGCTGCAGCACCGGCGCCAGGAACTGGCCGGTGTAGCTCTGCTTCGTCTTGACGATGTCCTCCGGCGCGCCGGCCGCCACGATCTCGCCGCCGCCGTCGCCGCCTTCGGGCCCGAGATCGATGATCCAGTCCGCGGTCTTGATCACTTCCAGATTGTGCTCGATCACCACCACCGTGTTGCCGGTCTCGACCAGCTCGTGCAGCACGTCGAGGAGCTTCGCCACGTCGTGGAAATGCAGCCCGGTGGTCGGCTCGTCGAGGATGTAGAGCGTGCGGCCGGTGGCGCGCTTCGACAGCTCCTTGGCGAGCTTGACGCGCTGCGCCTCGCCGCCCGACAGCGTGGTCGCCTGCTGGCCGACATGGATATAGTCGAGCCCGACCCGGTGCAGGAGCTGGAGCACATTGCGCACCCGCGGCACCACCTTGAAGAAGTCGAGCGCCTCCTCGACCGTCATGTCGAGCACGTCGGCGATCGATTTCCCCTTGAACAGCACCTCGAGCGTCTCGCGGTTGTAGCGCTTGCCTTTGCAGACGTCGCAGGTGACGTAGACGTCGGGCAGGAAGTGCATCTCGATCTTGATCACGCCGTCGCCCTGGCAGGCCTCGCAGCGCCCGCCCTTGACGTTGAACGAGAACCGCCCGGGCTCGTAGCCGCGCGCGCGCGCCTCGGGGAGGCCCGCGAACCATTCCCGGATCGGGGTGAACGCGCCGGTATAGGTCGCGGGATTGCTGCGCGGCGTGCGCCCGATCGGCGACTGGTCGATGTCGATCACCTTGTCGAGGTGCTCGAGCCCCTCGATGCGCTCGTGCGGAGCGGGCGCCTCGCTCGCGCCGTTGAGCTTGCGGGCGATCGCCTTGTAGAGGGTGTCGACCAGCAGCGTCGACTTGCCGCCGCCGGAGACGCCGGTGACGCAGGTGAACAGGCCGAGCGGGATCTCGGCGGTCACGTTCTTGAGGTTGTTGCCGCGGGCGTTGACCAGCGTGAGCGCGCGGCGCGGGTTTCTCGGCCGGCGCTCGGGAATCGGCACCATCAGCTCGCCCGCGAGGTACTTGCCGGTCAGCGAGGCCGGCGCGGCGACGAGGTCGTCGACCGTCCCCTGCGCGACGATGTGGCCGCCGTGGATGCCGGCGCCGGGGCCGATGTCGAGCACGTGGTCGGCGGTGCGGATGGCGTCCTCGTCGTGCTCGACCACGATCACGGTGTTGCCGAGGTCGCGCAGCCGCTTCAGGGTCTCGAGCAGGCGCGCATTGTCGCGCTGGTGCAGTCCGATCGAGGGCTCGTCGAGCACGTAGAGCACCCCGGTAAGGCCGGAGCCGATCTGCGAGGCGAGCCGGATGCGCTGGCTCTCGCCGCCCGACAGCGTGCCGGAGGCGCGCGCCAGCGTGAGATAGTCGAGCCCGACGTCGACCAAAAATTTCAGCCGCTCGCGGATCTC
>WNFD01001588.1_pt1 | contig 23033 bp, 19 predicted proteins | sample 5400491 | NCBI WGS metagenome assembly WNFD01 (sample SAMN13153343, study PRJNA577476) | soil metagenome | isolation source: 120 cm saprolite under Douglas fir tree site 2 hole 2 replicate 2 | place: USA:California | collected 2015-04-18
GGTGTCCAATGGCTAACGTAGTGAAGAAACACAGCATCTCTTCTGAGCTGGCACAAAAAATGGTGAATGCAGCAGTGGCGAAAGCCAGAGAACTTGGCGTTAGCGAGAACGTAGCGATTCTCGATGACGGGGGCAATCTCAAGGCCTTCAGCCGGATGGATGGGGCCCCGATCCCGACCATCGAGATGGCGCAGAATAAAGCGTACACAGCTCTGCTCGGCGTTTCCACGCAGGATTTTTTCAACTTTATTCAGGGCGATCCGTCGCTTTTGGCCGGCATCCCCACTCTTTCGCGGATAGCGGCTTGGGGAGGAGGGTTTCCCATTAAGGTGGATGGAGAAGTTGTCGGAGCGATCGGGTTGAGCGGGGCGCCCACGGTACAGAACGACGTCGATTGCGCGAGAGCAGCCCTGGCGCTCGTATCCGATGCGGTGCCTGTGGGCTGAATTGGTAACAGGAGGTAAGAATGGTTCAGCACAACAAAACTGCGCTGGTGACGGGCGCATCAAGAGGAATTGGCCGCGCGACGGCAGCGGCGCTTGCCAGGGCCGGGGCACATGTCCTGGTTCACTACGGCCGCTCCGCGCAGGAAGCGGAATCTCTCGTCTCCGAGATCGAAACGAAGGGCGGACACGCAAATGCAATCTCGGCGGATCTGGGGACTCCGAACGGCGCTGCGCTGCTAACTAAACAGGTGCGCTCAATCGTCGGCGATCGATTGGATGTGCTTGTGCTCAACGCCGGAATCAGCAAGGCGGCACGCATCGCGGATTACACGGTAGAGGATTTTGACAACCTCTTTGCCACAAACGTCCGAAGCCCGTTCTTCCTGGTGCAGCAACTCCTGCCCATTCTCGGTGAAGGCTCGAACATTATCGTGATCTCTTCGCTCGGAGCCCACGCCGTAGTTGGGAATCCCGGCTTGGACAACCCTTCAATCCTCGCCTATACCTCGACCAAAGGAGCATTAGAGACTCTTGTCAAGAACTGGGCTGCCATTCTTGGGCCCCGAGGTATACGCGTAAATGCAGTCGCGCCCGGTGTGATCGACACCGACATGTCAAATTTCGCGAAGACTGAAGCAGGTCGCGAGGCCACTCTCGGGATGCAAGCCCTAAAGCGAATCGGCAAACCGGAAGACGTGGCCGACGTAGTCGCGTTCCTGGCTTCGGACAAGGCGCGCTGGATCACCGGCGCCAGTATCCCTGTGGACGGTGGATCAAAGCTTTAAGAGGAGGCTGACGTAGCAATGAATCGTACAGTTGAGTCGAAAAACAAAGCTCTTGTCCTGGAAGCGTTCGATACGTTGTTCAACAAGCGTGACTACGCGGCTGCGGAGAAGTTTTGGTCACCTCACTACATCCAGCACAGCGCGCACATTGCTCCCGGTCGTGAGGGCCTGTTCGATCTCATCAAGAGCCTTCCGCCAACGTTGAAATACGAACCGGGAACGATCGTGGCTGAGGGAGACGTGGTGATCGTGCACGGACGATTTAGTCGTTTTGGCGCTCCCGTGAATTGGATTGCCGCAGATATTGTGCGCATTCAAAACGGAATCCTTGTCGAACATTGGGATGTCATTCAGGATGAAGCGACGGAGGAACAGTCGACAAGTAGAGCGCCTATGTTTGGTGACGCGTTTCCGAGGTATTGATATATCGACACAGTTAATTTGGGTACAACCGGATGTGTAACGAGAAACGCCCTTGTGTCTACTACTTCGGCATAAACTTGTTTCCTAATGGTCGCAAAACCAGAAATCATTTTCTCGGGCCGAAGCTCGCGGCGAGAATGTCGAACATTGTTCATGATCTCACCCGAACAGACGAGGCTCTTTTTAGGCGACTCGGGTCGCACTTTCGAACTGTCCTGGACCGGCAGAAAATAAACAACTTACGATCTGATTTCCTGAAAACCTAAGGAAGGGTTTGGTTATAACTTAGTGATTCAATAGAAGAAAAAGGCTGGCGGAGAGAGGGGGATTCGAACCCCCGATAGAGGTATTAGCCCCTATAACGGTTTAGCAAACCGCCGCCTTCAGCCACTCGGCCATCTCTCCGTGAGGACGCGACGTGATGCAAAGCCATTGTATCAGCTTTCAACGGGGAGATTAATCGATTCGGCGAGGAGACGTCTTGGGTGTTCAATGTGCCAGGGAGAAGAGGTCCGGAACGCTGAGCGTCATTTCGCTGTCACCTTTGGCACAATCGGCATTCCGGGAGAATACCCCGTATCGGCATGGCAATGGATACATTCTCGGGATCCTTCCACTCAGCCTCACGACTTGCGTCGCTCGGCTTCGGTCAGGATGACAGGGTTGAAAACTATTCATCCAGAAGAAATTTGTGGAAAGAGGAGTTGTAAGAAACGAGTCTAAAATCAGGCTACCTGTGCGCGCGTCATCAAACCAGGAGCAAGGATGTCGTATTTCCTGGGTACGGTTACCTCTGAGCACGGCTTGTTGCCGATATGTTTCAGGACTTCTGCCTTGGCCGATAAGATCTGCTGAGGAGAGCAGGCCAGCAGCGCTGCACATTCCGTGGTGGAATAGCCTTCCAACACGGCCATGACAAAAACAAAGCGTTGCAGCGGCTCCAACCGAGTGACGCAGGCTATGAGAGTGTCGGCCTGAGAATCACCTGTTTGTGCCTGGATAAATTGTGCCTGGGTCAATTGTGCCTGGGTGAATTGTGCCTGGGCCGATTCACTTGTTGTGACGCTTGGCGCGGAAACCGAGGAAACCAGCTTGATCGCATTTTTGATGATCGCACGCTTGCTCCAAGAACGCGCCCACTGACGAAAAACCGGATTGCCGTGAATGCTGTCTTCGAGGCCGGCGACAAAAGATTGTTCGGCCAGCGTCTCGTCGGCCGTGAGAAGGAGCGCAAGCAGATGTAAGCCGTGCATATCTTCCGTGAATATCCGTTCGAAATCGGTACGGGTCGCAAATTCCGCAGCTTGCTCGTTCAACCTTCTATTTTTACGGCCAAACATGATCTGTAGACGCTCCTGCAAGACTTTTATTGCTAATAAACGTACGTAAAGAAGAAGTAAACGGTTCCTAACTTATCTTAAGATTCCGGGACTTTGGGAAAGTTGCAGTATTTTCCGGGTGAGACTCCCAACGAATCGCGTACAGCTTGGACGGGACCGTTTGAGGAAAAGTGAGCAAGGCCAACACCTCGTTTCAGTTCAGCCTATGGAAATTGTTACCTAATTGGGCTTACGACCAGGAAAGCTAGGAGTCGAAAAGCGTTTGGCAATCCACTCTCATCGATATCTCTACCAGCTACGAGCGATGGCGGTGATGATCTTGCCTAGCGTATCCAGATCGCGCAGGTCAATGACTTCCGCAGGCGAGTGCGAATAACGCAGCGGCCAGCCCAGCGCAACGTCAGTAGCGCCATAGACGAGCGAAGCGGCGCCGTCATTACCTCCACCGGTGACTCCGTATTGTGCCGGAACGTTAGCGGTGTGCGCGATAGAGAGTACTTTTTCCACCAGTTTGTGTGGGACCACGTTGGAGTTGTCGATGGCGCGCACGACGAAGCCTTTGCCCAGAAGCGCATCGCCAAAACGTGGAGATTCAAGCGGAGAATCGGCGCTGACAAATGTGTCGACGGCAAAGACGTAATCGGGAGTGCGGCGGGATGCGTCCATGTTCCTGGCGGCAGCGGCTGCGCCTTCCAGACCTAGTTCTTCACTGGTTGACCAGATGAAAGTGATGTCACGATCCAGCTTCTCGCCAAGTGCCCAGGTCGCCGCGACCAGAGCAGCGCAACCCATGCGATCATCAAAGGCACGCGCGCTGGCACGGCCTCCCATCAGCTTGCGATATTGTTTCGGAATGGTGACAAAGTCACCTTGTTTCACTCCCATCTGCGCGACCTGCTCTGGCGTGTGGGCGCCGATGTTCATGTGGAACATAGTGCGCGGGCCACGCGGCCATTGAAAGTCCTGCTTGTCCCAGCCTTCTGGAAGTTCAACCACGCCAGGATGAATTCCATTGGCAGAGTGCACGAATCCCGCATGACCGAGAAAATAAGCCAGCACGCCGCCGCCCTTGGTTTCAAGTTCAAGACGGCCGTCCGGCAGAATGGAGTGGACCTCATAGCCGATCTCGTCCATGTGCGCGACCACGGCGATCTTTGGCGATTTGCTTCCGGCAGCCGGCTTCCAATGCAGGACAAGATTGCCGGCATTGTCAGTCTCAGGCTTGGCCCATGCAGGCAGAAGCGTTGTGACCGTCTGGCGAATGTTGGCTTCATGGCCGCCGCTCACGCCGTAAGTTTCAATAAGGTTCTGAATCGTCGATTCGACTGAAGGAACGGTTTGAACGCGAGCATGTGCTGGTTCAGCCAGTGGCCTGGTTTCCGGTAGGTCAACTCTTTGCGGCGAGCCGGTGAGATAAGTCTCGAGCAAAGTGATCAACGAAGTGACATCGTGCGCGTCAATGAGTTCGGCGGGCGTGGAAGGCCATTGCGTGGCGACAGCAAGCTGCACGGTTCGAGCGGGAAGTGCCGGTTGGAACATGTATCCGCCGCGCGGAAACAGCGGCGCGGAGTAGTCCGCTTTGATCGCGATGTTTGATTGTGATGCCAGTTGTTTTAAATCGCCGGCCAGCGCTGTGGCATCAGCTTCAGGCTTTTCGGAAGCGACGATGACGCCGCTGCCGATCGGCTGAGTGAATCCGGGAGCAGCTTCACGTTCGCCAGAAGCTGGTGAGCCTTGGCCGCGTCCGGCGGGAGCTGGTGCGGGTCCGCGCATGAGACGCCCAACAAAGATCAGTTCGTCCGGTTTCAGGCGATAAACAAGACGCTGAAGGCCGCGCGCTCCCAACCACTGCTGCGCCACAAAGGCGAACGTCACAGTTCCCTTTATCTTTGCGGGATCAGTGTGACGAAGGATTTCGAGAAGTGCCGCGTCGCCAAAGCGGTCGCCAATGGCAGGTGCGGTGAACTGACCTCCACCCATGGCATAGAGCTTGCGGTCGATGGCCAGCGGACTGAGCACATCGGCTCCGCCTGTGCGCGCTTCGGTGGGCGATGTGGCGCCCACGTCAACATACATGTTGTCGAGATCGGCGGGGCTTGGAGGATGCTGGCGCTGCGGCTGCAAATGAATGGATACACCAGCCACTGCGCCGTTGATCCACGTACCTTTCGCAGTGCCGATCTTTACCGGCTGCGCGGCGTAGAGCTCGTTGAAGAGCGGGAGATTGCCGCCTTGAGGAAGACGTTGCAACGTCAGGTAACCTTCGGGGGTGATGCCGCTGACGACGTAACCTGGTTCGTCCATGGATGCGGCGATCAGACGATGCGGTGCGCCGGAACCCAGTGTGACAGTCACGTTGCTTTGCTCATCGGTAACGATCTTGGCTTGAGGCAAAATGGTTTTCACGCGCCAGCCAATGTTTGCTGCCACTTGCTGTTCGTATCCGGCAACAGCGGGAATTTCCACCAGAGCGCGCAGGTTGTCGGAAAAGCTGGTTGCGACAGGTGAATTGCTCTTGGCCCTGCGCGCCTCCGCTCCCTGTTTGACCCTGTCCACGACTCCGCCAGTTCCAACCGTCGCCGGACGCGAGCTCGAAGGAACGGGAACTTTTGGGGCAGGTGTCACTGATGATGGCAGGTCTTGTGTGAATGCTGTGAGAGTGACACAGAAGCTGAAGATCAGGACGAGGCAGCGTTTCATTTAGGTTCCTTGGTTTCGCGATGGATGCCGGGCAGAGAAGACTAAATGACATTCAGTCGAAAATCCAGCACGCGAAAATCCAGCACGCGAGAAGCGCAAACGGGCGTCATTGTTGAATCAGCTCCGTGGTCGAAGAAAGATGCGCGCAAGGGTGAACGTCGCGTAGTCTTGGTGAAGGCGGTGGCATGCAGAAAAAAATGTTCTGGTTGCTGTTCATGGTACTTGGGTTGATCGCTGACGTGACGTTACCGATCGTCTGGAGTCTGGCACTCACGTTGCCGCTGGCTGGATTCTGCTGGTGGCTGGTTTATCGTAGCGGTTGGTTTGACTGAGTGCCGAGGGCGTGTGGGCTTGCGTTGGTGCAGATTTCGCGCAGTGTTTAGCGCGCAAAAAAATTCCCTCCTGCGATGAAACAGGAGGGAGAAGGTTTGGTCATTGAGTAGAGAGGATGTATCTTCTGCGTTACTGCTGCGGAGGATTCGGTGGCTTCTCCGCGCCAGTGTTGGCGGGAGGAGTGGTCTGCTGCTGCTGCTGCTGAGTTGCCGGAGCAGCCTGCGTGTTAGCAGCGCCGGAATCACCATTCGCGGCATTCAAATCGCCCAGGCTGTTCTTCAGCAGGCTGATTTCAACGCGGCCACCACGGGCGCGCTTGGGTTTGCCATCTTCAGACTGAAGAGGAGCATTGCCCATACCGACGGTGTAAATACGATAGAGAGGAACGTTGTGGTTCAGCACGAGATAACGGACCACCATCTGGGCCATTTCACGCGAATTCTCAATGGCCACGGTACCGTTGCCGGGAGAGAATCCCTGAACTTCAACCACGTAACCTTTTTGACCTTTCAGTGAGGTAGCCATCTGGTCGAGGGCTTCCTTGGCGTTGGTGCTCAACGCGGACTGGCCGGCGCGGAAACGAATTTCCGCCTGTGTTACCGGCTGGTATTGATCAAGCTTGCTTACGGTCTGCTCCACGCCGCTGATGCGGGTGTGGGCGGTCTGGGCCGTCTGCTGTGCCTGGTTGGCGCGATTGCCTGCGTCCAGCGCGTGCGTATCAGCATCATTGGCCTTGGTCATGGCCTGGCGAATGCCTTCGGTGGCGCGGGAATCAACGTCAGCAATCATCTTGGCATTCTTTGACGTGAGTTCGTCCAGTTCATTCACGCGTCCGCGGACCGGATCCAACTGGCGGTTCACATATTTTTTACGGGCAAAGGGGTTCATGTGTCCCCAGAAGCCCTCATGGCGCTCATACTTCAACGGCTCTTTGCCGGTTGCGCCCTGCTCTGTTGTGTCGGCCGGCTGTTGATTCTGTGTGGTGCTTGCCTGGGTATTGCTCGTCTGATTATTCTGCTGGGTCTGCTGGGCGAACGCGGGAACTGCCAGAGCAGCTGCCAGCGAAAGTGACAAGAGATATGACTTCTTCATTGCTGAATTCCTCCGAACCGGGGGTTCAATTTGCATCGGGGCAGCTCTGAAACATTTGCAAGCCGACCCCCGAACGCGCATAACGCTACGTCTTGACTATTACATTCTGATTGCCAAACTCCTGCTTTAGGGTTGGCTAAGTTTTTCTATTATTTTCAGCTACTTACACGGGAGCAAGGAGAGCAGGATCGTGACTGTCATGTAAATTTTGCTCTGGCCTGCCGAGCAAAATAGGGCGTTAGCCTGAAAATAAAGAGGGCGCAAAGATAGGTGATAACCAGAGGGTAACTATCGGCTTGTGTTTGTCTGGCCAAGAAACATCCGGTGTTGCTGTTGAACATAGCTATCCGTCATGCCGGCGATGTAATCGCACACCACGCGATGCAGCGCTTCTTGCTCACTCTTGTCATGGTATCCGCCCGGAAGCTCCCCGGGAGAGTTCAAGAAGAATTCGAATAACTCAGTAATCGTCTGCTCGGCGGTAGCTTTGTCAACCAACAAGCCGGGACTGTAATAGACATTTTTATAAAGGAAGTCTTTGAGCTGCCTCCGCTCGGCTTCAACTTCAGGGCTGAAAGTCACCAGCCGCTGCTGATGCCGACGCACATCCTCAAGGGTCTCAACTCCCGTTTTTTTAATTCGCTGACGCGTGTTGTCGATCAGATCGCTGACCATGCGGTCGAGCACGCGCTTGAGAGCTTCGTTGAATTTCAACTTCTCAGAGGCCTGCGGGTAACGCTGCTCCACCTCTCTATATGACGTCGCGAACATGGGCACGCTTTCGCGGACCTGCTCGCGGGAAAGGATGAGGGCTTCCACACCGTCATCAAGATCGGCAGTGCTGTAGGCGATCTCGTCCGTCAGGTCGATCAACTGTGCCTCCAGCGGAGGGCGCTGGTCCAGAAGATATTCCGCGAGCTGGGGGAATTCAGCCAGAGCGTAGTCGCGGGAATGCTTGACGATTCCTTCGCGCACTTCAAACGTAAGGTTCAAGCCGGCAAAATCAGCGTAGCGCTGCTCAAATTGTTCAACAATGCGCAGGGCGTGCAGGTTATGGTCAAAGAAGTCGCCGTGCTGGCGCATGATCGCGTCGAGAGCTTTCTCGCCGGCGTGGCCAAAGGGCGGATGCCCCACGTCATGGATCAGAGCCAGCGCCTCCACCAGATCTTCATTCAACCCCAGCTCGGTGGCAATGGTCCGCGATATCTGTGCGACCTCTATGGTATGAGTCAGCCGGTTGCGAAAGTGATCAGAGTATCGGCGGGTGAATACCTGTGTCTTATTCTCCAAACGACGAAACGACCGCGAATGGACCACCCTGTCACGATCGCGCTGGAAATCTGTGCGATAGGCGTGGCCAGGCTCGGGATAACGACGTCCCCGGCTTTTTTCCTGCGTGAGAGCGTAAGGAGCCAGCACTTTCAGATTCTAAATGTTCTGTCGCTTCGCTCCAAATCGCTTGAGTTTTCAAATTTGTGGTTGCTGCGTTTAGGCTCCTGTTGCAGCGGGCTCGGCGCGCGTGGACGGCGCGAGCCCTTGTTTACCAATCTTCATTGTCTGTCGCTTCGCTCCAAACCGCTGGGGAATATGAATGTGGCCGCAATGAATGATGCTGCTTGGTGCGCGCGGATCGGCACGCGAGTCGGCCTCACCCTTTTTTCCTGTCGCTGCGCTCCAAACCGCTGAAGGACCTCAATCGTGGCAACGATGTCGATGCGCCTGCTGCAGCGGGCTCGGCGCGTGGTCGGCCTCGCCCTTTTACGTCCGACACGAGAAACAAAAAGCCCGCCAGGTTCTGACGGGCTTTCAAATTAACATTGGGTGAGTTTATTGTTTAGGCTGTTGCTGGGCCAGCTTTACCTTGGTGCTTTCCAGCTTCTTCTGCACGCGGGCCACGTCCTGCTGATCAACGTCTGCCGGTACAGAGCGGTTCCACTCTGCCAGAGCGCGTTCCCAGTGCATGGCCGCCAGTTTGAGTTTGCCCGTCTTGGAATAAAGTTCCGCAATGTGGTCTTGAACCGTTGCGTCGGCGGGAGTCTTGTCTGCCGCGCGGCGAAGGTTCTCTTCAGCCTGGTCATAGTTACCCAGGCGGAAGTAGGCCCAACCGAGTGAATCAAGGTAGGCGCCGTTTTGCGGATCAAGTTCCACGGCATGCTTGATGAGCGTGAGCGCTTCTTCCAGATGGACATTGCGGTCAGCCAGCATGTAGCCCAGGTAATTCAGGGCCATGCTGTTGCTGGGATTGAGCTGCAACACCTGGCGGAATGCCTGCTCAGCCTGCTCATATTTCTTTTGGCGTTCATACAGAGCGCCGTAAGCAAAATGCACGACTTCTTTTTCATCGCCACGATTGGAAAGCTTGTCTGCCTGCGCCAGTGCTTCTTCAGCCTCTTTCCAGCGCTTGAGGCGGGCGTAAATCTGCTCCAGTTGCAGGTAGCCTTCGCGATCTTCCCCACCATTCTTCAGGGTGGACTTGGCCATCGCCACGGCCTCATCGCCCTTGCCGTCATCGGCCAGCTGTACGGCCAACGCCAGTTTCAGGTTCTTGTCTTTCGGCAGCTTCTTCACGGCTTCCTGCGCCGCTTTGCTGGCTTCCGGCCACTGCTTCTGTTCCCGGTAGGTATCTATGATTTCCTGATAGCCTCGGGATGATTCATCACCTCCAAGGTCAACCATCTTGTGGAATGTTTCCAGGGCCAGGAGAGGTCTGTTTTCTTCGCGATAGATATTGCCTAACCGCTCCAGAAACAATGCGCGATTATTGCGGTCACGCTGGCTGTAATTGCCATCGGCCTGGGCCGTCCGCGTGAGGAGTTTTTGCAGTACCTGGGCGGCTTCGTCGTACTTGCCCTGGCCTTCCAGGATGATGGCTTCGTTGTAGGAAACTTCAAGCGAGTCCTGGACCAGCGATTCGGCTTTCTTCAAATTCTGCATCGCCAGATCAAGCTTGCCCATGCGACGGTAAATTTCTGAGATGCGCAGTGATGCGGTGGCATCCTGCGGGTCAGCTTCCTGCACGGCCTTGAACTGATCAAGCGCCGCTTCCATCTGATTGTCATTGGCAAGGTTCTGGGCCAGACCGCGCATGGCCTCCAGATTGTCCTTGTCCATTTGCAGGGCCTTGCGGAATGCCACGATGGCGTTCTTGTAATCTTTCTGTTGCTCGTAGGTGTAACCCAGTGATCCGTAAATGCGCGACGTGCGCCGCGCTTCCGGGATGGCATTCAAGGTGGCGGCGGCCTTGGCGTTGTCACCCTCTTCGTTGTACAGATAAGCCAGATTGGTGACGGCCTCTTCTGACGTGGGATCCAGATTCATTGCGGTCTTGAATTCGGTTTCCGCTTTGGTCAGGTCTTTGTTCAGGATGTACAACTGGCCAAGCAGCAGATGATTGTCGGCGCTCTTCGGCTCGAGCCGTGCCAAAGCTTCATACTCGCCAATAGCAAGGGTCAGGATTTCACGTGACTGTGCGCCTGCCTGCGTGTCACCCAGGGAGCGGCGATAGATGCGTCCCAGAAGTTTGTGCGCCTGCAGATTGTTGGGATCGCGCTGAATCATGGCCTGCGCTTCCTGCACAGCATCCCGGATGCGGCCGGTGCGGTAATAAAGCTCGGCCAGTCCGGAGTTCAGAAAGTCAGACGAGGGATCGTTATCGATCGCCAGGCGGTATTCTTCAATGGCCTTGGTCGCGTATTCAGAGCGGCCGTACATCGCCATCATCTCTTCATACATATGCGCCAGAGAGAAGTGGTAATAAGAGGCGGCCCGGTCAACCTTCTGCTCGGCTGGCTTTGCTGAATCAGCCGATTTTTGTTCAGCCGGTTTTTGGGCATCGGTGGCTGGAGCTACTGGCTTTGCCGGAGCCGGCGTTGTTGCCGACGGTTGTTTCGCTGGAGCTTTTTGCTGAGTGGTACTTTGTGCGGAGACAGCGACCGTGAGCGCCGTGAGTATGAGGGCGGAGACAAGAGTGCGGAATTTCATCAAATTCATAAGACGAACCAAAACCCCTTATTTGGATGCGGAGGAGCGCCGGTCGGACGTTACATTATTCCTGTCTTAATTCTATCCCCATCCGGGGCCTTCAGCGGCCGATAACAACACTTAAGTTAGTGACGGAAGTGACGCACGCCGGTGAGCACCATCGCGAGACCGAGCCTGTCAGCCGTCTCAATCACCTCCTGATCACGAACTGAGCCGCCGGGCTGAATAATGGCGGTGGCCCCGGTTTTGGCTATCTCTTCGACCCCGTCCGGGAAGGGAAAAAAGGCGTCTGAGGCGGCAACCGTCCCTTTCAGCGGCAGCACAGCTTTCATGGCGCCGATTTTGCAGGAATCGACGCGCGACATCTGGCCCGCACCCACGCCCACCGTCTGGCCTTCGCGGGCATAGACAATGGCATTTGATTTCGTATGCTTACAGACTTTCCAGGCAAAGAGCAGGGCCTTCATTTCCGCCTCAGTTGGCTGGCGTTTACTTACCACTTTCAGATCAGCGGGGCTGAGTTGATGGACGTCAGCATCCTGGGCCAGCATGCCGCCGGAAACATGCTTGAGGGCAAGTCTCTGCTCCGCGGGCTTCACTTCCACCAGGCGCAGGTTCTTCTTGGTCGCAAATCTCTCTTTCGCGGCTAAGTCAAACTCCGGTGCGGCGATGGCTTCCACAAAGAGCTTGGCGATTTCCTCGGCCGCAGCGCCGTCGATCACACGGTTTACCCCTATCACCCCTCCGAACGCCGAAACCGGATCCGTTTCCAGAGATTTCAGGTAGGCCTCGCGCAGGGTGGCGCCCGTGGAAGCGCCGGCCGGGTTGGTGTGTTTGATGATGGCGCAGGCTGGTTCGTCAAACTCCTGGGCCAGGTCCCACGCCGCTTGAAGATCAACAATATTGTTATAGGAAAGCTCTTTACCCTGAAGCTGCGTGCCGTTGGCGATGCCAGTACCCGATCCGTCTGAATACATGGCAGCACGCTGGTGAGGATTTTCCCCATAGCGCAGGTCGGCGATTTTGATGAGATCAAGCTGAAGTCGCGCAGGAAAACCAGTTTGTGCTCCGGGAAGTGAAAAATTGCCGGACGGTTGATCCAGTGTGATCTGGCCAAGCGTTGCCGCGATGGCGCCATCATAGGCTGCGGTGGTGGCAAAGGCCTTCTGTGCCAGTTGCCAGCGGGTGGCCAGCGTGAGTTCGCCGCCAGACGAAGACATTTCCACGGCGATGCTGGCGTAGTCTGCGGGCGAGGTGACGATGGCTACGTCGCGAAAATTTTTGGCCGCTGAGCGGACCATGGAAGGCCCGCCGATATCGATGTTTTCAATGATCTCGTCAAAATGAACACCCGGCTTGCTGGCCGTCTTTTCAAAAGCGTAAAGATTGACCACCACCATATCAATCGGCTGAATGCCATGCTCGCGTGCGGCCGCCAGATGCTGCGGATTGTTGCGCACATGCAGAATGCCGCCGTGGACTTTGGGATGAAGCGTCTTCACGCGGCCATCCATCATTTCGGGAAAGCCGGTGAGTTCGGAGATGTCTTTCACCGCGATTCCGGCGTCACGCAGCAGCTTGGCCGTTCCGCCGGTGGAAATCAATTCCACCTTGAGAGCGGATAGCCGCTTGGCGAAGTCGACCAGTCCGGTTTTGTCAGTAACGCTCAGGATGGCACGCTGAATCTTGGGCACAGTGGTTCCCCCGGGAGGATGGACGAACGAAGGAATAAGGTATCAGCGGCAGGAAGAGCACTGCAAACGGGGAGCTACGGATGCTAGATCGAAAAAGTTACGTTTTCGGCTTGGCCTTCAGCTTGACCTGGCCGTTCAGAGTCTCTACGGAATATTCCACGGCCTGGCAGCCATGTTCTTTCTTGAGCTGAGTAGTTTTCTGCTGAACGAATTTCTTAAAAGAATCCAGTGTGGCCGAGCTTTTTTCGCCGGTCTGTTGTTTAGCCGTGACCAGGGCGTTGTAAAGCGACTCAACGCTTTTGCCTTCAGGATTGGCATCTGCAAAGGCGACCCGGAATGGCTGGTCTTCGCCAGCGGCAGAGTTGCTGGCTGTGGGACTGATATTCTGATGCTTTAAAGACCTCTCCGCTTCGTGCTGCTGGTCAGAGCGCATGCCTTGAATGCCCAACATGGCATCCTGGGGGCGTCTGTAGCCTTCCTCTTTGATCACTAACTTCTGCTGCCACAATGCGTTAAAGAGGGCGTACTTCTGCTGGACGGTGGTGTAGCGGAAGCGCTGTCCATAGCTCATCCGGCTGCCATCGGAGTACTTTTTGAGCAGATTCTTAACCTTCCACTCCATTTCGGTGGGTGGTTTCTTGGATCCTCCACCAAAATAGATGTCGTACTCCACTTTCAGACGGCGGACCTGATCTTCCAGAATCGAGAGTTCTTCATCAATCGTCAAAGTGGGTTAATCCTTCCAGGGTCCGGATGGGGGAACTGCTCAGGCGGAAATATAGCATTTTTTCGCTTTAGCACAGAGAACCTAAAGTGCAGGCAGTTGATTGTGCTTCAGAGTGCATCCAACATATCCAATATGCCGGAAAAGCCTGTGACCCAAAATCGCGTTCGTATAGTGATAGCTGACGACCATGCCATCCTCCGTGAGTCTCTTGCCGCTTTGCTGGCAACAGATAGCGGCTTTTCAGTGGAGGGGCGAGCGTCCAACGGCCAGGAAGCGTTGTCGTTGGTGCAGGAACTGCACCCTGACGTTCTGGTATTGGATCTTTTTATGCCTCAGGGCGATGGCTTTGAGGTGTTGCGTACGCTGGATCGCGCCGGAAACCGGGTTGCCGCGGTGGTCCTCACCGGATCAGAGAGTGAATTGGATTACGCTCAAGCGGTGAAGCTGGGCGCACGCGGCCTGGTGCTGAAGAGTGATGGCCCGGAAAAACTCTTTGCGGCGATCAAAAGTGTTTCCAACGGCGAGCTTGCGTTTTCTGACGAGCTGGCCCAACAGGTACTGACGACCATGAGTGCGGAATCGCGCGCTACGGCGAATACACTGACGCGCCTATCCGAACGCGAGCGGCAGATTGCCTATTACGTGGCCCGCGGCATGAAGAACAAAGATATCGGCCAGGCCCTTACCATCAGTGAGAACACGGTAAAACGCCATCTGCAAAGCATTTTTACCAAGACCGGCGCGCGTGACCGTCTGGAACTGGCAGTGCTTGCACTGAGCGAGGTCAGCAAGGCGGCGTAATCTCCTCATGCTCTTCATCCCGAGCGAAGCGAGGGATCCCTACGTTCGGAATAAATTTTCCTGTAGCCAATAATTCGAACTGGAAGACGTAACTTGTTAGCGTCTGCAATCGCTTGCACGTTCCGAGACAAGTATCAGGGCACGAGTTTTAATCGTGCCGCCACGCGGAACATTCCCTCGGGCTTTAGCCCCTGAGGTTCTCAAAACTGATTTGGCTGAATGTCTATTTGCCTGACGTCGCTGCCATCTTCTTCACCATGGCGAGCACAAGCTTGCGATCACTATCATTCAAGTTGGAAGAGTAGCGGCGAATCTGGCTGAGAAAACGGACTTCGTCTTCACTGAGTGAAGGCAGGTTTTTGGCGTTGCCGTTAGAGTGATGGTCGCTGAAAAAACTTCCCAGAGGAATATCAATGGCCCCGGCGATCTTGGCCAGCGTGTCCAGTGATGGAATGGTATGGCCGTTTTCCACGCGCGAAAGATAGCAACGCAACAAGCCGGTGCGCTTTTCAATGTCACCTTGTGACATGCCTTTTTGCAGCCGGTAATTTCTGATTGTCTCGCCTATATTCATGCTGGATCATTTCTTGAAGATTGCCTGGAGTCCGGGGTTGCGTGAATAGTAATCAGAGCTAAGAGTTTCTGCAAGCACATTTTTTGTCATTACACAGGGTCTGGTAAAGAACTTATTTGCGCGGCCTCAATCCCTGCGCTGGTTACGTGCTCTAAGCGAGTTTTGCACGGAAAATCAATTAGTTACCAATTAATTATCATCGCTGGCAGCGCCCGACCATTTCCACGGTTGACAGGAGCAGTAGTTTGGGCCCCATACATGCTCCAGGAAAGCTCTTTCAGTCTGTTTGTTGTCCTACCGGTTTCGGAGTTGTCGCCGAGGACTGGGCGGGAGCAGAGTGCGCCGGAAGCATCAGTTCCATGAACAGTGTTCGTTCCACAGGGCTGCTGTAATAAGGTGCCATCTCTCTAAAGCCGAGCTCGCGATAGAGCGCAATCGCCTGGTCCATCTTTCCCGGCACGGTATCAAGACGCATGCAGCGATAGCCAATGGTGCAGGCGTCAGACACAAGCTTTCTGGCCAGGATACGGCCAATATTGTGTCCGCGAAAGGCAGGACGCACATAGAGCCGCTTCATCTCGCAGACGTCATTATCAGTCAGAGGACGGAGAGCACCGAGGCCGGCCACCTGGTTATTCCACGATGCCAGCAACAGGCGGCCACGCGGAGCAGCGTATTTGCCGGGCAGATCGCGCAGCTCTTCTTCAAAGCCCTGGAAACACAAATCGAATTCCAGCCAGGTGGCGTACTCCATCATGAGTTCGCGGACAGTTGTGATCTGTTCCGGTGTTTCAGCCTGAAGAATGGTGAGCATGGGCCTCCCTCCTATTCTTGCCGAATTCCCGACGCTCTGGCGACTGCGAATCATTCTAGCGCTGTTGCTGATCCGGCGAGAGAGAAAAACGTCAGCCCATCAGCATGCCGCCATTCACCATGAGCACGTGTCCGGTGATGTAGCTGGCTTCTTCCGACGCCAGGAAACGAACGGCATGGGCCACTTCCATGTCAGTTCCGGCGCGCCCCAGCGGAATCATTTCATTGACTTTGGATTTCAGCTCTTCGGCAAGGCTTTCCGTCATGGCGGTCTCGATGTATCCCGGCGCCACCGCGTTCACCGTAATATTGCGCGACGCCACCTCGCGCGCCATGGCCATAGTGAAGCCGATCAGTCCGGCTTTGGACGCGGCATAATTGGCCTGGCCCGCCTGGCCCATCTGTCCGAAAACGCTGCTGATGTTCACCACTCGGCCCCAGCGCTGCTTGAGCATGGAACCGATCACGGCCTGGGTGCAGAAATAGGCGCCGCTCAGGTTGGTCTGGATCACGGAATCCCAGTCCGCGCGCTTCATGCGCATGATCAGTGTGTCCTTGGTGATGCCAGCGTTGTTGACAAGAATATCGACCTTGCCGAACTGGGCGATGGCGGCTTTTACGGCGACTTTCACGCTGTCTTCGTCGCCCACATCCATGCGAAAGGCAGCGGCCTTCACGCCTTTGGCTTCGGCTTCCTTCACCACGGATGCAAGCTTTTCTTCATTACGCGCAGCCAGCGCCAGGTTAGCGCCTGCTTCAGCCAGCGCCAGGGCACATGCGCGGCCAATTCCCTGCGAAGCTCCGGTGATCAGCGCAACGCGTCCGGTTACTCCTGCCATGGTTGTCCCCCCGTCAAAAAAGTTAACTGTGGATTATACGGAAAGCGTGACACGTAATACTTTCCGGGCGGGAAAGCGCAACGCAAGGAAAGGTATAAACTGTTAGGTCGCTATGGCTACCAAGAACAAAGCAGCAAAGACCCCGGATAAGAAAGCTTCGCAGTCCAAGAATATTTCCAATGGCGCAACGTCCAACGGAAAGCCCAACAGCAAAGCACCTGTGGTGAAGGTGAACCAATACGGCATTCCCGACTGGCGGCTGGAACACCCTGAATTCGAAGTCTTCGAAGTGAGTGACGGCGCCGAGGTCCACTATGAAATCAAGGGCAAGCTGAATGCGCCCGTGCCGCCGATCCGCGAGTCGAAGTACCTGAGCAAAGGGCAGCACCTGGAACTCTATCGCTGGATGGTGATGAACCGGCGCATGGAAGTCGCGCTGGAAAATCTTTACAAGCAGAGCAAAGTTGTAGGCGGCGTTTATTTCGGATTGGGACAGGAAGCTTGTTCTTGCGCGTCAGCGTATGCGCTGGGCAAGGACGACTGGTTTGCGCCGATGATTCGCAACCAGGGCGCGCAACTGGTGCGCGGCTTCCACGCCCGCGACATCATGATGCAGTACATGGCCAAGGCCGGTTCGCCGACCAAAGGCAAAGACGGAACGTCGCATTACGGAGACATCGAAAAACGGCAGATGGTCGCACCCATCTCGATGCTCGGCGATCTTCTTCCGGTGATGGCCGGAGTTTCACTGGGTGCGCGGATGCAGGGAAAAGAGCTGGCATGCCTCACGTGGATCGGCGACGGTGGCCAGTCCACGGGGGTGAGTTATGAAGGCATCAACTTTGCTGCGGTGCGTAAGCTGGGATTGGTGCTGATTGTGGAGAGCAATCTCTGGGCGTACTCCACGCCGACGGAATATCAGGTAAACGTAAAAGACCTGGCGAATCGTGCCATCGGTTACGGCATGCCCGGCATCATTATTGACGGCACGGACGCTTGCCAGGTCTATGACGCGACGTATGAAGCGGTGGAACGGGCGCATCGCGGCGAAGGGCCAACGCTGATCGAAGCCAAGCTCATGCGCATGAAGGGCCATGCCATCCATGACGCCGCGGCGTACGTTCCCAAAGAAATGCATGAGTTCTATCGCAAGCGAGATTGCATTGACCGCTTCCAGAAATATCTCATCGAGAAAAAATGGCTCACGCCTGCACAAAACGCGGAATTGATTGCCGGCGTGGAAAAAGAGATTGACGCGGAGCGCGAGTTCGCCGAGAACTCACCCATGCCAGAGCCACACACAGCGGCAGAAGGCGTGTACTGCGGAGATGGCTGCCACACGATCAAGCCGAAATACGCAATACCGCGAAAGGCACGGCGCAGCGAAGGCAAATTGAAAGAGACGGAAGCAGCAATACACTTTAAATAGCACTCAGAAGTTAGTAATTAGCTTATTTCTGAAATCCCGAGCGAAGCGAGGGATCACTATAGTCGGTAAGAATTTTTAGGATCAACGACGGATGGTGCGCGCAAGGAATCGGGCATCTTGCGGGTCGGGTCCCCTCGCTCCGCTCGGGACTTCGGAAAAAAGCACTATCTGCGTTGATCTGCGTTAATCAGCGGCAAAAAGGGTTTACATGGCTCAAGCAACATATCTCGAAGCAATACGGCAGGGACTCTGGGAGGAGATGGAGTCAGACCCAAGCGTCTTCTGCATTGGTGAAGACATTGGCATCTATGGCGGCGCGTTCAAAGTGACGGACGGCTTCATCCATCACTTCGGACCGCAACGGGTGATTGACACGCCAATCGCCGAGTCTGCGATTGTGGGCGCCGCATTTGGTGCGGCGCTTACGGGAATGCGTCCGGTGGCGGAGTTCCAATTCATGGACTTCATCGGCTGCGCATTCAATCAGATTGTGAACATGGTGGCCAAGTCGCATTATCGCTGGGGCGCTCCGGCACCGCTGGTGTTGCGGGGACCATGCGGTGGCGGCGTCCACGGCGGACCATTCCACTCGCAGAATCCCGAAATGTATTTCGTCCACACGCCGGGAATGAAGGTAGTTGCGCCTTCCACGCCAAGCGACGCGAAGGGGCTGATCAAGGCGGCAGTGCGCGATAACAATCCCGTGCTGTTCCTGGAGCACAAGTTTCTCTATCGCCGCATCAAGGGCGAGGTACCGGACGATAACTCAGTAGTGCCGATCGGCAAGGCACGTGTTCATCGTGAGGGTCGCGATGTGAGCATCATTACTTATGCAGCCATGGTGCACACGGCGCAGGAAGCGGCAGATATTCTGGCCAAGGACGGAATCGAAGTCGAGATTGTCGATCTGCGGACTCTTTCGCCATTGGATCGCGAGGCGATCACGCAGACCGTCAAGAAGACCAACAAAGTCATCCTGCTGCATGAAGATACCAAGACTGGCGGTCTGGCGGGAGAGATAGCGGCCATCATTAATGAAGAGGCATTTGATGATCTGGATGGCCCCATCATCCGCATCACTTCATTGGATACGCCGGTGCCGTTCTCACCTCCGCTGGAGCATTACTTCCTGCCGCAGGTGGAAGATGTGGTGCGAGAGGTAAGGAAGTTGAAGGCTTATTGATCTTTTCTTTTAATCCCGAGCAGAGCGAGGGATCACTACCGTCTTGAGAGATTTAAATGGAGCGACAAAGTTTTTTGGCGGCGCCCGGTAAAGCTTTCATAACATCGTAGGGTTCCCTCGCTTCGCTCGGGACACGAAAACCAAAATTCTATAAGACTGAAGGGATCCCTCCCTTCGGTCGGGATAAAGGCACGAATGAACTACCTCCTCAAAACTGAACCCACCGTGTACGGCTTTGCCGATCTGCAAAAAGATGACACCACCATCTGGGATGGTGTAACCAATCCCACCGCCGTTAAACATCTCCGCGAGATGAAGAAGGGCGACAAGCTGGTGATCTACCACACGGGTGATGAACGCAGAGTTGTTGGAACGGCAAATGTCGAAGCCGTGGATGCCAGCGATCCCAAAACTCCTCGTGTAAAGATTAAGGCCGGCAAACTGATTGCTCATTCAGTGACTTTGAACGAGATCAAGGTGAGTGAATTGTTTGAGGGTTCGCCGCTGGTGCGCCAGGGCAGGCTCTCCGTTGTTCCTCTTACTAAAGAACAGTATGACTGGATCACCGGTCATTGATGCAATGGGGAGATTTGTTGATTGCTCGTCATCGCCGTCATCGGGCAAAGCCCTGTGTTCCCGGATTTGTTCAGCCCGCGTTCTACACGCCACTGCTTCCCCTGATTTATAATCACTAGTTGCTCTAACCACCCGATGGATACCTGTGGAAGGAACCGATGCCAACTGATGTAGTCATGCCCCAAATGGGCGAATCGATCTTTGAAGGCACCATTACTAAATGGCTGAAAAAGCCTGGTGATAAAGTTCAGCGTGACGAACCGCTGTTTGAAATTTCCACTGACAAGGTGGATGCAGAGATTCCGGCGCCGTCCAGCGGCGTGTTGAAGGAAATCAAAATACAGGCCGGAGCCACTGTCCAGGTGAATACGGTGGTGGGCGTGATTGACGCGGATGGCGCCGGGGCATCAGCAGCTCCGCAAGCACAGGCTCCAGCCCAAGCTGCTCCGCAAGCGGCACCAGTTGCTCCGCCAGTTACAAAACCTTCACCACAGGCAGACGGAACCTCAACACCAAAGCAGCCTCCGGCAACCGAGGCAGCGCCTGCAGCTCAGGGTGGCGGCAATGGCGGTGCGGGAACTGACGTGGTGATGCCGCAGATGGGCGAGTCCATTTTCGAAGGCACCATCACCAAGTGGCTGAAGAAAGTCGGCGACAAGGTGCAGCGCGATGAACCGCTGTTTGAAATTTCTACCGACAAAGTGGATGCCGAAATCCCCGCGCCTACCACAGGCGTTCTGCGCGAAATCAAAGTAAAAGAAGGCACCACAGTGCAGGTGAACAGCGTGGTAGCGGTGATTGGCGGAGCGGGAACTCCAGCACCAGCAGGGGCGAAGCCTGCCGCGGCCCAGCCCGTTCCCGTCCAGCCGGCGCATGGGCAACCGCAGCGTGTGCCGGAATCACTCTCTGTCGCGGCCCAGGAACAACCAGTAGATCAGGCACGCGAAGAGATTGAAGAAAGCGACGGCGGCCGTGATGATGTGCGCTCTTCACCGCTGGTTCGCCGTATTGCCCGTGAGAACAATATCGACCTGGGTCGTGTGCCGGGCACGGGGCTCGGCGGTCGCATCAGCAAAACGGACATCCTGAACTTCATACAGCAGCATGGCCCGGGTGGTGCGGGAAGGCCCCAGCCAGTGGCTCCTCCTCCCCAGCAGAGAGTTCAGCAGGCTCCGCAACAACAAGCTGCAACCCAGGCCCAGCCAACGCAACAAGTTTCACAAACCCAGCAAATGGCTGCACCAGCACAGCAGCTTCCGGAACTGGCTGGTGAATTTGTTCCCATGACGCCGATGCGGAAAAAGATTGCCGACCGCATGGTGGAGTCGCGACGCACCAGCGCGCACGTGCACACCATCTTCAAGGTGGACATGACGCGTATCGTCAAGATGCGCGAGAAGGTTCGCAAAGGCTGGGAGGCGCGGCACGGCGCAAAGCTTACGTTCATGCCGTTCATCGCCAAAGCGCTGATGCACGGCGTGCGCACCAAGCCCGTCGTCAACTCTTCTGTGATTAACGAGGGGATTCAATACCACAAGAATGTGAACATCGGCATTGCTGTGGCCCTGGAGTGGGGATTGATTGTGCCGGTGGTGAAAGGCGCGGAGAACCTGAGCTTTGTTGGCTTGCAGCGGGCGATCACTGATCTGGGTGAGCGCGCACGCGGCAAGAAGCTCAAGCCCGATGACGTGCAGGGCGGCACCATCACCATCACCAACCCGGGCATTTACGGTCCACAGTTTGGAACGCCGATCATTCTGCAGCCGCAAGTGGCCATCCTGGGCATGGGCGGCATCTTCAAGGAACCAACGGTCATCACGGACAAGGAAGGAAACGATTCCATCGCCGTCCGCCATATCCTCCGCCTGGTGCTGGGTTACGACCATCGCATCATTGATGGCGCGGATGCTGATCAGTTCATGGTCGCCGTCAGGGATTATCTGGAGAACTTTAACGACGATATCGGATAGAAGCTGTTTGGTTTTTTCGAAACGGCAGGCTGATTGAGCTTGCCGTTTTTTTTAGAACACCTGCCACGGAGCACAGAGACGCGGAGAAGAGCAAAAGCCCTGCCGCGAATTTGCGCGAATTAGAAAAACCTGCCGCAGATTTGCGCAGAGACTCTGGTTCTCAGCAAGCGTAGCGACCAGAACTGGACCGCGAAATTTTCTTTCCAGCGCCCCGCCCAGGATCAGCTCATCCTGAATGGGGGCATGGAGGGTCATCAGATTCACATGGAACTCCACCTGGTTGACCGCAGTAAATTCCTGCTTGTGCGCAGAGGCTTTCACTGGATCCAGGAGTTTCCCCTCAACCGTTAAACGGAAGATGAAGCCGCAGAGCCAACGCCGCAGTCTTCCGCAACTGACCTAAAATGCAGCCGTGAAACTCACGGAACCCGCGGTGTGGTTGTCAAAACTGTCTACCACCACGAAGCTGGCAATGTGGTTCCCACGCGTTAGTGTGACCGTTGCATTCAACTGGTCTTCCAGGTTTTGTGACACTTTCTTTCCATCGATCCAGAGTTCCATACGTTTAGCGATGCCGTTAAAGGCGCTACCCGACCCCTTAAACGTAAAAGTCCGGCCGACAACCTGCCCGTTCTGCGCCGGTGCACAGATGTGCACTACAAGCTGGTTGGCAGGAGGCAGTGAGCAATTCGTCGCCGCATTCGTGTTGTGCAAGGCCTCGATTCCTCCGTCATTGGGGGCGGCGCCGGTGTTAGAGAACTGCGTCCACGCTAGAGCAACGTCATGGCGCGAGTCCCCATCCAGATCCCGGATGAATGGAAAGACTGGGTCAGTAAAGGTGGGAATCTGCTGGGGTGGCCCGAACGTACCATTCCCGTTCCCAAGCAGAGAGGCCGCAATCTGTCCTCCCGAGCTTTGTGGGGCAACGCCAACCAGGAAAACATCGTCTATGAAGTCTCCGTTCAGATCGCCTGCTGCAACCTGCTGATAAGCAATACTGGCATTGGACTGGAGTATGTTTTGATTTTCAACCAGCAGGCTACCAGACGAAAACCGCAGCGTGTGGAGCTGGGTATCAAAGCCCCCTGCTGACGTGAGTGTACTTGTCAGGGCCACCAAGCTTTGAATGCGGTTATTGTAAAAATCTCCCACAGCCAGTGAAACTACATCATTAAGATTAGCGAACACAGGGCTCGCAAAAGCGCCGTTTCCCTGTCCGAGATAGAGCGCGACTTTATTTCCCGAGACCACGGCGAAGTCCTGGTGCCCGTCAGCATTGAAATCTCCGGCGACAATGGGACCGCCGCCATCGGGCAACGTCGCGGCC
>WNFD01004557.1_pt1 | contig 23027 bp, 20 predicted proteins | sample 5400491 | NCBI WGS metagenome assembly WNFD01 (sample SAMN13153343, study PRJNA577476) | soil metagenome | isolation source: 120 cm saprolite under Douglas fir tree site 2 hole 2 replicate 2 | place: USA:California | collected 2015-04-18
TTTCAATCATCGTCATCTCCAGCATCTCAACGAAAGCATATGCCGCTGATATCACCGTCTCTGCGCCCGCGAGTGGTTCCGTTGTCGCTTCACCATTTTTGCTTCAAGCCAGTTCCGCCAGCTGCCAGACGCAACCTACAGCCAGCATGGCGTATTCGTTTGATTCAGGCAGCGATACCATTTTTCAGGGCGCTACCTCCATCAATACAAACGTCAGCGCGTCGAGTGGGACCCACACCCTAAGAGTCAAGTCCTGGGGAAGCAGCGGCGCTTTTTGCGAGAAAGACGTTGCCATTACTGTTGGAACAGGCGTGCAGGTAACCGCGCCTCTGAATGGTACAACGGTGCCGAGCACTTTCCTCTTGCAGGCATCGGCGCCCACCTGTGGTGGGCAGAACACTTCCAGCATGGCTTATTCCTTTGACAGTAATACAGACCATATCCTCAGCGGTGCCACATCCATTAATCAGACGGTATCGGATAGTGCGGGCGGCCACATCTTACGGGTGAAGGCCTGGGGAAATGCTGGTGCATTCTGCGAAACGAATCTGAGTATCACCGTGTCCTCGCAGAGTGTGGTGGTCAATACGCCGTCAAATAATGCTACCGTCGCCACCACGTTTCTGTTGCAGGCGCAAGCGCCTACATGCAATGGCGCCTCAACCAGCAGCATGGCATATTCCTTCGGTAGCAATCCCGATAATATTCTGTCGGGCCAGCAAGCCATCAATCAAGATGTCACCGCACCGGGCACCGGTGCTCAAACGTTACGAGTGAAAGCATGGAACGTGAATGGAAATCTCTGTGAAACTGACGTTAGCATTAACGTAAGCACCAGCGCTTCCGACATTACAATCACGACTCCTACCGATCCGAATGTGGCAATCAGCTTTCCATTGCAGGCGCGGGCGCCTACTTGCCTCGGGGTCCAAACCAGCAGCATGGCGTACTCTTTTGACAGCCTCGCCGATCATATCTTTTCAGGACAAACATCCATCAACACGACTGCCACAGGGCCGGGTACAGGAGCTCACATCCTCCACGTGAAAGCCTGGAACACGTCAGGTGGATTGTGCGAGAAGAACATGGATGTCAACGTGATTAACAACAGTCTGGTGCCAGGATCAACTGCGAATGCCTATACCCAGATCGAACGGTTTCCTAACTACACTGGATCATATGCGAGCTGTCCACCGGGATCCGCAGGTCCGGGCGTGGGCGGCGCCACCGGTAACAGCTTCCAGTTGTGGCTGACGCAGCCAGACTGCGGAACCATAGGAACTAAGAGCGGCAATACGAGCGTAGTCTCTCCTCTCTCTACGCCGCCTTCCGGCGATACCCAGGTCCGGCAGTACACAATGGACTATGGCGGCAGCAATGGTGCAGGTGTTCGCTGGTTTATCCCGCTGAGCGGCAGCAGCAGTGCGAACGACGATGTTTACTCGAACTTCCAGTACGACGTTTGGGTGTACTTCGATCAGGCGAGCATTAATAACGTCTATAACCTTGAGATGGACCTGAATCAAACCGTGGGTAATCCAGCGCAATACCTGTTCATCTTTGCCACGCAGTGCAACATGGTTAAAGGAGTCTGGCAACTTGGCAATGGATGGCCGCTGAATGCAGACCAGACCTGTTCTCGCAGTCAGTTCCAGCCCGGATGGCACCACGTACAAATCCAGTTCCATCGTAACTCAAGCCCGGTTTCAATCACGTTCGACGCTGAGGCCATTGACGGCGTCGTGCAAAATTTCACCTGTAATGGCGGCGGTTCTTGCACAGTCAATGTTTCATCAGGCACAAGCTGGGGCGCAAACGTGCTTGGACCCAACTTCCAACTGGATGGCATTACGGGAGGTAGCAGCATCACCGGCTATGCGGACCAATTCACTATCTACCGATGGTGAGCGGAGTCAGGATCATTATTATGGGGATTATGCCGGCAGTAATGTTTCATGGGTTCCTCCGCATGTCACGCTGGCTGAGGCCGCTCTGAACCAGGGCTACTAATCATTGCAACGCAACAAAACGGCGCTCATCCAAATGTTGAGGATTCCATATGCGATCTGACATTGTTCCAGGAGCTGTCTTCCCCGACTATGAGCTTTCCGACCACACCGCGAAACGCCGGAAGCTCTCCGAACTGCAAGCACAAGATCCAATGGTTCTTGTCCTCAGCCGCGGAGGCTTCTGTCCCAAAGACCGGCGGCAGGCTGAAGGGCTTGTTGAACTCCATCGTGAGCTCGAGGTTGCCTATTGCCGGCTCGTCACGATCAGCACCGACAATATTACTCAGACGAATGAATATCGCAGCGGAGTTGGCGCCCACTGGCCTTTCCTCTCCGACGCAGGGCGAATCGTCCAAAAAGATCTCGACATCGCCGAATACACTGATCCTGTCAACAATCCCATGATCCCCCACGTGATTGTCCTCGAGCCCGGTCTGGTCGTTTATAAGATCTACAACGGCTACTGGTTCTTCGGCCGGCCCACTCTGGAAGATCTCCGCCAGGACCTGCGTACCGTAACCAGGAAATGCCGGCCGGACTGGGACATCACAACGCCCGAACTCAAAGCGGCGTGGCAGCAAGGCCGCAAGGAACTCTTCTACCCGTACGGCAAAACGTACGTCCAAACTCTCGGTGAACAGGATTAGTGCGGTATCGCCAAGTCGATCGACATGTGATGCTGTATGGAATCAGACACTGTCCAGATTTCTGCGGACATTCGCTGCCCAACGCACAACCGATGTTTGTTACGCGTGAGCCTCCCGGCGTGCAAAAGCCCTGGGTTGGCTGTGCAGAGATGATGTAAGCGAAATCAGTGGTACTGAGCACATCGTTGATGAGGATGTTGGTGACCGGGAAGAGTGACGTGTTGGTCACAACCACCTGATATGTAACCAATGCGGGTACGCTGGTTACCGAAACAGGACCGTTTACCTCAATCTTCATGATCGGCAAGAGGAAATAAAAAAGCGCCGGACGAATCCGGCGCTTGTTTCTAGATGGTGGTGGGTTAGGGCAGAACGTAACGCAAGCTGACGAAGCCCATTCCCAGGTGAGCGTTCTTGGGTGCGCCGGCGGCCACAAACCAGGGGCTGCGGGTCACGTAAGAACCTTGCAGAATGGTCAGCAAGGAACCGTACTGCGGGCTCTTCCAGAACGTCTGGATGAAGTCCACTGTGCCTTCCTGAAGGGCGCGGTTCTGAACCCCGGCGGCTGCCTGGGCTGCTCCGCCAAAACCAATGATCGGCTTCACGGCGCCAGCGGCAGTTAGATCAGGAAACGCATTACGCTGGAAATAGGCTCCACCGTAGTATGCGGCAATCTGCGTTTTCGGACCCACCTGGGTTTCAACGCCCAGAAGCAGGTCGCCCGCGTGGACAGGTGAAAGATGAACGTCGCAACCGCCCGTAGCACCGTTAAGGCAGGTTCCGCCGGCCGTAGCTGCAACTGGCTGCACGACAACCTGTGGACCCATTCCGATGGCATAACGGCCCACCCCAGGTCCCCACATGCCGCTGGCGAGGAAGCGAACGTTCTTCACTACTTCGATGTTAGCGGCTCCGATGATGCCGCCTTCCACCAGAGAATGCGTGGTGATGGCTGCGCCAGCAACGGAAGGAATTACGGCGACTTTAGCGGTCGTCATGATACCGCCGCCTTCAAGATGGAAGTGGCGGGCGCCCATGGTGGTGTCATAAGCGAATTTGGCAATGATGTCGGGGGACAGGTTGGGAGTGGTCGGGGTTGCAGCGTTATCAAGTTGAACACCGCTAAGGGCAGCGCTGAACTGGGCCGGGAAGGCCACTTCGGCGCCCTGACCCACGAACTGCTGCGGGTTCTGTGCTTCAACCGCGATGGCAAACTTATCAGTGGCGTGGTAGCCGAAGCGGATAGCAGCGGCGCGGGTGTAGTTCAAGCCAATGTGGGTCTGGGCGTCTTCACCAAGGGTGATGGCAAGATCAGCTGGCGCCGGTGAAATGCCAACGCGGTTCGGCGTTTGCAGGCCCCAGGTGGAGCCAGCCAGGATTTCCCACTTGTCGCGCTTCACATCCACCCAGTACAAACGCAGACGGAGAGTGTGGCTGTTGGAACTGACAAAGACGTTCGCGGCATCATTGCCGTTGAAATCGGCTTCGGCATATCCGGTAACGTCATTGCCTTTGAACTTTTCCGTGACTTTCAAATTGATGCGCGAGTACTGGCCGGTGGAACGATATTCGGTGAGGTGGCCGGCCGTTGTATTGCTGAACGGGATGGCCCAGAAGTTGGTGGCGGAAACGTTGCCTGTATTGGTGCTGCGGAAGACGTTTTCAAAATCCAGGAAGCCGCCGGGAGTAAACTCCGCTCCGCCGATGCGGAAAGAGAGCGGTGACTCTTTCGGTTTGTCCACATCGCTCTGGATGTTGGGGGTGTTATTGACCGGAGCGTTGTTGGTCAGAGCAGCGTTTTCGACATGTGGGGCAACTGTCGTTTTCGCATCCAGCGCTTTGGTCAACGATTCAATCTGCTGTTGTTGTTGAGCGATCTGCTTCTGCTGTGCGGCGATGGCCTCACGCATGGCTTTCAGATCGTCAGCAACCGTGGAACTGCTTGGCGGGTTCGCCTGCGCCAGCGCCATTCCGGACGCCAACACGAGGAAACAGAATCTGCCGATACTTTTCATTTGGATCTCCTCGCTCACTCATCACAATGGAATTCGCGACCCTTCCGGAATTGTTCGGGTCCGGCTGCACCCAACACTAGCGTTGCTCTGGTGTCAGAAAATGCGGCGACTATTTATACCACTGACTTTCACTTTAGTGTCAATAAAACTGCCCCGGTCCACTGCTTGTTTAACCCGGGAAAACAATGGGTTTGAGATAGGGCGCGGGGTTTTTTGATTCACGTCTTCAACCAACATGTGAAAGAAGAAGTAATTACTTCTCGGTCGCAGGATCTGCTTATTAACTTCCGTATGGACTCTCCGCGTCCTCTCCAATAAATGGAATCTATTTGATGTATATGCGATTTCAAGACTTGCATTGAGAGGACGCAAATCAAGGTTAAATGGAGAGTTCCGGGGCTTGGCTGAGCGGCTTCTTCATTGAATGAAATTGACTCATAAAATTTGGCATGAATATCTAATCTGATGACCACGGCGGTCGCTCCATCCTGTCTATGGAGCGGAGGCTGAGAATCCTTCGATCTCAAAGTTGTTTTGATCCCATCACCCCAAGGCAATTCTGAGCACCCTGCATCACCGGTTTCTTCAGGAACGCCAACAACCGCCATCACCTATCAAGATTTGCATCGGTAAACCTGATTTTGGACATGACTCATCACACGCGCTTAGAGTTTCCCAACAATCCGCTGCAATGGCGTTTCAAAGCAATCAAGGCGGTGGCCATCACAGTCAGGAGCAAGGCAATGAAATTGAAGTTGGGTCACTTTTCTGGCGACGGTACTTTGTTGTTCTCCTTTGCGCAAAATCTTGCCACTGAGTCGCAGGTGGGAAATCTTGAGGTGATCGCCACTTTCAATGGGCCCATGCCCACGGGAGTCACGGTTTGCCATGGGGAGAAATTTGCAATGTCGTCGGAACCCAGCTTTGGCTTTTGCGGCTTGCCTGCATAGGGCGGATTGGAAACGCTGGTCCCATGATCCGCGAATCCTTTGGCCGGACACTCTCTCCCTTGCGTCGAACGGATACCTCTCTTTCACGGCCAACCAGTTAGACCGCCACGCGCTTTCACAATGGGAGGGACCTGCGTCAGAAGCCATACGTCCTGTTTCGCATGAAAATCGATGGCAGGATCTCATGCCAACCGTGACCCCGGCTGGTGAATTCCGCCTATGAACGTCACTGCATAAAATGCTGCGCAGGCAAGGCTTAACCGGGTACATCGTCCTGATGTGCCGTTAGGTATTGGTCTTTAGCCCCTTTCTCTTGAATAGCTTAAGTGTGTTCCAATTCGGGACCTCCGGCAGAATAAAGCGCCAAAAACTATTGTGAATAGAACGTTGCATGAATAATATTTACGACTGCCAATAGTTTTGACGCACGCCCACCCACTCTTGATCGTCAATCCGCAAAGGCACATAAGCACCAAAGGAGACTCCGAATGTTGAAGACGCGTGGTCCCGCGTGGTTGTTGTTGTGTATAAGCTTCATGCTGCTTACCCTGTCCGCAACGGCACAGGTTCCCCAAACGAATATCAATGACAGTGATACTCAACTGCCTAACCACATTTTGATTGTGCGTGGCAGCTTGCATAATGACGTGTCACCCGCAGTGCGCGATCTGCCCAAGCTTGATCAGACGGCGGCAGCGCACATTCAACATGAAGCCGAACCTGCGCGCCGCATCCCATTACCTCCCGGCCTCAAACCAGCCAGCGAGCCTGATCCTGTGTGGCAGAGAACAACCGCCTCTAGCAGCGGCAATGGGACAACTGCCGTATCCACTCCTTTCGTTTCGACAACTCCTGGCCTGAGTTTTGACGGTGTAGGCTCTGGCTTTCCGGGGTTTACAGTCGGCAGTGCACCGCCGGACACGAACGGCGCAGTGGGCGCCACGCAATTTGTACAGTGGGTCAACAGTTCCTTCGCGGTTTTCAATAAATCCACCGGCGCAATTGTTTCAGGACCCACAGCAGGTAATTCTCTCTGGTCCGGTTTCGGCGGAGGCTGCCAGACCAATAACGATGGCGATCCAGTTGTGCTCTATGACAAGTTAGCCAACCGCTGGATATTCTCCCAATTCTCAGTGAGCACCACGCCTTTCCTGCAGTGCGTGGCGGTTTCAACCACTTCAGATGCAACCGGCACTTACAATCGCTACTCCTTCTCCTATTCGGGTTTTGACGATTATCCGAAGATGGGTGTATGGCCTGACGGTTATTACCAGACATTTAATATGTTCAACGCAGCCGGGACATCATTCCTCGGCTCCGATATCTGCGCGTATAACCGCACGGCCATGCTGAATGGCCAGCCGGCGACGCAGGTCTGCTTCCAGCAGGGGTCGTCTATCGGTGGCGTTTTGCCCGCCGATCTTGACGGCACCACGGCTCCTCCCGCCGGATCTCCGAACTATCTTGCGTTTTTCGGCACCAACAATCTCAACCTTTTTAAATTCCATGTGGACTTCACCACACCGGCCAACTCCACGCTGACTGGCCCCACGGTAATTCCGGTGGCCGCCTTTACGGCGCTCTGCAATGGCGGTACCTGCGTGCCTCAGTCCGGAACCACGAACCAGCTTGATTCACTGGCTGACCGTTTAATGTTCCGGCTGGCCTATCGCAACCTGGGCACCAAGGAATCCCTGGTCGTGAACCACTCGGTGACGGCCGGCAGCGGCGGCGGTGTGCGCTGGTATGAGATCAACAATCCCAACGGAACTCCCACGGTAGCGCAGCAGAGTACTTTTGCTCCTGACAGCAAGTTCCGCTGGATGGGCAGCGTTGCCATGGACCACTCCGGCAACATGGCCATGGGTTATAGCGTGTCCAGCAGTGCGCAGAACCCGGCGATCGCAATCACCGGCCGTCTGGCGACCGATCCAGCCAGCACGATGCAGGCGGAAACCAGCATTATCGCCGGCGGAGGTTCACAGACAGGAACATTGACGCGTTGGGGAGATTACAGCGCAATGTCGGTTGATCCTGTGGACGATTGCACCTTCTGGTTCACCACCGAGTACTTGAAGGCAAGCGGAACATTTAACTGGAGCACACGCATCGCGAGCTTTAAATTCTCGGGTTGCGGCGGCGTGGCCAACCCTGATTACTCACTGTCGGCCTCACCTTCCAGTCTCACGGTGACCCAAGGCAGCAGCGGCAACAGCACTGTCAGCGTGACGCCTGTCAATGGCTTCACCGGAAGCGTGACGTTATCAGCCTCCGGTCTGCCTGCGGGCGTGACGGCGACGTTCGGCACAAACCCAACCACATCCACCAGCGTAGTAACGTTTACCGCCAGCTCAACGGCAACCACAGGTACGGCGAACGTTACGATTACAGGTACGTCGGGCTCATTGACCCATACCACGACCGTAGCTCTCACTGTGAACGCAACCGCAACGCCGAACTTCTCACTCTCGGCTTCACCTTCGAGTCTGACAGTGAAGCAGGGCACCAGCGGAACCAGCACCATCACTGAGACGCCCTCAGGCGGCTTCACTGGATCGGTCACGTTGTCTGCTTCTGGATTGCCCGCAGGCGTTACTGCTTCGTTCGGCACCAATCCGACTACATCAACCAGCGTTGTGACTTTCACGGCCAGCAGCACGGCTACAGTCGGCGCGGCAACAGTCACGATCACCGGAACCTCCGGCACACTGACACACACTACAACCATCGCGCTGACCATTAGCTCGGCGGCAACCGCGCAGCAGTTGATCGTCAATCCGGGCTTTGAAACCGGCACCGCAACGCCCTGGGCATTGACGGCAGGCGTACTGAACAACTCAACCGCTGAGCCCGCGCATACCGGAAGCTGGGACGCCTGGCTGGACGGCTATGGAACCACCCACACTGATTCCGCTGCCCAAACCATCACCATTCCTTCCACGGCAACCACGGCCACATTGACGTTCTGGTTGCACATTGATACGGCTGAAACTACAACCACCACGGCGTTTGACACCTTGCAGGTCCAGGTGCTGAATACCGGCGGCACTGTACTTTCAACTCTGGGCACGTTCTCCAACCTGAACAAGGCTGCCGGTTACCAGCAGCACTCGTTCAACGTAATTGCCTTCAAAGGACAGACGATTCAGATCCGTTTCCTGGGCAATGAAGACGTCAGCCTGCAAACCTCATTCGTAATTGACGATATCAACGTCAACGTACAATAACGGGTGATTTAGAAAGCAGTAGTTTGAATCTGCATGAACATCCGGGGTCGTTCGCGGCCCCGGATTTTTGTGGTCACACGGCGCAACAATCATCCGGGAAGTTTTGTGGTCTCTGGTATGATTTCGCCGCAATCCTGAAATTGATCACTCATCCTGGGGGCATGATGCCGCGAGTGTTAAAGGGAATTGTTTTTGCTTTGGTCGCTTTGATTTCAATCTCTGTTTCGTTTTCCCAGGCACCCAAGGCCGGGTCTTCCGTACACGCCTTTCCGGGCCGGAATGGCATTGCACTCATCGCCATGGGCCAGAATGGATTTGCTATCGCGGCTGACGGCGCGCAATACAACGCGGACGGGACCATCAGCCAGACGCAGAAGATACTCCAGGCCGGCAAAACCGGAGCCGTGATTTTCGCAGGCAAGACTTCCCAGCAAGACCCTGTAGGTCGCGCCGTGCGTGAAGAATTTAATCCTTTGAGGATCGCCACGCCGTGGCTCGAAAAACATCCAGATGTCTCAATTGACACGGCGAGTCGCGAGCTGGGAGCCATCCTCTCCGAGGCTGCAAACAAATACTTCGCCACGCGGGTTACCCTGAAAGACGCGAACAAGCCGGCGTTCGCTGTGATCTTTGTTGGTTATGCAAACGGGCAGCCGTTTATGAAAGGCAGTCGTTATTTCCTGCCCGCTGCACCCGGAAAAAACTTGCATGCTGAACTCATTAACGCTGCCCCCAGTCCCGGAGAAATCTGGATGCTTGGTTTAACCAAAGTAGCCCAGGAGCTGATGACGGGAAAGTCTGCCGCAATGGACAAGTTCAAAGCTGATCCCGCGGTTGAGAAATTGCGCAGCGCCAAACCAGCCGAGCGATCAGCCCAGGACTATGCAAGTGCGTTCAATACGGTCTTAAACGCGGTGGAGTCAGCAGAAGGCAGGAAGGTTGATCCGGGGCCTGCGCTCGTCGGCGGACCCAATCGCATAGCTACCATCACCAGCAAAGACGGATTTGCCCTCCAGTAAGGTCGCGCAAGTGCGGTTCCTCGTTGAGTCCGCGCGATCAGACTAAAGTTATCGAATCTGTCCTGCGGCTGCCAGCGGCTGCGTCACGGCTTCCATCTGCACCGCAATTCCGCTGAGCACGGAATTCCCTGAGAGTGGATCGCGCAGATTTTCATCCACAATGGCATTCAGGTTGGCTCCCGGATTATTCGCGGCGACCTTCATCCGCGTGTCTGCCAAATCATGTCCCCAGCCGTGCGGGAGGCTGATGACGCCCGGCATCATCTCTTCGCTGAGTTCCACTTCCACTTCAATGGCGCGTCCATCGCGAAGAATTCGTGCCTTGCCGCCGTCAGAAAGGTTTAGCTTTTCCGCGTCCGCCGGGTTGATCAGCGCTGTGCAATGTGTGCTCTTGGCGAGCACGGGAAGGTTGTGCATCCAGCTGTTGTTGGTATGAAGCTGACGACGGCCAATCACCACGAGGTCCGGCACAGGCTGCGAGAGATCGCTGGCGGGGCGCTTCAAGTCTTCCAGCAGCATCGGTGGAGCGAGTTCAATTTTGCCCGAAGGCGTGCGCAGAACTTCAGGAATGCGCGGCGTCAGCGGTCCAAGATCAACGCCATCTTTCGCCGCCATGACCTTGTCCAGGTTCAGCCCCCAGAACTTCACACCGAAATTATCTCCGTAAGGACCAGCGCGCAGGCCCAGATCGAGCAGGCGCTCCGGCCCTATGCGATGGGCAACCATCTTGAGCACCACTCCTGTCATTGGGCCGGCGAAGCGACGGACGTCTTCTTCGAGGAGTGAATCGTCCAGCGCCGCGATGTCGGCATTGGCGCCTTTGCCCTGCGCGATGGCAATTAGCCGCAGCAGGATCTCCCACTCGGCCGGCTGAGTGCTGGGAGGTGAAAATACAGGAGCGCTGTAGCGCGCGTGATTGCGGTAAGAAATCTGCGAGAAAGCAACGTCATAATGCATCTCTTCCAGCGGCGAAAGACCGGGAAGAATTACATCAGCATGGCGCGTGGTCTCATTGAGATAAATGTCAATCGAGACCATGAAATCAAGCTGATCGAGTGCGGACGAGAGACGCGGACCGTTAGGCGAAGAAAGAACATTGTTGCTGGCCACGGAGATCAGGGCTTTGACTTGACCTGTGCCGGGCGTGTCAATCTCTTCGGCCAGACAGCTCATGGGAAACTCGCCGAACACTTCCGGCGCACCGGAAACGCGGCTTTTACGACGGCCAACTACTATCCCCTTGCCCGCTCCACTCTTGCCCAAGCTGTTGCCCTGAAGAGCAGCGGCTTTGGCGAACATGGCCCCGCCCGCCTCATCAAAATGGCCGGCCAGAATGTTGATTACGTCCACCAGCCAGCTACAGAGCGTTCCATATGCCTGCGTGCAAGTGCCGATTCGACCGTACACGGCAGCACGATTGGCGGCCGCAAATTGCCGTGCCAGTGCGCGAATGGTCGCCGCGTCAATGCCGCAGCGCGCTGCAACCGCTTCCGGAGAAAAGTTCGCCACGGCTGACTTCACCTGCTCGACCCCATTCACGTGCGCTAGAAGGCGGCCAAGCTTCACTAAATTTTCTTCGAATAAAGTATGCACAAGTCCCAGAAGGAAGAAGACATCAGCGCCAGGACGTATAAAAACATGCTGATCGGCAGATTTGGCCGTTTCGGTCCGGCGCGGATCAACCACCACAATCTTTCCACCCCGCGCGCGCAGGGCTTTGGCTTTGTCGCGGAAGTTGGGAACCGTCCAGAGGCTCCCATTGGAGACCATGGGATTGGCGCCCAGGATCATCAGAAATTCGGTGCGCTCAATGTCGGGAACGGGAAGAGAGAGCCAGTCGCCGAACATCAATCCAGAAGAAAGCTGCTTGGGCATCTGGTCGAGAGTGGATGCCGAATAAACGTTGTGAGTTCCCAGTGCCCGTCCCAGCCGCGGCACGTAGAGCAGAAGCCCTGTTTTGTGGACCACTGGATTGCCCAGCACCAGAGCCACTGCGTCTTTGCCATGCTGCGCCATGATCGGCGGCAGGCGGCGTTCAATCTCGGCGAACGCTTCATCCCACGTAGCTTCCACGAATTTGCCGTTGCGTTTGATCAACGGCGTGCGCAGACGGTCAGGGTCCTCGTGCAGATCTTTCAGCGCCACACCCTTCGGACAAATGTAGCCCGCGGAGAAAACGTCAGCGTCATTCCCACGAATGCGTTTGACCTTGCCATCGGAAACGGTTAGTTCCAGGCCGCAACAGGCCTCACAGAAAGGGCAGATTCGCTGGTGAACTGTTTCGCCGGGCAAAAGTGTCATGGCTGATCGTTTTCCTTTGGCGTTCAAAGACACCTTCATTCTAACTTCTCTACGCTTCGCGGAGGGAAAATCGCTCTACTGAGGCTTTCCCGGCAGATAGTAGAAGCGAACGACGAGAAGAATCACGAGGGCGATGGACCCCATTAGCAAATCAATGGTAGTGACGTCAGTGGCCACGAGTCTTCGGGAAATAACGAACATTACCACCTCAACGGCGGCGCTGGCACGGTGAAAGAGCAGAAGTAAGGCGAGCTCGCCAGCAATGGCCGCCAGCAGAATGTCCTGTAATACCAGATGGAGAGCCTGATACTCGTTGCCGGTTGACCACAATTTGGGAAACCCATGAATGACCATCTCGACCGATGCAATGGAAGCAGCCGCCATCAGCAACACTGCCAGAACGGTGAGAAACAGGTGTATGTAATTGCCTATCTGTTCGTTGAGCTTTCCTTCCAGGAATGCAGGCGCACCCAGGCTCTTGCCGTCATCCACCCTTTCTTGTTCTTGTGTCATCCCGTACCTTTCTCCCACTGACTGCTCTTTAATGTGAGGTACTCAGATTGACGCAGGATGCCTGCGAAGCCCTGTCCTTCGTACAATGGTGCGGCGATGCTCACCTTTGCGGGATTTGTCACGCTCACCATCTGGGCTTATATGCTCCTGGGCCACGGAAACTTCTGGCGTACGAGTAGGATGCTTCCCTGGCCGGCCCGGGTGCCGCTGGAGCCCATCTCGGTAGTAGCTGTGGTGCCGGCGCGCAATGAAGCAGACGTGGTGGCCGCGTGCGTGACTTCTCTGCTTACTCAAACTATCCCGATTCGTCTGGTCCTGGTGGATGACAACAGCACCGATGGTACCTCCGGCGTGGCGCGCGCAGCCGCGCAGGCCGCCGGAGAAGAAGACAAACTGACGGTGCTCACTGGAACACCCCTGCCCCAAGGCTGGTCTGGCAAACTGTGGGCCGTGCATCAGGGAGTGACGAAGGCGAATGAGTTCGCGCCGGATTATCTGTTGCTCACGGACGCGGACATCCTTCACTCGCGCGAAAGTGTGGCGATGCTGGCAACAATCGCGCAACAAGGAAGATTTGATCTGGTCTCTTTTATGGTGAGGCTGTACTGCCAGACGTTTGCCGAGAAAGCTCTGATCCCTGCCTTCGTATTTTTCTTTTTCATGTTGTACCCGCCGGAGTGGATTCGCGATGCGCGCCGCAAGACCGCGGGCGCTGCCGGCGGATGTATGTTCATCCGCCGTGAAGTTCTGGAGAGGGCTGGTGGCATTGAGTCCATCAGAACGGAGATCATTGACGATTGCGCACTGGCTCGCCGTGTTCGCAACAATAGTGGCAAAGTCTGGCTGGGAGTTTCGCCGGAGACGCAAAGCATTCGCCCTTATGGAACGTTTGCTGATATCGGCGCCATGATCTCACGCAGCGCATTCAATCAGCTCCATCACTCCGCGCTTCTACTGGCCATTTCAATCATCGGACTCGCAATCACCTATCTCCTGCCCATTGCTTTGCTCTTTAGTGGACATGCCACCGCCGCGTGGTGCGGCGCTATAAGCTGGGCGCTCATGGCAATTTGCTTTTGGCCGACGCTGAAGTTTTACCGCCTCCATCCCTTGTGGTCTTTGGCGCTGCCGGCGATTGCCGTCTTTTATATGGGCGCAACGTTGCACTCCGCCATCATGTACTGGAGGGGGAAGGGGACGGTGGAAAGGCCGCGTACAGGATCCAGCCAGGAACAGCCTTGAGGGGAGATGACGCTTTCTCCAGACCAGCAGTGACCGCGCCGCCGCAGTCATAGTGAGAGCGGAGACAGGGCAGCCAGGCACAGAGTTCAGCCGGTCAGAAAGATGGGAATGAAAAAAGATGGGAACAGAAGAAGATTAATTCAGAAGAACTTTGGCCGGTTGTTCGGATTCGACGGATTCACCGTCGGTTTCGATTTTGTTGATCTTGATTCCCACAGCGGCGAAGATCCGCTCCTTGGGAACGGCGCCGTGTTGTGACGCCAGGGCCTGGACCTCAGCCAATTTTTCCGGTGAGGTTTGTACTGTGGCAGGATCACGCTGCCGCATCGTCCAAATCCAACTGCAGAGCGAGATCATGTACGCGAACTGGCCAAATCCGTTGGCAATATCCACGACTCTGTCATTATTTGCGTAAATGATGACAACGAATCGGACGGCCGCCTGCACGCTCAGATAGAGTACAAACGCAATTGAGATTTCAGCCGCAGATGATTGCCAACTCACACCCAGTGAACGCGCCTGGAAAAGCAATAGCCAAAGGAGAGTGGCGTCAGCGAGGAAAACTGTTCTCTCGACCGTAAGTGCTGAACCGGTCGCTGACGACGAGTATGTCGCGAGAGATACTGACAAGGTAATGGCCGAAGAGATCCCAATCGCGGCCCAAAATCCGAAACGCGCGACCAATCGCCCGGGTAGTGCCTCGAAAGGCTCCAGCATCTTAACCATAATCTCGAACACGACAAGGCTAAGCGTGATTGCTTCCACGATTGCAGAGCCGGCATAAACGATCCGGTAAGTCGCTGTGCTACAAAAAAATGCGGCGTAGATACCAACGACCGAGCCGGCAGTCATGCAGAAGAGGTAATAGCTGAAAGCCTTCCAATGCGCGAAGTAACCCTTTTTCAGTGCTGTCCAGCAGGCGAAGAACTGCAAGGCAGTACTGAAGATCAGCAGGGCGTAAACGCTGAAAGAGTAGTGGGCCATTGACCTCTGTATGCTTTATTGCTGAATGCCGGAATCAATCTTCGGAGTCGGCAAAGCAGCATTGCTGCTCGGTCTTTCCAGCAGAGATCCTATCAGAGATACTAGCGCGGAAATCAAACCAAAATCCATACGGAGAACTCCCTTAGTTTCGCCTTAGATGTTGCGCTCTTCGGCGATTGTGATTTGGGCGTCCATGAGCCGCTGCCGGGATTTTCCTTAGGGGTGAACGAGGCCCGGCAAGGCCCAGAAGCGTCCGGGCCTATTATCGATGTAGGTACCTATCTAGGCCATATCCCCTAAGGGAGGGGTGGAGACTGACCTTTGGTTTGGGCAATTGTACTTTGTGAGCATCGTGGCGGGAGCCCTAAACTATTGTTCAATAAGGGATTATTGGCAATGCGGCCAGTTTTATCTAAGGCGTAAACCTTAGGTAAGCCACCGTTTTGTTTACTCTTGAGGTTCGCGCTACTCCGCAACAGACGGCTCTCCTTGGTGGAATCACTTAGACCAGGTTCTGGCGAGACGGGCTTCCTCAAACATTGATTCCAGGGCCAACCGCGTTTCGTTGATTAAAAAGATACACCCGACCACCAGGCCAAAGAATCCCACCGCGCCGGCCACAAAGCTGATGACTGCAAACGGCGTAAAAGGAATTCTGCTGTACTGGGAAGCAGCCATAATGGCGCCCAGAATTGATACCAGGCTGGCAGCGGCAAAGGCGCCAATGGCGCCGTAAAAAAAGCTCATGGCCCGCAGCAACAACGCGCCGCGTTTTTCCAGACGGCCCAGATGCCGCACCCACAATTGAGCCGACTCGTCTCCGGCAGGTGCCGTGTGGATTTCGCGGGCGATCGTCCGCGTACGGTCAACCACGCGCGCCAGGCGGTTGCTGGTTCCCAGCGTCAGCACGGATGACGCATTCGTGAATACGGCCGGCGCCGCGATCAGGGTCAGGATGGCGAAAGGGTTGTCGTTGGCTGGAACAAACATTGCATGCTAAGTATGCAGCAGCCCTCTCGCGAAATCCAACGTCTGAATCAGGAACCCCGGATACTACGCTGCCCGTTGTTGCGTGGAGGTTTTCTTTGCGCTGCCTCTCCGGGTTCCACCGGTCGCCGGACCGGATTGCTTCCTCTTCTTCGCCGCACTCCTGGCCTGACGCGAAAGGGCAGCATGGGAAGCTGCTCCCAGGGGCTCGCGCTTAAGCGCCTGTGAAGTGGCGCGCGACCGCGAAGCAGATTTCTTTTTCGTGACCGAACCGGACTTCGCTGGCTTGTTTCCTTTCGCGAGATCGCGCTCGGCCGATTTGCGTGTGCGTTCTGACGCCCTGCCCTTCTTCGGTGGTTTCAAAGCCACACCCGCACGGCGGGCTTTGGACAATCCGATGGCGATGGCCTGCCTGGTGGACCTGGCTGAAAATAGCAGCTCCGGATGGACACCGAAGCATCGCGCTACTATCCTTTCTTCATGGCCCTTGATTCTGTGCGTTTGATTACCTTTGATTGTTACGGCACGCTCATTGATTGGGAGACGGGCATGCTGAAAGCAATGCGTCCGCTGTTTGGAGGCGGCGAACCCTCCCGGGACATTGAGCTCCTGGCGCTGTACAGCGAGGTGGAATCAGAGTTGGAATCGGGTCCGTACATGCGGTACCGGCGCGTGCTTTCATATACCGTGCAGGAGATGGGCAGTCGCCTGGACCTGAAAATCACGCAAGAGGACGGCGAGCGTTTTGCCGAATCACTGACAAGCTGGGAGCCATTCGCGGACACGGTTGCTGCCTTGCAACGGCTGGCGACAAACTATCGCCTGGGCATTATCTCCAATACAGATGATGATCTTTTCGCGGAAACAAAGAAGAAGCTTGGAGTGGACTTCGATCCCATTGTCACAGCCCAGCAGGTAAAGAGCTACAAACCGTCACACCGGAATTTTGAAGAAGCGCTTCGCCGCGCCGGTCTTCCTCCCGCAAGTCTTCCTAAAGAACAGGTCCTGCACGCGGGACAAAGCGTGTTTCATGACGTTATTCCGGCAACGGAGCTGGGCCTGCGCACTGTCTGGGTGAATCGTCCCTCGATTCGTCCCGGAGCGGGAGCAGCTAAAGCAGCCGTCGGCGTGCCTACGTTTCAAGTGAACAGTGTGGCCGCGTTGGCGGACCTGCTGCTGGGTCAACTTAAATCAGGCAGTCAGGCAGCGAGTTGAGGCGGAAACAACACCGGCTCCAGCAGTACCTGGCGGGTCTCTTCTGATGTGAGGCGTTCGTCGGCTGAATAAAATTCCACCGTGCCGCGTCGCGATTGGCGCATTGACAAGATGCCGCCTTCGGGCGCTCCTGCAGTGCTGCTGCTGGTTGGCTTGTAATCGTAGCGGACCACCTGCGCTTCAAAGTCGGCGTTGATCTCAAGTTCCAGACCGGATTCCGAGTACAGCACACGATAAACATCGTCGCCCCAGGTTGAGAATTCCGCGCCGCTGTGGTGGCCGCTGAATTCCTCAACGTCAGCTTTCAGCTCGTCGCCCAGTTGGATCCAGCGCTGGCGCGCTGCCTCAATGAACGTCGATGCCGGGTTGTCGCTTCCTGACGCTCCCCGGCTGCGATAGCTTTCAATCCATCCCATGTCGCAGTGGGATGAAAGTTTCTGTTCGACGGATGCTCTGCCCTGGTTGGGCAGAGCCTCAGTTAAGGAATCCCAACCAGGTTCTGTGCGCGAGCTGATCTAGACATCCCGAGTGGGGCTTGGCGCGTCTGTTTCCTTATCAGACAACCTTCCCCGATCACAACGAAGTCAGGCTCGCCGCCAGTGTTCGATTCCATTTCATTTCCGCGAGTGCTGCCAGTCTGGAGAAATCGGGTGACGTGTGAGGCGTAGTCAACCAAGAGGTGAATTTTATGGCGTCAGATCGTCTTCCCAACCGGTGGGGTATCGCAGTGGCGGCCGTGATTATGCAGATCTGCCTCGGCGCGGTTTACGGCTGGAGCGTTTTTAAGATTCCTTTGATGAGAACACACGGCTGGTCTGAAACTTCAGTCCAACTTAACTTCACACTGGCGCTGGCCTTCTTAGGTTTAGGAACGGTTGTGGGCGGCCTCTGGCAGGACCGCGTTGGGCCACGACTGGTGGCCACAGTGGCCGGCATTCTTTACGGTCTCGGCTTTCTGGTGGCGGCTTACGGTACGTCAAACCATTCGCTGGGGTTGATCTATCTGGGCTACGGAGTGTTGAGTGGAATTGGCATGGGCATGGGCTACATCACCCCGGTGGCTACTCTGGTGAAATGGTTTCCAGACAAGCGCGGGTTGATGACCGGAGTTGCGGTGTGCGGATATGGAGCCGGAGCCCTGGTGATGAGCCCGATTGCTGCCCGTCTCATCCCATCGCGTGGAATCCCATTCACGTTCGTCGCCTTTGGCATTGTGTACTTTGTTCTGGTCACATTGGCCGCGCAATTCTATGCCAATCCGCCGCAGGGATGGAAGCTCGCGGGTTGGACTGCGACAGGCGCAGTGGCCAAGGCAGCCAGCAAATATGAGTTCACGGTAAAAGAAGCCACCAGCACGTGGCAGTTTTATCTGCTCTGGGCCATGCTTTTTCTGAATACTTCGGCCGGGATCATGATCATCAGCCAGGCATCTCCCATAGCACAGTCCAGAGAGTTTGTCGGCATGACCGCGTTGCAGGCCGCGAACATTGTGGGCCTGATCTCGATCTTCAATGCCGTGGGAAGGGTTTTCTGGGCCTGGGTATCTGACACCCTTGGACGGGCGCGGGTTTACATGCTGCTTTTCGGCATCCAGGCAGTGGTGTTCTTCGTGTTGCCGCGTATCCATACCGTGAGCATGTTCAGCATCGCTTTGGCCATCATTGGATTGTGCTATGGCGGCGGATTCGGCACCATGCCTTCATTTACCGCCGATTTCTTTGGCGCAAAATACATGGGAGGAATTTACGGCTGGATTCTGCTGGCCTGGGGAGCAGCGGCCATCCCATCGCCGATCATGATGGCAAGACTGCATCAGCAGACCGGCGAATTTGCCACGCCGATCTACATCATCGCCGGAGTGATGGCGTGTTCGCTGGTATTGCCGTTCATCGCCAGGCGTCCAGATCGCGATGCACTGGTCGTGCAGCCTTCAGGAAGGGCTGAGCCAAGGCGGGTGGCGTGAGCGTTTAGGATGTTGTTTCGGCGCTCCGCTCCGCTGCGCGCCGGCCTACGGCGTTGAGGAAGGAAATCTCATTCGGTCTGCCGGCACGACTCCGCAGGCCTCCGGTCGCAGTGCTCCGACTGCGCTCAGGATGACAAAGGAGACGGCGTGCACGAGGGTAATGTGATCGAACTTGCGGCAGGTTTCAAATTCGAATTTATAACTTATAAATTACAAATTCTTTTTATGAGTGAAGCTGCGCTTGCCTTCGGCGTAGGTTGAGACAATCTGTCCCGCGCCGCGGAGTTTGTACTTGTAGGTGAGCAGACCTTCCAGCCCAACCGGGCCGCGAGCATGCAACTTGCTGTTGCTGATACCAATCTCCGCGCCCAGACCATAACGAAATCCGTCTGCGAAACGAGTGGACGCATTATGGAATACGCTGGCAGCGTCCACCGCGTTCATAAAATGCTCGGCGTCAGCGCTATCTTCGGTAATGATGCATTCGGTGTGGCGCGATCCGTAAGTGTCTATGTGGTCCATGGCTTCTTGAGCATTCGCCACGACCTTAACGGTGATCCTTAAATCGCCGTATTCGGTATGCCAGTCTTCTTTAAGGGCGCTTAGGACTGGAAGGCCAGAGCATAGCGCGCGCGTTCTCTCACAGCCTCTGACTTCCACTCCAGCGTTGTTGAGAGCCTGCACCAGCCCAGGCAGATATTCTGCAGCGATATCTTTGTGTACCAGCACTTTTTCAACGGAATTGCATGCGGCGGCGTACTGGATTTTTGCGTCAAGGATCACGTTGGTCGCCAGCGCCTGGTTGGCCGCGGCATCCACGTAGATATGGCAGATTCCGCTGCCGTGTCCCAGAACGGGAACGCGGCTGTTGCGAAAAACAAAATTCACAAACTCGGTTGACCCGCGCGGTACGATCAGGTCAATCTCGCGCTCCATCTGCAACACCTGCATCACTTCTTCACGATCTTCCAGCGCGCATATCGCATCGGAAAGCGCGGAATTGTGCTTCCCCAGAGCCTCGCGCCAGATTGAAACCAGAACGCGATTGGTGTTGCGGGCCTCGGCTCCGCCCTTGAGAACAAGTCCATTGCCGGTCTTGATGGCGAGCGAGCTCACTTGCGGGACTGCGTCAGGCCGTGATTCAAAGACGACGGCGATCACGCCGAGAGGGCAGGGAACTTTTTCCAGGACAAGATTGTCGTCGAGCTCGGTGACGGCCAGAGCGTTCGCCAACGGATCGGGCAAAGCGGCTACGTCACGAACGCGATCAGCCATTTCTTTTATGCCGGCAGCAGAGGTCTTGAGTCGCTTGGCCAATGAAGCAGAGGCTTTACCAGCCGCCACTTCGCGGTCCAGTGCGGCAACATCCTGCCGGTTCGCTTCCAGAATTTCTCCGGAGCGGAGTTCAAGCTGGGCGGCGGCAGTCAGCAGGATCTGGTTGCGTTCTTCAGCGGAAAGCCGCGCCAGTTCGCGTGCCGCGCGGCGCGTGAGCTGGACTTGAGCGCGAACCCCATTGGCAGGAGCGTCATTCTTGTCTTTATTTTGATCTGGCATGATCGCGCCCCTTTTCTTTTTCTTCTTCTTCGGCTGCTTCGGCAGCTGCGTCGTTCAGGAGAAGATTTTCGCGGCGGATCAGAACGCCTCTTGGAGACCCGGAGGATGACCCGGACGAAAGCATGACGGCGAGTTGATGCGCGTCGATTTCTGTTATGCCTTTGCCAATGCTTCGGCCTTCCGCGTCATGAATCGCGATTACCTGGCCGGTGCTCCAGCGACCCTCGCAGGAAGTTACACCTGAGACCAGCAAGCTCGCACGCCGATTCTGGACAGCAGAGGCTGCGTTGGCGTTGATGGTTACCTTCCCACGCACAGTGGTGGCAAAGGCCAGCCAGCGGCGTTTACCTGCCATGCGGGAACCGGGCAGAAAGAGCGTGCCGGTGGGATCGCCGCGGAAAACTCCTTCCAGAATACCCGGCGTCTTACCGTTCGCGATCACCACCAGACCGCCTGAATGCATCGCGATTTCGACGGCGTCGAGTTTAGCCGCCATGCCTCCGCGTCCGACAGAAGATTTGCCTTTAGCTGCACCACGGATTTCAGCCGAAAGCTCGGTCACCACGGAAACAATATTCGCAGGATCAGCTCCGAGTGCTGCATCGCGCCACAGCCCGTCCACGTTGGAAAGAAGAATCAGAGCGTCGCCATCCAGCTTGCTCAGCACCAGCGCGGCAAGGCGGTCATTATCGCGAAACACCGGGGCCTGCTCCGTCCATATATTGGTTACCGTGTCATTTTCATTGACCACAGGAACCGCACCCAGCTTCAGCAGCTTCTCAAATGTCTGGCGCAAAATCTTGTAGCGATTCAGGTCGGTGAAGTCATCTTCCGTGACCAGGACCTGAGCAGGCGTGAGGCCGTGAGGACGAAACGCTTCAGCGTAGGCTTCCATCAATTTGCATTGTCCCACGGCGGCACAGGCACGGGTGATGCTGGCGTCGCGCAGGCGGCTGCGATGAACGTTGAGCTGGGCAGCGCCCAGTGTGACTGCGCCAGAGCTGACCAGTACCACCTGCCGGCCGTCGCGCACCAAACCGGCAATGCTTGCGGCCAGAGCCGATACCAGACGCTGATCAAATTCCTGATCCGCATTGCACACAACGGCCGTGCCAACTTTCACCACGATGCGGCGAGCGTTGATCAGGAGAGAGCGAGGTTCGGGTACGGCGTTGGAATTATCAGGTGCCATGGCCACTTGATCTGATTGCAACTGATTGTCGCCTGTCAGCACGGCCAAGGCAAGAAGGTGAGCCTAAGTAAAAACCCCGCTGCGCGGCAGCGGGGATACGTTTGCTATTGCCCTAAAGGGTCACTCAACTCTGTGTCCGTTGCAGCTTTCGCTCAACACACGGGAATGTGGAACAAAACACTGCCACGGTCAGGCTGATCATGACCATGTTGGGCTGACTATAGCCGAGAAGAGCGCGTGAATCAATGCGGGAATTGGGCACTGAGTAAGCGTGAAAAAGGCCAATAGTCGGCTCAAACAAAGCAAAGAAACGTTAAGCGTGAACTCACAACCACATTGTGATTGCACGCGTTCTTGTGAACAAGCCGGCCATCCTGCTCGCCGATGAGCCCACGGGAAACCTGGATAGCCGCACGTCCGTGGAGATCATGCAGATTTTTCAGGAGCTGAATGATCAGAGGCTGACCATTGTCCTGGTGACGCACGAGCCGGATGCGGCGCAGTTTGCCGGCAGTCACATTCGCTTCAGGGCAGTGCCTCAGGGGCTAAAGCCCAGGGTTTATTTTGCGCTTTCGGCCCGACTGAAACTCGTGCCCTGATACTTGTCTCGAAGATGGATGCAATTATGCAGCGTTGATTTTCTGGGCAATTCCAGAGATCAGCGTTTGCAGTTCGCGAAGAAGGTCCTCATCAAGGTTGAGTTCGGCGGCCCGCAAAGCTTCTGCGGGGTTCTGTTGAAACAGAGAAGCATTTTGCGGTGAGCCTTGAATCCAGGCATGAAGCCGGGCTTCACAATCTTGCAGTGCTCTCAAAAGCGGATCGGCGTAGGGCATTGGGGGAAGCTCAATCCTTAAATTTTTTTGGAAAATCTACGAACTGGCCCGAATTGCAGAGACAGGGTTGCTTAGCTTAGACGCAAGTCGTTGGACACGTGGAACAGCTTTTCTGAACTTTTTTGCGTTGGGCGCGTGTCACTGCTTAAGGCGATGATCATTCATGGGTTAGGCGCCAAGAAATGCCTGAGAACGACAGAAAATCAGGAAAATTGGCCTTCCTTATGTCCTGCTTTCCACCGCGTGAACTGCCAAGGGATCTTTACAAATCCACACTCTGCTTATCCGACTAATCGCTGGCAAGGGTGTTTCTACTGATAGCAGTTAATTCATATGACCTGAGCCATCAGAATGGTTTGGGCCAGGCAAAACGGAG
>WNFD01002032.1_pt1 | contig 23020 bp, 20 predicted proteins | sample 5400491 | NCBI WGS metagenome assembly WNFD01 (sample SAMN13153343, study PRJNA577476) | soil metagenome | isolation source: 120 cm saprolite under Douglas fir tree site 2 hole 2 replicate 2 | place: USA:California | collected 2015-04-18
GGCTCGCCATGAATTTAGGTCATAGGCTAAATCGGAGACGCAGTCAAGCACCGGAAGCGGTGTGTCACCAGGGAAAACCGCGTCAGATCACATCGCGGTCGGCAGCCGGAAACCCATGATCATCGGAAACTCGGGCTAGGCGCCTGACAGTTAGCAGGACGCGCGTGGGGAGGCCACCGCCAGGTTGGGGCTTGCTGTCGTGCGCATGGGCGCAGGGCTATGTGTCGTGCGTGCCACCGAGGGCCCGGCCGGCGTGCGCATGGGCGCAGGACCATGCGTCGTGCGTGCCGCCGTGGGCCCGGTCGGCGCCGCTGCGGCTACCGGTGCGCCCGCGCCGTACATCCACCTGCCGGTGCCCTGAACCACGCCAGGCGTCAGGCTGATACCGGCGACGGTCGCCTGGTGGCCGACGGAATCGGTGAGCTGGACGGTGAACGGGCCCGCGCCCATGCCCGACGGCGCGAGCCAGTAGTTGTAGCTGGCCCGGGCTAGATCCTGCCAGCCGTGGGAGGCGCTGCTCACCCGCACGCTCGTGATCGGGTTGCCGCTGCCGATCGGCAGCAGCGCCAGCCAGTACGGCGACGAGCCCTCCTTGACCCTCAGCGACAGCGGCGCGGGAAGCGGCGGGTCGATGATCGTGTGATAGGTCACCGGGACCAGACCCGCGGAGAGCTGCGCTATTCGCGCGAAGGCCTGCTCGCTCAGGTCGATGTGGGCCGGCCGGCATTCCGGGCACTGGTCGACAACCTCCACTGTCACCGACCCATCCGGGCCGGTGACCTCGAGGTAACTGCCGCACGCGGCGGCCGAACCGTACTCGGCGGGGGAGAGCGCGGTGTACATCTGATCGGTGTTCGCGGCCGGGTATGAGCAGTTGCCGTTGCCGGGCTGGAGCACGTAATGCGTGGCCTGGCCGCTGGTCTGGCTCTGCGATACGGCCTGGACGCTGGTCTGGTTCTGCGATACGGCCTGGCCGCTGGTCTGGTTCTGCGATACGGCCGAGGCACACGCCGGCCAGCTTGTCGCCTGCGAGATACCCACGGCGACGGCCACCGCGATCGCGCAGAGCGTGGCGGCACCACCGAGTTCGATGCTGAGCAACCGGCGGCGCGGCATGCGCCTGCGGTGGCCGGGGCCAACAGCCATGCGGGCGAGTCTAGGGATCAGCGCCTCGCCGCAAATCGGATTCTGCGGACTTCCCGCTGCGCCGGATGTCCGGCCCGGTTCCAGCACGCTGACAGCTGAGCGGAGCAGTGCTCTTTAATGGAGACGGTGCTCTGCTAGAATCCTGGGCGTGAACGCAAGCCGCACCGCGCGGGAGCGAGTCCGCGAGGAACTCACCAGGGAAATCACCGAGATCGCGCGCAGCCAGTTGGCCACCGAGGGCGCGGCCGGCCTCTCGCTGCGCGCGGTCGCCCGGGAGATGGGGATGGTCTCCTCGGCGATCTACCGGTCGGGCGACTACACCGGGCGGTGGCTCGCGGTCTGCCGCGCCGTGCGGAACTGGGCGCTGGCCCATCCTCATGAGTACGCGCTGGTCTATGGCTCGCCGGTGCCGGGCTACCAGGCGCCGCAGCAGACGATCGCGCCCGCCACCCGGGCCGCCACCGTCTACGGGAAGATCATCAGCGACGCCCACCGAGCGGGCGCGCTGGACCCGCCCGGCATCTGCCCGCCCCCCCCGCAGTCGTTCGGCCCGGACGCGGCCGCGCTGCGCGCCTCGGTGATGGCGAAGGTGTCCGATGATGTGGCCGCGCGGGCGGTGGCGGGCTGGACGGCGTTGTTCGGCATGGTGAGCTTCGAGCTTTTCGGCCAGTTCGAGAACGTGATCACCGATCGGGACGCGTTCTTCGAACACAGCATGCGCTGCCAGGGCCGCCTGACGGGCTTGTCACCCTGATGCTGCTCTCCTGCTAGCGGCTGGGACTGTCGAGGCAGGCATGCTACGTATGTGCCACGCAGGGCGTGCTACTTGGTCGCCTCGCTGGCGGGCTTGCGCCACTGGATCGTCGGGCGGAGCGCCTCAAGCCGGACCCGGTGCGCGTACCGCTTCGTGATGCCGAGCAGCGAGTCGATCAGCGTGTCCGACAGCAGGTGTGGCTCAAGGCCGAGCTCGACGAGCCTGGTGTGGGTGACGTTGTAGTAGTGGCCGTAGAGCTCGACGCGGGGGTTGTCCAGGTGCTCGATCTTGACCGCGTCGGGGCTGCACCGTGCGATGGTCTCGGCGATCTGGCCGACCGACATGGACTCGGTCATCTGGTTGAAGACCCGGAACTCGCCCTGGTCGGCTGGGTTCTCGCAGGCAATCTGGACACATCGGACCGTGTCTCTGATGTCGATAAGGCCGCGGGTCTGGCTACCCTCCCCGTACACAGTCAGCGGCTGGCCCAGAACAGACTGGATGACGAACCTGTTCAGCACGGTGCCGAACACCGCGTCATAGTCGAACCTGGTGGCTAGCCGCTCGTCCCTGGCCGTTTCCGGGGTCTGCTGGCCATAGACGACGCCCTGGTTGAGATCGGTGGCGCGGAGATTCCAGATCCGGCAGGCGAACTCGATGTTGTGGCTGTCGTGGACCTTGGACAGGTGGTAGAAGGAGCCCGGGCGCTTCGGGAACAGGACCCGGTCCTTGCGCCCCTTGTGCTCAACCTCCAGCCAGCCTTCCTCGATGTCGATGTTGGGCGTGCCGTACTCACCCATCGTGCCCAGCTTGACCAGGTGGATGTCCGGATTGGTCTCGGCGATCGCATACAGCAGGTTGAGATTGCCGATCACGTTGTTGGTCTGGGTGTAGACCGCGTGCTTCCGGTCAACCATCGAGTACGGCGCGGCGCGCTGCTCGGCGAAGTGAACCACCGCGTCGGGTTGGAAGTCTTCCACTATGTGGTAGGTGAACGGCGCGTCCACGAGGTCGCCGATGTAACACCTGATGTCCTTGCCCGTGTACTCCCGCCACACCGCGACGCGGGTCTGCAGGGTCTCGATGGGCACCAGGCTGTCAACGCCGAGTTCGTGGTCGTACCCTCGGCGGGCGAAGTTGTCCGCCACCGCGACGTCGTGGCCGCACGCCGAGAGGTGAAGCGCGGTCGGCCACCCGAGGTAACCGTCCCCGCCCAACACCAAGATCCTCATGACCTTGCTCCTGCCTTGTCGGTGTGTGTCGCTTGGATTGTTCCCGTCACGCGGCGCCTATGCTTCCCCGGTCGGCGCCTGATAGCAGGGGGTGCCCGTCCGCGATGGCCTACATCTGCTGCCCGCTGCCGGCGTCCACGCCGACGCGGCCCAGCCTCAATGCGGAGGTCGCCTACTTCCAGCCTCGTTCGGTTCCCGTACTGTATACCTGTCTGGATGACCTGTCGGTCTTCCGAGTAGCTAGGACTCCCATGACACTCGTTGCGCCCCGGTTTGTCGCGTCCCTGCGGCGTCGGCTCCGGACCTCGCTGGGCAGGCGGTTCAGCAGGTTCGTGCCCGTGGCGGTCGTCTCCTTCGCGGCGAGCCAGATCACGCTGACGCTCCTGCTCGGGCCCGCGCACGCGACGGCGGGCATCTCGGCGGTCGCGGCGTGGTTCGCTGGCGCGGCGGTCAGCTACATCCTGAGCCGCTGGGCGTGGGAGCGGAAGGGCAGACCGAATCTGGTCCGGGAGACCCTGCCGTTCTGGACGGTATCGGTCGGTGCCGCGGTCGTTCTGACGCTGACGGCGAAGTTCGCGAACCAGGAGGCCCTGCGGATGGGTCTCTCGCATCCGATGCGGGTGCTGTTCGTGGACGTTGCCTACCTCATGGCGAACTGCGTAACGTTCGTCACGAGGTTCGTGATTTTTCACTACGTCCTCTTCGCGGACCGGGGATCCACCCGCCCGTCAGCGCCTGCTGCCCGGCCGTCAGGGGCGGCGGGCCCGTCTCCGGCAGCGGGGGCGGATCCGGCCCGGGTCGCGCTGGCCATGGGCTCGGCGCGAGCCAACGGTTCCGCGGCATGGGCCCGGCTCCCCGCCGGGCCGCCGGCGGGCCGCCCGGCGGAAGCCGTGGACGACGCGGTCGCCGAGCGGGGCCCGCGCCGCTGACGTTCCCGCCACCAGGTGCGCGCGATCACGCCGGCAAAGTGGAGGCCGTAGAGCACGTTGTGGCCCTTCTTGCTCTCGCCCACCTGCCGCTTGTGAATTGTGGCGGGCGCCTCCAGTACGCGAAATCCCCTGGCCAGCACGGCGATCAGTAGTTCGGACGACTGGTACTGGGGCTGCTCAAGGCGGACCGCCCCGGTGACCTCGGCGCGCATCGCGCGCAGCCCGAACGAGGAGTCGGTGATGCGCTGACCCGTCAGCACGCTGATGGTCACCGCGAAGACCCACGTGCCCAGGCGGCGCACCGGGTCCTTTGTCTCCTGGCTGCCAAGCTTGCGCGACCCGGTCACGAAATCGGCCTCGCCGGACACGACCGGACCGAGGACGCGCTCCATTTCGGCCGGGTTGTACTGGCCGTCGGCGTCGGTGGTCACGATGTACCTGGCCGTGCCCGCCCGGGCCAGGCGGTAGCCCAGCCGGAGCGCGGCGCCCTGGCCGCGGTTGACCGGGACGTCGCAGACGAGCGCGCCATGAGCGCGGCCCTCGGCCACCGTCCCGTCCCTGGAGCCGTCCGACACCACGATCACAGACGTGGTGAGCCCGCAGAGGGACGGCGGAAGAGACTCGACTACCGAGCCGAGCACGCCTTCCTCGTTGAAGGCGGCGATCACGATGGAAACGGGCGGCAGGTGCGCGGCGCGGTCGCCGTACTGTGCGGCGAACGCCTCGATGGCGGCGGTGTCGATTGCTTCGTCGGCGTTCGGCGAGGAGGTCATGGCGCCGTCACCACAGCCTTGGCTCCCGCCGCGAAGTCCGGCCAGACCGTGGCCAGGCCGGACTTCAAGTCGCAGGAGGGGGAATAGCCGAGCGCCCGCGCCGCGGAGATATCCACGATGACGGCTGGCATCTCGCCGGGCTTGGCCGGGATGTGCTCGGCAGGCAACGGCGCACCGGTGACGCTTCGCGCCGCCAGCAGGATGTCGTTCACCGTGAGGGATTCCCCGGCGCCGAGGATCAGCGGGCCGGTCGCGCGGGCCCGCCACGCGGTGAGTATGCCCGCGACGATGTCGTCCACATGGATCAGGTCCCGGACCTGGTTGCCGTCCCCGTACACCTGGACGCCGCGGCCATCGCGCGCGGCTCGCATCAGCCGCGGCACGAAGCTGTCCTTTGCCTCCATACCCGGGCCGTAGACATTGGAGAACCGGAGGGCACAGCCCGCCACGCCGTAGCTGGCGGAGTAGTAGCTGAGCAGCATCTCGGCGGCCGCTTTGGTGCCCCCGTAGGGGGTCAGCGGCCGGGCGGGGGTCTGCTCGGTGATGACCTTCCGGCCGACGTTGCCGACCACGGCGTTCGTGGAAGCGAGCAGGAACGCGGCGACGCCACGGTTGCGTGCGAGTTCGAGCAGGGTGGCGGTGACATCCACATTGGTCCGGTAGGTCTCCACCGGGTCCTCGATCGAGCGGAGCACCGACGTCACGGCGGCCAGGTGCATGACGGCGTCGGTGCCTGGGCTCACGGCCTGGTCGGCAACGGACGGATCGCACAGGTCGCCCACGACAGCCCGCACGTCCGGATCGCGCGGCGGGCGCTTGTCCGCCACGGTGACCTCGGCGCCCAAATCCTGCAGTGCCTTGACCAGCCGCCGTCCGATAAATCCGGCCCCACCGGTTACCAGCACCCGGGGACGTCCTCCATCCGCCATCGATTCTCCATTCGCCGTACGCCGTCGTGTTACCACCCGGTTACACCGGACCTAGCCGACATATGGTGGCCGGTCGAGCTGAGTACAATCTGTCGAAACGCTGAGCAATTCAGCTGTCTCGCGCGGTGGGATATACCTGATTGCGGCCTGTTCTTCGCGCCGAAATCGGTCATTCAATCCCGCCGTGCCCGGCTGTCGCGTTGCCCGACGTGGTTCCAGGTGTTGTTCTCGGAAACGCGACCATGCGGTGCGTGGTTAGTGTAGCGGCGCAGCGTATGGCCCAGTGACCAGGTTGCCGGTGTGCCATGCTGGTAGCTTCACGGCAGCACGGCTGGGCGGGCACCGGAGGAAGTGATCCCATGACGACCGGGGCCGCACATCCGCGCGCGGAGGCGAGCCACCCGGATGAGTCGCAGGCGATCGTGCGCTCGCGCATCGACCTGAGCCGTCTACCCCCGCTGAGCCGGGCCGTCACTGAGCACGTCATCGTGGCGAGCGCCGACTTCGATTACGCAACTGATCTGGTCTGCGATGAGGAGACCCTGGCCACGGCGGTCGCCGAGGTCGCGGCGGGCGCCGCGGTGGTCGCCGACGCCGCGATGGTCGTGGCCGGGATCACCGGCCACCCGGTCACCTGTAAGAGCGACGAGCCGCTGACCGAGCGACTGGCCCGCACCGCGGGCATCAGCCGGGCCGCCGCGGCCGTGCGCCTGGCCTTCGGGCAGGCCGGCCCGGGGGCCATCTGGGTCGTGGGCTGCGAGCCGACCGCGCTGGAAGAGGTCATCAACCGGGATGTACAGCCGTCTTTCGTCATCGGCCTGCCGGTCGGCTTCGCAGGCGCCGCCGAGGCCAAGGACGCGCTTCGCGCCAGCGGCCTGCCCTCGCTGAGCAATCTCTCGGAGAAGGGGGGAGCCGCCGTGGCCGCCGCCGCATTCAATGCTCTCCTGGGCGCCGCAGCCGGCCGGGGCTAAGCCGCTGAGGAGCGGCGCAGGCCGGCTAGTGGTCGGCACGCAGACCACTGGCGTCCGGCCGGCCCTGAACTGCCGTTACGCTCGGTTGTCGGCCAGCTAGAAGTGGAGGAGAGCGGACTGTCATGGTCGCCGTCGAGGCCGCGCCGTACCTGCTCGCGCTGCGCCTGAATGGCCGCCGCGTGCTGGTCGTCGGCGGCGGGACCGTGGCCACCCGGCGGGTTCCCGCTCTGCTTGACGCGGGCGCCGACGTTCTCGTCGTCTCTCCGGACCTGAGCCCGTCTCTGCACGACCTCGTCCTGGCCAGCCGGATCCGCTGGGAGCCGCGTGGTTACACGGCGGGTGACGGCCAGGGCGCGTGGCTGGTCTGCGCGTGCACCGATGACCGGGTGGTGAACGCGGCCGCCGCCGCGGCGGCCGAGGCCGCGGGGATCTGGTGTGTCCGGGCTGACGACGCGGCCGCCTCGGCCGCCTGGACCCCGGCGTCTGGGCAGGCCGGGGACGTGCGGGTCGGTGTGCTGAGCGGCGATCCCCGGCGCAGCGCGGGCATCAGGGACGCGGTGCTCACCGGCTTGCGGTCCGGCGCGCTGAGCGCACGCCACCACCGGCGCCGCACCGGCGGTGTCGCCCTGGTCGGCGGCGGCCCGGGAGATCCCGGGCTGATCACCGTGCGGGGCCGGCAGATCCTGGCCGACGCCGACGTCGTCGTGGCCGACCGGCTCGCGCCCCGGTCCCTGCTGGACGAACTCGCGCCGAGCGTGGAAATCGTGGACGCGGCCAAGATCCCGCGCGGCCGGGCGATGGCTCAGGACGACATCAACGCGCTGCTGGTGACCAAGGCCCTGGAGGGTCTTTTCGTCGTCCGGCTCAAAGGCGGTGACCCGTTCGTCTTCGGGCGCGGCGGAGAGGAACTGCTGGCCTGCCTGAACGCGGGCGTGCCGGTGACCGTGGTGCCCGGCGTGTCAAGCGCGACCGCCGTGCCGGCCGCGGCCGGGGTGCCGCTCACCCACCGTGGCGTCGCCCAGGAGTTTCATGTGATCTCGGCGCACGTCCCGCCGGGCGACCAGCGCTCCACCGTGGACTGGGCCGCCCTGGGCAGCTCAACTGCGACACTGGTGCTCTTGATGGCACTAGAGCACCTGGAGCTCATCGCCGCCGCGCTAATTCAGCACGGTCGTGCCGAGAGCACCCCTGTTTCCGTCATTGTGGACGGTACCCTGCCCACGCAGCACATAATTACCACAGGACTGAACACGGTCGCCCGGCAGGTATCAGCAGCGGGCGTCCGTCCTCCGGCGGTAGTCGTGGTGGGGGAGGTCGTGAACGTCGCGGCGCAGATAGCCCGGCTCTCGCTCGGGCCAGGCGGGGGAGCCCCGGCGGGCACCTTTACGCCCGCGCCCGCGCGGGCACCATCCGGGGTGCCGGGGATCAGTACGGCAGGAGGGTAATGACGGAGGGACAGGGAGTGACGGCCGCTTCCGCGCGCACCGCTGGCGCGGACACGCCGCCGCCTGCCCAGGGCCCGCCCGCTGCCCCGCTGGCCGCGCCGGGCACCGTGGTGACCGGCGATGTGGTGACCGGCGATCCCGCCGCCGGTGCCGCTGCGCCACCGGAGACGCCGTACCGCCGGGTGGACGCCCGGCAACTCGAGGCCGCGATCCTCGGGCTGCGGCACCGGATCGTCGACGTGACGCTGCTCTTCGATACCGAGGGCGTCGACGAAGCGAGAGCGGAGAGACGCAAGCTGCTCAGCCAGATCGACGACTACCTGCTGCCGAGGCTGCGCCAGTCCGGTGCCCCGATCCTGGTGGCCTTGGTCGGCTCGACCGGGGCCGGCAAGTCGACGCTCGTGAACAGCCTGGTCGGAATGCAGGTCAGCAACACCGGCGTGCGTCGGCCGACGACGAACAGCCCCGTGCTCGCGTGCCATCCCGATGACGCGGACTGGTTCGCCGAGAACGTGTTCCTGCCTACCGTGCCCCGCGTGCGCCAGGAAGGACTGGCCAGGTCGGGCCGCGATGGCCTGCTCGTGCTCGCGGCCAGCGAGGGAATGCCCCGGGGGGTGGCGATGCTGGACACCCCGGACATCGACTCGGTGGTGCAGGCCCACCGCGAGTTCGCGCACCAGTTCCTCGACGCGTCGGATCTGTGGCTCTTCATGACCAGTGCCAGCCGTTATGCCGATAAGAGCGTCTGGGAACTGCTGCAGCACGCCAGGGACAGGGGCGCCGCGCTGGGCATCGTGCTGTCCCGGGTCCCCCCGTCAGGCGCGGGTGAGCTCACCAACCATTTCGGTGCCATGCTGAGAGCCAACGGGCTCGGGGACAACCAGCGGTTCGTGATCAACGAGACCGTGATCACCGAAGGACGGCTGCCGCCCGAGGCCTCCAGCCCGGTTCGCGAGTGGCTGGAGGACACCGCCGCCCGCGGAGACCGCCGGGTCGCTGTCCTCACCCAGACGATGGCCGGCGTGCTCGATACGTTCCGCACCAGGATCCCGGGCCTGGCCGCCGAGGCAACCGCGCAACTCGCCGTGCGCGCGGACCTGAGAGCCCAGGTGGAGGGCGCGTACGCGAGCGCGCTCGCGGAGACCGTTGACGCGCTGCGGAACGGCTCGCTGCTCCGGGGCGAGATCCTCGCCCGGTGGCAGGACTTCGCCGGCACTGGCGATCTGCTGCGTTCGCTGCAGTCCGGCCGGGGCGGGTCGGCCGGAAAGCAGCACAAGCGAGGTTCGCAGGGGCGGGCGCAGGCGCTCAAGGCCGCCGTGCGCGCCGGGATCGAGTCGCTCGTGGTGTCCGTTGCCGACCGTGCCGCGGAGGCGTGCATCAGCCGGTGGCGCGCTCACCCGGCGGGCACGGCCCTGCTCGACCGGCTGTCGGCTGGCAACCGCGATGAGGACTGGGCAAGTTCACAGTTCGCGGCCGACGCGGGGCTGATCCTTGGCCTGGACATGGGCCCCGTCCGCACCGGCGGGGGCGCGGCCGATGAGCCTGCGGACCTGCTATGGGAGCCGGCCGCGGCACTCGGGCGGTCATCGCCCGACCTGGCCACCCGGTCGGTGCGCGCGGTCAGCGGCTGGCAGGATCACGTGCTGCATCTGGTTCAGGCGCAGAGCGTGACCAAACGGTCGATCGCGCGGATCATCTCATTCGATGAAGACTCGCTGAGCACGGTGCTGGTGATCGGGCTGCTGGGTTTCGACGCTGGTGCCACCACGGCCGCCGAGGGCGTGAGCGCGGTCCCGCAGCACCTGCTCACGTCGCTCTTCGGGGCCGGGCAACTGCGCGACATCAGCGCGAAGGCACGAGAGGACCTGCACGAGCGGATCGCGTTGCTCTTCGACGAGGAGATGCTGCGTTTCGCGGCGGTCGTCAATGCCGCCGGTGAACTGGACGACGAGATAGCGCAGCAGTTGCGTCAGGCCGCCGACGCGCTTGAGGCCGCCCGATGACCATAAGAGAGCCCACTGCGACCTGGATGGGCAGCGGTGGCAGCGGCCTGTCCGTCCGGCTGACCTCCCTGGCCCGGATTGTCCAGATCGGTGCCGCCCGCACCGGCCCGGACGGCTTTGACCCCGAGCTCCTGCGGGACGCCGAGCAACTGGTCGCCCGGGCCGGCGAGCGGCTGCGGCTGTCCGCGAACCACACCGTGGCGATCCTGGCGGGCGGCACCGGGAGCGGCAAGTCGTCCCTGTTCAACCGGCTAGCCGGGGCCGATTTCTCGCCGGTGGGGGTGACCCGGCCGGTGACCCTGGATCCGCACGCCTGTGTCTGGGGCATGGATGGCGCGGGGCCGTTGCTTGAGTGGCTGGGTGTCCAGCACAGGTACCGCTACGCCCGGTCGAGCGCCCTCGGCGAGGGCGAGAGGTCCCTGCGCGGCCTCGTCCTGCTTGACGTTCCCGATCACGACTCGGTGCTGGGCGGTACCGCGGAGGTGAACCGCCTGGTCGCGCTCGCGGACATGATGGTCTGGGTGCTCGACCCGCAGAAATACGCCGACGCGGCCGTGCACAGCCGGTTCCTCACCCCGATGGCGGGCCACTCCTCCGTCATCACGGTCGTGCTGAATCAGACGGACCTGCTCACCACGGCCCAGGCCGATGACTGTGCCTCGGACCTGCGCCGCCTGCTCGACTCCGAGGGCCTGCATGATGCCCGGGTGCTGCTCACCTCGGCCCGCACCGGGGCCGGCCTGGACGAGCTGCGGAAGTTGCTGATCGAGACGGTGTCCGCGAGGCGGGCGGCCAGCGAACGTATCGGGGCCGACGTGGACGCCATGATCGAGCGCTTCCTCCCGTACGCGGGGGACGCCGACGCGGTGGGGTCGGCCGGTGGCGCGGAGGACTTCTACGTGCCGCCACGGGCCGCTGAGCTGCTCGCCGAGTCCTTCGCCCGGGCGGCGGGGGCATCGGGGGTCGGCCAGGCCCTGCAGAGCGCGCGGGAACTCAGGGCGGTGGACTATGTCGGCTGGCCGGTGGCGTGGCTAGCCGACCGGATGATCGGCCGCGATCCAGTGCGCAAGCTGCGTCTCGGCAACCTCTGGGATGAGCTGCGTGAGATGTCGGCCGGGCCCGCGGGCGCGCAGCAGGCCGAGATCGACAACGCGCTCACCGCCATGGGCGATCAGGTCGGTTCCTCCTTGCCGCAACCCTGGTCGCACACCGTGCGCGCGGCAGCGCGGTCGAGGGCTCGGCAGATACCGGCCGCGCTGGGGGCGGCGATCGGGGAGTCGCTGCCCGCCGAAAACACCGTGGCGCCCTGGTGGCGGCCGATCGCGGCATTGCAGGGGCTGTTGCTGGGGTGCGTCGTCATCGGGCTGGCGTGGATGGTGGCGATCCTGGTGCTCGGGGTGTTCGGCGCGGCACCGCACGCGCCGGCCATCTTCCGTGACCCGGTGCTGCTGCTCTGGATCGCCATCATGATCGCGGCAATACTCGTGCTCGGCTGGCTGACCGCCTCGGGGTGCCTGTCCCGGGTAGCCACCGCGGCGGCCCGGGAGCGGGAAGAGGTTGACGGGGAGATGCGTTCCCGGATGACCGATGTCGCCGAGCGGATGGTGCTCCAGCCGATCAGGCAGGAGCTGTCGGAATGCTCCCGGTTCCACGCCGCGCTCCGCGACGCCAGGCAGCAGGCCGAAGATCCGCAGGACACGCATTAGGCACGTCCCGCGCAGCAGGCTGAAGATCCGCGGGACACGCCTAAGAGCGCCGGGCGCTCTAAGTTCCGCTCACGGCTTAATGCCGGGGGAAGCCCTTCCGCCCTCCTGACGTTCATTGTAATGATGTAATCACAGCGTTCGGAGGCGACGTGGCAGCTGATTCCCCCCTTGATGCCTACTCGCGGATCGTGGCCGGGGTAGCGGCCGAACTCACTGGCAAGGTGGCCAGCTTGCGGGTGCCACGGCGAGGCGACGGCGGAGGCGGCGAGAGCCTCGGCTCGGCGGTCGTCTACACCGGTGACGGGTTCCTGCTGACCAACGCTCATGTGGTGGGCCGGGCCGCGGCGGGCACCGCCTCGTTCGCCGATGGCTCCACGGCGCCGTTCCGGGTGGTGGGCGCGGATCCGCTCTCTGATCTCGCCGTGCTCCGGGCGGCCGGCCAGACCCCGCCTCCCGCGGAACTCGGTGAGGCGGATGAGCTGGTGGTCGGCCAGCTTGTGGTGGCCGTTGGCAATCCGCTCGGCCTGGCCGGCTCGGTCACCGCCGGCGTGGTGAGCGCCCTGGGCCGGTCGCTGCCCACCCGCAGCGGGTCGGCGGCCCGGCTGATCGAGGACGTCATCCAGACTGACGCGGCACTGAACCCGGGGAACTCGGGCGGCGCGCTCGCCGACAGCCATGCCCGGGTCGTGGGCATCAACACCGCGGTCGCCGGGACAGGGGTTGGCCTGGCGGTCCCGGTCAACGCGACAACCAGGCGGATCATCTCGACCCTCATGCAGGAGGGCAAGGTACGGCGCGCGTATCTGGGACTGGTCAGCATGCCGGCCCCGCTGGCTGCGCCGATGCGGGAGCGATTCGGCCGCGCCAGCGGGCTGCGGGTAGTGGAGGTGGTCCCCGGCGGGCCAGCGGCCCGTGCCGGGCTACGTCCGGGGGACCTGCTGCTGAGCGCGTCGGGTAATCCGGTAACCAATGCCCAGGACCTGCAGCGGCTCATGTTCGCGGAGGCGATAGGCCGCCGCATGGCCATCACTGTGATGCGCAACGGGGCCCTGGTCGACGTGATTGCCGAGCCGTCGGAGCTTGTCGCCGCCTGACGGGCCCCGCAGGATGGTCTCAATGATCGCCGGGCCGTCGGAGCTTGTCGCCGCCTGCCGGGCCCCGCGGATGGTCTCACACGCCACTGTCAGTGGAGTCCGCCGCGTCCACACTTCCGCGTTGCCGTCGGCATTATCCACAGGGATTCGTTCGGCATGGTGGTTGTTTGCGTGCGCCGGTCATCGTGGTGGGCATCCGGCGGCATGGTGCCGCCAACGCGACGCGTGCTGGCAGCACGCTGCGACACGAGCCCGGGAGGATCGGGATGATCAATGAGGCGCAAGTGTTCCTGGCTGGATACGTGGCCACCGAGCCCACGTGCCGGACGACGACCCGCGGCAAGCCGGAAGCGCATATGCGGGTGGGCTACACGCCGCGGCGGATGGACCGGGAGACCGGCGAATGGGCCGACGGGCCGACCTCCTTCGTCAGCGTGAAGTGCTGGGGCAAGCTCGCCGACAACGTGGCGGTCTGCCTGCGCAAGGGGGAGCCGGTGGTCGTGATGGGCCGTATCCAGGTCAGGCCGTATGAGAAGGACGGCGCGCAACGCCTGTCTGTCGACGTCTACGCCACCTCGATCGGGTACGACCTGGCCCGGGGGGTCGCCCGGTTTGCCCGGACGCGGCCCTCGTCCGGCGAGACGGCGTCCGAGCGGCAGGGCGCTGGCGTTTCCGCGGCCGATTCTGGCGGCCCGGACGATGACGACCTGGCTGAACTGGCCTACCGGCGACCGGGGGACACACCGGAAGCTGCCGACGGGCTCAGCGGGGCGGCGGGCGCGCCTGCGGACGCCAACGGCGGCGGTTTCTTCGACGACAGCGCCGTCGCCGCCCTGGCTGAGCAGGGCGACGGTGAGGCGGCGGCGAGTTCCGCGCCGTTCTGACGCGGCCCGCTGCCGGCTGGTCCATGCGGGCCAGCCCGCTGGGCGGCCCGTGCGGGCCGTGCGGGCCAGCTCGTCTGGGCAGCCTGCGCGGGCCAGCCCGTCTGGGCAGCCCGCGCGGGCCGTGCGGGCCAGCCCGTCTGGGCAGGCCGCGCGGGCCAGCCCGTCTGGGCAGCCCGTGCGGGCCGTGCGGGCCAGCCCGCGCGGGGCGTGCCGGTCCGCCCGCGCGGGGCGTGCCGGTCCGCCCGATGTCCCGTCGTCCGAGGCGCAGCCGTGATGCACCTAACCTTGAAGCATGCCCGAGTTCATCTATCAGATGCATGCCGTGCGGATGGTGCGCGGCGACAAGGTCATCCTGGATGACGTAACCCTCGCCTTCCTGCCCGGTGCGAAAATCGGCGTCGTCGGCCCGAACGGCGCCGGGAAGTCGTCGCTGCTCAAGATGATGGCAGGCCTGGAACAGCCGTCGAACGGCGAGGCCAGGCTCTTCCCCGGCTTCACGGTAGGCCTGCTCTCGCAGGAGCCGGAACTGGATGAGAGCAAGACGGTCCTCGGCAACGTCGAGGAGGGCGTGGCCGACGTCAAGGCGCTGCTGGAGCAGTACAACGAGATCGCCGAGAAGATGGCGACCGACTACTCCGATGAGTTGCTCGCCGAGATGGGCCGGCTGCAGGAGCAATTGGACCACAGAGGCGGCTGGGACCTCGACAGCCAGCTTGAGCAGGCCATGGACGCGCTGCGCTGCCCGCCCCCCGACGCCGACGTGAGCCTCCTGTCCGGTGGCGAGCGCCGCCGGGTCGCCCTGTGCAAGCTGCTGCTATCACAGCCGGACCTGCTGCTGCTGGACGAGCCGACCAACCACCTCGACGCCGAGAGCGTGCAGTGGCTTGAGCAGCACCTGGAGAAGTACCCGGGGACCGTGGTGGCCGTCACCCACGACCGGTATTTCCTGGACAACGTGGCGCAGTGGATCCTTGAGCTCGACCGTGGTCACGCCTACCCCTACCAGGGCAACTACACGACGTACCTGGAGACGAAGGCGTCCAGGCTCAAGGTCGAGGGCCAGAAGGACGCCAAGCGGCGCAAGCGCCTGGAAGAGGAATTGGAATGGGTGCGCTCCAGTCCGCGGGCGCGGCAGGCGAAGAGCCGCGCCCGGCTGGACCGGTACGAGGAGATGGCGGCCGAGGCCGACTCCCAGCGCAAGCTGGACTTCGAGGAGATCCAGATCCCGCCTGGCCCGCGGCTTGGCAGCCTGGTGGTCGAGACCGACGACCTGGTCAAGGGTTTCGGTGACACCGTGCTGATGGAGGGCCTCAGCTTCTCGCTGCCCCGCAACGGCCTCGTTGGCGTGATCGGGCCGAACGGGGTCGGCAAGACCACGTTGTTCCGGATGATCGTGGGCGAGGAGAAGCCCGACTCAGGGACCATCCGGATCGGTGAGACCGTGAAGATCTCCTACGTCGACCAGTTGCGGTCCGGTATCGACCCCGACAAGACAGTGTGGGAGGTCATCTCGGGCGGCGAGACGACCATCCGCGTCGGCCACGTCGAGATTCCTAGCCGGGCCTACGTGGCAGCGTTCGGCTTCAAGGGCCCGGACCAGCAGAAACCGGCTGGGCTCATGTCCGGCGGTGAGCGCGGCCGGGTCAACCTGGCGCTGACCCTGCGCCAGGGCGGCAACCTGCTGCTGCTCGACGAGCCAGCCAACGACCTGGACGTGGAGACGCTGTCCTCGCTGGAGCGGGCGCTTCTCGAATTCCCTGGCTGCGCGGTGATCACCAGTCACGACCGCTGGTTCCTTGACCGCATCGCCACACACATCCTCGCCTGGGAGGGCGGCGCGAACTGGTTCTGGTTCGAGGGCAACTTCCAGGCCTACGAGCGGAACAAGATCGAGCGTCTCGGCCCCGAGGCGGCCCGGCCGCACCGGGTCACCTACCGCAAGCTCACCCGCGGCTAAGCGCCATGCGAAGAGGTGCCTGCGGCTAGGCGCCAGCGGAGCTGGGGAACGGGTCAGCTGGGGGTGAGGCCGAGGTCGGGGCCGTGGCCTGCGGCCGATGGCTGGTTGACCAGGCTGTTCGCGGCCATCACCAGATAGTCCCAGAGCTGCGCGGCGTGGGCCTCGTCGAGGTCGAGTTCGTCGAGCGCGGCACGCATGTGCCGCAGCCAGGCATCCCTCTCCGCTTCCCCGATGGTGAAATGCGCATGCCGCATCCTCAGCCGCGGGTGGCCGCGGCGTTCGCTATAGGTACCCGGGCCGCCCCAGTACTGGATGAGGAAGAGCCGCAGGTGTTCCTCGGCAGGCCCCAGATCCTTGCTCGGGTACACCGCCCGCAGCATCGGATCGGCGGCCACGCCCTGGTAGAACCGGTGCGTAAGGCGGCGGAACGTCTCCTCCCCGCCCACGGCGTCGAAGAAGCTCAGTTCCTGTGTCTCACCCATGGCTGTCTCGTTCATAGCTGGCGTCCAGGTTACGTGTCCGGGTTGACCGCCGGGGCCGCCGGGGCCGCCGGCCACTGATCGTCAGGCCCGGCCGCGTGGGCCTGCGCCTTCGCCGTGGCGGCGGATCCCGCGCCCAGGGCACTGGCGACCGGCTCCCCGGGCACGTCCGACTCCTCCAGCGCGATCATCAGCCGCTCCCTCAGTTCGCGGGCGACTTCCCATTGCCCGAGGGGGATCGTCTTGGCGACCAGCCGCATCATGATGGAGTCGCTGGATATCGACTCCACGCCCCAGACCTCCGGTTCCTCTAGGATCACATCGCGCCAGCGTGGCTCCTTCCACATATCGGTCGCGGTCTGCTTCATGACCTCGCGTACCCTCGGCAGGTTCTGCCGGTAGGTCACGGGAAAGTCGATGACCGCCCGGGCCCACCCTTGGGATTCGTTGCCTATCCGGGCAATCGTGCCGTTGCGCACGTGCCAGACGACGCCGTTCACGTCGCGCAGCCGGGTGACGCGCAGGTTGACCGCCTCGACCGTTCCTGTGGCGTCGCCCGCGTCGATGACGTCGCCGACCCCGTACTGGTCCTCGACCAGCATGAAGATCCCGGATAGGTAGTCCCGGACCAGGCTCTGCGCGCCGAATCCGAGGGCGATGCCGAGCACGCCCGCGCTCGCTAGCACGGGCGCCAGGTTCAGGCCCAGGTCACCAGCGATGGTGATGCCGGCGATGCCGAAGATGATCACCGACGTGGCACTGCGCAGGATGGAGCCGAGCGCCTGGGCACGCTGCTGTCGGCGTTCCCGGAAGAGCCCGCGCGAGCCGTCGGCCTCAGAGTCGGCGGCGTGCCTGGTGATCCTCTTGATCGTCCGGTGGGTGACCGCCCTGATAGCCAGGGCGAGCGCCAGCACGAACGCGATGCGCAATGTCACGGTCACCGGGCCGGCCAGGTAGACCCGGGTCAGTTCGGCGGCGCTCCCGTCGTGCGACACATCCCAGATGAGGCGGCATGCGATACCAGGGTCATGGCCGCAGGCGGACTCGAGCGTGGTGGCAGGCTGGGAACCTGCGGTGATGATGGCACCCACCACGGGGAGCACATGCGGGATCACAGGAAGCATCCTTTCGGTGTCGCGGGCCCATCAGGTCCAACCCCATAGTGGCCGGCTCGCTGACCTGCTGGCCGCGCACACCAGTCCCAAGAACAGTCTCGGGACACGGTCTGAAGCCAGATTCCCGTGAGGGCGTGCATTCGCAGCGTGCGGAATGCAAGATGTAGATAGAGAATTGCATTTTCAAAGGGTACACATCGGCATGAAACGGAGATATCGCCAGGTTCGATCTCGCTATAGTTACCTATGATCTACATTGAGTAACCATGCACTGCCTAGTTTGGGGGGGCGTGCCAGTGGCCAGGAAAGGGGCCGGGATGGCGGCAGGGCGCGGCGGGTCGGCCGACGGATTGCGTGCAGCACAGCAGGACGAGCCAGCGGAGAACCTGGCGGGAGCCCCAGATGGCGGGACGAACCCCGCAGGGGCCCCAGACGGCGAGATGAACCCCGCGGGGGCCCCAGATGGCGGGACGAACCCCGCAGGGCCCCCAGATGGCGAGATGAACCCCGCGGGGGCCCCAGATGGCGGGACGAACCCCGCAGGGCCCCCAGATGGCGAGATCCGGCAGGAGATCTCGGTCGCCCGAAGAATCAGGGCACAATGCCTGGCCTCCGGTCGCACCCCGGCAGAGACCGCGGCCGCCATTCATGACCAGTGCGGGCCGGTCTTCGGCACCACGTGGATCCGCGCCCGCCGCATGGCGCTCGGGATCGCCCTGGCCGATGTCGTGGCCCAGATCCGGGCGCGGTATGAGGCCGAGGGACGGACGCCGCCGCGGTTCAGCGAGACCTTGTTGTCCGCCTACGAGAGCGGCCAGAAGCGGCCCGGTCCCGAGTACCTGCACTATCTGTGTGCCGTCTACCAGGCGGACCCAGAAGATCTTGGCTATCAGGACCCGTGCTTCTGCGGGAACCGGCACCGCAAGCGTGCGGACCTCGCGGCGGGCACGGACGCCGTGGCGACCGGGCGCCGTCTGACCGCTGTGCGACCGGTTCCTGCGCCTCGTGACGGCACAGGCGCGGCAGGCGGCGGCCTGCCGCCGGCCGGCATGGCGGCCGGCGGCGGTGGCGCGGTGACCCCGGTCACCTTAGTGCCGGCCGCAGCCTGGGGTGAGGGCCTGGAGGCCGGAGGAGCCTGGGGCGAGGGCCCGGGGGCCGGAGGAGCCTGGGGCGAGGGCCCGGGGGCCGGAGGCGAGGCGGATGATGACGTCGTCAGGCGGGCTCTGCTCCGGCTGATCGCCGACGCGGGAACCCCGGTCGATGGCCGGTTCTTCGGTGCCGCGGACCGCGTCCGCCGCCGGATGGACGACGCACTGCTTGGCGGGAGCGTGTCGGCGACCATGCTCGACCAGTGGGAGGACACCGCCTGCGGCTACGGCAGGCAGTACCGGAGCGCACCCCCGTTGCGGCTGCTGTGTGACGTGTTGCTGGATCTGGGTGATATCCGCAGGATGTGCGAGGAGCGCCAGCCGCTGGATTTCGCCGAACGGCTCTGCCGCCTCGCGGCGAGGCTGGCGGCGCTGTCCGGCATGACCATGATCAACATAGGCGACCAGCGCCTCGCGCGGTCCTTCTTCCGCACGGCGCGGATGGCCGCGGACGAGACCGGCGACCGGCACCTGCGCGGCTGGGTAGCCGTCCGGGAGTCCATGGTGCCGCTTTACTACGGTGATCCGGGCGAAGCCGCCATGCTCGCGCGGGCGGGCGGCGACCTGGCCGGGCGCAACTCCAGCGTGGCCGGCGTGATGGCCCCGGTCATGGAGGCGCGTGCGCTCGCCAAGCTCGCGTCGGGTGAGAACAGTAGCGTCCGCGAGGCACTGGAACGGGCCAAGGCGGCGCTGGACCGGGCCCATCTGGCGCTCGGCGGGCTGGCCGGGGAGGTCCGTGGCGATACAGCCTTCGGCTACACCGAACGGCAGCTTCTTTTCCATCAGGGCGATGCGCTGGTCAGCCTGGGCGATCACAAGGGCGCCGAGAAGGCGTTCGGGCGGTCGCTCCAGATGTACTCGCGGTGCGAGATCCTCGACAGGTCACTGATTACGCTCGGCCGAGCCCGGTGCAGGCTCGAGGCGGACGAGCCGGAAGAGGCGTTGCGGCTGAGCCGCGACACCGTGCTCGCCCTGCCCCGGCAGCACCGCTCGGGCCTGGTGGTCCGCACCGCCCGGTCGCTCGGCGAGTCGGCCGCCGCGAAGCACGGTGACCTCCCAGCCATCCGCGAGTACCGCGAGGCCCTCCTCACCGGCTAGGGCTCCGGTCGATCGGGCCGTCCACGAGCTCACCGGACACCACGTCGACGACACGCAACGCCCATTCCTCGTCGCCGCGTTCCGACAACTGGTAGGCCAGCAGCCGTCCCTCGCGGTCCGGCTGCCAGTAGTCGAGCGTGGTGGCGCCCGACGGGTCTAGCGCCATGGGTCGATGAGCGCCCGTTCCGGCTCACCCGGGGCCACCGTCATCAGCACGGGGTGTTCCTGATCGGCGCCGCGGTGCAGGAAGAACTGCCGCTGCCCGCGCCACACGGGGGCGCTCACGTACCCGGCGCTCATCGGCTGGCGGACCCGCACGGCCAGGGCCTGCCTGCCCGGCAGGGCCGTGGCCTGCTCGCGCAGCAGCGCGTCCTGGGCTTCCAGCCAGGCCAGGCTCTCGGCACTCGCCGGGTCCTCGAGCCAGCGGTAAGGGTCATCCACGAGAAAACCGTGGATGTTCTCGGTGAGATCGAGGCGGCGCGCCATGGGGTACATGGATCGCACTCTACGAGCCCTGCCCGTTATTCTGTCCTTGGCATGGCGCACCAACCGGGAGGCGGGCGTGCGACGGGTACTGCTGCTCAATGTGACGTATGAGCCGTTGACGACGGTTGGCCTGCATCGCGCGGTGTGCCTGGTACTCGGCGAGAAGGCCGAAGTCGTGCACGATGATGCGGAGGGCAACTTGCTCCGCTCCACCTCGGTCGTCCTGGCCATGCCGTCGGTGATCAGGTTGCGCCGCTATGTCCGGGTTCCGTATCGCAGCAGGGTCCCGTTGACCCGGGGCGCGCTTATGCGCAGGGACAACTACCAGTGCGCGTACTGCGGGCACCGCGCGGAGACCGTCGACCACGTGCTGCCGAGGAGCCGGGGCGGCGCGCACACCTGGGAGAACTGCGTAGCCTCCTGCATGCGGTGTAACCACAGCAAGGCCGACCGCTTGATCGAGGAACTCGGCTGGACCATGCGCTGCGTCCCCGCCGTGCCGCGCGGCGCCCACTGGAGGCTGATCGGAGCCGCGCACGATGGTGACCCGCAGTGGGCGGCCTACCTGGCGGAGTCCAGCGCAGCCTGACGATGCGCAGGGGGTGAGCTGCTGGCGGCCGCGCTGGCGGCGTCCCACCGCTGCTCGATCCGCCCGAAGCGCCAGATGGACAGGGCAACGGCCCAGGTCACGACGAACACGCCGACGATGACAAATCCGGCCTTGTTGATGTCGAAACCCCGCATGAAGGTCCAGAACCCGCCGCCGAGGTGACCCTCCTGGCCGATGAGCCCGAGGATCTCGATGGTGCCGATGAACACGGCGACGAATACCGACAGGGCGGTGATGGTCAGGTTGTAGTACACCTTGCGGATCGGGCGGGCGAAGGCCCAGTCATACGCGAAGTTCATGAAGCAGCCGTCGGCGGTGTCGAACAGGCTCATTCCGGCGGCGAACAGGATCGGCAGCGACAAAACGGCATAGAACGGCAGGCCGCTGATGACGGCCGTGCCCGCGAGGACGAGGAGCGCGACCTCGGAGGCGGTGTCGAAGCCGAGGCCGAACAGCACGCCGATCGGGTATATCTTCCAGGGGGTGTCCACCCGGCGGGCCAGCGGCCCGAAGAACCGGTTCATCAGCCCGCGCTTGTCCAGTTGCTCCTCAAGCTGCCTGTCGTCGTAGCTGCCGGTGCGCATCTCCCGGAACACCCGGACGATGCCGAGCAGAATGACCAGGTTCATCGCGGCGATGATGTACAGGAAGGTTCCGGAAACCGTGGTGCCGATGACTCCGGTCATGGCGTGCAACTGCGAGCCGTTGTTCTTCACCTGCTCGTTGAGGGCCCGGATGCCGAAGTTCAGCAGCAGCGCCAGCACGAAGACGATGGTGGAGTGCCCCAGGGAGAAGAAGAATCCCACCGAAAGCGGCCGCCGCGGCCAGCATCACCCAGCCCGCGACGTTCAGCCCGACGACCGCCGCGACCATGCCGCCGGTGCGGGCCCATTCGGCGGGGGTCAGCCCGGCCCGGATCCGGGCCAGCCGCGCGCTCACATCAGCCATCCGGCGGCCCCTCCCTCGGCTGCTAAGACCAGCGCTACTTTAACGATAGATGCGAGCTAGTCGCAACAGCAGGTAGGCCGCAGTTGCTTGTGTATGTCCAAGTCGTTCCCAGTGTTACCGTCGCTAGCAGTGGGCAGCGAGCGGGGGACACGGCATCAGCAGGGAGGTGCGGCGGTGCGGCGGGACATCTTCACCCCCGAGCACGAGGCGTTCCGGGACATGGTGCGCTCGTTCATCAGCAAAGAGGTCACCCCGCACCACGAGCAGTGGGAGCGGGACGGCGTTGTCTCGCGGGATGTGTGGCTGGCCGCCGGCCGAGCCGGGCTGCTCGGGATCGACATCGACGAGAAGCAGGGCGGCGGGGGAGACCCTGACTACCGGTTCTACCTGATCCTCAACGAAGAGCTGGCCCGGGCGGGCACCACAGGCCCCGGCTTCGCCGTGCACAACGACATCAACGGCCAGTATTTCCGCCGTCTGTGCACCCCCGAGCAGGGTGACCGCTGGCTTCCCGGGTACTGCTCGGGCGAACTCATCACGGCCATCGCGATGAGCGAGCCGGGCGCGGGCAGCGACCTCCAGGGGATCCGCACCACCGCCACCCGCGATGGCGGGCGCTACATCCTCAACGGCCAGAAGACCTTCATCTCCAACGGCCAGCTCTGCGACCTGGTGATCGTGGTGGCCAGGACCAACCCAGACGCCGGCCATGAGGGCATCAGCCTGCTGGTCGTGGAGCGCGGCATGGCCGGCTTCGAACGCGGCCGCAACCTGGACAAGATCGGGATGCATGCCCAGGACACCTCGGAGCTGTTCTTCTCCGACGTCGCCGTCCCGGCGGAGAACCTGCTCGGCGAGGAAGGCGGCGGCTTCGCCGCCCTCATGCGGAACCTCCCCCGGGAGCGGGTCGCGATCGGCGCTACCGCGCTGGCCGGGGCGGAGAAGGTCTTCGAGGACACGCTCGCTTACTGCAAGGAGCGCCAGGCGTTCGGACGGCCGATCGGGAGCTTCCAGCACAACCGGTTCGTGCTCGCGGAGATGGCCACCGAGCTGGCCGTGGCGCGGGCGTTCACCGACCGCGCGGTCATGGAGCACAACTCCGGCCAGCTGACCAATGAGGATGCGTCCATGGTCAAGTGGTGGGACACCGACCTGTGCAACCGGGTCATCGACCGATGCGTCCAGCTGTACGGGGGCTACGGCTACATGCGCGAGTACCCGGTCGCCCGGGCGTTCACCGACAGCCGGGTGCAGACGATCTTCGGCGGGACCACGGAGATCATGAAGGAGATCATCGGCCGCGGCCTCGGCGT
>WNFD01004251.1_pt1 | contig 23018 bp, 34 predicted proteins | sample 5400491 | NCBI WGS metagenome assembly WNFD01 (sample SAMN13153343, study PRJNA577476) | soil metagenome | isolation source: 120 cm saprolite under Douglas fir tree site 2 hole 2 replicate 2 | place: USA:California | collected 2015-04-18
AAGATAAGATTGCCTCCATGAACCTCGCTGCGATCCAATCCGCGTTGCGCGACCAGCATCTCGACGGCTGGCTCTTCTATGACCATCACTACCGCGATCCCCTCGCCTATCGCATCCTCGGCCTTGGCGAAGGCCTGCATGTGACGCGCCGCTGGTTCTACTTCATCCCCGCCAACGGAGAGCCGAAGAAGCTCGTGCACCGGATCGAGGCTGGCCGGCTCGATTCCCTGCCGGGATCGAAGGCGGCCTACTCGTCGTGGCAGGAGCTTGAAGGCCAGGTCGAAGCGATGCTCGCCGGGCAGACCCGGATCGCCATGCAGTACTCGCCGCGCAACGCCATCATGTATGTCTCGATGGTGGATGCGGGAACCGTCGAACTCGTCCGCTCCTTCGGCAAGGAGATCCTAAGCTCCGCAGACCTCGTCAGCCACTTCGAGGCCGTGCTCACCGACGAGCAGCTCGCCACCCACTACGAGGCCCAGCGCCGGCTAGACGAGATCCTCGCCGAGGGGTGGAAGGAGATCGGCCGCCGCATGCGGTCCGGCAACTCGACAGCGGATGAGTACAGCATCGTCGAGTTCCTCCAGCAGGCCATCGAGCGCGCCTCCATGATCACCGAACACGGTCCCAACGTCAGCGTCGGGCCGAACTCCGCCGACTCCCACTACGAACCCACCCGCGCCTCATCGAAGCCCATCCGCCGCGGCGACTTCATCCTCATCGACATCTGGGCAAAGCTGGCTGGCGATCCCAAGGCGATCTGGTACGACATCACCTGGACCGGCGTCGTCGACCGCGAGCCCACCGAACGCGAGCAGCTCGTCTTCTCGACCGTCCGTGACGCCCGCGACGCATCCATCGCCGTCGTCCAGCAGGCCTTCGCCACCGACACTCCCATCGCAGGCTGGCAGGCCGACGACGCGTCGCGCGCCGTCATCCGCAACGCGGGCTTCGCCGACTACTTCACACACCGCACCGGCCACAACATCGCCACCGAGCTCCACGGCAATGGAGCCCACCTCGACAACCTCGAGACGCACGACGAGCGCCTCATCCTGCCCAACACCTGCTTCTCCGTCGAACCCGGCCTCTACTTCCCCGGCGAGTTTGGTATCCGCAACGAGGTCAACATGATCGCCCGCAAGGGCAAGGCCGAGGTGACGGGCCGGATCCAGAACGAACTCGTGCGCATCTAGCGCTGTTGCCGTTGCTTTCCTTGCTGATCCACACAAACGCTCGGGTGCCCCATCCATCGCGCACTTTGCGATGGGTGGGATGTATACCCTCCCCCTGCCAGCCTTTGCCGTTGCCTGTTCTTTCTTCCCCCCAAAGAACTGTCATTTCGACCTTTACCTTCCATCCCTTCGCTACATCCCCACAGCCTGATATCATCGAATCTGAATGACGACCAATGTACAAGCGCCGGCGCGCGTCTCCGGCAAATCCACGACGATGCCGGCAACGCTGGTTCTGCTTGCGGGATGGCTGATTCCAGGAGCCGGGCACTTTCTGCTGAAGAAGTGGATTCGCGGCTCCCTCATCTTCGTTTCGATCGTCTCGATGTTCCTGATCGGGATCGCCTTGAAGGGCAAGGTCTATTCGCCCAACGCAGCGGAGCTGCTGGATATCCTGAACTTTGTGGGCGATCTTGGAACAGGGCTGCTATACGGTCTGGCGCGACTGTTCGACCTTGGCCAGGCTTCGGTGCAGGTCGCCATCGCAGACTACGGCACCAAGTTCATCGTGGTTGCCGGCCTGCTGAACATCATCTCCGCCGTAGATGCCCACTCGCTGGCCACCGGAAGGAAGGCCTCGTGACCATCTCTCACTTCGGCGCTGTTCTGCTCTTCTCCCTGTTTACCTCCGTGGTGTTCGGGATCACGCAGCGATCTGAGCCGCGGATGATGATCCGCTTCGGCGCATTCTGCTTTGCCCTGTTCGTAGGCGGCACCATCGCCGCGAGCTGGGTCATGTGGCTCATCAAGCACTAGGTAGTGTCTGACGAATCACGGAGATCGCCGTTTTTGCCCCTGCCGTTGCCTGTTTCTCTCCCACCCAACCCAAAACAAACGTCATCTCGACCGAAGCAACGGACGGTCTTATCGTCCGTTGCGCAGTGGAGAGATCCCTGTATTTCGTCTTTGCTCTGCCGCTGCCTTTTTGTTGTCATCCCGTAGGGATCTGCTTTGTGCTTTTGTCGTTGTTTGTCCCTCTCCCAACCATCGTCACGCCTCCGCTTCCGACCCACAAGAAATCCACAGAAATCCTGTCAAGCCCCCAAACACCCTATCCACATGCAGATCAATAACATACGCATTGCGTAGTAGTTTCCCATAATTCGCTATAATGGATACTAAGATCGAATAAGGCCCCGGACACCCCTCCGGGGCTTTCTTCTTTTGAAGGCACATAATCGACCGTAACTTCTTTGCTTGGACGATTTTAGCTGTAACTCTTTTGTTTGGACGATTTTAGAGACACCATTATCGCTATATCATTGAAAAAAATAGACTTACACTAGGGTATCCCCCCGGGGGGGGTACCCCCAAATCGACCACTTCTACCCCTCGGACGTCGCACTATGGTCGGTTTGGGTGATTGACCTGACTACTGCGAAGAGTGCCTGATGGTGTACTGGAGCGCATCGACCTCACCAACGGATGGGAGAGAGGTGGCAGGCAAAGTGCTGCAACAGCAACGGTTACTTTGGTGAACGAAAAATTAAAACCAATGGTCTTAAGACCTTCGTGCACTGTATTCTAGCTAGTAATCCCACGGTGAAAGATGAATCTTCGTCTAGCAGAGCGTGAAGACACAAGAATAAGGACCATCTGGACGCGTGAACTACTCGACTTCGACCCCGAGCTGGAATGCGAAGAGTTGGTGCGTCTGACAACTACTCTGTGCGGAGCACCGATCGGCCTGATGACGTTGTTGGATGAGCGCCATCAATGGTATAGAACGTCGGAGGATCTGCGACTGGGGGAGACGCCGCGCGAGATCGCGTTCTGCGCCCACGCAATCCGGCAAGATGGGCTGTTCGTTGTAAAGGACGCATTGATGGATGCGCGGTTTGGGACCAACCCGCTCGTGGTCGGCGAACCTCCGCTGCGCTTCTATGCCGGCGTGCCGCTGCATACGGCCGATGGGCACGCGCTGGGAACGCTTTGCGTGATGGATACAACGCCGCGGATATTGACCGTGGAGCAAGCGCAGGCGCTGCAGGTTTTAGGCCGACAGGTCAGCGCACGGCTGGAGCTGCGGGTTCAGCGCAAGATGCTTGAAGAGATCGTCAAGGAGAAAGATAAAGCCACCGCCGGGCTGCAGGCGAGTGAAGAGCTGTTTCGGGCCTTTATGAATGCCAGCCCGTTTCTCAGCTATATCAAGGACGCTGCCGGACGGCTGCTCTTCTACAACCGGAGCTTCGCGCAACGCTTCGGCGTGAGCGAGTATGCGTGGCTTGGCAAGACGGATGAGCAGCTGTGGTCGAGGAAGCTGACGAAGTCGGTCCGGACGCATGACCTGGAGGTTATGGCCGGGGGCCAGATGGTGGAGACGGAGGAGCATATCCGCGGAGCGGATGGGTCCATCAGCTCGCTTCGGTCATTCAAGTTTCCCTGCCACGACTCGGCCGGGAATGTACTGCTTGCCGGGGTGGCTGTGGACGTCTCGGCAGAGGTCGCGCACAAGGCCGAGCTGGAGCGCTACCACCGGGAGCTCGAAGAGGCGAACGATCAGCTGCGGCGCCTGGCTGTGACAGATGAGTTGACTGGCCTGCGCAATCGCAGGGCATTCGAAGAGCGGCTGGTGATGGAGTTTTCCATGGCTCGGCGCCGGAAGCGCGAGCTGGCGGTGCTTCTGATCGACGTCGACAACTTCAAATTGATCAACGACCGCTGGGGCCACTCAGCCGGGGATGAAGTACTGCGACGGCTTGGGATGATCCTTCGGACGACAGTCCGACTTCCGGACCTGCCGGCCCGATATGGCGGCGAGGAGTTTGTCGTTCTGCTGCCGGAGAGCGGTGAAGAGAGCGCGATGGGACTGGCGCGGCGCGTCATGCAGCGCGTGGCCGACGAGCAGTGGGAGAACGACTCGGTGACGATCAGCGTCGGGATGGCAGCGATGAACGAGTCTCTGATGAACGGCTATCAGCTGGTGGAGCTCGCGGATGAAGCTCTGTATGCGGCTAAGCGCGCGGGGAAGAATCGCGTGATGGTACACAGCGGATAAGCAGGAGTTGTATCAAAGAATAAGAGAGGCGCACCCAAGCGGTGCGCCTCTCTTATTCTGGTTCAGGTGCAGAGCGTTATGCCTCGGTGTTGGGCTCTGACGCCTCGCTGGGATTCTGCTCTTCGAGCTGCTTCTGAATCTCTTCACGCTTCTTGGTGCGAGCCTCCGCGCGCTTCTGGGCCTTCTCGTTGAGCTCCTGCTCGGCTCCGAGGAGTTCGATGAAGGCCATCTCGGCGGCGTCACCCTTGCGGGCTCCCGTGCGGGTGATGCGGCTGTAACCGCCATTGCGAGCTCCGTAGCGGGGAGCGACAACGGCGAACAGACGGTCGACCGACTCGGGCGTCATGAGATAGGCAGCGGCCTGGCGGCGGGCATGCACGTCACCCCGCTTGCCCAGCGTGATCATCTTCTCAACGATGGGGCGGGTGGCCTTGCACTTGGTGATGGTGGTTTCGACGCGGTCCATCACGATGATGGAGGTTACCAGGTTGCGCAGCATGGCGCGCCGGTGGCTTGTGTTGCGGCCTAGTTTGAATCCTGCATTGCGGTGACGCATGGTGTTTTGTCTTTCGGGCTGCTCTTATGCTGGAACCCGTGGGCCTAAACCCATCTCCTTTGATTGATCTCGTTGGCTAGGCAGTAGCTTCGCCCACTTGCTGGTTTGGGGCGATGGCGACCTTGTAGCGATCGCCATCGCAGTGGTGGTTAGAAGTTCTCGGTCTCGGCGGGAAGATCGAGGTCGTCATCTTCGTCCTCGTCATCATCGTCGTCGAAGCTGCCGAAGCTGGCTGCGAGCGTGGCTGCCGGCAGGACGGAGGTTGGTCCGGGCTGTGGGTTGCCGTTCTCGTCGATCTTCATGCCGAGGGAGAGGCCCATCTGCGCGAGGATCTCTTTGATCTCATTCAGGGACTTGCGGCCGAAGTTCTTGGTCTTCAACATCTCGGCTTCGGTCTTCTGGATGAGCTCGCCGATGGTGGCGATGTTCGCATTCTTCAGGCAGTTGTAGCTGCGGACGGAGAGCTCAAGCTCTTCCACAGAGCGATTGAGGTTCTCGTTGCGCAGGGCGGGGCCGTCGTGCAAACCGTCGTGACCGGCTTCCAACTCCTCTTCGAAGTTGATGAAGATGGTCATGTGGTCCTTGAGCAGCTTGGCGGAGAGGCCAAGCGCGTCGGCCGGAGCCACAGTGCCGTTGGTCCAGATCTCGAGGGTGAGCTTGTCGAAGTCGGTGATCTGACCAAGACGAGCCGCCTCAACGAGGTAGTTGACCTTGCGGACAGGCGAGTGGACGGAGTCGACCGGGATGAAGCCCAGGCCGAGGTCGCCGTCGAAGTTCTTATCGGCCGAGATGTAGCCGCGTCCTCGCTTCAGACGCATCTCCATATCGATCTTGCCGCCCTCGGAGATGGTGCAGATGTAGACGTCCTTGTCGAGGATCTCGACATCGCCATCGGCCTCGATGGAGCCGGAGGTGACGACACCGGCCTGGTCGGCGCGGAGGTAGAGAGCCTTGGGGCCGTCGCCGTTCAGCTTGAACGGAATCTGCTTCAGATTCAGGATGATGTCGGTTGCATCTTCTACTACGCCGGTGATGGACTGGAACTCGTGCAGGACGCCTTCGATGCGGACCGCAGTGACAGCGGCGCCTTCGATGGAGGATAGAAGCGTGCGGCGCAATGCGTTGCCGATGGTCGTACCGAAGCCGCGCTCGAAAGGCTGCGCGGAGAACTTTCCGTACTTGTCGGTAAGAGTTTCGTTGTCGACGGCAAGACGCTTGGGTTTCTGGAAGCCTCTCCAAAGCATGTGTGTTTCTCCTTTATCCGTCCTAGCCGCGAGGCACTCTGCGGACTGGCGGGTGGTTCGGTTGCGGTTTAGGTTGTAATGAAGCAGGTTCTAGCCGTTAGCTTTTAGCTGGAAGCTAAAAGCTAACGGCCAGAGGCTGTTTTACTTGCTGTAAAGTTCGACGATGAGCTGCTCGTTGACCGGCAGATTGACGTCTTCGCGCTTCGGCAGAGCAATGACCTTGCCCGAGAGGTTATCGCGGTTGATGTCGAGCCACGCAACGGAGCGCTGACCGCTGGCAAAGTTCTTCGACTCTTCGAGGATCACAAGAGCCTTCGAACCCTCGCGGATCGCGATCTCGTCGCCGACCTTGCACTGGAAGGACGGGATGTTGACCTTACGACCGTTGACGCTGATGTGGCCGTGGCGAACAACCTGACGGGCCTGGCGGCGGCTCATCGCGAAGCCGAGACGGTAGGCCACGTTGTCGAGGCGCGTCTCAAGCTGCTGCAGCAGCAGTTCGCCGGTGACGCCAGTCTTGTTGGACGCCTTCTGGTAGTAGGCGCGGAACTGGGTCTCGAGGGTGAAGTAGATGCGCTTGGCCTTCTGCTTCTCGCGAAGCTGCAGACCGTAGCCGACAACCTTCTTGACCTTGCGCGACTGGCCATGCTGGCCCGGGGGGAAGTTGCGCTTCTCGACGGGGCATTTTTCTGAGAAGCACTTGGCTCCCTTGAGGAAGAGCTTTGTTCCGTCGCGGCGGCAGAGGCGGCAGACGGGTCCTGTGTAACGTGCCATGACTTACTTTCTCCTTGGTTCGGTTGTCGATCGCTTTACACGCTGGCAGCGCTTCGTCGCGATCCGGGTTGTTCTTCCGCGGGAGCTAGAGCCCCCGCGGAGGAAGATAAGCAAACGTCAGACGCGTCGACGCTTGGGCGGACGGCAGCCGTTGTGCGGCATTGGCGTAACGTCGCGGATGCTGCGGACCTCGATACCCGTGGTGGCGAGGGCGCGGATCGCGGACTCGCGGCCGGAGCCGGGACCCGAGACGCGCACATCGACCGAACGGACACCGTGGTCGCGAGCCGCGTTGGCGGCACCGACCGCGGCCTGCTGCGCAGCGAACGGGGTTCCCTTGCGGGAGCCGCGGAAGCCGAGCGAGCCCGAGCTCTTCCAGGACAGCGTGTTGCCGGTCTGGTCGGTGATCGTGACGATCGTGTTGTTGAAGCTGGCCTGGATGAACACGAGACCGAATGGAACGTTCTTCCGCTCGCGTTTCTTGAACTTCTTGTTCTTGCCCGCAGTCTTGCCGGTCTTCTGCTGATTCTGAGTCTTCGCCATTTATTTCGTCGCTTTCTTCTTACCGGCAACGGTTCCCTTGCGTGGGCCTTTGCGGGTGCGAGCGTTGGTGTGGGTGCGCTGGCCACGAACCGGAAGCGACCGGCGATGGCGGAGACCACGGTAGGACTGAATTTCGATGAGGCGCTTGATGTTCAGCGAGATGTCCTTGCGGAGATCGCCTTCGATCTGGCCCTCAGCTTCGATAACCTGACGGATGCGGTTCAGCTGGTCCTCGTCGAGCGTGCCGACCTTCGCGAGCGGATCGACGTCCGCCTTCGCGAGGATCTTGGCGGCGCGAGAGTCGCCGATGCCGAAGATGTAAGTGAGACCGATGCGCACCTGTTTGTTATTAGGGACATCGACTCCAGCAATACGTGCCATGGGGTTCCTTTTCGGTTGGGCCTCGTAGCTTCGCCACGGAGCGGGGTGATCGGTTTGCGGATTGGTCCGCGGGGTTCAACGCAAGCCCTTGATATCGAGGAACGACATCGGCTAACTAGCCCAGCGGGTCCGGAGTATGCTAAGGCTCGTTAACCCTGGCGCTGCTTATGCTTGGCGTTCTCGCAGATGACGCGAACGACGCCACGGCGGTGAATAACCTTGCACTTGTCGCAGATCTTCTTTACTGATGCACGGACCTTCATAGAACTCCTAAAAACAGCCGTTAGCTTTTAGCTTCTAGCCAGAAGCTTGGCGGCGTAATTTTGTGTTGCTTTGTTTTCCAACTCAAAGCTCAAGGCTCAAAGCTGAATGCTTATTTGTAGCGGTAGACAATGCGGCCACGGTTGAGATCGTACGGGCTGAGCTCAATCGCGACCCGGTCGCCGGGGAGGATGCGGATGAAGTTTTTGCGCATACGTCCGGAGACGTGTGCAAGGGCCTGATGCTTGTTCTCAAGCTCAACCTTGAACATCGCGTTCGGCAGGGTTTCGACAACCACCGCCATTACCTCAATTGCATCTTCCTTCGACAAACGATCTCCTTTGGAAGGTCCAGGGTTAAACCCTTTATTTCCATAACTTGTTCAGCGAGCTGAACCCCACTGCTTTACTTAAACCGAGAAGCCTGGGGCCCGGATATTGCCGTGCGGCATACTGACACACACAGCATCTCTTATAGTACCCCAAACCGGGGGTATTCTCCTAGCGGGTCAATACCATCGGACCATCTTTTGTGATGGCGACGGTATGCTCGAAGTGCGCACTGTAGCTCCCGTCGACTGTCACCGCGGTCCATCCATCCTTCAGAACGCGAACCTCGGGACCGCCGGCGTTGATCATCGGCTCGATGGCGAGCACCATCCCCGCCTTCAGCCGCGGACCTTTGCCCTTAGGGCCAAAGTTCGGAACCTGGGGATCTTCATGCATGCTGCGGCCGATTCCATGGCCGACGAAGTCGCGGACGACTCCGAAGCCCTCTGCCTCGCACATCTCCTGCACGGCCGCGGAGATGTCACCCAGCCGCCCCGCTGGTGACGTCGAGTAGCTTGCGGGTCTCCGGCGTGACCTTGCCGATAGCGTAGGTCACAGCGGCATCGGAGTAGAAGCCGTCGATGATGACGCCACAGTCGATCGAGAGAATGTCACCCTCCTTGAGGATGCGCTTCGCGTTCGGCATCCCGTGGACAACCTCCTCGTTGACCGAGGTACATAGGGCAGACGGATAGCCATGATAGCCCTTGAAGGCGGCGATGGCGCCCAGCTCGGCGATCTTGCGGGCTGCGACCTCTTCAAGGTCCATCGTGGAGGCTCCCGGCACAACATGCGGAGCAATGGCGTTGTGGACCTGGCGGAGGGCCCTGCCGGAGATACGCATCTTCTCGATCTCCTGCGGTGTTTTGATCATGATGGCCATAATGCTAATTCCGGTCCTTCAGGCGAAGACTCTTGAGAGCGTCTGTAATATCGGCGCTAACGTTGGCGACGGTCTGCTCACCGTTGACCTCTTGGAATCGGCCTTGTTTGCTATAGTGCTCGATGACGGGCGCGGTTTGGGCGTTGAATGTCTTCATGCGTTCAATGAAAACTGCTTCGGTATCGTCGGGGCGCTGCTCGAGTTTGGCGCCTTCTAAATCGCAGTGGTCCGCAACCTTTGGCGGATTGGAGAAAACGTTGTAAATGCTTTTGCAGATCGGGCAAGTGCGGCGACCGGTAATGCGATGCTGAAGCTCGGTATAGCTGACGGTAATGTTTATTGCAATCACCGGCAGCTTCGGCGGGAAATTAGCACCGGCTAGCGCTTTGTCGAGAAAATCTGCCTGTTCTAGGGTCCGAGGATATCCATCTAATATGTAACCGCGATAGGTGTCTTCGAGGATAAGTCGGTGCCAGACCATCTGGTTGACGATGGGGTCGGAAACGAGCTGTCCGCGACCAATGATATCTTTCGCCTGCTTCCCGAGGTCAGTGCCGTTGGCGATATTAGCTCGGAGGATGTCTCCAGTGGAGATCTGCGGAATCCCGAACCTGGCCATCAGAAGTTGGGCTTGCGTGCCCTTGCCTACTCCCGGCGCGCCCAGAAGAAGGACCGGCCCGGGCAGAAAGTTCTTATCTGCCGGGGCCGGAGTATGAGCTGCTGCGGAATCAATGGTCAACGTTGGCACTTCCCTACCAGCTCTTGCGCCCACGGATGCGGCCGCTCTTGGGGGAGAAGCCGTCGTAGTGGCGCATGATGAGCTGCGATTCGATCTGCTGGACTGTGTCCATCGCCACGCCCACCACGATGAGCAAAGACGTGCCGCCGAAGTAGAAGTTGACGCCGAGACCGTTGGTCATCCACGTGGGGAATCGGTCGAAGACCGGACCGATGAGCCACAGATGGTTGAAGTGAATACCGCTGATCAGAAGCTGCGGAATGATCATGATAATGATCAGATATGTCGCACCGACCAGAGTGATACGCGTCAACACATCGTTGATGAAGTCGGCGGTACGCTTGCCAGGACGAATACCAGGAATGAACCCGCCATACTTGCGCATATTATCTGCGATGTCATCCGGACGGAAGACGATCGAGATATAGAAATAAGCGAAGAACAAAATGGCGACCATAAAGAGCAGTTCGTACCAAGGCTCACCCGGCGCGATAGCTCGGAAGAGCGGGCCGAAGAACGATGAGTCCTGAAGCGAGTAGCCAAAGACGTGCGCGCCCGAGAAGAGCAGCGGAGCCGACAGAATCGAGCTGGCGAAGATGATCGGCATCACGCCGCCGGAGTTAACCTTCAGCGGCAGGTGCGTGGACTGGCCACCCATCATCTTGCGGCCGACGATGCGCTTCGCATACTGGACCGGGATGCGTCGCTCGGACCGCTCGACGAAGACGATGAAGGCGACAACCGCGATCATGCCGGCGATGAGGATCACAATGGCGATAGGAGTAAAGGCTCCCCACGCGCTGTCGCGGGCCTTCGTATAAAGCTCCTCAATACCGCGAGGCAGGCCGACCACGATGCCGGTGAAGATCAGCAGCGACATGCCGTTGCCGATACCGCGCTCCGTGATCTGCTCGCCCAGCCACATGATGAAGGCGGTTCCGGCAGTGAGAGTCAGCACGCACATTGGAATGAAGGCGCCACGTGAGATCGTGACCATGGGCGCACCGGTCGTCGTGCTCGTCAGCGTCAACGCGATGGCAAAGGACTGCACGATACCCAGCAGGACAGTGACATAGCGGGTCCACTGGGTGATCTTGCGGCGGCCCAGCTCCCCTTCCTTCTGCAACTTTGCCAGCGGCTCATAGATGACGGTGAGCAGCTGGAAGATGATCGACGCCGTGATGTACGGCATGATGCCGAGGGCGAAGACCGTGAGACGGCGAAGGTTTCCGCCGGAGAAGAGATCGACCAGGCCAAGCGCGGAGCCGGAGTTCTGATTGAAGAACTGCGCCAGCATGTCGGCGTTGATGCCGGGGGTCGGGATGTGCGATCCGAGACGATAGACGGCCAGCATGCCAAGCGTGAACAGGACGCGCTTGCGGAGGTCGGGGATGCGGAAGATGTTTGCGATTTTCTCGAACATCGGAGACTGAGACCTCGGGGGTGAAACGTTGTTCGGGTGAAACGGCAATGCGAGGGACCATGCCCTCGCCTGCCATAGAGTCTAAACCTACCGCTTAGCCAATCAGAATGGCCTTGCCGCCGGCCTTCTCGATCGCCTCCTGCGCGGTCTTCGAGAACTTGTGCGCGTGAACCGTGACAGCCGCCTTGATCTCTCCATTGTTGAGGACTTTGATCAGGCCGTTCTTCTTGCGCAGCAGGCCAAGGGCGATGATCTTGTCGAGCGTGAACTCGGTCTCATTCGAGGCCGCGTTGATCTCGGCGACGCGATCCAGGCCGAGAACCGTGTACTCGACGCGAAAGATGTTGGTGAAGCCGCGCTTGGGCAGACGGCGGTGCAGCGGCATCTGGCCGCCTTCGAAGCCGCGCATCAGCGACGAACCCGAGCGGGAGCCCTGACCCTTGTGACCGCGGGTCGAGGTCTTACCCATACCCGAACCCATACCGCGGCCGACACGCTTCTTGTTCTCATTCGCCTTCTTGGGGGCGCGCAGATTGGAGAGATTACGGATTGCCATTGTTTCCTCGCTATAACGCCGGTTCGCTCTTGGCTTACCGACTCGCTTTAGTTTGGCCGGCGCTCAGGCTCGGCGATTTGGTGGACCCGATCCAGTGTCGAAACTACTCGACGACGCGGACGAGATGCGGAACCTTTGCGACCATGCCACGGATGGATGGTGTGTCCTCGCGCTCGACGATCTGGTTCAACCGCGTGAAGCCGAGGCCCTTGACGACGAGCTTGTGCTTGACCGGGGTGCAGATCTTGGAACGGAAGTACTGCAGCTTGATTTTGGCGATTGCGTTGTTGTCAGCCATTGAACTAGAGCTCCTCTGGATCTTTGAAGGAAGGCGGGCTTACAGCTCGTCTTCAGCTTTGCCGCGCAGGGCGGCGACTTCGGCCTTGTTGCGAAGCTGGATGAGAGCGTCGAAGGTGGCCTTGATGACGTTGTGCGGGTTCGCCGAGCCGAGCGACTTGGTCAGCACATTCTGAATGCCGGCAGCGGTCATCACGGCGCGAACTGTCTTTCCCGCGATAACGCCGGTACCTTCAGCGGCAGGCTTCAACATCACCTGTCCAGCGCCGAAGTGGCCGAGAACCTGATGCGGAATCGTGGTCTGGGTAAGGTTGACCTTGTGCAGGTTCTTCTTGGCCGCCTCGATCCCCTTGCGGATCGCCTGGGGAACTTCCTTGGCCTTACCGGAACCGTATCCGACCACGCCTTCGCCGGGGTCACCGATGACGACGAGTGCAGCGAAGGACATGTTCTTACCGCCCTTGACGACCTTGGTGACGCGATTGATGGAGACCACCTCATCCTTCAGGTTGAGCCGGTTCGCGTCGAGCTTCTTCTTGATTGCCATAATGTCTTAATCCAGCTTTCTGGCTGCCGCTTGGGGCGCCTTATAAACCTTAGAAATCGAGTCCGGCTTCGCGGGCTGCGTCGGCGAGGGCTTTGACACGGCCGTGGTATAGGTAGCCGCCACGGTCAAACACAATCTTCTTGATGCCCTTCTCCTGCGCGCGCTGGGCGATCAGCTTGCCTACCTCGGCAGCAGCGGCAACGTTGCCGCCATAGTTCTTCTCTTCACCCTTTTTGCCCTGGGAGGACGCGGAGGCAAGCGTGACTCCGTTCAGGTCGTCAATGAGCTGAGTGTAGATGTGGTTGAGCGAGCGGTAGACGTTGAGACGTGGGCGCTCGGCAGTGCCGGACATCTTCTCGCGAATGCGCGTGTGTACGCGCTGGCGGATGACGTTGCGTTGACGTGGATTGATCATGATTCGCTTTCCTTCCTAGTGGCGGCGCCAGAGTACTGGCGACGTTCGGTTGTATGGGGCCGAGATAAGGATAACAAGAATCCCCGTCTCTACCCCGATGAGTTACTTGGCGCCGGTCTTTCCGACCTTCTTCTTCAGCTTCTCGCCGGTGTAGCGGACGCCCTTGTTCTTGTAAGGGTCGGGCTTGCGAAGGGCGCGCATATCGGCAGCGACCTGGCCCACCTTCTGCCGGTCGATGCCGGAGATGGTGACGTGTGTCTGCTTCGGGTCGATCGTCACTTCGATGCCGCTCGGCAGAGGAAACTCGATCGGATGAGAGTAGCCGAGCGTGAACACGACCATGCCCTTGCCCTTCATCTCAACGCGGTAACCGATGCCGACGATGTCCAGTTCCTTCGTCCAGCCCGCCGTCACCCCGTGTACGGCGTTGAAGACGAGAGCGCGGGCGAGCCCGTGAAACGCAGCCTGCTTGTCATCCTGACGCTCCGCAATGAGGTTGCCGTCCTTTTGGACGAGCGTGATGCCACCAGGAAGCATCGCGGTGACCTTGCCCTTGGGGCCTTCGACCAGGACGGTATTGCCGTTGACGGTGTACTTGACACCGGCGGGCATGGGGATTGGCTTCTTGCCGATACGTGACATAAATAATTCCTTCTCATGGCTTGCGAGTCGCAGGAGTTCAATCCTGTTCCACTGCAGCCGGGCGGTCGTGCCGCCGAAATACTGAGCTGATGCAGGAGAGCATTTGAGTTATTGGCTCAAGTGCTCCCTGAGAGTTACCAGACCTCGCAGAGGATCTCGCCGCCAACGCCCTCGCGGCGCGCCTGACGGCCGGTCATAACGCCCTTCGGGGTCGTCATGATCGAGATGCCAAGGCCACCCTGTACGCGGCGAATCTCGTCGCGGCCAAGGTACACGCGGCAACCCGGACGCGATACGCGCTGCAGGTCGCGGATGACAGCCTCGTTGTTCGGGCCGTACTTGAGATACACGCGGAGGACCTTCATGCCGTTCTCCTCGGTCGGCTTGTAGTTCGCGATGTAGCCCTCCTCCTTGAGAATGCGGGCGATCTCGCTCTTGAGCTTGGAGGCAGGGACGTCGAGCTTCTGATGGCGCGCACGGATGGAGTTGCGGATACGCGTCAGAAAGTCTGCTACTGGATCAGTGAGGTTCATTCATTCTCCTTCATCCCCCGTTCGCTCGCGAGTGTCTCTCGCAAGAACCAGCGGGGATGTTTGTTGCGGGTAAAGCTTTCAGACGTCTGCACCCTGAGCCTTGGCTCGAATGAGGTCTCTGAAAGAAGCGTACGGCTGATGCCGCACACGCAATCGTTTTATTCTACCAGCTCGACTTCACGACGCCCGGAATCTCGCCCTTGAGCGCCAGCGAGCGGAAGCAGAGGCGGCATACGCCGAACTTGCGCAGGAACGCGCGAGGACGACCGCAGAGCTGGCAGCGGTTGTGCTGGCGGGACTTGAACTTCGGTGTCTTTGCATCTTTGACGCGTTTTGCGGTAGTTGCCATGTTTTTGCTCTCTATCTTTACTGCAAACTTGTTCGAGGCCGATGGGCCTGGCTTCGTATCGGTTACGCTCCGACGCGGAAGGGCATACCAAAACCCTTCAGCAGAGCGCGGGCGCCGTTGTCGTCGGCCGCCGTTGTGACGATCGTGACGTTCATGCCCTTCAACTTGTCGACCTTCGCATAGTCGATCTCAGCGAAGATGAGCTGATCGCGCAGGCCGAGTGTGTAGTTGCCACGGCCGTCGAAGCTCTTCGAGGACACGCCGCGGAAGTCGCGGACGCGGGGAAGAGCGATCGAGATAAGGCGATCGAGGAACTCATACATCGTGTCGCCGCGCAGCGTGACCATCGCGCCGATGGGCATGCCCTCGCGAACCTTGAAGGCCGCGATGGACTTCTTCGCCTTGGTCGTCACAGGCTTCTGGCCGGCGATGGCGGCAAGATCGGCCACTAGCGGGTCCATGATCTTGACGTTCTGGGTGGCTTCGCCGAGACCCATGTTGATGACAATCTTTTCAAGCTTGGGAATCGCCATCGCGTTCGTGATGTTGAGCTCTTTGCCCAGCGCCTGTTTGATCTCTGTTTCGTACTTCTCTTTTAGCCGTGCTGCCATGGTCTTTCTTCTCTTTCTCCACGATTTCCGGGTTGGGTTTCGGCCCGTGTACCGATACGTGGGGTGAACCGTTGCTACAGGGTTAGACTACTTTTTCTTCTCTGGAATCGTGTTGCCGCTTACCTTCGAGAAGCGAACCTTCTTGTCGCCTTCGAAGCGGGTGCCAACGCGGGTCTTGTTACCCTCGCCGTCAACCAGCATGACGTTCGAGATGTGGATGGTGGACTCCTGCTCGGCAATGCCGCCCTTGATGTTCCGCTGCGGGTTCGGCTTAACGTGCTTCTTCACCATCATCACGCCCTCAACCAGGACGCGGTTCTTGTCGGCGATGACGCGAAGGACGCGGCCATGCTTGCCCTTGTCTTTGCCTGCGATCACTTCCACCTTGTCATTGCGCTTAATCTTGATGCCTGCCATATATCTCTCTCATCCTCGACGATCTGTACTGCCGCGGAGCCGGACTCCGGAAAAATGGTGAACACCACGCGCGGACGCGCGGCGGAAGACTAGATAACCTCGGGTGCGAGCGAGACGATCTTGAGAAACTTCTTCTCGCGAAGCTCGCGGGCGACCGGGCCGAAGACGCGGGTTCCGACCGGCTCCATCGCGTCGTTGATCACGACAGCGGCGTTCTGGTCGAAGCGAATGTAGGTGCCGTCCCGGCGCCGGTACTCTTTGCGGGTGCGGACGATAACCGCCTTGACTACTTTACCCTTTTTCACCGTCCCGTCGGGGGAGGCTTCTTTGACGGCTGCGGTGACGATGTCGCCGAGGCCGGCCTTCTTGCCAAGACCGCCACCGAGGGGCAGGATCACCTGCAGCTTGCGCGCGCCGGAGTTATCGGCCACGTCAAGGATTGTTCTCATCTGTACTGACATCGTTCGTCTCCTGGGTGCAACGGCCAGGGGCTCACGCCCTTTGGCTCAATCTCTGTTCGCGGGACCCACTTGCGGTCAGGCCCTCGCGTCTTATTACTTGCCTTCCGTAGCGGCGGCCTTCTTGTCGTCGGCGAGCGCGAGCGAGGAGCGGCGAACGATCTCCTCGAGCGACCAGCGCTTCAGCTTCGACAAGGGGCGTGCCTCGCGGATGCGGACAACGTCGCCCACGCGGGCCGAGTTCTGCTCGTCGTGCGCGTATAACTTCTTGTTCGACTTCATCACGCGCTTGTACTTCGGGTGAGCCTTGCGCATCTCGATCTCGACGACGATGGTCTTCTGCATCTTGGTCGAGACCACCAGGCCGACCTTCTCGTTGCGGCGTGAGGTGGCTTCGGCGGGAGTCGCGGCTGCGGTGTTGTTCGTGGTATCTGCCATGATTAGTCCTTCTTCGCTTTCTTGCGGGCGGTGCGCGTGCTCTTGGCCGGTGCGGCATTCGCTACAACGGGGTTGGCTGCCTTCTCCGCTGCGAGCGTGCGCTGACGGGCCGCGGTCTTGATGCGTGCGATATCCAGCTTGAGCGTCCGCAGCTTCTTGATCCCCTCGTTGTTGCCGAGGCTCTTCTGGAAGCGGATGCGGAAGAGCTGCTCGCCGGCCTTGGCCTGCTCGCTCTTGAGCTCTTCGTCACTGAGGTTGCGAATCTTTTCGAATTCCATTGTCTCTTCCTTCAAACCTAAAGTTACTTAGCCGCAACCGTCGCCTTGACGTCGTGGCGCTGGACGAAGCTTGTCTTGAGCGGCAGCTTGTGTGCCGCGAGGCGCATCGCCTCTTTGGCAAGCTCGGGGGTGACGCCCTCCATCTCGAACAGGATCCTGCCCGGACGGACGACGCAGACCCAGTGATCCGGAGCGCCCTTGCCCTTACCCATACGGGTTTCGGCCGGCTTCTTCGTGATCGGCTTGTCCGGGAACAGACGGAGCCAGACCTTGCCGCCACGCTTGATGAAACGTGTCATCGCAATACGGCTGGCCTCGATCTGACGGTCGGTAATGTAACCGCACTCCATCACCTTCAGGCCGTAGTCGCCGAACGAGAGATCGGAGCCGCGCCACGCCTTGCCGCACATGCGGCCGCGCTGCTGCTTGCGAAACTTGACCTTCTTTGGCATCAACATAATGAAACCCCTAGCTATTAGCTGCTAGTCCCTGGCTCAAGGCTGGACCTAGCTGAATCAAAACTCTTCTACTGCGACCGGCCAGCTCGTAGCGAAACGCCAGAGCTGGAGGCTGCACTTACGACGTGAACGCGCCTGCTGTTACGCCCTGCTCGCGACGCTTCTTCTGCTCGTAGATGTCGCCACGATAGACCCAGGTCTTGACGCCGATAATGCCGTAGGTGGTGTGCGCCTCGGCAAAACCGTAGTCGATGTCGGCGCGCAGCGTGTGCAGCGGCAGACGGCCCTGCAGATACCACTCCGAGCGCGCAATCTCGTTCCCGTTCAGACGGCCGGAGACGCGGACCTTGATTCCCTTGCAGCCGAAGCGCAGCGCGGAGTCAACAGATTTCCTCATGGCCCGGCGGAAGCTGACGCGCTTCTCGAGCTGCAGCGCGATGTTCTCGGCAACCAGCTGAGCGTCGAGCTCGGGCTTGTTGACCTCGAGGATGTCGATGAACACCTCGCGGCTCGTGCGCTTCTGGATGTCGGCCTTCAGCTTGTCGATCTCGGCGCCCTTGCGGCCGATGATGATGCCCGGACGCGCGGTGCGGATGATCAGGCGCAGCTTGTTGCCCGGGCGCTCGACTTCAACCGAGCTGACGCCGGCGGCCTTCAGCTTCTCGCGCAGCTCAGCCTTCAGCTTCACGTCCTCGACCAGCAGCTTGTCATAGCCGCGCTCTACGAACCAGCGCGACTTCCACGGCTTGTTGATGCCGAGGCGAAACCCATACGGATGGACTTTCTGTCCCATAGCTTCCCTTTACTCCGTGCTCGGTCCGGTTGAGCCGGCGAGCGGTCATGCAAAACTCTTAGTTTACAAGAAACCGGCTTACTTCGCGGCCTTTTTGGCTGCTGGCTTCTTGGCGGCGGCTTTCTTGGCTGCGGGCTTTGCCGCGGTCCTGGTGGCTGCCTTCTTCGTGGCCGGGGCTCCGGTCGTGTCGGCTGCGCTTACCGCACTGGCCGACTTCTTCTCAGCAACGGTGACGATGATGTGTGCGAGCCTGCGCTGGTAGCGGAAGGCGCGGCCCATCGGGGCCGGCCGGATCCGCTTCATGCGGGGACCTTCGTTCGCAACCGCCGTCTTCACGTAGAGGTTGTCCACGTCGACATCCAGACCCTGCTCCTGTGAGACATAGTTTGCGTTCTGGATCGCCGAACGCAGAACCTTCTCGACGACAGGCGCCATGCGCTTCGTGCTGAAGTGAACGGTGTTGAGAGCCTGCTCCACGCGGAGACCCTTGATGAGGTCGAGAACCAGCTTCGCCTTCTGCGGGCTGGTGCGCTGGAACTTCGCCTCGGCGCGGAACTCTCGGATTTTCTCTGCTGCTACCTTAGCCATGATCTTCGTCCTTCAAAACTTCTGCTTCGCTGCCCCTTGCGGCGGGTCTAGCGGACAATCCTTACTGCCAAAATCAGCCCGGACTACTTGGGCTTCGCGGAGGACTCAGCTGCCTTGGCAGAGTGGCCCTTGAACGTGCGCGTCGCCGAGAACTCGCCGAGCTTGTGGCCCACCATGTTCTCCGTCACGTAGACCGGGATGAACTTGCGGCCGTTGTGAACTGCAATGGTGTGACCGACGAAGTCAGGGTGAATGGTCGAGCGGCGGGACCAGGTGCGGAGAACCTTCTTATCGTTCGTCTGGTTCATGACGTTGATCTTCGTCATGAGGTGATCGTCGATAAAGGGACCTTTTTTAGCTGAACGTGACATTGTGCTGAGCTCCAAATTCCTTGTTGCGGTGCTGGATACGACGAATCTCTTGCGTACGAGACTTGGTGTTTCTAAAAAACCGGAACTACTTGCTCCTGCGGTTGACGATGAACACATCGGTCCGCTTGTTGTTGCGGGTCTTGTATCCGCGGGTCGGCTGGCCCCATGGGGTTACCGGGTGACGTCCGCCCGAGGTCTTGCCTTCACCACCGCCGTGCGGGTGATCGACAGGGTTCATCGAGACACCGCGGTTCGCCGGGCGAATACCCTTCCAGCGGTTGCGTCCAGCCTTGCCGACCGTGACATTCTCGTGGTCCGTGTTGCCGACCTGACCAACCGTCGCCATGCACTCGACCAGAACCTTGCGGGTCTCGCCGGAGGGCAGCTTCAGCAGAGCATACTCGCCTTCCTTGGCGATCAGCTGAGCCGACGATCCAGCCGAACGGGCCATCTGCGCGCCCTTCCCAGGACGAAGCTCGATGTTGTGCACCGTCGTACCGGCCGGGATGTTCTTCAGCGGCAGAGCGTTTCCGACCAGGATATCGGCATCGGGGCCGCTCATGATCGACTGCCCCACCTTCAAGCCAACCGGCTGGATGATGTAGCGCTTCTCGCCATCGGCGTAGCTGACCAGGGCGATCCGCGAGCTGCGGTTCGGGTCATACTCGATGGTGGTCACCGTCGCCGGGATCCCGTACTTGTCGCGCTTGAAGTCTACGAGGCGCAGCTTCTGCTTGTGTCCGCCGCCTTGGTGGCGTATCGTCATCGCGCCCGAACTGTTGCGGCCGCCAGTGCGCTGCTTCACGGTCAGAAGCGGCTTATGCGGCTTGTCCGTCGTCAGGTCATCGTTGACCAGCTTCGTCGCGAAGCGGAGTGATGGGGTAATCGGTCGAAATGATTTAATCGGCATCGTCTTTATTCCCTTGCCTGCGCGGCTGATTCTCGGCTGCGCTTCTTTTCTAAAATCTGTTGCGTGCGGCTATATTTCTACTTCTTCTCAGCCGCCAGCGGTTAGAGGCTGTCGAGGTATTCCGGCATCTTCTCGCCATCTTTGAGGCGAACGTAAGCCTTCTTCCAGTCGGGGCGGTAGCCGGAGAACTTGCCACGGCGGCGCTCCTTACCCTCGACGGTCGCGGTGCGAACACCGGTGACCTTGACCTTGAAGAGGGTCTCAACAGCTTGCTTGACTTCGGTCTTGGTGGCCTTCAGGGCAACCTCGAACACCAGTGTGTTCTGAGTCTCCTTGACGCCCATGCCCTTCTCGGTAATCAGAGGGCGGCGAATCACGGTATAGAGGGTTGGCATTACGCAACCTCCTTCTGGGCGGCTTTGCGCTTCGATACGAACTTCTTCAGCGTCTCCTGCAGGGCCTCGATCGCATCCTTCGAGAACACGGCATGCTCATAGCGGAGCAGGTCATAGGGGTGAACCTCGGAGCTCAGCACAAGCTCGACACCGTCGAGGTTGCGCGAACCGAGATAGAGCTTCTCGTCCAGCTTGCGGCTGCTCTCAACCAGCAGAGTCGTCTTGCCCGCCTCGAGCTTGTTCAGCGCGGCGCGGTAGAGCTTCGTCTTGGCCTCGGCGACCTCGAACGAGTCGACGATGGTGATCTTGCCGTCGGCAATCTTCGCGGCAATGGCCGAACGCAGCGCGCCCATCAGCTTCTTCTGCGGGAACGCATACTCGTAGCTGCGCGGCTGAGGTCCGTGGACCGTACCGCCTCCGCGCCACAAGGGAGTACGGATAGACCCGACGCGGGCCCGGCCAGTTCCCTTCTGCTTCCATAGCTTCTTGCCGGCGCCGGAGACGTTCTTGCGGGTCTTCGTTGCGGCGGTTCCCTGGCGCAGCGCGGCACGATAGTGCTTTACCGACTCCCAAAGCAGCGCGTCGTTGATCTCCCCGGAGAAGACCTCGTCGGAGAGCTCAAACTCACCGACCTTGGTTCCGCCGAGATTGACTACGTTAATGTTTGCCATCGTTCTTCTCTCTTCGGGCTCGTCATCGATGCGACGAGCAAAAACTTTGTTTGTCCCGGGGTCTGTTTCAACCCCGTGGAGGTTAGTTACTTCTTCTTCGGCGAAGCCTTCTTCGAAGCCTTCAACGGATCAAGCGTTCCACTGCCGGCAAACCCGCGACGCTCACGCGGCGGAGCCTTTGCCTTCGAGATCAGAACGAATCCATCACGCGGGCCGGGTACTGCACCCTCAACCATGATCAGGTTGTCGTCAAGATCGATTCCGCGAATACGCAGGTTGCGAACCGTGATCTGCGCGTGGCCCATGTGGCCGGGCATGCGCTGGCCAGGGAATACGCGCGACGGGAACGAAGACGCTCCGATCGAACCCTGCACCTGGAACATGTGGCCGTGCGACTTGGGACCGCCACCGAAACCATGCCGGCGAATAACGCCTGCGAAACCGCGGCCCTTCGAGGTTCCGATCACGTCAACGAACTTCTCGTCGGAGAAGATGTCGACCAGGATGCGGTCGCCAGCCTTGATACCATTCACCTGCTCACCATCAGCCGTTGCGGCGGGTGCCTCGATGGCGACTTCCTTGATCATGCGGACGGGCGGAACGTTCGACTTGGCGAAGTGGCCGGTCATGGCCTTGTTCACCTTGGAAGCCTTCACGAAATCGACATAGCCGATCTGGGCAGCGTCATAGCCGTCCTTCGCGAGAGTCTTGAGCTGCGTCACCACGCATGGGCCAGCCTTCAGAACCGTGACCGGGTGAACGTCACCACGATCGTCGAACAGCTGCGTCATACCGATCTTCTTACCGAGAATTCCGACTACTGACATTTGAGCTTCCTTTCCTCATCATGCTGTGCCCGTGAGCCTCAGCACTGCCGGGTTACTGCTGCATTTACGACCTTTGGGTTATGAGCCCAACGAGCTACTTCTGAACCGTCTTGATCTCGACATCGACGCCGGCAGGAAGATCGAGCTTCATCAGCGCATCAACCGTCTGCTGCGTCGGCTCGAGGATGTCGATCAGCCGCTTGTGCGTGCGGATCTCGAAGGCCTCGCGCGACTTCTTGTCCACGTGCGGGGAGCGAAGAACGCAGTACTTGTTCTTCATCGTCGGCAGCGGAATCGGACCCGCAACCTGGGCGCCCGTGCGCTTCGCCGTCTCAACAATCTCACCGGTGGAGGTGTCAAGTACGCGGTAGTCATACGCCTTCAACCGAATTCTGATTCTCTGTCCAGCCATTGTTCTTCTCTCTTCCGTTACTCAAAGATCGTTTGGAGTGGCTGCCGGCTATGAACCTCTACACGTACCGGCAGCCCTCGATTGTCGTTTACTTCCAGCCGGTTACTTGATGATCTCGCTGATGGTCCCTGCGCCGACGGTCCTGCCGCCCTCGCGGATGGCGAAGCGCAGGCCCTTCTCCATGGCCACCGGCGTGTGCAGCGTGATCTCGAGCGAGATGTTATCGCCCGGCATCACCATCTCCGTGCCCTCCGGCAGCTTCGCCGAGCCCGTCACGTCCGTCGTGCGGAAGTAGAACTGCGGACGGTAGCCGTTGAAGAACGGCGTGTGACGACCGCCCTCTTCCTTGCTCAGCACATAGATCTCGCCCTTGAACTCCGTGTGCGGCGTAATCGATCCCGGCTTCGCCAGCACCATGCCGCGCTCCACGTCTTCCTTCGCGATGCCGCGCAGCAGCAACCCGGCGTTGTCGCCAGCCAGACCCTCGTCCAGCTGCTTCTTGAACATCTCGACGCCGGTGCAGACCGTCTGCCGCGTCTCGCGGAACCCGACGATCTCGCAGGCCTCGCCGACCTTGATCTTGCCGCGCTCGATGCGGCCCGTCACAACGGTGCCACGGCCCGAGATCGAGAAGATGTCTTCGATCGGCATCAGGAACGGCAGGTCCACCGCGCGCTCAGGCTGCG
>WNFD01003823.1_pt1 | contig 22995 bp, 19 predicted proteins | sample 5400491 | NCBI WGS metagenome assembly WNFD01 (sample SAMN13153343, study PRJNA577476) | soil metagenome | isolation source: 120 cm saprolite under Douglas fir tree site 2 hole 2 replicate 2 | place: USA:California | collected 2015-04-18
ACTACGAGCACACTACCAAGAATGAAAGGTGCGCCTGGGCCTCCAATCGCAAAGATACTTCCTGCAGCCAGTGGACCTATTATTCGTCCCAGCCCAGCGACCCCTTGTGAAAGACCCAGTGTTTCGCCTTGCCTCGTTGGTGGGCTGGCGAATGAGAGGAGTGCCGATACCACTGGTGTCACTGCTCCATCACCTATACTTACGATGCCCAGGGCGACCAACAACAACGCCAGGTTCGTACTCCAAGAGAGTAATGCTAGCCCGGCAGCGAGCATTCCTAAGCCAGCGATCAACAGGCTACGTTCACCCCAACGCTTGACGAGTCGCCCGACCAAACCACCCTGCATGAGCACAATCACGATACCTGCATAGGTGAAGATGTATCCGTTTTGGATGGCTTTCCAGCCGAAGGAATGCTGCGTAAACAGTGGGAAGACTGCCTCCATCGCGGTAAAGGCAACGGTGAAGAGCAAGTTAATGACCACCAATCGTGCCACCGCTGGATTCCGCAGCACCCACCTCCACCCAGCAAGTACTCCTCCCATACCACGATTGGTGAAAGGAACTGTAGCGCAAGCAGTTTCCCTACGGCGTGTTTCCGGCAGGAAGCGCAGTACGAGCAGGGCATTGGCAAGCGCAACGAGCATTGCAACCCAGAAGGGTACGGCTGGCCCAAGAGGTGCTAATAAGCCTCCCAGGGCTGGCCCAACCACGAATCCCAACCCGATAGCTGCGCCGATCAGGCCCATGCCTCGTGCTCGCCTCTCAACAGGCGTCACATCAGCGACAACCGCCTGCGCTGAGCCGATATTCGAGGCACCAAGGCCGCTAATGAATCGTGCAACTAATAAGATTGCAAGCGAACCGGCCAGTGCCGAGAGCGCCAATGAGAGCGCCTCGATCACCAGCGAAGCGAGGATGACTGGCCTGCGACCGTACCGGTCAGAAAGGGTTCCCAGCACTGGTGTAAAGATGAACTGCGCCAGCGCATATATTGTAAGAATCAGGCCGACTCCGACAGCCCCTGCCCCCAGTCGCTCCGCCCAGAATGGGAGTAAGGGGAGGACGATACCAAAGCCTGCAAAGTCAATAAAAATGGTCAGCGCCATTAAGTATACTGGTGAACGTCTCGTTTGATTCATAACGTATGCACCTATGCCCGTGCTTTTCAAAACTGTGTGCCTGGCGTGCATGCCACAAGCAAACAAACCGCACAGAAAAATTTAGTGTTGTGTGGATGCTGGATCTGCCGCTTGCTCCTGAACGCTCAGTGCAGGATGCTTGCCCTTGAAGACATGGAAAAGGAACCAGAGCGAGGGTAAAAGGAACGCCATGCCAATACTCGTGCCAATAAGCAGCGCCAGGAGTGTGGAAGGTGGACTGGAAGCATTGCTTATTGTCACAGCAACCGGGACCAGGTAAGGAAATTGCGACAAGCCCCAGGAAGCAAAAATGAAGGCCGTTACGGTAAAGGCCAGAATACGGGCCAGGCGATAGCGCCTCAGGAACAACGAGGCGGCGGCTCCCAGTCCGATCAGCGCAGTCGCACTGATGAGGGGAAGAGCGTGATCGAGCGCGCCGTGCCACAAAAGCGGAGCCTGGAACGGTGACAGGATGAAGGCAACGACATCCAGTGCCAGCGTTATTGCGCCCGCGATCATGGCACGGCGGCGAAACGCTTCCACGAGTTCAGCATCATTGCTGTTCTGAGCCTCTACTATTAGATTAACGGCCGCGAGAACGGCGCAGAGCGAGAGCGCTAAAGCGCCGATAGTCAGTGCGAAGGGTGTTGTCCAGCCTGCCAGTAGATCGGTCTGCACACGACCCCCCTCCACGTGAACCTGGCCGCTGGCCACTGCCGCAGCGGCGGCACCGAAGAAGAAAGGTGTGATGGTGCTGGCGGTACTGAACACGCGGCCCCAGATCCTACGCGAGGTCGTGGCATCATCAGCCTGGCCTCGAAACATAAAGGCTGCTCCACGCATCACGATGCCGATCACTGCCAGGGTGAAAGGCACAAAGAGCGCTGTTGAAAGCACTGAGAAGGCTAAGGGGAAGGCCGTGAAGAGTCCCACGATCAGGAAGATCAGCCAGACGTGATTCGCCTCCCATACCGGCCCTAATGCCTGCCCAATCAAACGGCGTTGCCGTTCTGCCTGCGGACCAAAGGCGAAGAAGTCCCAGATGCCGCCACCAAAGTCTGCCCCGCCAAGGACAGCATAGGCGATCAGCGAAAGCCACAGGATGATCAGTATCGTGTAGGTTAACGTCATTTCGTCTCCACCTCTTCATCACTGCTACTCGCGAGTACAGGCCACTCCTGCTTGGGCAGCGGTGAACGCGCCAGGCGCAGTAGCAGCACGGTCAAGGTGATCGCCAGCACCACGTAGATGCCGGTGAAGACCAGAAAGCTGATGTCCAGTCCTGGAGTGGTCGTCACCGCATCCTGTGTGCGCAAGATACCATAGATGACCCAGGGTTGGCGTCCCAGCTCGGTGACCATCCAGCCAAGCTCTATCGCGAGGAAGGAGAGCGGGCCGGACAGGACGATCGCCCAGAGCAATAAGCGATTCTCAGGCACAACGCGTTTGCGCCTGAAGTAGAGCAGCCAGAAGACACCCCCGATGAACAGCAAGAAGAAGCCACTGCCGACCATGCCATCAAAGGAGGGATGGACGAAGAACGGATCAGGTCGATCTTGCGGCGCATAGGCATCCAGACCGGTAATGGTGGCATGCGGATCGCCTTTGGCCAGGATGCTCAACAAATCAGGGATTTCAAGAGCAAACAGCACCTGCCCCGTCTTATCATCAACGATGCCACCAATCTTGATGGGGGCACCTTGCTCGGTATGGAAGACCCCCTCCATCGCTGCTAACTTGGCAGGTTGGAGCGTTGCAAGGGAGCGGGCACTCAGGTCACCATCGAAAATCTGGAAGGGGATCGCAATTGCGCCCAGCGCCATCGCCAGCAGCAGGCCCTTGCGGAAGTACGCCTCGCGTCTGCCGCGCAGGATCTGGACGGCATAGACGGCAGCAACTCCGAAGCCAGCTGCCACGTAGGCTGCCAGGAGCATATGCGTCGTCTCATACGGAGTGCTCGGATTTAAGATAGCCTGTAAGGGATTGATGCCTGTCACCTGCCCATGCGTAATCTGGAACCCTACCGGGGTATTCATCCAGGAGTTCGCGCTGACGATAAACCACGCCGAAGCAGCTCCACTGATCCAGAGGGGAAAAGAACAGAGCCAATGCGCACGCGGCGAAAGGCGCTCCCACCCATACAGGTAGAGACCGAGGAAGATCGCCTCGATGAAGAAGGCGAAACCCTCCAGGGCAAACGGCAAGCCGATGATAGCGCCTGAGAACTTGGTAAAGGTCGGCCAGAGCAGGCCGATTTCAAACGAGAGGATCGTGCCGGAGACCGCGCCGATGGCAAAGAGCAGGGCAAAGGCTTTCGTCCAGCGGCGGGTGAGTGTCATCCAGCCGCTATCTTTGTGCCAGAGGGCCAGTCCCTCGGCAATACACAGGAGCAGCGGCAGCCCAACTCCCAGGGAGGCAAAGATGATATGAAAAGCGAGCGACGTTCCCATTTGAGCACGCGCCGCTAAGAGATCAGACATGAAGAATCCTCCTTGATTATATCCAAGATTATTGACTTCCATAAAAGCAGCGCATCTTCTTCAGAGCTGCTGCCTCAATCTGTCGCACACGTTCGCGTGAGATACCCAGTTCTTTCCCAATTTCGAGCAAGGTACGGCTCTGGCCATCTCCAACCCCGTAGCGCCGCGTGATGACTGCACGTTCACGTGGAGTGAGCAAGTCCAGCGCTCGATGCAGTTCTTCACCGAGGAGATGTTGGGAGGCAGTTTCTGCAGGAGCAGAAGTCGCTGTATCTTCAAGCGAATCGGCCAGCGAATAATGGGTTTCATCGTCTACAGGAGTATCAAGAGAAACCGGCTGCTCGACCAGGCTGAGCAGATTTTTGACTTCATCCAGGTTGATAGTGGAAACCTCAGCTATTTGCTCTGGCAGTGGATCCAACCTGTTTTCTTGCGAGAGTCGTGCCGCAATACGTCGTACCTTGCGTAAACGCATCGCCACATGCTCGGGGAGATGGATCAAGCAGGACTGATCGGCAGCGGCACGACTCACCGCCTGGCGGATCCACCAGGTGGCATAGGTCCCAAAATGCACGCCTCGCCGGTAGTCAAATTTCTCGGCAGCTCGCATCAGCCCCAGGTTTCCTTCCTGGATCAGGTCTATGATCGGTACACCCGCGCTAGTGTAGCGACGCGCTATAGCAATGACCAGGCGCAAATTTGATTCGACCAGCTTGTGCAGCGCCAGGGTATTCCCGGCCACAGCTCGTTGCGCTAGCTCTATTTCCTCGTCAGGGGTAAGCATGTGCAGATCACGTTCACGAATATCCTGCAGGTAGCTCTGAAATGTATCCTCAGAACCTGTAGCCCGCCGAACTGCGGTTGCGTGAGTATGTTGTGTGCGGGTGGGAAGTTCCCCCCATGCACCGGTTTCGCCCCCCTCTTCCACGTCACTCGGTTCTTCAAGTACAGCATTGACTATTGCCATATATCCATACCTCTTTCGAAAAACTCGCTACTTCTAATGATTTTCAAGACATTATGGACGCACTTGTCGCCAGAGAAACCAGCCCAAGCACCAGGAAGCCAGATCCAGGAAGCCAGAGCGAAAGTGCGAAATGAAGAAATTTTTGTTCTTTGTTTTGCAATAATGGTTCCGAGCATACGCCTGTGCCCACCCTCCAACAAAAGGTATACCTTAATGCGGGCAGGAATACATCGACAGAATCATGTAATTCCTGCCCGGTATTACACTGGAGCACTCTAGACAGAATTACCTAGCCGTGCAGTAGCTCCACAACTACCGGAGATGGTTCTTATCACGAGCGCAGGCAAGGACGAGGCTTGCAAGAGACGTTAGGTAATTTTGTCTAGGCGATGCCAGGACAATACGAGGGAAAAATTACACGATTCTGTCGATGGCTCCCTGCCTCCACTACTGTTATATGTATTGTGGCGATGAGTACTGCAGGAATGTTTTCGGATTATGTCATGTGTCCCTTGCAGGGACGCCTCTTGCAACGCAAAATATCAAAACATTGGGCACCCGACGGTCACACTTGACCAAGAACAGAAGGAGTAACTAGTTTATGAGGTTTTTGAGGAATACGGTGACGAGCCTATTCCTAAGTCTTAAGTCAGTCAGAAGGAGAACGCAGATATGAAGAATAAGAAGTTGATCCTGGCATCCTCTATTGGCATTGTCGTGGTGATCGGTGCAGTGGTCGCCGCGTTGGTCTTTACATCCGCACTGGCGCCCAGCACGCGCGGCAACGCCGCCGCGAACGGCGCCAATGGCTCTGGCGCCATCGTCATCGCCTGGAATAAGGAACTGCTCCACATCGTCCAAACGCCCGGCGCTCAGCCGGCCACCGTGCACCCGACGCGCAGCTTCGCCATCCTGCACGCGGCGATCTACGACGCCGTCGTCTCCATCACCCGGGACGCCTCTGCCTATCTCTACTCGGTAACCGCTCCAAGCGGCGCGCGGGCCGACGCGGCAGCAGCCACGGCCGGCCATGACACCCTGGTGGCGCTCTACCCCAAGTGGAAGGCAGCGCTCGATCAGCAACTCGCAGGCGAGCTCGCCACGATCCCGAACGGAGCCGGCAAGCAGCAAGGAATCCAGGTCGGCCAGGCTGTCGCCGCGCACTTGCTCGCCATCCGCGCCAATGACGGCTCCGCCGCCACGCTCCAGCCCTTTGTGCCGGGCAACCAGCCGGGCAACTACCTACTCACGCCGCCGAAGTTCGCGGCACCCGTTTTCACCAACTGGGGGAACGTGACCCCCTTTGTGCTGAACAACGCGGCGCAGTTCCGCCCGGCGCTGCCCCCCGCGTTGACCAGCCAGGCGTACGCGCAAGCTCTGAACGAGGTGGAAAGCCTGGGTCAAAAGACCAGCAAGGCGCGGACGGCTGACCAGACCGTGATCGCGAAGTTCTGGGCGGGGCCGATCTGGAACACCTGGAATGAGATCGCCGAGAACGCCGCGCTGGCGCACCACACGAACCTGGAGACCACCGCGCGCCTATTCGCGGTGCTCAACCTCTCCTTCGCCGACAGCACCATCGCCTTCTACGATGCCAAGTACCACTACCAGCTCTGGAGGCCGGTCACTGCCATCCGCGAGGCCAATACGATCGGGAATCCGGCAATCGCCGGCGACCCGACCTGGACGCCGCTCGCCGTCACCGCACTTGATCCTGCTTATCCATCCGCCCACGGCGTGATTAGCGGGGCCGGAGCGGCCGTGCTATCCGCCTTCTTCGGGAACCAGGATCAAATCCGCTTAACCTCCGACGTCCTGCCAGGCGTGGTTCGGACCTTTGCCAGCTACAACGACGTGGCGACGGAGGCCGGCCTGAGCCGGATCTACGCGGGACAGCACACGCGGATCGATATCGAGGTGGGCTCCCAGCTTGGGCAAAACGTTGCGCAATTCGTGCTCCCCCACTTAGGCGTCCATGCAGGCGGGACAAGCAACTCGTAACGACGCACCGCGCTACCGCGCATTATTGGGAGGGCCCCGCCGGGCTCTCCCGCTCTCGATCTCTTCGCATGTAACGGAGAGACAACAATCCAGTATTGATATTTCGCAGTAGTTCGGAACTAGAAATGAGAGCATATGAAGGCTATAAAGGGACTGAGGTTCTACACCTACCAGGAGGCGGCAAACTGGTTAGAGTGCAGTGTTACTGAAGTTGAAGAGATGGTAGCTCACAAAGAGCTACTTGCCTACAGGTTCAGTCACGATGAGGAGCCATATGTATCAGAGCAGGCGCTCCTATCGAGCGGGCCAGACCCCTGGTATACGCAACGAGAGGTACCTGTCGCATGAAATGGCGCTAGAGCTTCTTCTCTCGTCTTTGACATTCCGAGCACCCTCTTTTCTATGACATTTCGCAGAAGCACCGTGCCATATTTGCAGCCGTTACGTGAGGCTGCCCAGAAGTGGATGCTCGATCTGGCGAGAGTCATCATCTTCCTTGCCCTGGCTGATCCGATCAGCATTCGCGTCAGCTGTCTTGTCTTCCCCTGTGACACTCGAGAGCACAAGGAAACCGTTTTTGGCAAACACCTCCGCTACCAGCACTTGGTTTCCCAGCACGAAGCCCTGGTCGATTCTGTCCGTATTCACTTTGGTCATATGTCCTCCTTCATGGAACTATTCGGATCTCCTTCGAGGAGCAAGCTTGTCATCTGGTCCCGAGCCAGAGGGGATAATGCTCAGTCCGAAATGCTTCACTGGAAGCATTAAGCAGTTGGCGGCAGTGGGCTACTTCTCCAACTGCTTGCCCCCATAGCTTGCACTCCTCCTATCGTTGTGGATAAGTCTCCTTCATGCTCCCCGCACCTATCTGGGGGAGGAATTCGAGGGTATAACAACAACAGGCTGAACGTGTAAGCGCGAGCCTTCAACGAAAACGATACGTAACTTCGTTCATACTTGAACTTCCGCTACTTGCTATACCAAGAGGTATATCTCAAAGGGGGCAGACGCACATCGACAGAATCGTATAATTTCTTCCCTTGATTGCTTGGGAACCGTTACTTAAATCTACTGTTAAGCCATGTTATCCTTAGCTTTCGTTCGTCTTAGCCACACAAGCGGAGCATGATGGGGGTGGCATACGACGAACGAAGACGGACGGACAAACACCAGCCATTGCAGTAGATCCTTCCTGATGCGATCAGGCGACCCCGAGGGGCCGGCGGCGGTAACCGTAGCGCCGCCCGCGTCCCGATGTACGAGACGGGTTGAACAGACGTGTGCGTGATGAAAGGATGCACCACTTTTCCTGTGGTTTGTGCGTGACGAATCAGCGCTGCGCCTAGGCGCGCAAGATTGAGGGATGCGGCGTAGTCTCTGGACCCATTCCACAGACAGGCAAGGTTCGAGCAGCAGAGCCAGGCACCCCAATCGTTGCTCTTGGAGCGATGCGAAGGGGAGGTAGACGTAGTGGCAGGGCTTCCACAGCGTGGACAGACGTGTGAGGTCTGGCGGGGCTGTTGCCACTCCAGACGTATCCCGGATAGATCGCACTTGTAGCGCAAGATTCGCCACAAGTCCCCGCGCACCTGCGAGTTATTCCGCCAGTTTCTCCAGCGCCCTTTCGCTCCTCGCCCACGTCCAGCCGACTTCATCGACTTGAGCGACTCGCCCGCGATCAGTTTGCACTCGAAGACCGTGGCCAGCACCAGCAGCATATTCGCTGCGAGATGCCCAAGATCAGTGTTTCTCGCCTCGTACTTGCGCCAACACCGGCTGATCTCCCGACGCAAAACGGGCAAAGCTTCTTCGGAGGGGTTGCGCCGAGAATCACCCACCGGGAAACGATCGCGTTGCGCCTCCAGTCGTGCAATCTTCGCTTTGAGCTGATCAATTTGGCGGCGAAGTCGAGCCTACCTCCCATCAAAGGGGCCAGTGTCTAAAAAGAAGGGATGCCCGATCTGGTGCCCATCGAGATCGACGACACTGGCGGTGACCAGCACTCGAATGCCCCAATCGAAGCCCAGAACCGTGTGCATCTCCTCAAAGGTGGCCTGCTTTTCGACCGGAACCTCGATGACGAAGTCGAGCACCGCATAGCGTGTGCCATCTGGCTCGACAATCTCCCGCAAGCTGGGAGCCAACGGCTTCCCCGCCTGAGCACGAACGGCGACGATCTCCGGCAGTGCCATCTGAATCGTTTGCTCTCGCCAATCGCGTGCCCACGTTCCCTGCTCATCGGGGGTACGCAGAGCAAGCGTGAGCGTCTTCTGATCCAGATCAAAACTCAGACGGTAGGTCTGGCCCATCCGATGCCCATCGTCACCAGCATAGGGCAACACCCCTGCTTTGAGCACAGGAGCACGCTGCATGTCTTCATAGGTGTCCGGGAAACAGCCGTTGTGGAGATAAAAATTACATGCCTGTTCGATCAAGCTTTGCAGTTCAACCGCGTTTCCTCCATCCGAATTGGCCTCGCGCACATCGGCGAGCGCTTGCTTGATAACCTTGCGGTTCTTGCCTGCCCGTTTGGTTTCCGTCTGCGGCTGGATCATTCCTTGTTCAAGGAGAGGGACAATCAGGGCGAATTGCTGCTTGCGCTCCGCCTGCCCACGAAGAATCCTTCCCGCTTGCTCTGCCTCGCAGCGCCATTGGCGCTGCCCATGGACAACTGGCGGGGCGATCATCTCCTCCACTTGTTTGTAGGCATAGCTGTTCGTGCGTGTGGCAAACTCGTCAAGCCGATCCCACAAGGCGGTGACTGTGAGATTAATGACCTCGCGGGAAACATCCAGCAACCGCAGCGCATCTGCCTGGATCTCGTCCGGCAAGCGCAGCGGATAACTTAAGGATTGTTGATCACGGCTTGTGCGCACTTCAAAAGCTCCTGCTGTTTGTGAGATCGCATTCCGTACAACCGACCAGAGAAGGAGGCCAGTAACGCCAGCAGATCAGCAGTCAGTTCTTGCTCGGCGGTCTTGTCTTCGCCCGGATCAAGCACCGTGAGCGTGACGCTAAAGCTGTCGAAGAGAGCCTGAAGATATGCTTGCCCAAAGCGGGTCAGCCGATCGGGATACGTCACCACGATTTCGGCGACCTGATCCGCTCGCACCAACCGGAGCAGTCGTTGCAATTGACGACGAGTGGCGGAGAGTCCAGACCCGATATCCGAGAGCACCAGCACCTGCTTGCCTGCTCGTTCTTCTTTGGCCCAGGCTTGGAGCCGTTCGAGTTGCGTGTCCAGATCGCCTTTTTGCCCCTGCCCACTCACTCGCCCATACAACACGAGCAAACGCCCATCCGTTTTCCCCACCAGCCGCTCAATCTCGGATCGGGGCACCCGTGCTTCTTTTCCCACCCAGATCGCCTGAATCTTGCCAGCCTTGATCCATTTGCGCACCGTGAAGGGATGCAATCCCAACTCGTGAGCCGCACGACTCACCCGCAACAGTTTCGGTTCATCTGCTTTCACTTGAACAAAAAACCACCTACAGATATTTGTAGGTAGCATAGCATAGCATAATTATAGATTTTCCGCAACTGTTAGCAACCCTCTAGACAGAATTACCTACTCCACCGCCGCTGGGAGGGCCGGGACTCTCTCGCGCAATGGTGGTGGAGCAACAGATAGATGCTGGCTATACAGCTCGGCAAACGTTCCGTGAAAGGGGCGGTCTCCGCATAACCACTCATAGACGGCGATTCCTAGACACGTAGCTTGTCCCGTCCTCCACCTGGTTGGTACTCATCGAGCGATCCAGGCAAGGCTCGCTCTGCCTCATCCTCTAATCGGTGTTCGTTGCGGCGTAAAAAGAGCAGAAAAGCTATGATGATGACTACCGCCAGCACGATTGCGACGATACCGACCGGCCCTGTCAGCCGATGCACGTTATCGCCAAGGAAGTAGCCTGCCAAGCCATAGAGAGTCGCCCATATAATTCCCCCTAGCGCATTGAAGAGCAAAAAGCGGGGCCAGCGCATGCGGTTTGTGCCGGCGAGAAAGGCGGCCCAGGCTCGTAGAACGGCAACAAAGCGTCCAAAGAAGACCACTCTGCCGCCATATTTCATAAAGAGGTACTGCCCAAGTTTCAGCCTGCGCTCTTCCACGTGAAGGTAGCGACCGAAGCGACGGAGCAGACGATAGCCTCCTTCACGCCCGACCCAAAAGCCGAGATTATCACCCAGGATGGCGCCACTGGCGGCAGCCACAATCACCAGAGGAATAGACAGAAGATGTGTTATCCCAGCATAGATAGCGGCAACAAGCAGCATGGTTTCGCCAGGGAAAGGGATACCTGTGCTCTCGATGGCGACAAAGAACAAAACTGCCCAATAACCGTACGTCGTGAGCAAATGCGTCAGAGTGGATGTAGCAAAGTGAAATATAGACAGGATATTTCTCCAAGATGTACAGGACTCTCTGTGATCGTGCAACGTCGCAGTCTCTAACACAGGTTCTCCTATCTATACGGATAGCGCCTTAAAAAGTTCATAAGAAGCGTCTAGATTGAAGACATTGAAGCGCGGTTCGCCCAAGGCTTGCTCATGGGTTGTATTGCTTCTGCAACGTGGTCTCAGAGACCTGAAAACTATTCTTAACGCCACGACGTCCTCGACGGTTACCGCGCGAGCAAGACGACGGCCACGCTGAGCGCAAGCGCTGCCAGGGCCGCGGTGGCCAGCCCACCCAGCCTCGTCTTGCGCGGCTCGGCGCGCAGATGCAGAAGACCTTGTCGCACCACGATGTAGGCTGCCAGCCCCCCAACGAAGAAGGCTCCGCCAGCCGGCCCGTGACCCAGGACCGCCACCAGCACCCCCAGCCCCAGGCTCAAGGCGAGCACCAACTCCAGCAGCTGTGTGGGGATACGGCGCGCCCCCACACGTTGATCGGATGACCACACGCCCCAGCGGGACGCAGTCGGCGGCCCTCCACAGCAGCCGGCGAAGAAGCATCCCACCCTGCCCACCGCCATGGCGACCAGCAGACCCGGAGTCGTCACGTCGAGAAAGACTCCGGCTGGCATGTGCAGCACCACGAGCAGGATCGCAGCCGCCAGGGTGGCGCCTGCGATGAACCCCTGGATGCACCAGCCTTCCAGGCGGTGCTCGCGCCGGTGCAGGACGATGAACCACCCCTTCGCACCGGTGATGCCAACCACGATGGCGACAAGTGTTACCGTCCACCAGGGGCCGAGCGCAAGATGGTCACCGGCGATCACCAGGGCCTGGAGCGCCAGCGCGACAGCCATGCCCAGCGTCACCATCGCTCCCCAAATGCCAGGAAAGATCCCCGGCACCCGGGCGAAAGGGGTCGGGCAGGTTCTCACATGTGCGGCCAACTCCGCCGACGGCGCCCACTTGCGCCAAAACCGAGTGGTTGGACGCAGCGGACCAGCCGCTGGGGTCGCGTTTCCTTGCTCCCTCGGCCCATGTGCAGGGTGAGCGGACCCCAGCATGCGCGCTGTCACGACCCACGAGCCCGCATTGATGCCGCGGACACGGGCCGTGAGTGAGATCGGGCCGCTCCCGGGGACGACTTGCTCGATCGTCTCGTCCTGGACGAACCGATCGTCAGGCGAGAGCCGCCCCTTTACATCGACGCGGCGCCCAGAAAACCTGACCGTGACAGCATAGGGACCCGGATGCGGGGCAGGATCGAACCAGTACGTCACCGCCAGTATCTCCTGCGCCGTACTCTCCAGCAAGGCCGTGAACCCACCGCCCGTGAGGGCCCCTTTGTCCGGCTGGACGACATCACGTCGCAGCGCCGTATCTCCCGCTGGACGCATACGTGCCGGAGCTCTACGTGCCATGCTTATCATCTCCTCTAGCTTCTCTTCGCCCGCTTAGCGTATGTTTAGCCCCATATATCACAGTCATCCCTCAGAGGCCTTACTTCACAATGACCGTCAGATTCATATTCGGGTGAACGGTACAAAGGATGTGGTAGGTGCCAGCAGTAGTGAATGGCCCTATTGAAACCGTGCTGCTCGTCACTTGCACATTATTGACAGTTGGCGCGCCAGACTCCTTCATAGGGACCTGGCTCCCGTTGACCCATGAACCGTTTATCAAATTGTGAAATGATGGAGCAGCGGGAACAACCTGTAGACTTGAGCCTTTCGCCACATTCACGCACGCTTCCTGGAACGTTGTTGCCAGGGTATGTACCGTTCCAGTGGCGCAGTTCCCACTACCGCCACCGTTAGGGGTCGGAGTGGAGCCGCCGTTGCTTATAGTAGCACCTTGACTTGCACAGGATGCTAGCAAAATGCTGCTGAGTGCAAATAGGGCAAGAAACATGCCCAGAACCCGCCGTAGTTTTCGATTCATCGTTTTACTTTCTCTCATGATATCAATGCTGTGTTGTTGTCTTTTTGTTCCTTCTTACAAGATGTGGCTCAAGCATACTGCTGTGCTACTCGCCACGACATCAGATATAGCTCGGAAGGAAGCAGAGCGCATCGTCAGAATCGTGTAATTTCTTTCTCTTATTGCTCTAGAACCCCTTTAGACAGAATTACCTAGCCTTCCTTGGAGACTGCTGGGCAAAGCTAGATAATGAAGACATTCGACATAACAAGTACACTGTAACCCGATGCGAATTTATTGGTGAAAGAACATCTCCTTTGAATGTGACGCTGTGAGCGCTCATCACTCCAGTGCAGTAAAGAAGAGAAATGTAAGAACATGAATACAGATCAGCTACGTAGTAATGGATATAGTAATGGACATCACGCTCAAATCGAGAGGCAGCCAAAGCGGGTCGATTATCCCAGGCTGCTTGCATTAGGGCGTGAGTTGCTGATTGCCATCGGCGAAGATCCTGAGCGCGAAGGGCTCCAAGAGACGCCACGCCGGTGGGCCGACGCCTGGCGCGAATTTATCGAGTATGATCCTGGGACGGTCGATTCCTGCTTTGAAAGTGTCTCGACCGATCAAATGGTTGTGGTGCCTGGAATGCGGGTGTGGAGTATCTGTCAACATCATTTGCTGCCAATTTGGGCAGATATCTCAATCGGTTATATTGCGACAGATCGGATTCTCGGACTTTATAAGTTCGCTCGTATCACACAAAAGTATGCCCATCAATTACAATTACAGGAGCGGCTCTATAAGGAGATCGCAGATGAAATTGTAATGCTCGCCAAAAGTACTGATGTTGCTATCCTTGCGCAAGAACAACATTTCTGCATGACCGCAAGAGGAATCAAAACTCCAGCAATCATGACTTGCTCGATTATGCACGGTGTCTTTAGGGAAAGACACGAAGCAAGAATGGAGTTCCTGCGTCTGACTGAAAGAAGTCATATCTAATGGTACAAAATGGCTTCCGAAGCCGATTGAACTTGATAAGCTAAGGAGGATTTAGTAAACTTGTTCTAAGTAGAGCGGTGTTGTACCTGGGAATAGCTGCTAACAATCCAGGCTATTGACTAGTTCGGTGTTAAGGAGACTAGCCATCGATAGTTTATCTCAAAGTTCCTCACGTCGCAAGGTTTACTTTAGACCTTCAAGGCGCAAAATTTCTCCTACAGTTTCTGCTATTCCAGGTAAGCAAGTGGTGAATGCAGTGAGCGGTGTAAAGCCTGCTCGTGATGTGTGCGTAGGTGATAAATTGTGGACACTCCATAATGGGGAAGTCAAGGAAACAACTGTCACTCATAGAAGCTTCCAGAAGATACATGAAGTTGTCGAGGTTGTTACGAGCAAGGGGATATTCAAGGTGACGGCGAATCAAACTCTTGCTACTTCTCATGGATGGATGGAAGCAAAGGATACTGCAGGCCAACAAATTGAATGGACTGAGCCACGTTCTCTCTGTCGTCAACGGTATACTCCTAAGTTGGGTCATGCTTTCGGTTATGTTGTTGGTGCCATGTGTGCTGATGGTACGGTAGGAAGCCGCTATCTTTCACTCGTTGTTAATGAGGAACATTTTGCACAAGCTTTTGCTGATGCACTGAAAGAAGCTCTTGGAATACAAGCATACTTAGAGCCTGTTACCCGACCTTCGGGCTATCTTCAAGTAGATCTCCCAGGCTTTCGTGTCCGTGTCGTTTCCTCATACTTAGCGGACCTTTTCAGGCAGTATGTAGGTGGGGATGCTCACCATATGCGTCAACAATTTCCCTTTGTCGTACTCAACTCCCTTGAAACCTTTGAAGGGTTTCTTGATGGATATGTTGAAGGTGATGGTTTTAGACCTAAAGCTGGAAGCAATAAGTTCGGCAGATTTGTTACGAGCGCGAATATTCCATTCTTACAAACTCTTGCTGAACTTATTGGAGCGCGATTTACCCCTTATACAAAAGGTCACGTTTCTAACCTCTATATCTCTGATAGATGGTTTCAGAGACACGGTTTTCAGCAGCAAGACCATCAAACAACTCTTCTTGAGTCAGGATGGGTACAGGTGAAAGAGGTGCGTGATTGTTCTCAGGGACAAAAGCTTTATAGGACGTATAGCTTTACTTGTGAACCGCATCCCTCTTTCTTAGTAAATGGTCACTCATTCTGGTGTGAGGTCTCCATTGGGTACATCCCCAACGACAAAGTGCTGGGCCTCTCGAAATTCGCGCGGATTGCGCACCAGTTCGCGCATCGCTTGCAACTGCAAGAGCGACTGGGCCAACAGATCGCCGATGAGATCACTCGGATCACCGGAACGGAGAACGTAGCGGTGGTGCTCAAAGGGGAACATTACTGTATGGCGGCGCGCGGCATTCGTACGCCAGGACGGATGACGTCATCCGTCCTGCGAGGTGTCTTTCGGACTGAAAGCCAAACACGCATGGAGTTCCTGCGGCTGATTGAATGATTCGTTAGGGGAGCAACTGATCGCATCGAAAGGAGGAACGGGTAGAGTAGGGGGAGTGAGATGTTCCTGGAACGCCTTATAGAAAAGCGCCGAAAAGCGCCAGAAAGCCCCGTTGCCGTCAGGCCAGGGAGGGTTCAGTTTGTTGTCCTATGACCACTGGATCAAGATCGGCGGCGCGTTTCAGCGCACGAAACTGCAATACTTTGACGTTTGCCACCGTCACCCCCATTCTTAGAGCAGTATCTTTGACTGAAAGATGGAGCAGAAAACGACAGGTCAACACCTCTCGATACCGTTCAGGCAGCGCCTGAAGAATACGCTGCACCCGGTCTGCCGCGCTGTCGCTTGTTGCGGTCGGCTCTTCTTCAGCCGGGACCTCCCAGCCAACATCTACTAGTTCATCCAGCGAACTCATTGGGAGACGATAATGAGCTCGCCAGTGGTCCGCGATCAGTGTGCGCGCAATGAGGTAGAGCCATTGTTGCATACTTTGCCGGCTACGCTCGCGATCAATGCCGCTTACTGCTTTGAGAAAGATTTGTGATGTCAGATCCTCGGCCTCTTCTCTGTTGCGCACCTTTTTATACACAAAGCGATAGATCGGGCCAAAGTTCTCCTGGCAAAATGTTTGGAATGCTTGGTTATCCATAAAGAAGCTTGTTGCCTAAATCAGGAATAGTCCAGGTACTACCTTTGGTCTTGCCTGACGGACGCCGTCCGTAGACACTTCCTTTGGTCCTGGCTGACGGACGCAGTCCGTAGACGCGCAGCGTCGTTGGCAAGACCCATTTCAAGGTACTGCCTTTGGTCTTGCCTGACGGACGCAGTCCGTAGACGCGCAGCGTCGTTGGCAAGACCCATTTCAAGGTACTGCGCAGTCGTTTCCATAGCAAAGACCATTTCGTGCCCATTGTTGCCCTGTTTCTTACTTCGTGTCTACCAACCCTCCTCTAAGCGAGGGGGCTTATAGCTCGAGAAAACTTCCGTGCACGACTCCTGAGACGAAGTCTAGATGCGCAGCATCGTTGGAGTCGTGTCTTTCAAGAAATCTTCCGTGCCGTTCACCACAACACTAGATATACCTCAGCGGGAGGCAGGAGCACATCGTCAGAATCGTGTAATTCCTTCCTCATATTGCTCTGGGAACGACCTAGACAGAATTACCTAGCTGCTCTGCTTTAAACGTGTAAGCTCTCACCGCTGGGCATCATGGGGAGCATTTCTGTGAGCGGTTTCTGAAGCCATTTTTCCGAAACTAACGAAGTGGTAAGAAGCCGATGTGCAAGTTCGTAGAGAACGTGATCATGAAATCAGCAGGTTCCTCCTCTCCGCCCTGGGTGGAGTGATGAACCTGCTCGCGGGAGCAGAGCGCTATCCCTATCGTCACTTCCTACTGTACGACGTGACAGGTGAGGCGCTGGGTGTGGTGATCCCACTTTCGCTCGGCTACACATTAGGAGCCTGTTGGGAGTCAGGAGGCAATCTGCTCGGTGCTTTTGCAGGATTTGCCTTCATACTGCTCTTAGCCATGCTCCTTCCGGCATATGGTATCTATATATAGTAATATATCAGAGGCACTACCCCTGTCTAAGAAGAAGGAGGGATATGTACTCCAAATAAAACTTCTTATAGCCATTGGAATATTCACTACAAACCATCGAACGCGGAAAAGTCGGCACCGCCTTCGGGGCCTTCCCTACCAGTTACTGCACGAGCGCATCCCCCAGCAGCCAGTAGAGACAGTCAACGCTGATTCTGCAGCGAGGAAACGGCAAAAGCGGTGGGGGCACACGATGTGATTATGCACCTGCCGGAGGGTTACGATATGGCGATTCGCGAGCACGGGCCCAATCTCAGCGTTGGACACAAGAATCACATGCGCTATCGAATTGACTGTTCTCTCCGCGCGAATGGATTTGCTCGTTCCTGCCGATAGCTCTCCTGGTATGCCTCAACAACCATCCTGCACATCTCTGCGGGATCATCCGAGAGGAGCAGCAGGCCTGCATCCTCCGGCATGATTTTTTCGGTGTCCAGCATGGTGTCACGAATCCAGTTTATCAAGCCTGCCCAGAACTTCGAATCGTAGAGAATGACGGGGAAATTTCTGACCTTCTTCGTCTGAATGAGCAACAACGCCTCGAAGAGTTCGTCCATTGTTCCAAACCCGCCTGGAAAAATGACGAAAGCATCCGAGTATTTGACGAACATCGTCTTGCGCACGAAGAAGTAGCGGAAGTCAAGCGAGATGTCAAGGTACGGGTTTGGACCCTGCTCGAAAGGTAGCTCGATATTGCAGCCTATGGAGAGATTGCCTCCCTCCTGCGCACCCTTATTCGCCGCCTCCATGATGCCAGGCCCACCACCGGTGATGATCCCGAAGCCTGCTTTCGCCAGCAAACGCGCCGTCTCCACCGCCGCTAGATAGATCGGATCATCAGGCTTTGTGCGTGCAGAGCCGAAGATTGCTACAGATGGTGGAATATGCGAGAGCGCATCAAATCCATTTACGAATTCGCTCATAATGCGAAAGACACGCCAGGGGTCAGTAACGGTGAAGTCGGTATGCAGAGCACGCTCAAACGCGTGTTCATCCTCCCTCTCCTGCTCCTGCGGTAGTGGTTCTGTCGGGCTAACTAGTTGTTGCGGTGGGCGATGGAGCAAACGCTCATCCTCTGTCACCGTCCGGCGGCCTTTAGGTGGACGGTAGCGAGATGATCTGCCATTTCTCCGGTTATTACCATTTTGCCCTGTAGTAGAAAACTTTTTATCTGAGTTGTGATCACGATTCATTGTCTGTATTCCCTTCTTCCTCATCTTTATGGAGTCGCCTCTTCAAAACTACCGTAGCGAGAGGCGGTAATGTTAATAGTATAGAGTGGGGGCAGGACTGCCAGTAGACCGGCCCACTTGGCATAGGTTGTTTGTTTTCCAACCCGCTGCCACCATAGCGTGTCGCATCGCTATTGATCAATTCATAGTACTCCCCTGCACGGGGCACGCCAAGCCGGTAACCATGACGCGGCTCAGGGGTGAAGTTACATATAAAGACGAGCGTGTCCCCCTCTTTTTTACCACGCCTCATAAATGACACGACGCTCTGGTCAGAATCGTGAGGATCAATCCACGAGAACCCCTCCGGATCGTTGTCCAGTACGCTCAGCGCAGGCTCGCTTTCGTATAAGTGGTTCAGATCGCGTACAAAACCCAGCAACTGCGCATGACGCGGATCGCTCGGCGGGGCAAGCAGGTGCCAATCGAGACTCTCTTTGAAGTTCCATTCTCGCCACTGTCCAAACTCTCCACCCATAAAAAGGAGCTTTTTCCCGGGATGACCCCACATATAACCAAAAAAGGCTCGCAGATTTGCAAAACGCTGCCAGAGATCGCCAGGCATCTTGTTAATCAGGGAGCCTTTGACATGCACAACCTCGTCATGGGAAAGCGGTAGGACGAAGTTCTCCGAGTACGCGTACATCAATGAGAACGTAATATTGTTATGATGATAGCGCCGGTAGATGGGGTCCATGTGCATGTACTCCAGCATATCATGCATCCACCCCATGTTCCACTTCAGACTAAAGCCTAACCCGCCAACATATGTCGGCCTGGTCACCAGCGGCCACGCCGTAGATTCTTCGGCGATGGTCAATGTTCCAGGCTGCTCGGCATACACCGCTTCATTGAATTGACGCAGAAAGTCCACCGCCTCGAGGTGCTCTCTCCCTCCATAGAAGTTAGGGACCCACTCACCTGGCTTGCGCAAATAGTCCAGGTAGAGCATCGATGCCACCGCGTCGACGCGCAGTCCATCGATGTGGTACTCTCTTAGCCAGAACAACGCATCGGCGATTAAGAAGTTACGCACCTCGCTGCGACCGTAGTTGAACACCAATGTGCCCCACTCTTTATGTTCCCCTTTACGCGTATCGGCATATTCGTAGAGATGAGTGCCATCAAAAAATCTCAATGCATGATTATCCCTGGGAAAGTGCGCGGGCACCCAGTCGAGCATGACACCGATACCCTGCTGGTGCATGTAGTCTACAAAGTACTGAAAGTCCTCAGGCGGCCCGAAACGGCTTGTTGGCGCGTAGTACCCCGTGGTTTGATATCCCCACGAACCATCGTAGGGATACTCGGTAACAGGCATCAGTTCGATATGGGTAAATCCCGTATCTTTGACATATGCTGCCACGGCGACCGCCAGTTCGCGGTAGGTCATGAAACGATCCTCTTCGACTGCGCCCTCCACATGACGTTCAGGAACATGCCTCCAGGACCCCAGGTGTACCTCGTACATCGAGATGGGCGAGTTCAATTGCTGATGCTGCTCGCGCTCTTTCATCCATCTCTCATCCTGCCATTGATGCTGATGAATATCGGTCACAATGCTCGCGGTCTTTGGACGCAGCTCAAAGGCGAAGCCATACGGATCTGTTTTATCAACAGTGTAGTTGTTAAAACGTGAATAAATGGCATACTTATACAGCACACCCTCTTGCACTCCCGGCACGAAGCACTCCCAAACACCTAGCTCGCCATGTCGCAGGTGCATCGGGTTGGCATCACGCATCCAATTATTAAAATCACCTATCACAGACACGGCCAGGGCGTTGGGCGCCCAGGTCGCGAAATTCGTTCCGGTCACGCCATTTACGGTCCGTCTATGCGCACCCATCTTCTCATAGATACGGTAATGCTTGCTCTGACCGAACAGGTAAAGATCGAAGTCGCTAAAAACTGAGGGTACATCCTGCGTATTATTCTGCTCTTTCATCTCAACACCGACACCCTTATTATAGAAATCTGGCCAGAAAGCCCTCCGCTTTCAAGAAAGGGACGAATGGCCTCTCTTGAAGGATGGCTCAATCCCTGGTACGAACGAGGCGAGTGACCTGGCCATGTAGAGGGACTGTTACTATTATACTTTAGCGCATGGATGCTGGTCTACTGCAAAAGGGGAAGAGGTAAACCACTACCCGGGGCCGGGGTAGTTAGATGAGCCGGTGTTCAAAGGCGTAACGGGTTGCTGCACTCCGCGAGGTGATGCCCAGCTTACTATAGACTGAGCGCACATGCGTATTCACAGTCAAGAGTTTTATAGAGAGCTGGTGGGCGATTTGAGCGCTGGATAACCCCTTCGCTACCAGGCGGAGTATAGTCACTTCTCGCTTCGTTAATCTTGTATGGCAGGGTATTGCCGCTGCGTCCGCGGTACCAGGTAGTTGTAGAGGGAATATCGGTTCCTGGACAACGTGCTCTGGCGTCGTCGCTCGTTCCCCGGCCACTCCCGTGTCTTCCGCAGCAAGGGCACCCTGGCCCGAGTATGCAAGCGCTTTATGCAAGCGTGTGACCCCTTCTGCATCTCTGCACTCCATCATCCAATTGAGTGCGGAGCGCAGGTTTCCCCGCTCCACCTTCAATCTCCGCAACCAGAGGGTCTGATTGTTCCGCCTGCACTCCAGTTCTGCTTCCTCCGCCAGGCTAAGATAGTACTCGGCATGTGCCCGGCGGGCCTCTATCTCCTCTCCCTGCGCTATCATGCATTCTAACGCATACTCGCGGACAGTCTCCAGCATGATGAGACGTGAGTCGCCATCTGGCATCTCTTTCTTCTGCAACAAGTTCTTCTCAAGGAGCGATGTGACTCCATCAAACACCCTTGCGAGGCTATCGCCGATAGCTGCACATACGGCCTTAGCCGCTTGCAATGTACAGCCGCCGGCGAATACCGAGAGTCGACGGAAGAGTTGTTGTTCTTGCGTGTCCAGCAAGTTATAGCTCCATGCCAGCGTGTTGCGAAGCGTCTGCTGGCGGGGCGGCAGATCGCACGCTCCGCCCGTCAAAACCTGTAGTCGACGCTTGAGGCGCACAAGTAACTCCTGCGGGGAAAGCAGTTTCATACGAGTAGCTGCCAGCTCTAGTGCCAGTGGCAGGCCATCAAGCCGTATACAGATCTCCGCAAGAGTACAGGCATTCGCCTTTGTAATCGCGAAGTCGGCCCTGACCGCCTGCACACGCTGCATGAAGAGAGCAACAGCCGCATTGTGTGACAGAGCTTCTATGTCAAGGGGCCGCTCGAGATCGGGCAACGCCAGTGGCCGCACCAGAAATTCGTGTTCAGCATGCATGCGCAGCACGGCACGGCTGGTAACCAGCATTTTCAGATCAGGGCAGGCTTGGAGCAATTCAACCAGCAAGGGAGCCGCAGCCACCACGTGCTCAAAAGTATCCAGGAACAGTAACTTATGTTGGTGCCGCAAATAGAATTGCAGGCACTTCAGTAGGGGCTGGCCCCCTACTTCTGCAAATTCGTGCAGCCCAAGCACCCGCGCAATGGTAGGCATGACGAGACCGGGAACGCTAATTGAGGCTAGCGACACAAAGAAGACACCATCGGCAAATTCAGTGAGTAATCTCTTCGCCACCTCTAATCCCAGGCGGGTTTTACCAGACCCGCCCGCTCCAGCCAGCGTTAGCAGGCGCACATCATCGCGCAGTAAGAGCGAACACACCGCCTCCACCTCCTGTTCACGTCCAATCAAGGAAGTGAGTTGTGCAGGTAAGTTATTCGTGAGTACTTGTTCAGCTTCCGCCGGTACAATCAACACGCTCTGTTGCATGAGCAGCACCCTCCTCACTGCTTGCGTATCGCGCCCATCAAAAATGCCTCATCAATGGTAATACGAGTAGCAGCAAAATTTTTAAAGCATGTGGTTGTGCAGCCCTATCACACCCGGGAGCACGTCTTTAGATAAGGTGATGTTCAAAGGCGTAGCGGGTCGCAGCGCTGCGTGAGTTGACCCCCAGTTTGCTATAGATGGAGCTCACATGGATATTCACGGTATGCCGGCTCACTACGAGTTGTTCAGCAATCTGCGCACTGGTCAGGCCAGCTGTCAACAGGCGTAGTACCTCGCCCTCACGCGCCGTCAGTTTGGCAGGAGTAGCTGATGAGGCAGACATTGGCATGCGTTCCCCTGACCATGCCCTGAGGCTCTGCTCCCCAAGTCGGCTACATGCCGTAGGCACAGCACGCTCATAGGCGACATACTCGAGAGATGGCGCGACCATACTCATGATTTTCTGCAGAGATTGTGCTGCACTCCCTGACCACGCTGCCTTCACAAAGTCGCCCTCTGCCACAGCTACTTCGGCTATGTGAGAATACGCGAACCAGGCAAGCCACAGCCTTTCGCCTAACCGCGTGGCCATCTCCATCTCTTCTGCCTCCACCAGCCAGCACAGCGCCGCCCGCAGATTCGCGCACTCCCGCTCGCACCGGCCCAACCACTCCAATAGCGCGGCTTCGGCTGGCTTCTGCTCTATCTCCTCTGCGAACGCCAGGTAATAGAGAGCATGGGTACGTTGAGCTGCCTCCATCTCTCCACTCTGCTTCAAACACTCCGACCCAAATTCATGTATCATCTGCGGCATCACGAGTCGGGTTTCACCGCTTGCCGTCTCAGTCCTTTGCAACAGGTTCTTTTCGACCAACGCACCAACTTCGTCCAGCGCATTTTCTGCTCCAGCACCGTATAGAGCTTCTACCGCCTCCAAAGTACAGCCATCCACGAATAC